>WNGA01012532.1_pt1 | contig 21933 bp, 32 predicted proteins | sample 5400061 | NCBI WGS metagenome assembly WNGA01 (sample SAMN13153366, study PRJNA577476) | soil metagenome | isolation source: 100 cm soil or saprolite under grassland replicate 2 | place: USA:California | collected 2016-06-15
AGGTACGTCAGGGGCAGCGGGTGCGGATCAAGTTGCTCAACATGAGCATGGAAGACCACCCCATGCATCTGCACGGGCACACCTTCCAGGTCGTCGCGGCCAACGGACATGCCATTGACGGTCCACTCAAGGACACGCTCACCGTGCGGCACATGGAGCAGTATGAAATCGAGTGCGTCGCGGACAATCCGGGCGACTGGCTCTTCCACTGCCACAACCTGGTCCACGTGGGCGGCGGGCTTATGACGGAGATCCATTACCGCTAGAGCCTCTGGAACTGACGCGCTGGCCGGAGCAGGCGTGGTCGGCGTAACGACGCCGTTTCAGCCACGTGCTCGGGGGCCTCGTGGCGGTGGCGATCTAGTTTCCTGAGTCGGTAGTGCGCTTGCAGGTCGCAATACTGGCGATCAGAAGGTCGCGGATACGTGCTCGTGCGAGTGGGCTTCGTGGAGCGGCTGGCCGGCCAGGCTGGTGGTGATGAGGCTGCCGAAGTTGGGGCATTGCAGGATGTCCTCGTGAGGACAGCGCAGGGCGTGTTCGATGGCCTCGCGCGCCGTCTGGGCGTTGGCGATCTGCTCGTCGAGTTGGGCGAGCTTACGCCGCACAAGCCACTGCCACTCGTTCGACGTACTCGCCCGTGCGGCCATGAATGCCTTCTGCTCGGCGAGCGAGAACCCGACGTCTCGCAGTAGCAGGATCATACCGACGATCCTGACTGCCGATTCGGGGTAGCGGCGTTGCCCTGAGATCCTGGCGGGCGTCGGAAGCAGGCCGAGCGCCTCGTAGTAGCGCAAGGCCGATGGGGCAATCCCGCTGCGGCGGGCCAGCTCACCGATAGTCAGCAGCCGATCGGGCATTCTTGACTTCAAGCGTACTTGAAGGCGTTGACTACGGGCTATGGAAACCTGGGCGGTGACGAACGAGGAACAAGCCCGCTACTGGAACGGCGACGAGGCCGCTCATTGGCTGGTCCACGAGGAGCGCTACGAACGTACCCTGGCGCCGTTCACCGGTCACCTGCTGACGGCGGCCGCCATCGGACGCGCCGAGCGGGTCGTCGACATCGGCTGCGGCACCGGGTCCACCACGCGAGCGGCTGGGAGGGTCGCAGTTGATGGAGAGGCACTGGGGCTGGACCTGTCCACGGCGATGCTGCGCCAGGCGGCCCGCCGAGCCCAGGAGGAGGGGTTGAGCAATGTCCGGTTTGAGCACGGCGACGCCCAGGTGCACCGCTTCACACCCAGTGCGCTCGACGTCGCCTTGAGCCGTTTCGGTGTGATGTTCTTCACCGACCCGGCGGCCGCGTTCGCCAACATCGCCCGCGGCCTTCGCCCCGGAGGCCGACTGGTATTCGTCTGCTGGCAGAAGCGCGCCGACAACGAATGGATCGTGGTCCCCGCCGCCGCCGCTGCCCAGCACGTGGCGCTCCCACCACCCGATGATCCAACAGCCCCTGGACCGTTCTCGCTAAGCGAACGCGACCGGATCGCCTCGGTGTTGCGCGCCGCGGGGCTCGGCGACGTGGTCATCGAGCCGATCGAGGAGAGACTGTGGATGGGTCAGGACGTCGTCGACAGCATCGCATTCCTCAAGTCGACCAGGAACTGGAAGTCCCTGCTCCGGGACGCCGACCCGCCGACGGTTGCCCGGGTCAGCGAGGCGGTGCAGGCTGCGTTCGAACCGCACGTCACGCTGGATGGCCTGCGGCTGGGAGCCCGGGCATGGCTCGTCACCGCGAGCAGGCCATCGTAGCGGCGGGTGTGAGCGCTCGCGGAGGAGCTGCGTCGAGCGGGTGCAACTCAGGTAAGCACCGTCCATGACTCGGGCAAGCGGCGGCTGGTATCCGAGGTTCGCGATGCCACGGGCATGCGGGTGGCGCTCGGCCGCGATGCCGAAGACGACTTCGAGGGCGTCGTCGACGCGGTGCGGCGCGCCGACGGCCGAGACGGATTCGACGTATCGACTCGCGCCCGCTCTCCCACGGATGCGGGCGTCCCCAGCCGTTCCGGCCAGGCGCTCGCTCGGGACGAAACGCGATCGTCCATCGCGACGCCGAGCTCGCGCTCGGTTGAACGTCTGGAACGGCAAGCCGCTCGGGTCGGTCCTGTACGGTGCGGGCGTGATTACGGCCGCGGGCCGTGTCAGTAGCATGCTGCACCGATTAGCTTCGGAGGATCAATGGCCATTCGGCACGTTGTCACGATTCAGGTTGCGCCGGGCAGAGCAGCTGACCTTGCCGGCGCCTTCAAGAGTCTGCAGGCGATCGCGCAGCGGGAAGAAGGCTGCGAGCAATACGAGTTGTTCCAAAGCCTGGACGACCCCGACAGGCTGGTGCTACTGGAGCGCTGGGCCAGCCAGGCGTTGCTCGACCGGCACATGCAGGCGGAGCGCACGCGCAACCGCTCGGCCGTCGACGCTGTTGTGGCGCTTTGGGCGCCCGGCAGCACCCCGACCATCGAGCGTTTCGAGGGTTTAGAGCCACGCAGCACCTGAGCGGTCACAGGATGTGCAACCAAGAGCGGAGGTGTCGATGCAGTACGTGCAGCTTGGAGAGTCGGGTCTGACGGTCTCGCGCCTGGCGCTCGGCACGATGACGTTTGGGCAGTACTCGGTTAGCACCTTCCACGCCAACGTCGACCAGGCCGCCGCCGACCGGATGGTTGGCCTTGCGCTCGACGCCGGCGTCAACCTGTTCGACACCGCCGAGAGCTATGGGCAGGGCCGCAGCGAGGAGGTGCTCGGCGCGGCGCTGCGGCGAGCCGGCGCTCGCGAGCGGGCGGTGATCTCGACGAAGGTCAGCACGTTCGGGACAGGTTCGTATGACGAGGACCGGGATCTTCTGCGGCTGAGCTACCGGCACGTGATCGGCAACGCCGAGGCGGCGCTGCGGCGGCTTGGGACCGACTGGATCGACCTCTACCTGTTGCACCAGCCGGACTTCGTCACCCCCTGGGAGGAGACGCTGCGCGCGCTTGACGATCTCGTCTCCCGTGGCCTCGTGCGTTACGTGGGGTGGTCGAACTTCCCGGCCTGGCATGCCGCCCGCGGCCAGGCTATCCAGGCGTGGCGCGGGTACGCGCCGTTCGTTTCGGGGCAGATCTACTACTCGCTGGTCGGCCGCGAGGCCGAGCGCGAGATCCTCCCGTCCTGTCGCGCCGCCGGCATTGGGACGCTGATCTGGAGCCCGCTTGCCAGTGGCTTTCTGACCGGCAAGTACACGCGCGAGGACCCGACCGGCGGGGGCGGGCGGCGGGCCGCGTTCTCGGTCCCCCCAATCGACCTCCAGCGCGGCTACGACGCCGTCGAGAAGATGCGCGAGATCGCCGATTCGCGGGGCGTGCCGGTCGCGCACGTCGCTTACGCGTGGCTGTTCGCAAAGCCGGAGGTAAGCAGCGTGATTGTCGGAGCGTCACGCCCTGAGCAGCTCGCCGACAACCTTGCCGCGGCGGAGCTGTCCCTCACTGAGGACGAGCTCGCGGCGCTTGACGCGGTCGACCGTCCAGCCCCGCTGTACCCCGACCCGCGCTGGCTGACCGGCTCCGCGTAAAAGCGCATTGCCGCCATCGGCTGAGGCCCGCGAGCCGCGCCGCCAGCGAACGACCACCTGGTCACGAGAGCAACAACCTGCCTCGGAGCCCGAGCATGTACCCGCAGCGGACGACCTACGGTCGTATGCATCGGCGTCGAGCTTGCGCCGCTTTCCTTCGGGAACCGGGAGTCGCCCAAAAGTGATCTCAGAATCTACCTGTTATTGACGCTCCCCGGCCGAGGACACGTTCTGAGTGGATGGGTCGGCCGGGGTGACGATGTGCTCGCCTGAGGCGTACCACGAGATCCTCCGAGACACCGAGCGCGCCAACGCCACGACGCTATAGAGCTGCCACTCCGCGCTCAGTCCGAGTAACGGCGGTGCGATGGCCGCCACGACGGTGGCCGCGACGGCCGGCCAAGCGACTCCTGCCAGGGCAGCCCTCGCCGCCAAGACGCACAATCCTGCCATCAGGCCGAGTGCGATCAGCAGGTAGATAGCGCTGAGCGCGGTCGTCCGGTCGACCAACGCCAACATGCCCACGCCGGTCACCGTGAGCCCGGCAATACGGACGAGGACGTGTATGACGGTGGTTGCAGTCTCGGTTTCTGTTGGCGGCCTCATAAATCCTCGCTCGGCGCGCCGGCGGCAGACATGGCGCCGCCCGCCGGACCAAGGCTAAATGGATTGAAATCTTCCGGTTACGCGCGTACTATAGCCGTGTAACCGGAGAAAATCCATCCACATGAGTCCAATGTCCAGTGCGCCTCGGCCGCCGACCGAGGCACGCAGCGCGTCGAGCGTCGAACCGCGGTTGCGCGCTGACGCCCAGCGCAACCGCGATCAGCTCCTCCTGGCGGCGCGCGACGTGTTTGTCGACCAGGGTGCGGATGCACCCCTGGATGAGATCGCGCGCCGCGCCGGCGTGGGCGTCGCCACTCTGTACCGGCGCTTCCCGGACCGTCAGGCGTTGGCCAGAGCCGTGGCGTTTGATGTACTCCGACGCGTGGCCGACGAGGCTAGTCTGGCGTTGATCGAGGAGCCGGATGCCTTTCAAGCGCTCGCGCGGTACATGCGGCGTGCCCTCGCGCTCCGAATCGGCGCGGTGATGCCAGTCCTGGTCGGCGACAGCCTGCTGCGCGACACGGACGTCGTGCGTATCCGTGAGGAGCTCACCGACCTCGTTCAGAAGATGATCGACCTGGCACGCGCGGAGGGCACGCTTCGCTCCGACGTGACGTTCGGCGACATCGGCCTCTCAATTATCAGACTCAGCCGCCCACTTCCGGGTTGGTTTCCACCTGCCCTGGACGACAGCCTTGCACAGCGCCACCTCGACCTCCTGATCGACGGACTGCGCAGCGTGCGCGTATCGGCCCAGCCGCTCTCGGGCCCAGCCCTCTCGCTTGCGGATCTCCGAGACGTGTCGTCCGAACGGTCGACGCCAACGTCAACTCGGAGCGCATGAGCCGTGCTCAGCTCTGCCGTTAGTCGGCCCCGGAAGTCCGCCGTGGACCCCGCAGCGCTGGACGGCCCTCGGGTTCATCGCCCTCGTACAGCTGATGCTGGCCTCGACGCGACGGTGGTGAACATCGCTCTCCCATCCGCGCAGCGTGAGCTCGCCTTTGCCGACGCCCAGCGGCAATGGGTCATCACCGCCTACACGCTGTCGTTTGGCGGACTGTTGCTGCTCGGTGGGCGGGTCGCGGACGCGGTTGGCCGAAAGCGCGCCCTGCTGGTCGGCCTGGCCGGCTTTACGGTGGCATCTGCCCTGAGTGGCGCGGCCACTGGTCTGGGCACGCTCGTCGCCGCCCGCGCGCTGCAGGGAGCCTTCGCCGCACTCCTGGCACCTACCGTCTTGTCTCTCCTGGCCGTGACGTTTACGCGGCTGGAAGACCGTGCCAAAGCGTTCGCCGTGTACGGCGGGATCGCCGGCAGCGGGGGTGCCGTTGGGCTGGTCCTGGGCGGGGCGCTGGCCCAGTACCTCGATTGGCGCTGGTGTCTATACATCAATGTGCCAATCGCAGCGGTGGCTGCAGTCGGGGGCTGGCTCACTATTGCCGACAGTCGCCCGGCATGGCGCCCGCGCTTCGATCTCCCCGGACTGTTCCTCGGTGTAGGAGGCCTGATGGCCCTCGTGTACGGCTGCGGCGAGGCGGCTTCCCACCGACTGTTGGATGCGGCAGTCGCCGCGCCCATTGGAACAGCGGTCGCGCTACTCGCACTCTTCGTGCTGCGCGAGTCGCGCGCCGACGCACCCCTCCTGCCGCTGTACTTTCTCGCGACCCGCGGCCGCGCAGGCGCCTATCTGTGCGTACTACTTGCCATCGTGGCGATGTTCGGTCTGTCGCTGGTCCTCACCTACGACTTCCAGGTTGTACTGGGTTACTCGCCGCTCCAGGCAGGCGCGGCATTCCTGCCGGTGTCTGGCGCGCTCCTGTTCAGCTCTTCGGCGATTGCCGGTCGCCTCATGCCGCATCTGCCACCGCGCATGCTTATGGTGCCTGGCCTGCTTGTCGCTGGGGGCGGTATGGCTATGCGCGCCAACCTCCGGGTCGACAGCCCGTATGCGATGTGGGTGCTTCCCGCGGAGATCTTGCTCGGACTTGGCATTGGATGCGTCATGGTGCCCGCGATCAGCAGCGGCACGGCTGACGTACCGCTGGGCGACGCCGGCGTCGCGTCGGCGACGATGAACACCGCCCAGCAGATCGGTGCGTCGCTCGGCACCGCGCTTCTCAACACAGTGGCCGCTTGGGCCATCACGGCCTACCTGGCGTCGCATGCGGAAACGGTGGGCACGATGGGCGCGGCCCTCGTGCGCGGCTACCCAACCGCGGCAGGATTCGCGGCCGCATTACTCGCATTGGCGGCTGTGCTAGCCGGCGCTCTCATCACAGCCGGCAAGCCGGCCGTTCGTACGAGCGGGCCTTCGGTCGAGCGGCAGCTCGTGCAGGCTGGTGGTTGAGTCCGTGGCGCAGTCTTCAGCCGATACACCGTTCGGCATATTGCACGGTCACAGGTACATGCGCCTGACAACCTATCGCCGCAACGGTACCCCGGTGAGCACGGCCGTCTGGTTCGCCGAAGCTGACGATGGAACGCTCTGGGTGATGACCCCGCACAACACGGGGAAGGTGAAGCGGGTTCGGCGCAACCACGCTGCACAGGTGGCGCCGTCCACACCACGCGGCAGAGCTCTAGGATCCGCGATGGCTGGTGTCATTGACATCGTCGATGACCTGCAACTAGCGCGTCGGGCGAACGAGGCGCTGCGCAAGAAGTACGGCTGGATGAGGCGTGGGCTCGACCTACTCCTCTGGCTTCGCCGCGGCCATTGGATTTACCTGTGCGTCCGCCCGGCACATCAATTAGGAGTAGCCAGGTCTCGAACCGCCATGTCCGACATCACCCACCGCACCATCCACGTCAACGACATCGACATGCACGTGGCCGAAGCTGGCCAGGGTCCAGCAGTCCTCTTCCTCCACGGCTTTCCCGATGTCTGGTACGCCTGGCGCAGCCAGCTGCCTGCTCTGGCCGCCGCGGGATACCACACAATCGCCCCTGACTTGCGCGGCTGCGGTCAGTCTGAAGCGCCCCGTTCGATCGAGAAGTACAGCATGCGCACGATGACCGCCGACGTAGTTGGGCTTCTGGACGCAATGGGCGAACACAGCGCGGTCCTGGTGGCGCATGACATGGGTGCTCACGTTGGCTGGACAGCTGCCCAGCGGTTCCCCGACCGGGTGCGGGCGATCGTAGCGCTAAGCTCGCCGTTCATGCCCAGGTCGCCGACGCCGCCCATCCAACGGTTGCGCGACGCCGCGCGTGATCGGTTCCATTTCGTCTCGTATGTTCAGGAGCCAGGCAAGGCCGAGGCGGAGCTCGAGGTCGACGTCCGTCGTTCGCTCAGGTTATTCGTGCATGCGCTGTCAGGCGATGCGCCTCCTGAGCTCGTGCACCACCTGTTCATGGAACGGTCGAGCACTTCAGGCTGCCTGGATGGAATGCCGGAACCCCACCGGATGCCGAACTGGTTCACTGAGGACGACCTCGTGTACTGCGCGCGGGAATTTGAGCGCACCGGTTTCGCGGGCGCGCTCAATCCCTACAGGAACTTTGACCGCGACTGGATCGAGCTCGCCGAGCTCGCTGACGTGAAAGTGCATCAGCCAGCGCTGTACATGGCCGGCGAGCTCGATAGTGTCACCCGTCTCGGAAGCCTCGACCCGATGCGAAAGTGGGTGCCCAACCTGCGCGAGATTGTGATCCTCTCCGCCTGCGGGCATTGGATCCAACAGGAACGACCTGAGCCGGTCAGCCAGCAGTTGATCGCTTTTCTGAAGAATCTGCCAGTCGAGGATCCGTCCTCAGCGTCCTGAGCCGTCACACACTCCTCCGCAGACAGCGATGGCGTGTCGCTGTGGCCTACTTTTGCACGTATCTGTGCGTCCAGCAGCTCGTGCTCCATGTTCATTGAAAGGAGGAACGCAGACGTAACCGAGCGACAAGCTCACGACAGCCAGCCGGTGCGAGTCCAGCCTGGGGAGACGCCAGGGTCCCCAGTAGCAGCACTGGCGGCGTCGATCGAAATGTCGGCGTCGAAGCGCAGGAAGACCGTCTCTCTGAGAGGAGGCGGGCAACTGGCCGGTCCGCAGCATCACGCGAAGCTTGCAGCGTCGTCAGCAAAGCCCTCGCGGGGCGAGGCCAAGAGGAAGCCGAGCCTGTAGATACGAGGCGAAGGCCATGGACAGCACTCCAGACCTGGAGCGAGTGCTCAAGAATCCTCCGGCGTAGGGAGCGTGGAACGGCCAGAAGGCTGTCGTGGGAACTGGAGAGAGCCTCGGTGGCCCCAGCCTTCGGGTCTGGGAAGCATGCCCGTCTATAACCATGGTGGGAAAGGGCGGGTGGTCACCAGGCAGTCGGCGGGGGTCGTAGTAGCGATGCCGATTGGGACAACACAACCCGGTCGGGGCGAAGGGCCCCTACTTCATCGACGCAAACGCTGACAGGAGAGATCGGTGAGTGCCTGATGAAGGCTAGGTCCACCGCGAAGGCCGCTGGCCTGGATGGATCTCGTTGCCTTGCAGCGTGTGCTGTACCGCAGTGCCAAGCAGAATCCGTCGCGTCGGTTCCATGCTCTCTTCCACAAAATCGCCCGGAGCAACGTGCTGTCGCGGGCCTGGGACGAAGTTCGTGCAAATCGAGGGGCGCCCGGCGTGAATGGTGTGACGATCGAACACGTCGAAGCGTCCGGGGTGGCAGCTTTTCTCAGCGAACTCGCCGCGGACCTGCAGGCCGGCACGTACCGACCTGCTCGACTGCGACGAGTCAACATTCCCAAGCCGGGCCAACCCGACAAAGTCCGACCGCTCAGCATCCCCACGGTGCGCGACCGGGTAGCCATGGCTGCAGCCAAGCTTGTCCTAGAGCCAGTGTTCGAGGCCGACTTTCTGCCATCCAGCTACGGGTCCGTCCAAAGCGCTCGGCCGAGCAAGCCAACGAGGCGATTCGGACCGAGGCGAACCAGGGCGCCAACTGGGTGCTGTACGCGGATGTTCGAGACTGTTTCGGGTCCATTCACCACCAACCTCTTCTGGCGCAAGTCGCCAGACGAGTCAATGATCGACGGATGCTGAAGTTGATCCGAGCATGGTTACGAGTGGGAGTGTTGGAGGATGGGGTCTCGTCCGAGACGGACTCGGGTACACCCCAGGGCTCGCCGATTTCCCCACTGCTTGCGAATGTGGCGCTCCATGTGCTGGATGCAGCATGGGCGCGAACAAGCCGGAGTTTGGGAGTGCTTGTGCGCTACGCTGACGATCTCGTCGTGCTCCGTACCAGCCGAGCGCACGCCGAAGAGGCGCAGCGACGGATGGGTGCGATCCTCGCACCGTTGGGATTGCAGTTGCATCCCGACAAGACCAGGGTCGTCTGCCTTATCCATGGGCAGCAGGGTTTTGACTTCCTCGGCTTCCACCATCACAAAGTGGAGTCGTGGCGTTGACGTGGTCACTACTACCTGAACCGCTGGCCATCGGACCGTGCGATGAACACGGTCCGCGCCAAGGTCAGGGAAGCGACTGGTCGCGACAAGATGGACCACTCTGTCGACTCGGTGGTGGTGACGCTCAATCTGATCCTTCGGGGTTGGAAGGCTTACTTCCGCAACGGCACCTCGTCGCGGAAGTTCACCATCGTTGACAACTACGTCCACGAGCGATTGGCCATCTTCGACAGCGCCAAGCACGGACGAACCAAGCGCAACTGGCAACGCCACGACAAGGCGTGGCTTGGGCGCCTGGGAGTCTATCGTCTCAGCCGAGCGACGACGACGGTGAATGTGCATGCCTGACGGTGAACGATGTCGGAAAGCCGTGTGCGGGAGAACCGCATGCACGGTTTGACAGGGGGCTGCTGGCAAAGTGGCGACCATGGCGAGTCGGATCACACGCACCGGGCCGGAAACGGCCCGGACTGAGCCCGACCACCTACTGTCCGTCGATCGCCAGCGGCCCACCTTACCGGCTGCACCCGCAGAGGATCTCCCAGGTCATCGCGAAGGCCATGCTCAGCGCCCGCAGCATGGCGACGATCGTCTCCATGCCGTTCGTGCTTACAACGCCAGCCCGAGGCCGAAGGTACGGATGGCCCACAGGTTGATGGCGGTCAGCTGACCCGTGAACAGCAGTACCCCCATACTGACGAGCACCACACCGCCCGCGCGCTCGACGGTGCGCAGATGATTCCGCAGGCCACGCGCAAGGCGCAGCGAACGATCGGCCGCGAGGCCTGCGACCAGGAAGGGAATGCCCAGGCCGAAGCCATAGAACAGTAGCAACAGTGCACCCTGGGCCACTGTTTCTTCCTGCGCGGCCATCGTCAGCAGGCTGCCCAGGAACAAGCCGATGCATGGCGTCCACCCGATGCTGAACGTCACTCCGATCAGGAAGGCGCCACCGGCCCTCTATGCGTCGCGAATTGCCCAGGGTCCACGATGCGCAGCTCACGGGCGAGCCAGCCCAGGCGCAAGACGCCGATCATCTGGAGCCCGAACACAATGACCAGGACGCCGCCGATCTGCATCAGGATCTGCCGGTTGAACAGCAACAAGGTTCCCAATGTGGTCGCGCTCGCGCCCAGGATGGCGAACACAAGCGCAAGGCCAGCAACAAAAGCGACACCGTTCCACCATATGAGCGAGCGCCGAACCGGTTGATCAACGGTGCCCGCTGAGCCGGCAATCATCCCGAGGTAGGCGGGAAGCAGAGGCAGACAGCACGGAGAAACGAAGGACAGCAGCCCGAAACCCACCGCGAGTAGGGGCGTGAACAGTGACAGCTCGGTTCCGTTCATGCTCGGCGCCTCAGCTGCCGGGTTTCGCGCTCGCCCGCTGAAGCTCGTCGAGGAAGTAGGTCTCGGGAACACCACGCATGCCGTACGAGATCGATATCGGACCCGAGTTGCCGGCGCCGTTGGGATAGGTAATGCCGAACTCGCGCAGGAAGGCCAGGGCGTCTTCGTCAGTGTCTTGCACGTCGACGCCAACGAGGCTTAGGCGCTCACGGTTGCGCTGCCAGGTCGATTCGAGCAGTGGTGCTTCCTCTCGACACGGCACGCACCACGAAGCCCAGAAATTTACGACCGCGGGCTTGCCCGACGCTAACGTCTCATTCAGTCGATACGTGCTGCCGTCGAACAGCCCGAGCTCGAAGTTTGGTGCCTGGCGAAACGGAACGCCAGAAGGTCCGACGGTGCCTTTGTCACGTTGCGCAAGTCCAAACCACAACAGCAGGAGGATTCCAACCACCGCGAATCCAGCTGCAGCAGCAAGTGCGCCAGGTAGCCATGGGCGACTCACATCGGGTTGCCGAGGCGTTACCTCACGCGCGCCCGTTGGCGCCGCGACGTGCTCTTCGCTGACCGTCATGGCACGACTCGCTTCACAGTCCGCACGACTTCTTCCAGCGAGACCTGGTCGCCCTGCAGATTGGCTCGCACTTCGCCGCGTGGGTCGACTACCGCAAACCGGTTGCTGTGCGGAATCACATCGGCCCCAGCGAACGCGCGGGCCACTTCGGCCGTGTTCAACTTGAATCCAGACAGGACGTCGAAGACGGCCTCACGCTCACCAGTGAGAAAACGCCACGCCTCCGGATCGGCGTGAAAACGATCCGCGTAGGCAGCCAGCACAGCTGAGGAGTCGCGGTCCGGATCGACAGTCACGGATACCATCTGGACCTTCGATCCAAGTAACCCATCTGAGCGCAGTTGGCCCTGGACCTGAGCCATCGTGGCGGTAAGCGGTGGGCAGGTGTCGGTGCAATTGGTATAGACAAAGCTGAACAGCGCGGCCCGTCCCGCCAGGTCATCCGAGCCAAAGCTTCGGCCTTGTTGATCGGTCAGTTGGAAGCGCGGCGCCGGCCAGAACTCTGGCAACGGCTCCTCCCAGATGCGCACGACGGTCGGGCCGAGTGCAACGACCACTGTGGCCAGAAGCACAACCCCTACTCCTAGCGCCGCGGCAAGCGCGGCGCGTGTCGACCGACCAGGAATGGCGATGCGCGCAGCGTTCATACATCGTTCTCGCGGTGAGGACGACCGCTGGCGCTAGCGGGGCGCTCCGACGGACGAAGCAACCGCCGAGTGCTCGTCGGTCGCCGCGAGCTGCTCGATCTGGCGAGCGACCGCAGCCTGCTGATCGCCAAGTCCCATCAGCTGTGTTCGCAGCTGTGCCAGCTGTTGCTCACGGCTGAGCGGCGCCGCCGGTAGGGTCAGTCCCGCGTCCTGCCCCTGCCGCGCACCCCTTCCCTCCATGCTGACGAACATGACCACCATCGATAAGGGGCACGCGAGCAGCAACAGCACAGGCAGAACCCCGAGGACTGCGTTCGGTGCGACCAGGTAAACGGCGACGCCGACCATTGCGAGCGCGGCGAGCACTCTCCAGTTCAAGCACATCTTGAGCATGTTCATGAAGTCGACGTCGAACCTCCTATTGGGTCTCTGTGCACCGTGGTGCCGGGTCCATCTGCGGAGTTAGGGTTCGTGCGCGGCGCGAGCGAGGCAACCTGCATAGCACGGTTCAATCGCCAAAGCGCAAGCACGCCAAGCGCCTCGCTACCAGAGGACGGGTTGCCGGCTTGCCGACGGTTCGCGCGGCCGGCGATGAGGAAGCCGCCAGTGATTAGCACGACCAGGGCAAGGGACGCTGCGGCGCACAGCGCCATCGCCTGTGCACCTGCTGGATCCATGCCGAAGACTTGCCACAACTCCATGTTCTTGATTCCTCAGTGCCGAAGCGTGCATACGAGTGGCAGCGCCGTCGCACTAAACGCGAGGAGCCGTGGGGCCAGCTCACCAACCGAGACGACAGTGATGCCGGCGAGTAGCCGACCCGCGATCGGGGGAGCGCAGTGTGCCCGCCCCTCCATGAGACGCCTTACGCGCTCCTCGAGCTGCGCAGCGGAGGCACCCGCATAGGCCGGCACGCCGACCACCCCGGTCGGCTGAGGTGTCGCGACGACGGCACGCCACACCTTGCCCAGGGCGCTCGCCATTGCTAGCGGACGTTGCGTGGCCGCCACCGCCAAAGCGTCGGCAGTGAGTTCTTCGTCAGCCTCGAGCGCTTGCAGCGCGTACCAACTGCCGGGCAGGTATGCGGTCGCGTCGCGCAGGAGCCGTGCAAGCCAGCGAACCAGATGGTCTCGTCGGGCGAGGTGCACCATTTCATGGCCGAGCACGGCCTGGAGCTCGCGCCGATCCAGGTGTTCGACCAGCCACGCCGACAACACTATGGTCGGCCGCCACAGCCCGCCTGACACCGCTAGAGGCGCGGCCGTTGGAAGCACTCGGACAGTGGGGACAGCAATAGCAACGGCTTGGGCAAGTTCGGCCGCGGTGGCCGTCACGGCGCGGTCGCTCACTACAGGACAGACCAGGAGCAATCGTTCGACGAGGGCCTGGCGTGCGACGTTCAGAACAGTTGCACCAACAACGACGGCGCCGAGAGTGCCCAGTAACGCGAAGGTTGCCACGCGGTCCCAGCCCACGAGTGGCGCGCAGTCGGGCCAAAAGTGCGGGATCAGGTGCGCGACCGCGAGCGCGAGCACGATGGGCGGAGCCGCCAAGGTGACCAGCGCTAGCGGGCGCCGTCCCGTGGGAGGCGCGACTTGCAGCAGCACTGCGCCCAGGCCACTCAGCAGGGCGACCAGCAGCAGAGCGGAAAGGAGGAAGAAGGTGTGCACTGCGGGCTTAGTCTTCCCGTTCCTCGACAGCCCGGCGCCGCTCGATGTCGTCGAGCAGCCGTCCCAGCCTCTCTTGCACTGACGGGTCCTCTATACGCTCCAGATGGGTCCTGGTCGCTCCGCCGAAATTGAGCAACAGGCGTTCGAGCGCGTCGCCGACGAATCGATCGACGAACGCCTGGCGGCTCAGCGTGGCGCGATAGACAAACGCCTGACCGCCTTTCTCAGCCGCGAGCAAACCCTTTTTTGCAAGCCGGGTCATCGTATTCATGACCGTCGTGTACATCACCGGGCGGGTGGCATATAGGTCCTGCCAGACGGCACGCACGGTCACGGTGTCCGCGCCGTCCTGCGCCAACTGCCATACGCGTTCCATGATCTCGCTCTCAAGATCGCCTAAGGCGACCCGAATGCCAGGCTGGTCGAGCCGCAAGGTGTTGAGGTCGATGCTTGGATCCTGATCGGTCATGTAGTCACGTGCGTGCAACGAGGGTCGTACACAGTTCGCTTGCCCGGACAGTATATAGGCGCCGTGTACGACTGCCAATCGTAGGCTGCTAAACTAAGGCCCCGACAGGTGTCGGATGACTAAGGTGCCGTGGCGCGGGTAGCGGTTGGCCGCGAGCGTAATGCGCGCAAAGCGCGGTCAGCACGACCACGCCCCGGAGTGATCTGGGTAGCGGGTGGGCTGCTCGTGTTAGTTGGCCTCGCGGTGGCCGCCTGGACGCTGATGCGGACAGGATCTGCTCCCCAGGAGAACGGTGTGATTTCCACGCTCCAGACCCTCGATCAACACGCGTTGCTGTTCAGTCCGACCGATCCGAACGTCGTCTTCTTCGGCCATCACAACGGCCTGATGCGGTCCGACGATGGTGGACGGACGTGGAAGCCACTGGTCGACCGTCGCGCCTTCGACGCGATGCAACTCGCCACGGGCGGCCGTTCGAACCCGGGCCGCGTGTACCTCGCCGGACACGATGTGTTCCAGGTGAGCGACGACGGTGGTTCCAGTTGGCGACCGGTCGAGCACAACCTGCCGGGCACCGACATTCATCAGTTCACACTCGACCCGGATAACCCGGACCGCCTGACCGCCGTTGTGGTCGGCTTCGGCGCATTTCGCAGTGCGGATGCGGGCCGAACCTGGACGAAGTTGCCGGCCCAGCCTCCCGGCGACGTGACCGCACTGGCATCCGCGGGCGGCGAACCCGAGGTTCTGTATGTGGGCACTGCCAACTCAGGGTTATTACGCAGTGTGGATTCTGGAACCTCATGGAACGCTGCCTCTGGGCAGGTCGGGTCGGACAGCGGATTTCGCGCCGTCTTGGCCCTTGCCGTGGAAGGCTCCGACCGTCAGACGGTCTATGCCGGAACCGATAGCGGTCTCGCCAAGAGCACTGACGGAGGAGCCCACTGGGCAGCGCTGTCGTATCCCGGCGACAACGCAGTGGCTGTGGCGGTAAGCCCGGCTAACCCGCGCGTCGTGCTGGCGGTTGCGACCTCGCCTCGACACCAGGGCCTCGTCTACCGCAGCGAAGATGGTGGGCAGTCATGGGGCGGGCGGCCGTAAAGCGTACGCCAACCCAGAGGGTTTCATAAGACCTTCGCGGCCTGATCGGCGAAGCCCGATGTTCCACGACTGATATTGTTGAGTCGGCGCATCCCCTGGCTGGCCCGTATCCGTCGCCCCGTGTGCCAGGCGTTACAACGACAGGCCGCAGTTTCTCGGCTGACAACACAACGCGTGCCCGATGCGAACTGGCTCAGATGCCGACGGCGGTTCATTTGAGCCGATCGTCGAACCGCACGGCTATCCAGCGGCCAATGCGGCGACACAGCTCGCGCGCCGCGGCAAGGTTGCCGCTCGATCAGCGGCCCAGATCGCGTTCGTCGGGCGGAGGACGAACATATATGCATTGCTACACCTTGCGGACACGCGGGCCGAGGTGTACCCAACCGGGCGGGGGAACATGCGATGGCGCTGCGCGTCGGCAGCCCGACTACACGTTTCAATGCACGAGTGGCGATCGTCGAGGACGACAAGCCCACGCCGTACATGCGCGCCCCAGGCGTCGCATGAGGAGACGCTCCGTTCGCACGGCGTACAGCTGCGCGAGCCAGTTTGTGAGATCCTCCTCGAAGGCCGCATCGAGCGGGGCGGGTGCAGGTCGAGCAGCTACAACGCATGGCCGTCCCGCGTCCCCGGCCGCCAGTGGCGGCTGCAGGGACAGGCCCGCCAGACGCGCTCCGGTGTGGAGATCGTCCAACCCGCTCTACCCCGAGGCGCCGCGCACCAGGCCGCTCAGCTCGCCGGGCGAGGCACGCGGCTCACGCCTGAGCCACTGTACTTCCGACTGCCGTAATGTTCAAAGGTACAGGGAATCGAAGATATAGAGATCGTCGATCAAAAGCTGTCGCCGAGCATGCCCAGCTCGACAGTGCGCGTGCTGGCGCTGATCTTCTGGTCGCGGCGGTCGAGTGCCAGCAACAACCACTGCAGGATGTCCTGGGGTCGTGGCGGGCAGCCCGGCACGTAGACGTCCATGGGAATCCGCTGGTCGAATCCACCGGCGGTGGCGTAACTACCGGCCACCACGCCGCCGCCGCAGGCGCACGCGCCCACCGCGACGACGAGCCTCGGCGCGGGCGTGGCTTCGTAGGTGGCCCACATGCATAGCGCCTGCGCCCAGGAACAGCAGCGCCTTGAAGAGCGCATGGCTGAGCGCATGAAACAGCCCGGCGCCCAGGGCGGCCCCCATCGGCTGCCCCAACGCGGCCAGGATCAGCCCTACACCAACGCCGATGAGCACGATGCCGATGTTCTCGATGCTATGGAAGGCCAGCATGCGCTTGAGGTCGTGCTCCATGAGCGCGTACAGCACGCCCAGAACCGCCGACAACAGCCCGAGTGCCAGGATCAGGGCATCCCACCAGGCAGGGCCGCCACGGAGCACGTCCCAGGTCAGGCGGAGCAAGCCATACACGCCAACTTTCAGCATCACCCCGGACATCAGCGTCGAGACGTGGCTGGGCGCAACTGGGTGGGCGCGCGGGAGCCATACTCGCAGCGGAATCACGCCCGCTTTGGTTCCACACCCTACCAGTGCGAGCAGGAACACCACGCCGCGCACGCCTGGGTCCAGCGCAGCGGCGGCGGTACGCAGACTGGCGAAGTCCCAGGCGCCTGCGCCGGCGCGCAGCACAAGCACAGCGACCACCACGAACGCGGTACCCAGACGGGTCATCGCCAGGTACACGAATCCGGCGCGCCGCACGTCGGCCATCGCATGCTCGTGGGCCACTAGCAAATACGAGGCAACGGCCATCAACTCTCACGCCAGCAGGAAGCCGTACGCCCCGTCAGCCAGCAGGACCACCGCCGTAGACGCCAGGAACAGGTTCGTGATGGCTGCCAGGCGCGGCCCGCCGTGATGATCGTAGGCGCGCGTGTAGACCAGGCCAGCAAGTGTGACTGGGAGCGCAACAACCGACACCAGCAGCACGAACCAGCCGCTCAACGGGGTCAAGGCGTAGGCCCAGGGTGAGACCAGGCGCAGGGGTCATCGCAGGCGACGTTGGTGCCGGGTCGCCCAGGAGTACCGGAACGGCCATGGCGACGCCGATGGCGGCGGCGGCGACCAGAGCGGCCGCCCGCGGCAAAACGTGCCGCGGCCGGGCGCGTTGCAAGCGCAAGGGCGGCGAACGCCCCCACGAGGTACAGGCCAGGCGTGACGAGAAGGGGTGGGCGTCGTAGCTAACTGACGGTTACATCTTTACGCGAGCGGGCACCATTATCGACCGGCGTCTCGGTCCCATCGTCACCTGCCTGGCTTTTCAGCATTGCCTGCAGGTCGATCAGGTGGTTGTTGAAGATGTCGCGCGCCACGTCCAGCAACTGGAAAACCTGTGGATCGCGTACCGAGTAGTACGCGCTTGTGCCCGCGCGTCGGGTGTCGACGATGTTCTGGGCGCGCAGAACAGCGAGTTGCTGAGACACGGAGGAGGAATCGATCTCCAGTTCGGTCTGCAGCTCTGACACGGACCGCTCGCTGCTCCGTAGCAACTCCAGGATGCGCAACCGGGCCGGGTGCCCGAGCGCCCTGAAGAACTCCGCCTTGAAGCGATGAAGTGGTTGGTGAGGCACCGACCCTACCTTGTATCGAAATATTTGAAACTCTGAATGCATTCGACTGTAGCCGTCGGTTGGTCGCCCAGCAAGCGCTGCACTTACGAAGCGGCCGAGTTACTGGTGACGCGTGGTGGGTGAGCAGCGCCCTGGCGCAGCCAGCGGGCTGCGCGGACCAACTGTTCGTACACGAAGTTAGGCGGTCGCGAGGGCATCGGGTCGAAAGCAAAGATCTCGAAAATAACCAGTGAGGTACGGACCGTTCGCATCCTGCGCCAGCAGGTAAGAGCCGGCGAGCGTCCGCACGCCAAGGTAGCCGGCGAAGCTACCCCTTGTCCGTGCCGTTCGCGCCAGGCTACTAAGGTGCCAGCGTCTATCAGCCCCGGCGCCTCGCGGCGGCGCGCCGCGCTGGCGCCTGCGTACACACCCCAAAGCCAGTTCGCGGGCGAGGGCTGGGGGCCGCCCAGCCCGCGGCCGTCACCGTCTGGTAGCGAACACACCTGGGAGGCCAGCCGAACAGCCGAAGCGGGCGCGTGGCATGCGCCGTGGGCAGGTCGGCAACAGCGGTGATCTCGGGCAACTGGTTGCCACGCACGCGATGACGAGGCCCAGGGCGGCACCGTAGGTGGCCGTGCTGCATGAGTCGCCATTTCTGTGAAGCTTTGAAGATTATGACTTTCTCTCAGCATAGGAACCGCCAGGTGCCCAGCGCAAGCGTGTGCCGGGAGGTATTCTTTTCATGAGCCACGATGTTCGAATCTTTAGGAAGGCAAAGATATGCGGCCTGGAGGAGGCCGACTGGTGGCGGACCCGACAGGGCTTGACTGGCCGGACTATTTGCGCAGTCTGAATGAGAACGGCGTGCGAGCACTCGCCATGTGGCTGGTCGCTGAGGGACTCGACGCTAGTGAGTTCATGGAGGTGGTTGACCGGGCGTACGCTATCGCGCCAGAAGCGTCCCGCCAGGAGTCGCGATCCTTCGTAACGCAGCGTGGGCGACCCGTCGCGGCGCTGTATGCCCGCCGCAAGCACCGCTTCGCTGGGCTCGCAGCTGCGCTCGAACAGGCTCGTGTAAGTGGTGCGTTACCTGGTGACGTGGCGCTCAATGAGCTGCGCCCGCTCGCTGCGCCATCCTTACATGCACGGTCAGTCGCGGAGCTTATCGCGGTGCTCGAGCGCGGCCGGCGAAAGGAACAGTAGCAGGGCCGCCCACCAATCCACAGCCGCGCGCGTCATGTGACCAGTCAGCCAGTGGCGAGGTCCGAAGAGGTCGTCCTTGACCAGTGTGCACGGCCGTACTAGAGTGCGCTCGACCCCAGCCCGATTCGTCTGTCGACCAGGGAGGTAGGTAAGCGATGGCAATAGAGCCCGCGGACGTAGAAGTCACCGAGGCCCAGATCGCGGTCCACTGGAAGGAAGAAGGGTACTACCAGCCACCCGCGAAGTTCATCGCTCAGGCCAATGCGGCAGATCCTGGCATCTTCGAACGCTTTTCGGAGCAGACTTTTCCCGAGTGCTTCAAGGAATATGCCGACCTCCTCAGTTGGGATAAATACTGGCACACGACGCTCGATACGAGTAACCCACCTTTCTGGAAATGGTTTGTCGGTGGCAAGCTGAATGCCTGCTACAACTGCGTTGACCGGCACTTATCGAGGAACAGAAACAAGGCTGCTTTCATTTGGGTGCCAGAACCTGAGGAAGAAGAAACAAAGACTCTTAGCTTTCAGGAGCTGTACATCAGGGTCAACGAATTTGCAGCGCTTCTCCGAGACTTCTGCCAGCTGAACACAGGTGACAGAGTCACCTTCCACCTCCCCATGGTCCCCGAGCTGCCGATAGCAATGCTTGCTTGCGCACGTCTCGGCGTGATCCATTCTGAGGTCTTCGGCGGCTTCAGCGGTCAAGCTTGCGGAGAGAGGGTTGTCGATTCCAGCAGCCACATCCTGGTCACGATCGACGCGTATTACCGAAATGGGGAACTGATCGACCACAAGCTCAAAGCTGATCAAGCGGTGGAATACGCTGAAAAAAATGGCGCGAAGATTGACAAAGTTCTGATCTGGCGACGCTATCCTGGCAAGTATTCGGCACCCACGCCGATCGTCGAAGGCCGAGACTTCTTCGTCGACGAATTACTGAAACAGTATCGCGGCGCTACGGTCGAGCCGGTGTCCATGCCCGCAGAGGCACCGCTGTTCCTCATGTATACGAGTGGCACAACCGCCAAACCTAAGGGGTGCCAGCACAGCACTGGTGGGTACATGGCCTACGTCGCCGGCACCTCGAAGTACTACCAGGATATCCACCCGGAGGACACCTACTGGTGTTTCGCGGATATCGGCTGGATCACCGGTCATTCCTACATTGTCTATGGGCCTCTGGCACTGGGTGCGACGAGCGTGATGTATGAGGGTGTGCCGGCCTACCCCGATGCGGGACGCCCGTGGCGGATAGCGGAGCGGCTCGGCGTCAATATCTTCCACACCGCTCCGACAACCATCCGCATGTTGCGCAAGGCAGGACCAGACGAGCCCACCAAGTACAACTACCACTTCAAGCACATGACGACCGTGGGTGAGCCAATCGAGCCCGAGGTGTGGCGCTGGTACTACAACGTCGTCGGGAAGCAAGAAGCGGTCATCGTCGACACGTGGTGGCAAACCGAGAATGGCGGCTTCCTGGGCAGCACATTGCCAGCACTGAATGCGATGAAGCCAGGTAGTTGCGGCCCGGGTGTGCTCGGCATCTTTCCGGTGATCTACGACGAGCTTGGCAATGAAGTGCCGCCAGGCACTGGCAGGGCGGGCAACATCTGTATTCGCAATCCCTGGCCGGGCATCTTCCAGACGGTGTGGGGGCAGCCGGAGCGATACGTCGCGACGTACTACGAGAAGTACTGCAAGAATCGTGAGAGCACAGATTGGCGAGATTGGCCGTACTTCGCGGGCGACGGCGCCGTGCAGGCCGCGGATGGTTATTTTCGGATTTTGGGCCGCGTTGACGACGTCATCAACGTCGCCGGCCACCGGTTGGGCACGAAAGAGCTGGAGTCCGCCTGTCTCACAGTCGAGGAAGTCGCCGAGGCGGCGGCGGTGCCAGTGATCGACGAGCTCAGAGGTAGGGGCGTCGAGATGTACATTGCCTTGAAGCCCGGCTACCCGCCGAGCGCCGAGGCTGAGGAGCGCGTGCGCGGTGCGATCGAGACGATTATTGGCAAGATCGCCCGCCCGAAGAACGTGTGGATCGTTCCAGACATGCCGAAGACCCGTTCCGGGAAGATCATGCGCCGTGTCGTGGCCGGGATCTCGAACTTTACTAGCCCGGGCGACATTACCACCCTCGCCAATCCCGAGATCGTGGAGACGATTCGCCAACAAGTTCAGGCCGCGAAAGTGGCACGTGGCGATTTACCACGTGAGCTCTCGGCGCAGGAGCTCGAGGAGATTGGAAGGTTCGGCCAAGCGGAGTAACGCAGCACTGCTGCCCCGAGGACAACGCCCACATAGCACCCGGTTATCGGCGGCGGGATTGTTTGCACACCGTTTTGCAAGATTGGTTGGCGGTGAGCGCGAGAGGCCGGAGGTTGGAGTTCCGCGACTGCTGAATCTCGACGATGTCGCGCGTGGGGGCCTGGGTGTGGTCGTTTGGTACGAGCTGGCTGGAGTGGGCCTCGTGTCGACCGATTGCACGAGCTCACCGAAGGCAACCGCAACCCCGTCAGCGGACCCGGAACAAGCCGAGCCGTCGCGCAGCGGTATATGGAAGCACTCTGAGGAATACCGGCGCCGAGGGAGGACCCAGATCCGAGGCATGGACAACCGCTGGTGGTTGGTTGCTTTCCGCGACCTAAACGTACCCTGCTGATCGGGATTGGGGTCCTGCAGGCCCGGGCATCTGCCGTTTCGCTCGGAGTGATCAAGAGCTGGCCTATGAGTACATCTCCATCTGACGTAATTCCGCACACCCTGGACGACCGGCTACGTTGGGCGCGGGAATGAGCGCCGGTGTGCTCGCCCACTCCAGAA
>WNGA01014204.1_pt1 | contig 21933 bp, 19 predicted proteins | sample 5400061 | NCBI WGS metagenome assembly WNGA01 (sample SAMN13153366, study PRJNA577476) | soil metagenome | isolation source: 100 cm soil or saprolite under grassland replicate 2 | place: USA:California | collected 2016-06-15
CGAGCTGCTCCATGCGTGAGGCCAGATGGACGGTCTGGCCCATCGCCGAATAGTCCATCCGCAGGTCGTTGCTGATCGCGCGCACGACCACCTCGCCGCTGTTCAGCCCGACCCGCAGCTGGACGCCGACGCCGTGTCGGCGCAGCGTCTCGTCGGCGTACTTGCGGATCTCGTCCTGCATCGCCAGGGCGGCGTAGCAGGCCCGCACGGCGTGGTCCTCGTGACCGATCGGGGCGCCGAACAGGGCCATGATGCCGTCGCCGAGGATGTGGTTGACCGTTCCCTCGAAGCGGTGGACGGCCTCCATCATGGCCCGCACGGCGCCGTCGAGCAGAGTCTGGGCCTGTTCGGCGTCGAGGCCCTGGATCAGCTCGGTGGACTCCACGACATCGGCGAAAAGGACGGTGACCTGCTTGCGTTCGCCCTCCAGGGCAGCCCGGGAGCTCAGGATCTTCTCGACCAGGTGCCGAGGAATATGGGCTCGCGGCTGCTCGGGCGCGTCCACGGACAGGGGCGAGCCGCACGAGCCGCAGAACCGCTTGCCCGGCACGATCTCCGCGCCGCAGCTGCGACACGCGATCTGCAGGGAAGCTCCGCAGTCCTCGCAGAACCTGACGCCTGCGCGGACCTGGGCGCCGCAGCGGGGACACTCCACAGCGGCCTCCCTTGGGCCGGGCTAGCCGGATACCGGCGAGCGAGCCTCAGGCGCGACTGACCGCCCGGCAGCGGCCGCGGGGTCCGGCCACCGCTCGACCGGCTTCAGGAATGCGGGCAGGGCGGCTCGGACGTCCTCCTCGATATAGTCGAAGTTGACCACCCGATCGGTAAACTCCCAGAAGATCGGGTCCTCCACCGCTCCCAGCTCACGGCTGATCTGTTCCAACGTGGCCTCTGGAACGTCGTTTAGCCTGGCTCGCAATTGGTGGGCGAAGTCCGCCTCGCCGTGGACCATGAAGAAGCTCCCGAGCGCTGCGATCGGCTTGTAGAGCTGGGAGAGGGCCGGCGAGCGCTTGGCCTCAGCGCGCTGCAAGGTTTCGACCAGGTCGTGCACGATAGCGGTGGTGATCGCGCGGTCGGCCCGCCGGTTGACACAGTTCTCGGCCAGGATCCGGAGGTCGTAGGCGGCCGCGAGCGACATCCAGAGCAGCGGGCCGCCGGCTGCCGCGTCGCCGTAGTAGCTCAAGCGGTCTGCGACCTGCAGACCGATCTCGGGATAGGGCTCCAGCGCCGCATCGGCGAGCAGCCGATACTGGTAGAGGACGTGGTAGCCAGCCCGCTGGTCGGCCAGGTTGATCGCCGCTCGCAGGTACGTATTGAAGAACTTGACAATGGTCTGCAGGAGGCCCATGTCGCCCTGATCGACGGCCTTTTCGCCCAGCAGGCGAGCCACCAACGCGACGGTGTTGTTGACGTCGTGCATCTTGTTGAGGGTGGCGTAGAAGACCTCGTACAGCTCCTCAAGCATGCGCCGCTCGAGCCAGGTCATCGTCTCCTCGATCTCCCGCATGATCAGCTCGTGGCGGCCGCGGAAATGGTGCTCCTCGACGGCGAACCAGCCGGCTGGCAGCTTATTCTTGCGCTCGACGTAGCGGGAGATACTCCAATAGAGCACCCAGACACTGTGGCGGGCGACGGCGCTGTCAGACAGGTTGACGGCCGTGCGGGCGATGTCGCCGATCTGGTTGACGCGCGCCGCGGCCGCCGTCCGCTGGCGGGGAAGATTGGCAGTCCGCTCAGAAAAATCGATCGCCTTCAGGAAGTCGTTCTGCAGATGATTCAAGATATGGTCCGGGCGCAGCACGTCGAACAGGTAGATGATGTACGGCGGAAGCAGCGCGAAGCCGATGGTCATCATGAGCATTGCCAGAATGGTCCCGGCGGTCGGGGTGTATTTGTCCTTGAGGACCAGTGCCAGCCACAGATTGAACGTGATAGTCAGGATGAAGTAGCCGATCAACGCGGCGTTGACCCGGTTGTGGATGAAGATGTCGATGACGTTAAACGAGTACCGCTGGGCGGTGAGCTGGACGGTAAGCAGCACCAGCGCGATCAGGACGCTCATCGCCGAGGTGAGCGCCGCCGCGTTCGTATTGAGCACGAACTGGAGGCTGCCCGTGTCGCCGAGCTGGAAGTGGCGAGCAGGTTCCTCGAAGTACGCGCTGAGGAGGTTCAGGAGCGCCAGCAAGGCGCCCAGGACGGCAACCGGCGTGAGCCATGGAAGCAGTCGGCGCGCCATTCCCTGTCTCATCCCCTACGCGAGCGTCTGGTGTCCGCGGCCGAGTCCGTGCGACTCCGAACCGGCCGTGGACGTAGTTGGCATTCTAGAGGAGCCCGGGGACGAGTGGGTAGTGGGCAGTGGGCAGTGGGCAGCAGGCTGTGGACAGTAGGGCCTGCCCTGCACGGCGCTTGACTATACTCGTGCCTGAGTTCGGACTTCGGACTGCGGACTTGGACTGATCGATGGGCGAGCTGGACGGCAAGCTGGCGCTGGTGACCGGGGGTGGCCGAGGGATCGGACGGGCCGTAGCGCTCGAGCTGGCCGGCCGCGGCGCTGATGTGCTGGTGAACTATCTGCGCAACGAAGAGGCCGCCACCCAGACCGTCGAGGCCGTGCGGGCGCTGGGTCGTCAGGCCGAGGCGTTGCGCGCCCACGTCGGCGACCCGCAGCGCATCGCGCGCATGTTCGCCGAGATCGGCGAGCGGTACGGGCGACTGGACATCCTGGTCAACAACGCCGCCTCAGGAGTAATTCGTCCGTTGATGGAGCTGGAGCCACGCCACTGGGACTGGACGCTGGGAATCAACGCCCGCGGCGCCTGGCTGTGCGCCAAGGCGGCGGCGCCGCTGATGGAGGGCCGAAATGGGCGGATCGTGGGCATCTCGAGCCTGGGCGCGGGTCGGGTGCTGCCCGAATACGTGGCGGTGGGCGTGTCGAAGGCGGCGCTCGAGTCGCTCACCCGTTATCTGGCCGTCGAGCTGGCGCCCATGGGGGTTGCGGTCAACGCCGTGTCTGGCGGGCTGGTCGAGACGGAGGCGCTCAGCTTTTTCCCCCACCGCGAGCAGATGCTGGATGAGGCTCGGCGCCGAACGCCAGCCGGGCGGATGGTCAGGCCGACCGATATCGCCCGCGCCGTTGCATTCCTGTGTGGTCCCGGCGCGGATATGATCCGCGGCCAGGTGATCGTCGTGGACGGTGGTTATTCGATACCGATCTGATCCCATCTTGTCATCCTGAGCGAAGCGAAGGATCCGCACCCGGACAGCGGATCCTTCGCTTCGCTTTCGATGACAAGATGAGCCCAGGATGACAAGATGAGCTCAGGTGATGACAAGGTGAGCTCAGGATGACAGGATGATGACAGGGAGGCGACTATGGACGAGGCAGCAAAGAAAACAGTCTTGCGGAAGTTCACGTACGGGCTGCACGCGATCTCGGTGCGCCACGGCGAGCGGTCGAACGCCTTCACCGCCAACTGGATCACACAGGTCGCTTTCGAGCCGCCGATGGTCGCGCTGTCGGTCGAGAATGGTGGCGCGTCGCTCGAGCTGGTGAAGGCGAGTGGGCGGTTTGCGGTGAGCGTCTACGCGACTGGCCAGCGTGAGCTGGCGGGCCACTTTGGGCGGCCCTCGTCCCGCAACCCCGACAAGCTGGGCGGTGCGGCCTACCACGTCTCGCCAGGCGGCCTGCCGATCCTGAACGACGCGCTCGGCTGGCTCCAGTGTGAGGTGCGCGGCAGCGTGCCGGCCGGCGATCACACGGTCTTTGTGGCCGAGGTCGTCGAGGCCGGCGTGCTGCGCGGAGGCGAACCGCTCACGATGCAGGAGACCGGCTTCAGATACTACGGGTAACGTCGTTCAACGTTGCGCGTTCAACGAGGCGGCCAGCGCGCCTCGGCTGGAACCAGGCATGTGCCGACGATACCTTCTCAGGACCGCGGAGGACGCAGAGAACCGCAAAGGGTCTCTTCTATTCCTCTGTGGTCCTCCGCGCCCTCTGCGGTGACTCTCCAACCAGCTCGACTAGGTGTTGTCGTCGATCTCAGAATCCGGTGCTCCGAGCAGGGCCGGGAGCGCCTTGACAAAGGCCGAGTTGGCGATCACACGGTCGGCCCCGGCCTCGAGCGCCTTTTGGCGCAGCTCGAGGTCCTTGTGAGGTCCGAAGGCCAGGACATAGGTGGTGGCGGTGGCCCGGTGGGCCTTGACCTCGCGGACCAGCCGGTCCCAGGGCAGGCGGCTAGCCGCCATGCCAACCAGGATCACAGCCGGCCGGCTGTCTCGTAAAGCGGACCGGAAGTCCGCCGCGGAGCGAACGTAGCGGACGTCTCGCCCGCACGCCCTCGCGGCCGCGTCGATCCGGGCACTCACGAACAGGTCGTCGACCAGCGCCAGGATCGGCCGTTCGGAGTAGGACAACTCGGGCCTCCTACTTGCGGCGGGCCAGGGTCCCGATCTGGCGCTTCTCCTCGAGCTTCTTGCGCCGGATGCGATGCTTTCGCCAGGCGACCTTCTTGCGCTTGTTCAATCCATGCTCCAGTCGGCTCTCTTTGCTTGAGGTCCCAACGGCTCTCATTGTAGCGGCCGGGCGAGCCGGCCGTCGGAGAGCCAGCCGCGAGCCTTGTTCCGAACCGTCAACGCGAGCCTTGCTGTGCTGCCCCAGCTTCATGCCGTCAGGGACAGGAAAGCGATCGCGTTTGCCCAGGGGAGTGAACTGGACTATTGGGCGACGGGGCCTGGCGAAGGGGAGGGGCTGGCGACGGGCGACGGCGTGATCGGGTTGCCCCTGGTGGCCGGCGTCGGAAGCGGTGTCGCGACCGGGGGGTAGGTGCCCGAGCAGGCCGTGTTGAGCGCCAGGGCGGCGGCGGCCAGGGTCGCGCCAAGCAGGGGGCACACGCGGCGCGCCCCGGCTTGGCGTAGGTCACCGTTGAGACGCATTGGGAGGAGCTCCTTGCGAGATGGCATGGCCGTGCGACTGGCGATGCGTGCTCGGGCCACGCCGGGCGACAATGATACTCGCTCTTGCGCGGGCGCGCGCGTGCAGGCTGACAAAGCCCTTCAGACAAACGATTCCCTGCCCAATGTTGAATCTGATTCAGACCCGGCGGCCCGGAGGAGTCGGCCTGAATCGCTCGCGCAGGAGAAGCCAGACGAGGCGGGCGTCGTGGACGCCGAGCGCTTCGAGGATGGCGACGTAGATCGCGGCGCCCAGGGTAGCGGCGAGCAGCAGCTGTAGGCCGAGCCCGGTCGCTCCTGGGACGGTTTGAATACCCAGGCCGATGAACTGGGAGGTCGCTACGGCAGTGACCAGCCCGGCCAGCATGACCTTCAAGACGAAGCCCCCGAGCGCCCGGTCGCACAGCCCGGCGCCGGCTCGCTCCAGCAGGACCAGCAGCGCGAGGGCGTGAAGGCTGTTCTGAATGGCGTTGGCCAGTGCCAGGCCGGCCACGTCCAGTGGACCGATTAGCGTCAGGGCCGAGGCCAGGTAGATCGCCACCCCGCCGACCCCAACCAGGACCGGCGTGCGGGTGTCCCTGCGGGCGTAGAAGGCGACGATCAGAAGCTGGTCGAGCGCCGTGAAGGGCAGCTGCGGCGCGTAGGCCAGGAAGACCAATGCCGTCCGACCGGTCTCGAGCTGGCCAAAGCGGCCCCGCTCGAACAGAACCTGGACGAGAGGCTCGCGGAGCACGATCAATATCGCCATGGCCGGGACCATGAGCAGCACGACGATCCGAATCCCGAACAACAGCGTCTCGCGGTAGCCGCGGTGCTCGGCCTCGATTGAGGTGCCCAGCAGACGCGCCTGGGCCAGCCCGCTGGCGTGGCGGGCCAGGGGTGGCAGCACGGCGAACGAGGTAGCGGTGGCGACCAGGCCAAGCGGGAACTGGATCAGCCGAGTCGCGTAGTTCATGACCGACAGGCTGCCCTCGGCCAGCCGGGAGGCAAGGTTTCGGTCGATCACGATCCCGACGATCGTGACCACCATCCCGAGCGCGACGGGGCCGTACAGCCCCAGGATCGCGCGCACCTCCGGGCTATCGAGGTCGAGCCGAGGTCGGTAGCTCAGCTTGCCCAGCCAGGGTAGCTGCAGCGCCAGTTGGCCAGCCGCGCCGAGCACCACGCCGGCCACCAGCGCATATACCCCCAGCGTCTGGCTGAGCAGGATCGCCCCGAGGATGATCCCGCCGTTGTACACGGCCGCGGCGAAGGCCGGCGGCGCGAACTGACGGCGGGCGTAGAGGACCGCCATCAGCACGCCGGCGATCCCTTGAAGGACGACCGCGCCGAGCATCACGCGGACCATCGGGACGGCCTCGGCTTGCTGCTGAGGGCCGAAGCCACTGGCCAACAGCGCCACGACGAGCGGCGCCAGGACCGCCAGCCCCAGCGCCACCACACCCAGCACTAGCGCCGCCAGCGTCAGCACCGCGCTCACCAGCCGCCACAGCCGCTCGTCGTCCTCTGCCGCGTCCACGAAGACGGGCACCAGCGCCGCGCTGATCGCCCCGCCCACGAGCAGGTCGTACACCATTTGCGGGACGGCCGAGGCGGCAACGAACGCATCGGTCGCCCCGGTCGCGCCGAACAGCGCGGCCATGACCCCCTCGCGCAGGAGTCCCAGCAGGCGGCTGAAGACGTTGCCGAGGGCGATGATCGCCGCCGCGACGGCGACGCTACGCATTCGAAAGCCCTCAGCTGTCAGCCGTCAACGATCAGCCAGCAGGAGCTGAATGCTGACGGCTGAGAGCTGACGGCTCGTAATGCGATAGAGGCGGTAGTCGAACATCCGGCCCGTCTCAGGCGGTGGGCGAGCGTCGAGCGGGGTGATCGACACTCGCTCGGCGGCGCCCGCCGCGTCGCGCGCGTTGAGCACGGCCAGGGCGCTCGGGACCCTGCGCGCCTCGTCTTGAAGGCGACCGGGCGTGGTCCGAATCGCTCGAGACGGCACTCGCGCGAAGCTCAGCAGATACTCGAAGCCGCGCAGCTCAGTGAGGCCGGTGTCCGGCAGCTCGGTCCCGATCGACTCGTCGATGAGGACCGTCTCGTCGGGCCGCCGGCTGGCGGCGATCTCGGCGCTCAAGCGCAGGATGCGCTCGTTCGTGTCCGAGCGCTCGAACGTGCGCCCGTAGTAGCGTCCCAGCGGCGCGAGCGGCGCCGCGACCAGCAGCACCGCGGCGATAAGCGCACCCAGCGTAACGGCCCCCCTCTGGCGTCCGAGCGTGGCCGCGCCAACCCGCCCGGACACGAGCGTCTGCATGCCATGGACCAGGAAGCAGGCGGTGGCCGTGAACAGGAGTGGGACGATCGGCATCAAGTAGCGGCTGGTCAGAAGGGTCCGATACTTTGGGTTCACAGCTGGCAGCAGGAGCAGGAAGCTGAGTGTCACCAGCAGCGGGAGCGGCTGGCCTCGACGAGCGAGCCAGAGCAGCGCCACGCTGGCCAGGGCGCAGGCGAGCATCACGACCGGGTCTGCCAGGTAATCGACCGCACCGTTTCGCTGATCGATGGCGCCGCCGAGCACGCGGGCCAGGAGCAGCAGCATCGTGCCCAGCGTCGGCAGGTAGCCGAGCGATCCGCCTGAGGCGGACTGGTCCAGGGCGTACTCGGCCCGGATCCGCTCCGCGCTTCGGAGCGACTCGAAGCCCGTCTCGACGTTGTAGGCCAGCACGTTGCCGTATCCGAGCGCGAACGCGGCGACCGCCAGGTATGGCCAGGGCGTTCGCCAGAGTGGCCTGATCACCCATAGTCCATAGACGAGCGTACCCGGCAGGAGCGCCAGGACCAGGGGGTGGGTCTGGAGTGCCAGTCCAAACAGGAAGCCAGTAGGCAGTAGGCAGTAGGCAGTAGGCAGTGGTGAGATCCTGCTGCCTACTCGCAGCAGTGACCAGAACGCCAGCGTCGTCAAGAGGGGTGTCAAGCAGTTGGACCAGGCGATGTGGCTGCTGACCACGACGTGCGCTCCATTCGTCATCAAGAGCAGCGCGGCAAGAGCGCCGGCCGCCCGGCTCACCCGCCTGTCCGACTCCCCCACGGCGAGCTCGCGGGCGAGGAAGAACGTCGCGGCAATGGTCAGCCCGCCGACGCAGAGGATGACCAGGCGGGGCACCAGCGGGCTTTCGCCGAGCAGCCAGAGCGCGGCCGCGATCAGGTAGTTGTAGAGTGCGCCATAGTAACTGTCGTAATTGGTGAGCGGGCGAGCGCCGTCGCGGACGATCGCCAAACTGTGAAGGACCTCGAGCGTCTCGTCGGTGAATCGAGGCACCGTCCAGAGGTGCGGCCAGCGAATGGCCAGGGCTACCAGGGCGACCACGACCGCGAGCAGCGCGTCGAGCCAGCGGCCCCGTAGGGGCACGGCGTGCCGTGCCGGCGCGGTCAGAAGCTCGTCGGTGCCGGCCGGCGGCGGCGGCAGCGTCTGCATCTTCGGCCGGGTGTTGTAACTCGTTACTCGTCACCTGAGACTTGGACCAGCAGGTCGGCGGCCACCCAGCCCTCAGTCCCATCTGGTGTGCGGACGAGCAGCCAGTGCCGGCCGTCAACCTCAAGCTCAGGGGCCAAGGCGTCGAGCAGCTCGCCCTCGGGGATGCCAGCCACGCGGGCGGCAGAGGGGCTTGGCTCGGCGCGGACGTTCGCTCCGGCCCCCCCGGTGTTGGCGACCTGGAACCGAGCCGCCGTGGCAGTGCGAGAGGCGCCAGCGGGCACGTCGGCGTGCGAGCCCCGGCTGGGCGGCGATGCAAACAGCGCGCTGGCCGAGCTGCGCGGAGCCCTGGCGATGGGCGGCGTGTAGGAGGGCGAGCCGGCCCGCTTGGGCAAGTCCCTGATTCGTTGGTAGGTCGGGCTCATCAGGCCCACGCTGCCATCGGGATTGGGAGTGAACATCCAGAACCGATTCGTGTTCGGGTTCCAGAAGAGCGGCGTCGCGGCCAGGACGCGCCGATCGTCCATCCAGTCCCGGAAGGCGTGGTCGTAGTAGTCGGCGATGGCGTAGTCGTCGTCCGTCTCCATCAGGCTCGACTCGGCGATGATGACCGGCAGCTCCTGGCCGATGGCCGCCAACTCGGCCCGATAAGCCAGGTGCGTGTAGCGAATGTCCTCACCCCCGGACGGAACGCGATACGGGTTGGAGGCCCAGGCGGAGAGGCGGTCGAAGATGTCGGGCACGGCCGCGCGCATCTCGTCGATGAACTCGAAGGCGTCCTGCATCTCGGGCAAGCGGGTGCCGTTGGAGATGTCGAGCGGAGCGTTGACCACTCTGAAGGTGTCCGAGTCCTGGAAGACGTCCACAAAGTGGGCCAGGTAGCGGGCGTAGTCGGCCGCGTCGACCTCGCCGCCCCACTCGAAGCCGAGATTGGGCTCGTTTCCCACGCTGACGTATACGGGACGATTGGGCCACTTTCCGCGCTCCAGGAACGCCCGCCATCTCGCCGGCTCGTCCCAATCCGGTCGCACCCAGCGCTCTGGGCCCTGCTCGTGCCACGTGCTGACGCGGATGATCGGGTTGAGGTGGTATTCGTAGCAGCGATCAAGGAACTGCTCCAGGAGCCAATCCGCCTGGGGTGAGTCGCGGTCGTCGACCGTCCAGGTGATGGTGATGTAACCCCAGTCGCCGCCGTTGGTGTTGACGAGGCCCGCCGTCGCCGCGACGAAGCGCTCCTGGCTCAGGCGCGCGACGTTGAGCCCGACGGGATTGTTGTCCGGGGGCGGGTCCTCGGCGGAGACGCGGGCGTAGGGGATCGGCGCGAGCACGGCCAGCGCGGCCGCGAAAAGAACGGCGCAAGACGACCCCCGCCAACGTTTCCGCATCGGCGACCTCCGCCCGGTGGTGCGGCGTGCATGATAGCGATTCGCCCGGCCCGCGTCACGCGCGGGCGGGACTCCGACCACCAAGACACAAAGACACCAGGGCGTACGGACGATCTAATGGGGGCTTGGTGTCCTGGCGTCTTGGTGGCTCAAATGCGGCCCGGCCGTGCTCCCACCCGTGTTACAATCCGCGCCGTCCGAGGGCCTCCGTGATCGAGATCAACATCGACCCGATCCTTTTCCGTTGGCCGCCGCTGGTCATCACCTGGCACGGCTTCTTCCGTAGTCGGCGGGCTGATCGGCGCCCGCGTGATGCACGTCATCGACCAGTGGGACTACTACGCCCAGGACCCGATCGCCATCCTCAAAGTCAACGAGGGCGGCCTGGCAATCTGGGGGATGATCATCGGCGGGCCGCTCGGAGGGGTGTGCTACGGCTACTGGCGCGGCTGGCACACCCTACGCAAGGGCGTCCTGCTCGACACGTGCGGCCTCGGGATGATCCTGGGCATGGCGATCGGCCGCCTGGGCGACCTCATCAACGGCGAGCACCATGGGGCCGACGCCGCGATCCCCTGGTCGGTCCGCTATACCAACCCCAACACCCTGGGTGACCTCCAGGTCCCCGTCCACCTCGCGGTAGGCTACGAGCTGGTCTGGGACGTCCTCGTGCTGGGCTTCTGCATGTGGCTGCTCGGGCGGCGGCTGCTGCCGCGCGACGGGATGGTGTTCTGGGCGATAATTGCTCTCTACGCCGCGGGACGGTTCGTCATCCAGTTCTTTCGTCTGGACACCCCATTCCTGTGGGGGCTCAGCCAGGCCCAACTGCTGGCCTTCGCTGGCGGGGCGCTCGCCATCTGGATTCTGGTCTGGTGGTTCGCCCGACTCAGCCGTGAGGGTGTCGAGGAAGTACCCTCACCCCCTGGCCCCCTCTCCCTCGCGGGGGAGAGGGGGGAAGAGACCACCGCGGGGGAGAAGCGGCCCTGACCCGCAGCCCCTCTCCCTCGCGGAGGAGAGGGAAGCCACCTGCTCGCCCTTCCCTTTAGGGGAGGGGGTCGGGGGTTTGGTTACCAGGCGAAAACGAACAGCAAGTCGTTGACGTTGGTCTTGGTCGGCCCGGTGATGAGCAGATCGCCCAGCGGCTCGAAGAAGTGATACGAGTCGTTGGCGTCCAGAAAGGCGCGCGGATCGAGGCCCAGCCGGCGGCCGCGCGCCAGGCTGGTGCCGTCGACCAGCGCGCCGGCCGCGTCGGTCGGGCCGTCGTTGCCGTCGGTGGCGAGCGCCGCGAGCAGGACGTTGTCGAGGCCGGCCAGCTTCTCGGCGGCTGATAGAGCCAGCTCCTGATTGCGGCCGCCCAGGCCCGGGCCGCGGACGTGGACGGTAGTCTCGCCGCCTGCCACCAGGCAGCACGGGCGCCGCAGCGGACGATTGCGGGTGGCTTCCTCGCGCGCGAGGGCGGCAATGACTTTGGCGACTTCGCGCGCCTCGCCCTCCACGTAGGTCGACAGCAACAGCGCGTGCAGCGCCTCGGCCTCGGCCTGCCGGACCGCCGCTTCGGCGGCCAGCTCGTTGCTCGCCACCACCAGCGTTTGGGTCCGCTCGAAGATCGGGTCGCCGGGCTTGGGCGTCTCCGGCTCGCTTCCCGCCCTCCCGCGTCGAAGACGCTCCGCGACGGCCGGGGGCAGCAGGCTCCAGAGCGCGAAGCGATCGACGATGGAGCAGGCGTCGTCGAACGTGCTCGTGTCTGGAACGGTCGGCCCCGACGCGATGACGTCGAGCGGATTGCCGACGACGTCCGAGAGCACCAGGGTGACCACGTCAGAGGGCGATGCCAGCCGAGCGAGTCCGCCGCCCTTCGCCCGATCGAGATGCTTTCGGACGGCGTTCAGCTCGTTGATGGTAGCCCCGGCCCGGAGCAGCAGATCGGTCGTTTGCTGCATGTCTTCGAGCGAGATGCCCTCTTCGGGCAGCAGCAGCAGCGCGGACCCGCCCCCCGACAGGAGTACGATGACCAGGTCCTCGGCCGTGCTGCCGTCGACCAGTCCCACCAGCTCAGAAGCGCCTCCCACGGAGTCGGCATCGGGGATCGGATGGCCCGCCTCGCGAAGCCTGACCCTTTGGGTCGGCCCCCCGTGGCCGCGCTTCACGATCACCAGTCCGTCGGCTACTCGCTCGCTGAGCGCCTCCTCGACGGCCAGAGCCATCGGCCCGCCGGCTTTGCCGGCCCCGACCACCAAGATGCGTCTGTAGTGGCCGAGATCGTAGACCCGCCCGCCGACGAGCAGCCGCCCGCCGTCCACTCGGAGCGCCCGGCGGACCGCCTGGCCAGGCTCGACTGCCTCGAGAGCCGCGCGCATGATACGGACCGCCACCTCACGCTGGGGGCGGCTGGCCGGGTCCGACAGGAGCAGCTCGCCGAAGGACAGCTGGGTCATTCGAGGAGCTCGGGGAGGCCCCACAGATCACGCCAGACGTAGTCCGGTGCTCCGTCGTCCGGGACAGGCTCGGCATGTCGATTCACCCAGGCCGTTCGGAGGCCGAGCGCCTGGGCCGGCCCGATGTCGTACTTGAACCCGAACGCGACGTGTAGGACCCGCTCCGGCGACTCGCCGATCCGGCCCAGCGCCTGCTGGAAGACCGTTAGGGATGGTTTGTAGGCGCGGCACTCCTCGGCCGTGATCACGTCGTCGAACGGCACCTCCAGATGGGCCAGGGTGTGATCGATAATGTCCCGATCGGTGTTCGAGACGATCACCAGGCGCAGCCCGCGCTCGCGGGCCAGCAAAAGCGCCGGGCGCGTGTCGGGAAATGGCTGCCAGCTGCGCATCGATCGAACGAGCGCGAGGCCGTCGGCCTCGTTCCAGGCGTAACCGCGCTCGGCGCCCCAGCGGCGCAGGCTCTCGACGAGCACTTCTTTGTACGGCCGATAGTCGCGCTGGACCAGCTCGAACTGGATCGCCTCCCAGCCCTCGCGCAGCGCGCGCGCCGACTCCCACGGCCGGTCGCCGCTGCGAAGCGCCAGATCGTACAGGAAGGCACCGGCTCCGCCCTCCCAGTCGATCAGGGTGCCGTAGCAATCGAAGGTGGCGACGCGAATCCGCCCGCTCGTCACTCGGCCGCCCGCCCTGGGCCTACCTCAGCTTGAAGTACTTGAACGCCTCGGCGAACTGCATGTCGTGGCCGTCGGCGACCTGCTCTGCGCGCTCGCGCACGACCTTGCCGATGTCCCAGTCGGCCGGCCGCGTGCCGTTGTGAATCTGGCTCTCGTGCGCCAGGAGGGCCTGGATCTTAAGGTCGATCGTGTCGCCGATGTCCACCCAAACATCGGCCTGGTTGGTGCCGCCTACGTACACCTCGCGCACCTTGTGCGGCTCCAGGCCTTCGGCTAGCAGCTCCGGGAAGACGTGTGGATCGCGAGCCGACGGATAGATCGAGTCGAGTGTCGCGTCGCCGGCGGCGCGATGGTCGGGATGGTTGATGTACTGACCGGACCAGCGGGTCGTGGGGTCCTGGCAGACCACGACCTCTGGCTTGAACCGTCGGATCTGGCGAACGATGTCGCGGCGCAGCTCGAGCGTGTTCTGGAGGATGCCGTCCTCGTAGCCGAGAAAGACGACCTCTCGGACGCCGAGCCTGGCCGCTGCCGCCTGCTGCTCCTTGGCGCGGGCTTCCGCCAGCGCGGCCGGACTGAGCGTCTTGTCGGACGTGCCCTTGTCGCCGTTCGTGCACAGCACGTAGACGATCTCCTTGCCATCCTTGGCCCACTTCGCCACGGTGCCGGCGGCCATGAACTCCGCATCGTCCGGATGCGCCACGACCACCATCACTCGCCGCGGCTCGTAGGTCTCCTCGTCGGCCATCCAGTACTCCAGGGCGATCAGCGATCAGCTTGAAGCCGTCGACGGCCCCTGCCAGCCGACGGCTTCTGTCGTATGACCATACCGGACGCCCGCGCAGGCGCGCAAAAGTCGCCCTCACCCCGCGAAGCGCCCTCACCCCCTGGCCCCCTCTCCCAAACTTGGGAGAGGGGGTAGGGGGGTGAGGGCAGACGACGACGGACCCGCCAGGTGGCGGGTCCGTGGTCCGTGTTCGAAAACACGAGGAGGGGGCATCCTAAAAGGCGTCCCCTGAGACAGGGCTAGGAGGTAAGACCTCCCAGGATGCCCCCTCTACTACTACTCATAGGGCATCACCTCCTTCCACTGCGCACAGCATACCACACTCGCGCGGATAAGCGAGTTCCAAACCTAACCCCCCAGCCCCCTTCCCGAAAGGGAAGGGGGCCAGTCAACATGCTCCCCCTTCCCTTTAGGGAAGGGGGCTGGGGGGTTAGGTTTGCTCCCCGGCCAGCACGTGCCAGGTCGCCTGCTCGGAGGTGGGGGCAGGGGCCTGTTCGGCGTATTCGACGGCGGCGTCGACGGCGGCGTCGACCTCGGCCGCCAGCGCATCGGCCTCCGCCTCGGTCAGCAGACCCAGACCAAGCAGGTAATTGCGGAAGGCGGGCAGCGGGTCGTGGACTCGCTCCCGCTCGATCTCTTCCTGCGCGCGGTAGTTGTCCATGCCGACGTGGCTGGTGTAATTGCGGAAGGCGGGCAGCGGGTCGTGGACTCGCTCCCGCTCGATCTCTTCCTGCGCGCGGTAGTTGTCCATGCCGACGTGGCTGGTGTGCAGGCTGTAGCGGTAGACGCGCGCCTCGACCAGGCTGGGGCCATTGCCCCGAAGCGCTCGCTCGCGAGCCGCGCGGACTGAACCGTACACCGCCAGCACGTCCATGCCGTCGATCGACTGGCCGGGTATCCCGTAGGCATTGGCGCGGTCGGCCACGCTCTGCACTGGCGACTCGAGCTGAAAGGGGACCGAGATCGCGTAGCGGTTGTTCTCGCAGACGTAGACGACCGGCAGCTTGTGGATGGCGGCGAAGTTCAAGCCCTCGTGAAAGTCGGCCTTGCTCGCGGCTCCCTCGCCGAAGGAGGCGTAGGCGACGGCCGCTTCTCCGAGTAGCCTCGATGCGAGCGCGGTCCCGGCCGCGTGAGGAATGTGGGTCCCGACGCTGCTCGAGTTGGTCATCAGGTGCAGGGCCGGGTCCGACCAGTGGCAGGGCATCTGGCGGCCGCCGCTGTTCTGCGCCTCGGCCCTGCCGAAATGGTCCAGCATCACCTGGCGGACCGACTGTCCGCGCGCCAGCGCGGACCCAACGCCGCGGTAGAACGGGTAGAGGTAGTCGGCCGGCTCCAACGCCGACACGGCGCCAACCTGGGCAGCCTCGTGCCCCTCGGCCGGGATCGCGATCGCGACCCTGCCCTGAAGAGCCAGCGTCAGGGTCCGCTCGCTCGTCCGCCGCGCGAGAACCATCAGGCGGTACATCCGGACCACGTCAGCGTCGGCTAGACCGAGGGCCGCGTGACGGTTCTCGATCGTCAGCGTCTGCTTCTCGATGACCCGCGCCATGATCCCTCCGCCCGCCTGGTAGAGGCATTGTAACAGGGCGTCCCTCCCCCTCTCCCACGCTTGGGAGAGGGGGTTTGGGGGTGAGGTGTCGGCAAATTGACAGTTGGAGAGTCGGCGCGACGATAGTTCTTGCCCGCCCGGCGGCGTATCGTGGTCCTGGATGAGAGCATCTAGCCACGAAGCTGTCCGTGGCACCAGGAGGACAAAAGAGATGGCTCTAGCACTTCAAGCTCCCGCGGCCGGGGCGCCTCGACCGAGGACCATTTCACCGCTGAGGATCGAGGCCGAGCTCGCTTGCTTAATGTGCGGCCGCGTCGTCGGCGACATCGTCGACGGCCGCGCTATCCAGCACCCTGGCTGCAACGGCCGGCTTCGGGTGGAGCGCGGGATCGTGCGCTGCTGCCACTGCGGCGGTCCGGTCTACCGCGACCCGATGATTGGCCTGGCGGCCCAGTAAGGGCACGGCATGCCGTGCCCTTCAAAGACAGGACCCCTAGGGGGCACGGCATGCCGTGTGCTACGGTAAGCTATCGCGGATATGAGGGCCCCGTTCGGCCGAGTGCTGATCGCCAACCGTGGCGAGATCGCCGTCCGCCTGATTCGGGCCTGCCAGGAGCTGGGCGCTCGGGCGATCGCCGTCTACTCCGAGGCTGACCACGGTGCACTCCACACCCGTCTGGCGGACGAGGCTCACTTGCTCGGCCCGCCGCCGGCCAGCGAGAGCTATCTGAACATCGAGCGCGTCCTGGACGTAGCGCGGCGGGCGGGCGCCGAGGCGCTCCATCCGGGTTACGGGTTCCTCTCTGAGAACCCCGCCTTCGCCGAGGCGTGCGCGGCGGCCGGCCTGGCCTTCGTCGGTCCGCCGCCGAACGCGATGCGGCTGATGGGCGACAAGGCGGCCGCTCGCCGGCTGGTGGCCGAGCATGGAGTGGCGATCGTGCCCGGCTACGACGACCCGGACCAGGCGGACGAGACGCTGCTAAAGCATGCCAGGGGGGTGGGCTTCCCGCTCTTGATCAAGGCGGCCACAGGTGGCGGCGGGCGTGGGATGCGCGTGGTGCGCGAGGCTGAAGGGTTCGGCGAGGCGCTCCAGGGGGCCCGGCGGGAGGCGCGCGCGGCCTTCGGGCACGACACGATCATCCTGGAGCGATACATCTCCCCGGCCCGACACGTCGAGGTGCAGGTCCTGGGCGACCAGCAGGGCGCCCTGATCCATCTGGGCGAGCGCGATTGCAGCGTGCAGCGACGCCACCAAAAGGTGATCGAGGAGAGCCCCTCGCCGGCGGTCAGCCCCGAGCTTCGGACCGCGCTAGGGGAGGCCGCCGTGCGCGTCGCCCGAGCGGCCGGTTACTGGAACGCGGGGACGTGTGAGTTCCTGCTGGACGAGCACGGCCAGTTCTACTTCATCGAGATGAACACCCGCCTCCAGGTGGAGCATCCAGTCACAGAGCTGGTGACCGGGCTGGACCTGGTCCAACGCCAGCTTGCAATCGCGGCCGGCTTGCCGCTCGGACTCAGCCAGGACGACGTCGTGCTGCGCGGCCACGCCATCGAGTGTCGGCTGTATGCCGAGGACCCGGCCCACGACTACCAGCCCTCGGCCGGCCGCCTCGAGCGGTTCGAGCCGCCGCCTGGCCACGGGCTGCGGCACGACGTGGGCTACGCTGCCGGCGACCGCGTGAATACGTATTACGACGCCATGCTTGCCAAGCTGGTCGCGTTCGGCGAAGACCGGGCGACAGCGCTGGCGAGGGCAGGCTGGGCTGTCGAGCGGTACGTGGTCTCGGGTGTGGCCACGAATCTGCCGCTGCTCCGCTGGGTCCTGGCCCATCCGACCTTCTCGAACGGACAGGCGACGACCGATTTCCTGGCCCGTGAGTGGCGGCCGCCGAGCGGCGGGCCTGCGCCTGCAGAGCTGCTGGCAGGAGCCGCGGCGTTCGAGCTGAGCACTCCGGTCGCTGAGCCGTCGGCGGACCCGTGGCGGTCCAGCAAGCCCTGGCGTCTCCTGGAAGAAGGCGTCGTCCTGGCATATCAAGGGGAGACCTCACCGCGCGCGGTCGTCGCCTCGCGGGCCGCCCGGCCTTGCAGCGCGGGCGCTTGCGGGGGCGCCGCCATTGGCTCGGCGTGGTCGGTCTCGGTCGAAGGCCAGACCTACCTGGCGGTTGCCGAAGCCGACGGGCGGGTTTCGGTCAACTCGGGTGAGCGGCGCTGGATGCTTCGCGTGAGCCGCGTGGAGGGCGGGGTGATCGTAGCTGACGGCGAGTCGACGTTCAGGCTCGCGCGCGCCTTGCCGCCGTCGATCGAGGCGACGAGCGGCCAGTCGGTCGAGCCCGGGGGACCGACTCGGCTAGAAGCCCCAATGCCTGGGCGGGTGGTCAAGGTAGCGGTCCGCGAGGGACAGCAAGTCCGAGAGCACCAGACCCTGCTCGTGTTGGAAGCGATGAAGATCGAACACACTGTTGCCGCGCCGCGCGACGGCACGGTCCAGGCGGTGCGGTGCCGCGAGGGAGACACAGTCGAGGGTGGGGCGGTGCTGGTAGAGTTAGCGAGCAGCGAGTAGCGAGTAGTGAGTAGTGTGCTCCAGGGACTGCCGCGGCGCGTGCGGATCGTCGAGGTCGGGCCCCGGGATGGGCTCCAGAACGAGGAGCGCACCATCTCGACCGAGGACAAGGTCCGCTTCATCGACCTGCTGAGCGAGAGCGGGCTCGAAGTCGTCGAGGTCACGTCGTTCGTTCATCCGAAGGCGGTGGCGCAGCTGGCCGACGCGGCTGACGTGTGCCGTGCCATCACCAGGCGTCCGGGCGTGCGTTACCCGGTCCTCGTGCCCAACACGCGCGGGATGGAGCGCGCGCTCGAGGCGGGGGCGCGTGACGTGGCGGTGTTCACCGCCGCGACGGACAGCTTCAATCAGCGCAACGTCAACGCGACGATCGACGAGTCAGTCCACAACATCGGCGAGGTGCTCCGCCTTGCGCGTGGCTGCGGGGTCTCGGTTCGGGGCTACATCTCGACTGTCTTCGGCTGCCCATACGAGGGTCCGGTGGCGCCCGAAGCGGCGCTCCGAGTGGCCGGACGGCTCCTCGAGCTGGGCATCGACGAGCTGTCGCTGGGCGATACGATCGGCGTAGCCACGCCACGCCTGGTGGAGAACGTGCTGGTGCCGGTCGCTGAGCGCTTCGGCGTAGACCGCGTTGGGCTGCACTTTCACGACACGCGTGGGACGGCGCTGGCCAACACGCTGCTGGCGCTGCAGATGGGCTACTGGATCTTCGACACGTCGGCGGGCGGCCTGGGAGGATGTCCGTTTGCGCCGGGCGCCGCGGGCAACCTGGCCACCGAGGACTTGCTCTACCTGCTCGATGGTCTGGGCACCCTGAGTGGCGTGAGTCTGGACGCGCTGCTGGCTGCCTCGCGGTTCATCGCGGACAAGGTTGGCCATCCGCTGACCAGCAAGGTCTACCAGGCCAAGCAAGGCACCCACGCCGCTTAGAGGCGGCATACTAGCCCTGTGATGGGAGCAGCGACCGACGATGCTCAACCGCGCCTGGGCATGCTGCGTGAGACGTACGAGCTGGGGCTCGAGCTCGCCGGCGCCGGCTGGCCGACGCCGGCCGAGGCGTTTGGCCACCTGTTCGAGCGAGGGGTCGCCTTTGTCGAGAAGGGGGGCGAGCTGGCGCCGATCCGGGGCTCCGCTCCCGCCGAGCTCCTCGAGGCGCTGACTCGTACTCGAGCCGAGCTGCTGGCCATCGACAGTGGGTATACGTGCACCAGGTACGGCGTCGTACAGCTCAGGCAGGAGGGTGAAGCGCTCGAGAAGACCTGGCTGGAGCTGGCCGACGACCACCTGGCGCTGCGCGGCCAGATCGTTGCCTCACGACGTGAGGAGGAGCGCCTGAAACGAGAGCTGGCCCGTCTGGGCGCTCCCACGGTGCCGCTGCCCGAGCACGAGGAGCTGACTGCGCCCGAGCCCTCCTACGCACGCAAGCGGCGCGCCATGCACGAAGATCTGCTCGAGGGAGCTGAGCTCGTCGAAGTCGAGCTGGCGATGGCGGGCGCGGTTCTCGAGGCGGGCGACCGCCTGGCTGAAGCCTCTGGCTGGCTAGCCGAGTGGGGCCAGCACGCCCGTCTGGCCGTTTTTGCCCAGGGACTGTCGCTTGCGCTTCGGGAGCGCGAGGCGAGCGAGGTCGATCCGGACGATGCCGCGTCGGTGGAGTCCGCTCGCGAGCAGGCCCACCTGAAGCTCAATCAACTGGAGCGTCGTCACGCCACGCTTCGGCTGCGCCTGTTCGAGCTGCGCCACAACAACCGGGTCCTGACGTGGAGAATCACGGCCCTGCGAGTGGAGGCCGAGGGAATGCGCAGCCGGCTTCAGTTGTTCGAGGCGGACCGATCGCGACTCGAAGGTGACCTGGCGGCTTGGCTGGCTGCCTTGCCGCCCGGCCGGCGGCCCGGCGAGCGGAAGCGTGGCTGGCGGGCTCTGGTGGCGCGGCTGCTGACCCCACCCGGGCGCGAGCAGTGAAAAACGCCCCCTTCCCTGAAGGGAAGGGGGTTCGGGGGTTAGGTCCCTATTTCTTCTCGGGCTTTTCCTGGCCGCCTTTGCCGCCGAGGTCTTCGATGTCGAGCGTCTCGATGAAATCCTTGAAGACGCCCAGCTTCGACTCGTCGAGCACCTCGGCCGCGGCCCCCTGGGCCTCGCCTTCGGCCTCTTCGCCCTCTGCCTCGGCGTCGAAGACCATCCCGGCCTGGTCCAGGACCGACTCGTCAACGTAGATCGGGACCTTTGCGCGAATGGCCAGGGCGATCGCGTCGCTCGGCCGGGAGTCGACCTCGACGTGTCGGCCATTGTCGTCGATGACGACCTTGGCGTAGAAGGTCTCGTCGGCCAACTCGTTGATGACGACCTGGGTGACCTTGCCGCCGAGGGCGCCGATGACCGAGCCGAGCAGGTCGTGAGTCAGTGGGCGAGCGACCGGCACGTTCTGCATCGGGATGGCGATCGCGTCTGCCTCGAAGTGCCCGATCCAGATGGGGAGGTATCGCTGCGCAGTCTTCTCCTTGAGCATGACCACGCGCTTGTAGTTCGTCATATTCACGCGGATGCTCTCGACGAAGACTTCGATCACGTCTGCGCTCCTTGTTGCCCGGGATCGCGAGTCGCCCTGCCCGAGAGTCCGCGACCGGAGGGTGAGGCGCCCATATTGTACACCCGCGAGTGGCGAGTGGCGAGTTGGTTTCGCGAGTCGCGAGCCGTGAGTCCCGAGTGGAGGTCGGCATACGCCACTCGGCATACGCCATTAGGTATACTCGCCGGCTGAGCCCGCGCCGGGGCAGCGAAGGGAGGCCGCCAGAGCGGTGGAGCGGCCCGAGTCGGCGCGTCTTTCCGCGCCCGGTCTAGCGATCTGGGTAGTGGCGAGTTTGGCTGGGATCGTGACGCTGACCGCCCTGCTGGTCAGCTGGGGCTCGGCGTACGGCCAAACCATCGGCCCAATCCCCGTGCCCACCCCCGGGGGCCCGCCAAGCCCGGCCCAGGTCTCCGCCCCGGCTGCCGAGCCCGACGACGACAAGTCGTGTGGCAAGGAGAAATCCAGGCCTAGATGCCATTCCGGGCGGAACTCTTCCGACAGCGGCCGGGATCTGCCCGACACCCAGACTCAGGTGACCGGGCCCGCGCCTAGCGTCATCCGGGAGAGCGGTGCGTCACCCGACGCGCCGGCGATCGCGCCGCCTCTCGAGGCCCCCGTCTCCTCGACGGACGGCGCGACCGTGACGATCACGACGCCCGCTGGGACAGTCCAGGTCAGTGTGCCGGCGGGCGGCGCCCCCCAAGACGTGACGGCCTCGCTTCAGCGGTTGGACCCGACCGCGGCCCCGGCCCTGGCGTCGTTTCCGCCTGAGATGCAGCTCGGCGGCACCCTCTTCCAGCTTGAGTTTCGGGACCCCACAAGTGGTGAGCCTGTGGCCACGCTGGCCCAGGTCACGGTGGCGCTGAGCCAAGCCGACCTCGCCGCGCTCGAGGTCGGGTCGCTCAGACTGGCCGTGTTCGACGGCACGAGCTGGACCGCCGTGCCCGCGATCGTCGACCCCACCACGCAAACCATCAGCGCGACGCTCACCCTGGGCAGCGGGCTGATCGCGGTCGTCGCTACAGTGGGTTAGGCGGCTCTCCTTCTGTCGTCCTCAGCGAAAGCGAAGGATCTCGGTCCTGGGCGAGGATGCCGAGATCCTTCGCGGCGCTCACGATGATAAGAAGACGATACGTTACCGTGTGGCCTCGAGCGCGGGAGGTGCGCCGGTGTCCTTGTCGTTCTTTGACATCCTGTGGATCTTCTTCATCATCAGCTCACTCCAGCCAATCATTCGTCGCCGCTGGGTGGACGCCCAGCGGGTCAGGGCGTTCCGGCGCTCGAGGAGCAGCGCGGCAGTCGCGTGATCGGGCTGATCCATCGCCAGGAGACGATGAGCTTCCTCGGTTTCCCGATCGCGCGGTTCATCGACATTCAGGACTCGGAGGACCTCCTGCGCGCGATCCAGCTCACGGACAAAACGGTTCCGATCGACTTGATCCTTCACACGCCGGGCGGGCTGGTGCTGGCCGCCGAGCAGATCGCGCTCGCTCTCCGCCAGCACCCGGCCAAGGTGACCGTCTTCGTCCCCCACTACGCGATGAGCGGCGGGACACTAGTCGCGCTG
>WNGA01003984.1_pt1 | contig 21914 bp, 24 predicted proteins | sample 5400061 | NCBI WGS metagenome assembly WNGA01 (sample SAMN13153366, study PRJNA577476) | soil metagenome | isolation source: 100 cm soil or saprolite under grassland replicate 2 | place: USA:California | collected 2016-06-15
CGCTTCAGCCGCGCCTCGAGCTCTGAGTGCGCCTTCTCCACCTCTCTCGCCTTGAACCGCACGGACCGTGGCACCCAGTCGAGCGATCTCAGCTCGTCGATGATGGCGCCACGGATCCGGGGGATGGCATACGTCTCGAACTTGATCTCTCGCGACGGGTCGAACTTCTCCAGTGCGTCGATCAACCCGAAGATGCCGTAGGACACGAGATCCGCTTGCTCGACGTTGGCGGGCAGCCCCGTCGCCACGCGGCTGGCCACGTACTTCACGAGCGGGGCGTAGTGGACGATGAGCTTTTCACGAGCTTCCGGTGAGCCGTCCTCCTTGTAGCTCACCCAGATCCCCTCCAACGTGACGGGGACCTTGGCCTTGACCGCCTGAGCGGCGGCCTTGGCTCTCGCTGCGGATCGGGTGGATGGCATCAGGCCCTCGGATGGCTCTGTCGGTAAGCGTCGAACAACCTGGTCCTCGACACGTGAGTGTATCGCTGGGTCGTGGCCAGGCTGGCATGCCCGAGCAGTTCTTGGACGGCGCGAATGTCGGCCCCCGCCTCCAGCAGGTGGGTGGCGAAGGAGTGGCGCAGGGTGTGGGGGCTCACGCTCCGACCGGACAACGTGACGCGCACGTAGCGCTCCACCATGGCCCTGGCGTCCCTCGGCGTCATACGCTTCTTCCTCCGGTTCAAGAACAGGGCATCCTCCCCGCCCGAGCGCGCATCGGCGCAGGGCAGGAACGCCGCCCTCCCGCTCTCAAGGTACTGCGCGAGTGCCTGGGCAGCGAAGTCCCCCATCGGGACGACCCGCTCTTTCCCGCCTTTGCCCATCACCCGGACCCGCTGGCCTTCGAGGTCCAGATCGTCGAGGTTCATTCCGCACGCCTCGGCTACCCGCAGCCCCGACCCGTACAGCAGTTCGAGCATTGCCCGGTCGCGCAGGCCCACGGCGTCAGCCGGGGTCGGGGCCGTGGCCAGTCGTTCCGCCTCTGCGACCTTCAGTACCCCGGGGAGGCGTGAGGCCCTCGCCGGGCGGGAGAGCAGCGCTGCGGGATTCGCCTCGACCATCCCCCGCCGGGAGGCCCAGACGTAGAACGTGCCGATCGCTGCTGCCTTCCGGGCCACGCTGGTCCGCGCGTACCCGCGCGTGCCGAGGTGGGCCAGCCAGCGCCGGAGGACCCGGTAGTCGGCCTCGAACAGGCTTCGGCCGGCCCGCCTGAGGAACACCCCGAGCGACACGAGATCGGTCCGGTAGGCCTGAGCCGTGTGCGTGGAGAGCCGTCGCTCCAGGAGCAGGTGGTCCACGAACGCGTCGATCGCCCCGAGGTCTCCGGGCGCCAACCCCTCTCCGGTCGAATCCGTCGCGGTCCTCCCATCGGTCGAAAGCCCGCCCGACTTGTAGCACAACGTTTCGGCAGTTCAAGGGCTGTCCTCCAGTCGCCGCTCGTACCTGCCCCCGATCTGCCGCACCTTGCCCCGAAGCTCCAGCCCCACCAGGGCAGACATCACCTCCGGCAAGGGCATCCCCGCCTTCCCAGCCAGGGAATCGGGCGCCATGGCGGCGGTCAGTGCCTTCCACACGTCTCGTTCGCCCGCCGAGAGCGACCATGGACCGCCGTCTGGGAGTCCCTCCGACTCTCCTCCCCCGAGCCCTTCCGGGACCGCAACGGCGAGCCCCAGGTCCCCCAGCAGGTCCCGCGGGCCGCGAAGGAGGGTGGCGCCATCGCGGATGAGCGCGAGCGGGACCGCGGCCAGCGGACTGGTGACGGCACCGGGCACAGCGAAGACGTCTCGTCCCACATCGAGCGCGTGATCGGCGGTGATCATCGAGCCGCTTCCCGTCGCGCCTTCCACGACCACGACCGCGCGGGACAGCGCGGCCACGATCCGGTTTCGCGCCGGGAACCGGAAGGGCTCGGCCGGGGTGCCGGGCGGGTATTCGCTGACGACGGCGCCCGAGGCGGCGATCTCCTGCAGGAGCGCTCGGTTCTGACCCGGGTACAGGATGTCGATCCCGCATCCCATGACGGAGATCGTTCTTCCCTCGGCCCGAAGGGCTCCCCGGTGGGCGGCCGCGTCGATCCCGCGAGCGCCCCCGCTGACCACGCAGACCCCCGATTGAGCGAGGGCTCGGGCCAGCGCGGTCGCCACCTCGCGTCCCGACGGTGAACAGTTCCGGGCTCCGACCATGGCCACCCTGGGCATCAACGCGCCCAGCGGCCGGCCCCGGACGAAGAGACCGGCCGGCGGATCGAACAAGTCGAGCAGCTCCGGCGGGTATTCGGGGTCTCCCACCGCGACCAATCGCGCCCCGAGCTTCTGCAACAGGGACTTCACTTCGTCCGGTCGGATCGCTCCCGCCAGCGTCTGGTCCAAATGGCTGGCCGCCGCGCCATGGGCAACCGCGTCCAGACACGCGGCCGCCGCTCGGCGTTCCTGGGCCAGCTCCAGCAGCCGGCGCGGAGTCAGCGATGCCAGGTGGAGCAGGACGATCAAAGCCGACCGATCGCCCTCCGAGTCGACGAAGCGCTCAGGCCACGACAACGGGGGTTCGTCCGACATGCGTGCGCGGGCCCGGTGGGGAGTGCCTTCCTTGCGCAGATCGGAGGGCCGTCGCAGCCGCTGGACGTTATCCGAAGTCTCCACCGAGCCACTCATCCCACGTGGGTCAGCTCCTCGGCTGAGGGAACCGCTCGATAGCTCAGGGCCTCCCTCATGTGCTCGACCTGGATGCGCTCCTCCCCGGCCAGGTCCGCGATCGTCCTGGCCACCTTGAGGGCGCGGTCGAACCCGCGGCCCGACAGCACGAGGCTGTCCACCGCCAGGGAAAGGACCGCTTCCGCCGCCTCGGTCAGTCGCGCGTGCCGGCGGGCCAGTGCTCCAGGCATCTGCGCATTGCAGGTCCATGGCGTCCCGGACAGATTCGACCGTTGCCTCGCCCGGGCCTCTTCGACCCGGGATCGCACCGCGGTGGAGGGCTCGCCGGTTTCGGTTCCGAGCAGCTCGGCTCGAGACAGCCGCGGGATTCCGAGATGGAGGTCGATCCGATCGAGGAGCGGTCCCGACAGTCGTTGTCGGTAGGCGAGGACGCGATTGGGGAGGCACCGGCACATCCGCCGAGGGTCTCCCTCGAATCCGCAGGGGCAGGGGTTCGATGCTGCAACCAGAGCGAAGCGGGCGGGGAACTCCACGGCGCCCAAGGCCCGGGCCACGATCACGCGACCGTCCTCCAGCGGTTGGCGCAGTCCTTCCAGGGCGTCCCGGCGGAATTCGCTCATCTCATCGAGGAAGAGGACACCGTGGTGGGCGAGCGAGGCCTCTCCCGGTCGCAGGAACCCCGAACCGCCGCCCAGGAGGCCTGGGCCCGAGATGGAGTGATGCGGGGATCGAAACGGGCGGACCTCGACGAGCCCTCCCGACAGGAGCCCGGCCACCGAGTGGAGCCGGGTCACCTCCAACGCTTCCTGTCGAGTCATCGCCGGCAGGATGGTGGGAAGTCTGCGGGCGAGCATCGTCTTGCCGGCACCGGGAGGCCCGACCATCAACAGGTTGTGGCCGCCGGCCGCGGCGATCTCCAGAGCGCGTCGAGCCATCCCCTGACCCCGAACCTCCGCCAGGTCCACCTCGCGGGAGGGCTGTGGCTCAGATCGAGGCGGCGAGCGCCCGGCGGACGGCGACCACGAACCGCGCAGGAAGCCGGCAACGGCGGTCAGTGACGGAGCGGCCACCACGTCGAGCCCCTCGACGAGCCCGGCCTCCGAGGCGTTGGCCTCCGGGACGACGACTCCCTTGAGCCGCCCGGCCGCTGCGGCCATGGCCACGGGCAAGATCCCCGCCGTCGCTACCAGTTCGCCCTTGAGCGAGAGCTCGCCGGAGAACGCATAGGACCCGAGCAGCGTCGCCGGGACCTGCGCCGATGCGGCCAGGACACCGAGGGCGATCGGAAGATCGAACCCCGGCCCTTCCTTGCGGATCCCGGCGGGAGACAGGTTGACGACCACTCGGCGGAGCGGCCAGGTCAGGCCGGAGCTCTCCACGGCCGGACGGACCCGCTCACGAGCATCCTGGATGGCGGCGCCGGGAAGCCCGGCCAGGGTGAGCGCCGGCAACCCGCGCCCCACGTGCGCCTCCACCGTGATGAGGCGGCCCTGGATGCCCACCACGGCCACTGCGAAGACCCGGCCGTACACCTGCGAAACCGTACGGGCAGGCACCGACACGCCATGGGGTCACCGCCCCCGACCTGCGTGGACGCGCCGGCGACGTGATACCAGCAGGTCCCGACTCGTTTCAGAATGCCGACTCGAACACGAAGACGCTTGGGCTCCCTCCCGGCCCCAGCGTCACGCTGGCGACGTCGAAGCGGACAAGGTCCGGGTTCGCCTGGGAGGCGGCCAAGAACGCCTCTGCCAGGGCCCTCAGCTTGCGCTGCTTCTTCCAGGTCACGGCGTCGTGAGGCCCTCCGAACGCGTCGCCCGATCGCGCCTTGACCTCGCAGAACACGAGCAGGTCGCCCCGTTCGAGGACGAGGTCGAGCTCGCCGAGGGAGCACGTCCAGTTTCGGGCGAGCAGACGGTATCCCTGGCGGGTGTAATGGGCCACCGCGGCCCGCTCCCCGGCCCCACCCAGCTCGCCGCGAGCCGTCCTCGTTCGCACCCCGCGAGTGTGCAGGCCGCCACCGACACGGGTACGGCCGACGCCTCGACCTAGGGTGAATCGGGGCCGGATTCTTCGCCGAGCCCCGGCTCGACCCCCGTCCCCAAAGGGTCACCCGGCCCGGCTTCCCTGTGGGCGAGATCCTCGATGTTCACATCGTGGATCGACACGACCTGCACTCTGCTGACGAACCGGGCCGGCCGGTACATGTCCCACACCCAGGCGTCGGTGAGCTCGACCTCGAACCAGGGACCACCGGGCCCTTCGTGCTTGGTGAGGTGGACGTGGTTGGCGAGATAGAACCGGCGTTCGGTCTCGACCGCGTAGGTGAACATGGGGAGGACGTCGCGGTACTCCTGCCACAGCCTGAGCTCGAGGTCGTCCTCGAAGCGTTCGATGTCTTCTTCGCTCACGGCTCCTCCTCGCGCTCTCGCTCCGGGTCCATGCCGTTCCGCCCGTAGAGTCGAACGTAGGTCGCTCGATCCTCGGCGTACAGGGTCATCCCCTTGAACGACATCCGGTGGATGGGGCACGGGCCGAATCGGGCGATGGCAGCCCGGTGCGAAGCCGTGCCGTAGCCGCGATGGTGATCGAAGCCGTACTGGGGGAAGCGCCGATGGTACCGGTCCATGATCCGGTCGCGAGTGACCTTGGCGATCACGGAGGCCGCCGCCACCGAGGCGGTCACGACGTCGCCCTTCTTGATCGACAGCTGCGGAACGCGGACGCCGCGGAGCGCGAACCCATCGCTCAGCACGAAATCGGGCCTGGTGTCCAGGGACCGGATCGCAGCGCGCAGGAGCGCCAGATTCGACACGTGGAGGCCGCGATGGTCGATCCGGCGAGGGAGCGCTCGGCGCACGGAGACCGACACGGCGACGGCTCGAATGCGGGCGAACCAATCCTCTCGTTGCGCTGGTGACAGGAGCTTCGAATCGGCCAAACCGTCGCAGTCGAACGGCTCCGGCAGGATCACCGCGGCGGCAACGAGGGGACCGGCCAGGGCCCCCCGGCCCGCCTCGTCCACGCCGGCCACGAGCCGGAACCCTTCGGCGTGGAGCTGCTGCTCGTAGTGGTCGATGGGCCAGGGCTGGTCCTGCGGCCGAGGGGGCGTTCGTCGCACCCGGCCCTCGCGCTTTCGCGAGGTGATCTCCTCCATCTGCGAGCCGATCCTACCTTGGTCGCATGCGACCGCCGTCGCGGACGCCGACGCTATGACCCCCGCAGCCACCCCACGCGTGAGGGGGGCCAGATGATCACGAACGCCCGGCCGATGACCTTGTCGTATGGAATGAAGCCCAAACCGTAGCGCGAGTCGCGGGAGTTCAACCGATTGTCTCCCATCACGAAGAGCTTCTTGACCGGAACCCTGTAGGGTCCGCACGGGCGCTCGTCCTTCACCTGGATGTAGGGCTCCTTGAGCGGTGTGCCGTTGATCAACACGGTTCCGCTCTTGCACTCCACGAGATCTCCGGGGAGGCCGATCACCCGCTTGATGAAGTCCTTCTCGGGGCTGGTGGAGACCCCCAGCCCCTCGGTGAGCCAGTGCCAGAAGGCCGACAGCGGGTTCCGGTGGGGCTGGACTGCGGGGTTGGGATCGGCGAACACGATGACGTCGCCTCGGCGGGGCGGATGCAGGTGATACACGACCTTGTTCACCAGGACGCGGTCGCTCACGTTCAGGGTGGGCTCCATCGACTCGGACGGGATGTAGAACGCCTGGACGACGAAGGTCTTGATGAGAAGCGCCAGGAGGAACGCCACGAGGAGCAGGAACGGCAGCTCCCGCAGGAACGCGAAGCCACGCCCGCGCTTCTCGTCGGCCTGGGCTCTCTTCCCCGTGCGCCATTCCTCGGCGCTTCGGGTGGCGGTGGGGTCGGTAGTCTGGGTGGAGGCCGGTGAATCTTCGCTCGTCCATATGTCTTCCGGACCGAAAGTCACGGGCCCGGCACCGGTGGGACCGTCGGATGGCCTCGTCGCCCGGTCCTCTTCCTCGGGATCTGGGTACCTTCCGGATGCCATCGTTATTCCTGCTCCGGCCCGGCTCCCTCGTCAGGCTGGTCGAAGCCCTCTTCGGCCGGCGCCCCCTCCCGCCGTTCTTTGATGCGGGCCTTCTTTCCGCGGCGTTCTCTCAGGTAGTAGAGCTTCGCACGCCGGACTTTGCCCCGAGCCACCAGCTCAATCTTGGCAATGGTTGGAGCGTGCAACGGGAATGTCCGCTCCACCCCCACCCCGAAGGACACCTTTCGAACGGTGAAGGTCTCCCGAAGGCCGCCTCCCCGACGCCGGATGACCAGGCCCTGGAAGACCTGGATCCGCTCGCGCCCAGCTTCCGCGACGCGCGCGTGCACTCGCACGGTATCGCCCGGCCGGAAATCGGGGACGTCTTCGCGCAGGCGCGGCTTTTCAACGAGGTCGATCTTGTTCATTACGCGGCTTCTTACGCAGCTAGGTGGATGCGGCGGTGACCCATCATAGCATCGGACCGGTAGCCCTCTGCCCTAAGCCCGCTCAGCTGGGGAGCCCGGGTTCTTGGTCTTCGTCGTCCAGGAGATCCGGCCGGTTCCGCCGCGTCTTCTCTACGGCCGCCCCGCGACGCCAGCGTTCGATCAAGGCGTGATCGCCCGACAGCAGCTCCTCCGGGACCGCCATCCCGCGGAACTCCCGGGGACGGGTGTAATGGGGAGAGTCGAGGATCCCGTCCTCGAACGACTCCGCCGATAGGGATTCCTCGTTCCCGACCACGCCCGGTACGAGCCGCGTCACCGCCTCCAGCAGCGCCAGCGCAGCCACCTCACCGCCGGCCAGGACGAAATCGCCGATGGAGACCTCTTCGGCCGGCAGGCCGGTGGCCACGCGCTCGTCGACTCCCTCGTACCGGCCGCAGATCAGGACCAGCCAGCGTTCGCGACCCAGCTCCCGCACGAGCTCGCGGTCGAGCCGCCGGCCTGACGGCGAGAGAAGGAAGATCCGCTTCGGCCCGCCTCCCAGGGATTCCACCGTCTCGAAGATTGGACCGGGCTTCAAGACCATCCCGGGCCCTCCCCCGAAGGCGTAGTCGTCGACCTGGCGATGCCTGTCGTCGGTGTGTTCGCGGATGTCGTGGACCCGCACATCGACGAGCCCGCCGTCGATGGCTCGGCCGAGGAGGCTCTCCCTTAGGGGCCCTTCGAAGAACCCGGGAAACAGCGTGAGGATGTCGACGCGGATGCGCCCCGCCGGCGAATGGGTCGAACCGGTCTCGGCCGCGTCGCCCTCGGTCACGGAATGGTCAGCCCGGGGACCGCCCGGACCACGATGCGCCCAGCCTCCACGTCCACGTCTCCCACGACGTCCTTCAGTGCCGGCACCAGGACCTCTGCCCCATCATCGCCCTGGACCGACCACACGTCGTTCGCCTGCGTGTGGATCACCTCGCGGAGCCGGCCGAGTGTCTTGCCTCCGTCGGTGATCACCACGCACCCGATCAACTCATGGGGCCAGAACTCGCCCTCGGGCAGCGGGGGGACCGCGGAGGCCGGGACGAACAGATAGGTGCCCTGCAAGGCTTCGGCCGCGTCGCGGTCCTTGATCCCCTCGAAGAAGACGAGCATCCGATCGCGGTGGGGCCGAGAGGACGATACAACCATGGGCCGGTCTTCGCCCTCACCGGCCAGCAGCCGCGACCCGCGCTCGAACCTCGATCCGAACTGCGTCAGCGGCAGGACGGCGACCTCTCCTCGCAGGCCGTGGGCCCGCGTGATCCGCCCCACTGCGATGTAGCGGGGACGGTCGCTCACCCCACGATCTCGACCACGGTGGTGATGCCCGCCTTCGTGCCGGCCGCCCGCATGACGTCCCTGATGGCACGGGCGGTCCGCCCTTGCCTTCCGATGACCTTCCCCATGTCCTCGGCCGCCACCGAGAGCCTCAGGACGACCGACCCCTCGCCTCCCGTTTCGGTGACCGAAACCGCATCGGGGTCGTCCACGAGGTTCCGCGCGATGTACTCGAGGACTTCCTTGACGGACATCGTCAGGGCTCCGCGTTCGCCTTCTTCCGGGCGGGCTTCGGGCCTTTCGCGGACTCGAACTTCTCCCAGATGCCCTGCCGCTTCAGCAGGACCGCCACCTGCTCGGTGGGCCGGGCGCCATGCGAGAGCCAGTACAACGCGCGGCCTTCGTCGATCTCGATGACCGACGGGTCGGCCATCGGCTGATACCGCCCGATGTTCTCGATGAACCGCCCGTCGCGGGGGCTGCGGGAATCCGCTACCACGACACGGTAGGAAGGGCGCTTGGCCGCGCCCCTCCGCATCAACCTGATCTTGACCATCCTCGTTCTTCCTTTCTCGGCCGGCGGGGGTGTCCCGCTACTTCGGCGACTTACGTGCCCGGTGACCCGATGCCTGGGGGGAGCTTCGGCAGCTTCAAGGCCTTGGGCCCCTTGAGGCCCCGCCCGCCGAACCCGGCCATCCCCATCATCGTCTTCATCATCTTCCGGGCCTGCGTGAACTGCTTGATCAGGCCGTTCACGTCGGCCGTCGTCGTGCCCGACCCGCGGGCGATCCGAAGGCGTCGGCTGCCGCCGATGATACTGGGGTTGCGCCGCTCATCCCTGGTCATCGAGCAGATGATCGCCTCGGTCCGGGCCATCTCCCCTTCATCGACCTGGACGTCCTTGAGCTGTTGCTTCGCCCCCGGCACGCCCGGCAGCATCGCCAGAAGGTCCTGGATGGGCCCCAGCTTCCTGACCTGCCGCATCTGTTCGAGGAAGTCCTCGAGCGTGAACTCCGCGCGGGCCATCTTCTCGGCGGCTTCCTGAGCCTGCTGCTGATCCATCTCCTTCTCGGCCTTGTCGATGAGCGTCATGACGTCGCCCATTCCGAGGATCCGCGAAGCCATGCGGTCGGGATAGAAGGGTTCCAGGTCCGACAGCTTCTCGCCCGTGCCGGCGAAGAAGATGGGGCGTCCGGTGACGTGCGTGATGGAAAGCGCCGCCCCGCCGCGCGAGTCGCCGTCCAGCTTGGTGAGGACGAACCCGGTCACGTCGATCTCTTGCATGAAGGCACGCGCTTGGACCACGGCGTCCTGGCCGGTCATCGCGTCGCACGCCATAAGCACGTGATGAGGCCGAACCGCCTCCTTCACCCGGCGAGCCTCCCGCATCATGTCCGGGTCCACGTGCAGGCGGCCGGCCGTGTCCACGATCACCACGCCCCGTCCCTCTCGAACGGCCTGTTTGAGCGCGGCCTTGGCCACCTTCTCCGGCCGGTTGCCCTCGGAGACGACGGGGACGCCGATCTCCGCGCCGAGCGTGAACAGCTGCTCGATCGCTGCCGGACGTTGCAGGTCCGCCGCGACCAGGAGGGGCTGCCGTCCCTTCTCCTTCAAGTGAAGCGCCAGCTTCGCGCAGTGCGTGGTCTTCCCCGACCCCTGGACGCCGGCCATCATGATGACCACCGGGTTCGCACCGGGCAGCTTGAACGGCGAGTGCTCGCCTCCCAGCGTGGCCGTCAGCTCGTCGCGGACCACCTTGATGACCTGCTGGGCGGGCGTGAGGCTGCGCATGACCTCGTCCGACAGCGCCCGCTTCCGAACCCGCCCCAGGAAATCGTCGACAATGTCCAGGGCAGCATCGGCCTCGAGCAATGCCGTGCGGATGTCGGCGAGGGCCGCGTCCACCTGCTTCGGATGGAGCTTGCCCCGCGACCGGAGCTTGCGGAAGACCGCGTTCAGGCGGTCGGTGAGCGCGTCGAACATGAGGTTTGGCGAAGCGGGCAGCCGTATGCTAGCCGCGACAGGCCATTGTACGGGAGGCGGCGTTGAGGGCGACCCCGACCGATCCCGCCAGAGAGATCGAGCAGGCCAGGCGCCTGGAGCTTGGGCTGATCCTCGTCCGGACCTTCTCCGTCTTCCTGGGCTTCTACCTCATCCTCGAGACCAACGCCGGCCCTCCGCCGCACGCGTCGGATACCGTGCTGGCCCTCTCCTACGCCTTGATCGGGATGCTCGGGGCGGGAAACCTGGTGATGTACGGGATCTGGCGCCGGGCTGGGACGCCGGGGGCGCTGCGGAAGCTCGGGTTGGCGGCCTTCCTCTTCGACGCCGTCATCATCTTCTCCTTCGCCTGGATCTACAGCTACGACCCCAAGGGCTCCACGTGGGTGATCGTCTACATCCTCCCGCTGGAGGGAGCGCTTCGGTACCAGCTGAAGGGCGCGCTGGCGAGCGTGGCCCTCACGCTCGCCAACGAGATCGCCCGGGAGCAGTACCTCGCTGACCGCTTCGCTGCCCGGTACCCGTTCCTGTGGGCGAACGTGGCGTTCCGGGTGGGCATCGACCTCATCATCGCGCTGGTGGCCGGGTTCATGTCGAGGTCACTTGCCAAGGAGGCGGCCCGGGCAGCGGAGGAGGCGAGGCGGGCCGAAGAGGTCGCTCGGCGAGAGATGACCGCCCGTCGCGAGCTGGCAGCGTTCAACACCGCGATCCTCACGGGCGTGGCCGCCGAAGACCTCGACCAGTCCATTCGGCTGATGGCCGAGGCCATCGGACGCGATCTCCAGTTCGAGTCGTTCTCGATCCTGCTGCGGGAGGGGGACCACCTCGTGGTGAAGGGGATGTACGGGATGCCGTTCTACGGCGACGTCGTGCCCATCGGCCGGGGCGTCACGGGGACGGTGGCCGCAACGGCCAGGGCGCTGATCGTCCCCGACGTGAGCGCCTTCCCCGACTACATCGCGGCCGATCCCGAGATGCGTTCAGAGATGGCCGCTCCCATGCGGATCGGCGACGACCTCATCGGCGTGCTGGACGTGGAGAGCCGCGCCGCCGACGCCTTCGATCAGGCCTCCCTGGACATCCTGGTGCGGCTGGCCGACCAGATCGCGTTGGTAGCCCACAGCAATCGCCTGCTCTCCCAGCAGGCCGAGACGGTCCAGCGGCTCCAGGAGCTCGATCAGATGAAGTCCGACTTCGTGGCCATCACCAGCCACGAGCTGCGCACGCCGATCACCTCCATCCGGGGCTTCATCAAGACGCTGCTCCGGAGCAGAGACCGGCTGACGCCCGAGCAGGTGGGCAGCTTCATGGAGATCATCGACCGGCAGAGCGCTCGATTGGCCCGTCTCGTGGAGGATCTGCTGTTCGTGTCGCGAATCGAAGCCGGAACGCTCCGGCTGGCGATGGAGGAGGTCGAGCTCGACCGCTTCTTGAAGGAGACCGTCGAGGCCTTCGGGCCCGATGGCAAGTCCCGCGTGGAGACCAGGACCGAGCCGGTGGACGCCACCGCCGTGATCGATCCGCAGCGGGTCGAACAGATCCTTCGCAACCTGGTCGACAACGCTCTGAAGTTCTCCCCGCCAGAGGCTCCCGTGCTCCTGAAGGGCAGGGTGACCGGCGAGTCCGTGGAGATGTCCGTGACGGACCGAGGCCCCGGCATCGCCCGCGAGGATCAGCGCCGGATCTTCGACCGGTTCCACCAGGTAGGAGAGGTGCTGAGCCGGGAGCAGGAGGGCGCGGGGCTCGGGCTCTACATCACCAAGCGGCTGGTCGAGGTCTTGGGGGGTACGATCCAGCTCGAATCCGAGCCGGGGATGGGCGCCACGTTCCGGGTTCGGATCCCGTGTGGCGAGAAGGCCACCCGGCCGCCGGCGCCGGCCATCGACGTCCCCCGCCCGGCGCAGGGACCGCGCGGGGATGGGCAAGCCGAGGTCGGCTCGCCGGTCAGCGGTCAGTCGCGGCCTCCCGGAGCTCCCTAAACGCCCCCACCAGGTCGGGGAGCTGATAGTGCGCGTTCAGCCCGCTCGGGTTGGGCAGCAACCACACGTGCGAACCGCCCAGCGTCTCTTCCCGCAGGCCGGGGAGCGCGGCGGCGCGTTGGAGACCGGTCCGGTACGCGGACAGGCCAAGGAATGCGACGAACCGCGGCCGGAACCTTTGGACCTTGCGCTCCAAGCGACCGGCTCCCTCCCTCAACTCTGACGCCGTCAGCTCGCCGGCTCCTGCCGTTGCCCGTTCCACCAGGTTCGTGATGCCGAGCCCCCGGCCCAGGAGGTCGCGCTCCTCGAACGGGGGAAGGACTCGATCCGTGAAGCCCGAGCCCTCCAGCGCCTTCCAGAAGCGATTGCCGGGGCGGGCGAAGTGGTGGCCCACCGCTCCCGAGTACAGCCCCGGGTTGATCCCGCAGAACAGCACGTCGAGGCCAGGGGCGATGATGTCCGGGACCCGTTTGCCGCGGGCCGCGGCGATCTGATCCTTGGTGGGACGCCAGGGTCTCGGCGCAGGACACCCCACCTAGGAACCCAGGTAGGTGGCCAGCCCGTCACGGAGCGGCGTCAGGGTGAGGTGGAAGGCAGCGAGGAGCGGTCCGGTGTCGGCGAGCGCGTCGCCCGTCACGAACTCGACCGCGTCGGGGGACAGCGGCGCGTTCGGTAGGAACTGGAGGAAGAAGCCGGCCAGCTTGGGAAGCGCCACGGGGAAGTGCACGAGCGGCTTCCGTTTGCCGCGCGCCTCCATCATCGTGGCCAGGACCTCGTTCATGGTGAGGACGTCCGGCCCGCCGATCTCGAACGTACCCTTCGGCCCCTCCGCCCCCGCGGCCTGAGCGAAGGCGTCGGCGACGTCCTCCACGAACACGGGCTGGAGACGCTGCCGGCCGTCTCCCACCACGGGGACGAACGGCAACCACCGGTGGAAGGCCACGAACCGGTTGAGGGCCCGGTCCTCAGGGCCGTACACCCACGAGGGACGGATGATGGCGTGGTCGATACCGGCGGCACGGACGGCCTCCTCCCCCGCCCACTTCGCCCGGAACCAGACCTTCGGGGCGTCCGGTGCGGCGCCAGCGCCGGACCCGAACACGACCCTGCCCGCGCCGGCCCGGACCGCGGCCCGGACCAGTCTTTCGGTTCCCCGGTGGTCGAACTCCTCAAACGTGAAGCCCCGGCGGGGCTTCTCCACGGGGAAGGTCGGGAACGTCAGCGCCTGGACGACCGTCTCCGCTCCGGCCACCGCCCGTTCGAGGGACCCGGCGTCCCGCACGTCGCCCTGGATCACTCTGGCCCCCATCGACTCGATCCTCGCCCGGGACCGTGCGGGGTGGGCGGTCATCACCGCCACCTCCCGGCCCTCTCGAATCAGCCGCCTGACCACGGCCGATCCGATGAACCCGCTGCCTCCGGCGACGAGTATCACGGGTCGGCCGCCTCCAGCGAGCCTTACGCCACCAGCCGGCGGGCGAACGATTGCGGATCGAACGGGACGAGGTCCCCCAAACCTTCCCCGGTCCCCACGAGCTTGACCGGGACGCCGAGCTCGTCCCTCACGGCGAGGACGATCCCGCCACGGGCCGTGCCGTCCATCTTCGCCAGGACCACGCCGGTCACGCCCACCGACTCGGTGAACGCCCTGGCCTGAGTGATGCCGTTCTGCCCGGTCGTGGCGTCGAGTACGAGGAGGACCTCGTCCACGCCGCCGGCAGCCTTCTCCAGGACGCGCTTCACCTTGGACAGCTCCTCCATCAGCGGCTGGCGCGTGTGGAGGCGGCCCGCGGTGTCGACGATCAACACGTCGGTTCCCCGCGCCTTTGCCGACTGGACCGCGTCGAAGGCAACGGCGCCTGGGTCGGCCCCTCGCTCCTGCGCCACGATGTGCGCTCCGGACCGGGCAGCCCACGTCTCGAGCTGCTCCCCGGCGGCGGCCCGAAAGGTGTCGCTCGCCGCCAGGCTCACGGATCGCCCCTCTTGCTGCAACAGGTAGGCGAGCTTGCCGATGGTGGTGGTCTTGCCGGTTCCGTTCACGCCGACCACCATGACGATTCCGGGCGAGCCCGCTGGAGGGGACCACGTCTGGTCGCCGTCGAACGCGCCGGCGATCTCGCGGGCAAGCACCTCGGAGGGATCCTGGGAGGGCCGGTAAGCGTGGCGAACCCGCTCCACGATCGCCTTCGCCGACTTCGGGCCCACGTCGGCTCGAACCAACGCTTCTTCCAGCTCTTGCCACGTCTCCTCGGTGGCTTGGCCTCCGCCGAACAGCGAGCGGACCCGCTGGCCCAGCCCGTCCTCGGCGCCTCCTCCTGGAAGGCGCCGGTCCCGGCGGGCGAGGACGACGGCACCGGCCACGACGGAGATGACGATCAGGACGACGACGGCGAAGACGATCTCGATGAGCATTCCTCCTCCCCGCGGGCGGACTGCGGAGGTGCTAGTGGACCGGCACCTCGGCGAGCCGCTGAGAGATTACCGTGGAGGCACCCTCCCGCCTCATCGACACTCCGTACAACGCGTCGGCCACCTCCATGGTTCGTTTCTGGTGGGTGACGACGAGGATCTGGGAGTCGCAGGCGAGACCCCTCACCACTTCCAAGAAGCGGTGGAGGTTCACGTCGTCGAGGGCGGCTTCCACCTCGTCCATCAAGTAGAAGGGGCTGGGCCGGGCCCGAAAGATCGCGAACAGGAATGCCAGCGCCGCCAGGGACCGCTCGCCTCCGGAGAGCAGCGACAGGCGCTTCACGCGTCCCCGGCTGGGCCGGGCCTCGACCTCGATCCCGGTCGCCAATAGGTTGTCGGGTTCGGTCAGCGTGAGACGGCCCTCGCCGCCGGGGAACATCGTCACGAACAGGCTGGAGAACTCCCGGGCCACGTCGGCGAACGCGACCCCGAACTCCTCGCCCACCCTCCGGTCGATGTCCTCGATCAGTCGCTCGATGTCATGGCGCGCGCCCTTCACGTCCTCGAGCTCCCGGATCAGGAAGTCGTGCCGCTCCTGTACCGACACGAGCTCCCCGCCAGCCAACAGGTTCACCTTCCCGAGCAGCCCCAACCGCCGGGCCACGAGTTCCGATCGGCCGATCAGCTCCTCCACGGTGTCGTCGTCGCTCAACTCGGCGACGCTGTCGGCCGGGTCCGCTCCGTGGCCCTCCCTGATGACGCGCTCGCCCTCGGCAACCCGGTGTTCGAGGTCGTAGCGTGCGCGGTCCTCCCCTTCGTGCTCCGCTCTCAGCCTTTCTGCCGACGCGGCGGACTCTCGCCACCCCCGCACCGCATCGGTGTGCGAGGCCTGAACCTCCCGCGCTCGTTCGGTTGCCTCCCGGTACGCGGATTGGGCCCGGCCGAGCTCGTCCTCGGCCCTGGCGATCTCTTGCTCCGCCTGCGTGCGCTCCACCTGGGCCGTCTGCAAGGCCTGGCGCAGCGCGATGGGGTCCTCCTCCGCCATCGCCCGAACCTGCAGACGGGCGGCCTCCACACCTGTCTCCAGCCTGGAACGTTCCCGCCGCAGCGCCTCCACCTCGACACGCAGTGGCACGGGAGCCTCCGGAGGCGGCGGAAGCGGTGGGAGCTCGCCCAGGTCCTCGAGCTCCGCTTCCAGCCGGTGTCTCGCCGCGCTCGCCGCGGCTTCCACCGCCGCCAGCCGCTCCGAGACGATCTCCGCCTCCCGCGAGAGCATGGCCCTCTCGGCGTCGAGACGGGCCATCTCGTCCGCGGCGGTGGTGATGGCACGGTCAGCTTCCTCCAGACGGCGCGCCACGTCCTCGGCCCTCGCGGTCAGCTCGGCCAGTCGGTTTCGGCCTTCTCGGAGTGCGCGGTGGAGGGCGGCCAGCTCCCGGTCGACGGCGGCGGACAGCCGGCGAATCTCTTCCAGACGGCCGTCGAGGTCCACGGCGGTCCGGACGAACGACGCACCGACCATGGCGCCGGCCTCCGTGACGAACTGCGCGAGAGGGAACGCCCGGTTCTTGGCCTCGGCCTCGGCCAGGCTCTTGACCACGTAGACCTCGCCGAGCAGGGCGCCGGCCAGGCCCCGTACCCGTGGATCCGACCGGACCGCGCGAAGGAGGCTTCGCTCGGCGTCGAGCGAGGGGGCGGTCTCTCCGGATCCGGCGTCAATGGCCAGCGTCACCCCGCCGCCGGGTTCGGCGGCTGCGTCGGCCACGGCATCGTCCCGGCTCGTGTAGACCACCGCGTCGTAGAAGGGCCCGAGCGCCCCCCGCACGGCGGCCCCCAACTCAGGCGGCGCGACGAGCAGCTGCCGCAGCAGCCCGATCGCTCTGCCGCCTCGCCTCCTGAGGAAGGAGGCCCCGGCCGACTCGACGAGCTCGGCCCTCCGGGCCTCCACGACCTCCTGGCGAGCCAGGAGTCCCTTCTCCTCTGCCTCCAAGCCGGCCAGCTGCTGTGACAGCTGCGCGCGGGCGCGATTCAGCGAGTCCTGCTCCGCGGCGAGAGGCGTCTCCACCGCGTCGAGGCGTTCGACCTCGCTCTCGAGCTCTGCCGACGTCGTGCCCGTCGAAGCCACACGCATCTTCAGGTCTGCCAGGGTGGCCTGGAGCCGGGCCTGCTCGGTCTCGTGTGCGAGCAGGGTCCGACGCAGCGCCTCGGACTCCGCCCTCCTCGCCGCTCGGAGTTCTCCGGTCCGCCTGCGCTCCTCTTCGGCATCCCTCCTGGCAGCCTCTCCAACCTTGAAGGCGCGCTCGGCATCCACGAGCTTCGCCTCGTGCCGCCGAAGCGTAGCGAGCACCTCCGACAACGCCGCCTCCGTCCGACCGAGCTCGTCTTGAAGCGCGAACAGCCGACCCGAACGGTTGGCCGCGGCGGCCATGCGCTCGCGGACATCGGCCTCGGCTCGGATGGCGGCGCGGAGCCGTGCCTCCGAGCGAGACTTTTCCTCGATGGCGCGGCCGTGTTCGGTTTCCGTGTCGCGTTGCTCGTCTTCGGCGAGCTGTCGCTTCGCCTCCAGCCGAGAGATCTGGGCGTCGAACGCGGCCAGGCGGGCCTGCGCCTCGGCCTGCTGGGATTCGGCCTCCTGCCAGCCGGGGCGCCGGGCGTCGCGTTCCCGGTACAGCTCGCGGAGCCGGGCTGCGGCGAGCTTGCGGGCCAGGTCGCCGGCCTCCGTCGTCAACGCCTCGTGCCGCTCGGCGAGTTCGGCTTGCTGCTTGAGCGGCTTGAGCTGTCGGCGAAGCTCCCCCACCACATCCTGCAACCGCAAGAGGTCCTGTTCCATCCCGGCGAGCTTTCGCTCGGCCCGTTCCCTGCGTCGCCGGTACTTCGCGATGCCGGCCGCTTCCTCGATGAACTGTCGCCGCTCTTCCGGTCGGGCGATGAGGATCTCATCGAGCTGGCCCTGCCCGATGATCGTGTGCAGCGACCGGCCCACGCCCGTGTCCGACAACAGTTCCTGGATGTCGAGCAGTCGGCACGGCCGTCCCCCCAGTCGGTACTCGCTTTCCCCCGACCGATAGACCAGACGGCTGATCTCGATCTCCGAGGCGGGGACGGGGATCAGGCCGGCGGCGTTGTCGATGATCATTCGAACCTCCGCCATCCCGAGCGGCGGCCGGGCAGGGGTGCCGGCGAAGATCACGTCCGTCATCTGGCCGCCGCGCAGCGCGCGAGGCCCCTGTTCGCCGAGCACCCACGCGATGGCGTCTGCGATGTTCGACTTGCCGGACCCATTGGGCCCCACGATCACGCTGATGCCTGGAGTGAACTCGAGTTTGGTCTTGTCGGCGAACGACTTGAAGCCACGGATAGTGAGCGACCGGAGGAACATTGCCGTTCGATGCTAGCAACGCGCCGGCACCTTATCGCGGAAGGCGGGGAAGAAATTTCAAGCGTGTGATTCAGTGTCGGATCCGGAAGATTGTCTCCCCGGTAGGTGTCTCGTCGGCCACCTCGACCCCGTCGACGTGCGCCAGCGGCGGTCCCGCGCGGCACCACGCGACCATCGCGTCGACGTCTCGAGGATCCCCCTCGAAGACCGCTTCCACTCTCCCATCCGGCGCGTTACGAACGAAGCCGCCAAGCCCGAGCTCGCGGGCTCGCTGTGCCGTCTCGGCCCGAAAGAACACGCCCTGGACCTGGCCGGACACATTGACGTGCACCCGCTTCGCCGTCATCCTGGACCCTTCGGGCGGACTCAGCTCTGGCACTGCGGGCAGAAGTAGCTGGTACGGCCGGACAGCTTGACCGTGTCGATCGGGGTCCGGCAGCGACGACAGGCCATGCCCTTCCGCCCGTACACCTTCAGCTCTGCCGCGAAGTCTCCCGACTTGCCGAACACGTCGACGTATGCGTCGTCGTCGAGCGTCGTTCCGCGGAAGCGCACGGCGTCCTGCAGCACCTCCCGCATCGCGCGGTACAGGCGCCGGACCTCCTGCGAGGACAACGAGTCGCTCATCCGGTCGTACCGAAGGCCCGCAGCGAACAGCACCTCGTCCGAATAGATGTTGCCCACCCCAGAGACGAACTTCTGGTCCATCAACAGCGGCTTGAGCTTGGTGGCCCGCCGGGCCAGCTCACCGGAGAACTCCTGCCAGGTGAACGTGTCTTCGAGGGGATCGATGGCGATGTGGTCCAGCTCCTTGATCTTGCCGAGCTGGTCGGCGGCGGTGACGAACATCTCGCCGAAGGTCCGCGGATCGATGAATCGAAGATCCCCTCCTTGCTGAAACTCGATGACGACGTGCGTGTGCTGGGGCAGGGCCTGCCGCTTGGTTCCGCGGAGCAGCTGGCCCGACATCCCGAAGTGGATGACCAGCACATCCCCGTCGTCGAGATAGAGCAGCAGGTACTTTCCCTTGCGGTCGATCTTCGTGAACTTCCTGCCGGAGAGGCGATCGGCGAACTCCTTCCGGCGGGCGTGGCGGCGGATCACCCGCATGGCATTGCGGTGGGGGCGCACTTCGACGTCCCTGACCTTCTTGCCGACGACCTCCTTCTCGAGGTCCCGGCGCATCACCTCGACTTCCGGTAGCTCCACCGCCCCTCCTAGTGCTCCGAGGCCAGCTCGGCCGAATCCTCGGAGAGACGGTCGTAGGCCTCACGAGCGGCCCGCTGCTCGGCCTCTTTCTTCGACCGGCCGGTCCCTCGACCCAGCTCACGGCCGGCCACATAGACGGTGGCGGTGAATTCCTTCTCGTGGTCGGGCCCGCGCTCGGCCACGCGGTACTCGGGCATCCGCCCGAGGTCCTGCGCGGCCAGCTCCTGGAGGATGGTCTTGTAGTCTCGTTCGCCTACTCCCCGGACATAGGCCGAGATGCGCGGCCAGAACAGTCGCTCGATCAGCGCGCCAGCCGGTTTCAGTCCCTGGTCGAGGTAGATCGCTCCCAGCACCGCTTCCAGGGCGTCGGCCAGGATGCTGGCCTTGTCCCGCCCGCCGGACTGCTCCTCGCCCTTGCCGAGCAGGACCGTTTCGCCCAGGCCCAGCTCACGGGCCACCTCGGCCAGCGTGGTCATGTTGACCATCGCTGCCCGCAACTTCGCGAGCTCCCCCTCAGACCGCTCGGGGAAGGCCCGGTACACCAGGTCGGTGACGACGAGCCCGAGCACAGCGTCGCCCAAGAACTCCAGCCGCTCGTTCGTGGTCGGCATGCTCTGCTCGAATGCGAAGGACCGGTGCGTCAGGGCGGCCTCGCGGAGCGCGCCCTGCTTGAACTTGATGCCAAGGGCCCTCTCCAGCGGCGTCTGCTTACGAGGCACGCGAATCGGTCACTCCCCTCACTCCACCTCGAGGACCTGCTTGCCGCCGTAGTAGCCGCAGTTCGCGCAGACGCGGTGCGGCAGCTTCGGCTGGTGACACTGCGGGCACTCGGCGTACGTGGGCGGCGTCGACTTCCACTGGGACCGCCGCGAGCTGGTCCTGGACTTGGCCATCTTTCTCTTCGGGGTCGGCATGGCTGGTGATCGCTCCTTTTCTTCTTCCGTCCGGATCCTTCAGTTGTCGTCCAGTTTCAGGTCCAACAGGGGTGCCCACCGAACGTCGACCTCCGAGGCGCACGCGCACTCCCCGAGGTTGCGGTCGCCGCCGCACCTCGCGCAGAGCCCCTGGCATTCCGGCCGGCACAGCGGGGCGAACGGCATGGCCAGCACCACCACATCGCGGATCATCGGCTCAAGGTCCAGGTGTCCCTCTTCGCCCAGCGGGTACTGATCGTCCCCGGGGTTGGCTTCGGGTACGAACAGCTCTTGCACATCGATGGTGAAGCCACGCTCGAAGGATTTCAGGCAGCGAGCGCAGGAAAGAGTCATCACTACCGACACGGGCCCGGTCACCAGCACTCCGTCGACGACGCTCTCCAGCAGGAGCTCGGCGCCGACCGGCCGATCGTCCGGTACAGAGGCCAGTTGGGTGGCCATCCCGGGGATGGCCTCGTCCAGCCGGACCGCCCGCGAGGACCCTGGCTGGGTCACAAGATCGCGCACGTCGATGACCACGCTCATGTCTGCTCCTTGAGCTCCCCAGGCCCGAACTCCTCTTCCGCCACTGTCCCGCCCCGCAGCTTGTCCCGCCCCCGGCGGACCTGGCCGATGGCCTTCTGCAACCCTCCCAACGTCCGGTCGAGGGCGATCTCGAACTGAGCGAGCTTCGCGTCCACGTAGTCCTCTGCCTCCAGGCGCATCTGCCGGGCCTGCTCGCGGGCCTCCCCCAGGACCCGCTCGGCTTCCGCTTGGGCGGACCGCACGATCTCTTCCCGGGAGACCAGACGGGCGGCCTCCTCCTGGGCCTGGGTCACCAGCCCCTCGCCGTCGCGGCGGGCCTTGGACAGGAGCTCCTCGCGATCTTTCACCACCCAACGGGCTTGCTTGATCTCCTCGGGCAGCTCGTTCTGGGCGGCCTCCAGGATCTCCAGGAACTCCTGCTGGTTCACCAGCACGCTCGAGGAGAGCGGCACACGCTGGGCCGCGCGAACCAGCTCTTCGATCTGCTGCAACCGCGCGCCGATGTCCACGCCGAGCCTCACTCCCTCCCCGAGGCGAGCCGCTCCTCGAGGCGGTCCCGGACGAAGGGGGGGACCAACCCCGACACGTCCCCGCCGAACCGGACCACTTCCTTGATCAGGGAAGAGGAGATGAACGACCACTGAGGGTTCGTGGGGAGGAAGAAGGTCTCCACCCCGGTCAGGTGCTGGTTCATCTGCGCCATCTTCAGCTCGATGTCGAAGTCCCCCTCCCCCCGGAGTCCTTTCACCACTACCCCGATCCCCCTGGCCTTCGCGTAGTCCACCAGCAGGCCTGAGAACGAGGCCACCTCGACTCCGGCGATGTCGGACACGGCCTCCTTCAGCATGGCCACCCGGTCCTCCACGCCGAACAGCGGTTCCTTGCTCGGGTTGGCGAGGACGGCCACGACCACGGCATCGAAGCAGCGGCTGGCCCGCTGGATGATGTCGACATGGCCATTGGTAACGGGATCGAAGGTCCCGGGACACAGGGCGGTGCGCCCCATCCTCGTGTGCCTCCTGCGGTCACGGGATACGGAATATGAAGACGATGCTGTCCCCGTAGGAGAGCCGT
>WNGA01004823.1_pt1:2500-21910 | contig 21910 bp, 16 predicted proteins | sample 5400061 | NCBI WGS metagenome assembly WNGA01 (sample SAMN13153366, study PRJNA577476) | soil metagenome | isolation source: 100 cm soil or saprolite under grassland replicate 2 | place: USA:California | collected 2016-06-15
CTATGGTTTGCGGGAAAACTCTTCTCTCTCTGGTCTCACTTCGAGTCCTTCTAGAAGTAAATAAAGGAAATGCTTATTCAACTACGGCACTGTCGGACAACCGACCGGATAACTTTCTTACCCTGTAAAATCTTTCTACAGAAACTGCACCGGACCTACTTCAATTTAGTAAGGTTTCTCTTTGACGTATCCACGGTTTCCGCTTTTTCCAGGTGAAGAGTGCACAATTGAGGGAGCTCTGACTTTCTTTCCTTTCCCAATGAAAGATTCTACGAGAAAGCACCTTCTGGCGCCTCGCTCACACCAATGCGCGACTAAGGCCGTATTTTTATAGATATTAAAAAATCCGGATGGGTTTTATCCCCCGTGAACTAATAGGAAGTACAATCAAGAAGGCAAGACAGCCAATGCTATCCTCTAGAAAAAGCTATGCCACCCACTGCTCACAGTAAGGAGTAGGAATCTTCAACCCAGAAGGGCGTGCAGGAGGTATCTGGCGGCTATGGAAGCCCCAGTCACTACACTAGAATATTCAATGCCAATGCAAGCAAGAAATCACTAACGGATGAATGGGAGATTTTCTCCGCTATATAACGAACGAAAATACGAATGTTAGGAAGTTATATAAAGTACGAGAGCCGCCCTTTCTCTTAAAATTCCCTTGATTCATCGAGGGTTTTTGGGCTCTAAAACTCAACTTCGACTGGAAAGAACTTTCAACCGAGTTTCCCCCGCGCTGTAGATTTCTCTCTTCATGCGACGAACATGAAATCATCAATTGTTGAATTGAGAGTGTCGACAGATCTTTCGACTCTTCAATTGCAGCGACAATATACTCGTACTTCTCGGGCAAACGTTTTCTAATTTTATCACTTTCTTCTCATCAAAAAGCCACGTCAGAAGGGACTCTTCAAAAAGGATTAAAAAAGAGAGTAAATGCTCGTCAATTACCAACTCAATAAGTGGTTCTTTTTCAAAGAGCAGTTGGGTTAGTCGAGTTACATTTCAGGATTTCGGGCAAGTGGTGGAATTGAGAGATCGATTTTTCAATGATCAGCAAAGAGGAAAATCGAACTTTTCAGGAATTAGCTCAAATGATTTATTATGTGTGGGAAACTATTCCTTTCATCCACGAGTTGCACACTAGTTCAGAAGTAAGTAAGATTCAGGAGGTGATCATAAAGGATTAGTAAGATAGCTTAAAAGCTGGTACACTGGTACACCCAGTCTTTAATGTTTCGCAATTGAAGAAAAGGGTGGGGGAAGGTGTACAAGTCCTATCTGACATGCCGATTGTGGAGAAAGATGGAGAATAACTAGTGCAACCTGAAGCTATTTTAGAGAGGAAAATGAAACAGAAAGGAAATGAGTATACAGTTAAAATATCGATGTATACAGATGGACCGGGTTTCACAGATATGGTTATTCAGGTGTACCGATATGAGTTTATGCGGGTTCTTCTACTCCATACACTTTTGAAGTGGATCTTTTCGTGGAAAGTAAAGAGGATTTCCAGGCGTAACCGAGTTCCTTGCCTTGCTTGTCTTGGGCCTGCTCTTCTGGCTTACCGGCTTGCTTGCTTCCTGCTCTTGCCTCTCTGGCTGCCCTAACTATTTGACCTGCTTGCCTTGCTACCCGATACCTGTCTGCTCAAAACCGAAATGAATAGCCAACTCGCTTAGCTTGTCTTACCCCTGGCATTACTCGCCCGAACAACTAATGTGCGTAGCCAATACACCTGCCACTCTTTCAACTCGCCGCCTTCGAATGTTGGAGCTCCTACCATTCATGTTCAAAAGGCCAACCGCAAGAACAAGACCAGCTGAATGCGAGTTCAATTACGAGGAGATGGGCAAGCCAAGCCTGCTAGTAGCCAGTATGAAAAACATTGATAAAAACTATTTCAGACTTTAGTTCCATAATCATAGGAAAAAGAGAGGGCAGAGCATTCTCTGATAGGTTTTAGGAAGAGACGCTTTACGGCAATTGTTAGCCGGTTCGTTCGGTTTCAAGGGATTGATTCCAAGTATTCTACTCGCGGCTTCGAAGGCCTGCTCTTTTGAATTAAGGTCTTGCTCTCCTCTCTGAACCGTACGGATAGGATATCGTCTGCTTTGCAGCCTCTTTTTCCTCCACTACTCAATTCTTCGAACCTCACCTTAAAACATCGGTTTTTCCCTATAGGTTACTAAATGGTTATCTTCGCCGCATGAGACTGAAACAAGTTCACTCGTTCCCTATCATGGAAGTTAGCTCAAAACCTTATCTTCACTTGCGGAGCCCAGCCCTTACCTGAAAAACCGTACCACATTACTACTACTAAGTAAACAGATCAACCTTGCGAGAGGGACTAGCTTAAGCTTACTTCCTCAAAAAAAGCCCTCACCACAAGACACGAAACAACTCGCCTAACTGGCAAGCAAGACAGTCCTATAGACCAAGGTTTGAATTCGATTTCCGGTGGTTCGACTCGTTCATCCTCCCTAGCCCGAGCTAAGGGATACGGGTGATAGAGACGCACGAGCAGATCGGTGGAAGCCTAAAAAGTGTCAATGTGTCATGAAACCAGATGAAATAGCAGCTTCTTCTCGAACAACAAACAGCGTATTCTAACCCAACACCAACAGTGGCATAAGAAATCGCATCTGCAACCAAAACCCCAGCTGGCGCATAAGCAAGTGATTGGTCTTTTTTCAGTCTTTATTAGCTATTAGCTTGATCGGCAACTGGGACACAAACGAAGGAGCTTTTAGAATGACTTCAATTGGCACACACAACATTACCCTGCAGTTGATCAACTATTCCATAGCCTCTTAGACTGCCTTGCCTGACCTTGAGCTCTTCGCTTCGACTTCCATATTCTCTTACAGAGCAAAAGCCCCCAAGTGACTTAAATGAAAAATGATTGACTTCCCTTCCACGCCCATCAATCAAGCATGAGCTGGAACGCTATTAAGCCATCGGCACAGATACATCAAAAGCAAAGGTCTATAATCTATACTGAGTAGGAGCCGGTGCATTGGATTTGATAGGAGCATATGTGGATACTGCTGATGTAGGATACCTTTTCATTTCTTCGAAGATGTTTTCAACATCGAAAACAGTTTACGTCAAATTTTACTATTTTACCAAATAAATAGAATAGGCTTTTTAGTAATCCTTAAGCTAATCTAAATTGAAACTCATTCCCTTGTTTTTACCTTTGACCGAGCAGCTCTTCCACTCATTTTATTAGCAATCAAACCTCTTCCCTGCTCTTGCACTGAGGTAAGCATTCAAATAGCAAAGCAAGGGAAAAAATATGGTATGTACTTTTTTAATCCACATACAGAGAAAGCGGATGTGCCCTTATTAGCGCAGTTGCAAATAAAATATATAGCGCGTAGTTGCAAGGCTTTCTTTCGTGAGCTAGCTATGTTTGCTTCCTCTCTGTTCCGGATGTCAATCCAATCTCTGATTCAAGTCCAAAACTTCCTTGAATATAGCTCCTGTTGCTCTTCTCTGGCTAGGATCTCACTTATATGGCCTTTTTTTTTCTTTTCTTAAGCCTCAGGGTGTGTTAAAGTAATCTCATTAAGGAACTACGGCCTGTAAAAGAAATCTCTATTATAAGACCAAATCCGGCTTTCCGTGCGATATCTCCTTGCTAAAGGTCTATCTCTCATCTTTCAAGCTGGTTGAATGGATTATAGAAGGTACAAGATGTACTTCCATTCCTTTACCTATTCCTGTTTAGCAGCTTCTGTGCTTATTGAATAATCTGTGTTTGTTTAGCGGGCTTCTGTCATTCTCATTGGTTTCTTAAGTAAGATGTTTGCATAATCAATGATGTAGTAGTAATATTTTTTTTTCCTATTTCTGCTTGGGAATCAGTGTCGGGTACATGGAAGACAGATATATGAAAGGGGAAAGTTTAGCGCATGCACAGGTGAAGAATCAATAAACCTCATCTTGCGACTCATTAATCGCTGAATGGAAATTAAAATGCTGATCGCTGGTTGACTTGACTTCGGAACTTTCTTTTGGGGTGGTGACGTCTGAATAGGACTTCGGCAATGCGTCGATCTTGTCATGGGAGGAAAGGAGAGAAAGGTCGCTGTAAGGGCTTGATAAAAAGACGGGCGGCGGCTCTACCTAGACCCCTTCACTAATGGGTCTGCTCATCGAGCTTTCATCCTAATCCTAAAAAAGGAACCGGTTAAGTAGCAACCTTGGGAACTGGAGATCGAGAGAAAGGGTTGCTACAAGCTCCCTGTCCCACGCATCTAACCAACGCTCGTGCCAGTTCTATTCTAAGTTGAACAGGGGGTGAAAACGGAGTTTAGACGTAAATAGAGTAGTAGGCCTCGTTGTAGAGTTACATACGTATGGTCTTCACTAAAGGATTGAGCCCTGCTAGAATTATAATAAAGAATACCCGGCAAAGTCATTCAATCTCCAATTCTTCCTCACCTGGATCAAGCCCAAGGCGATAAATACAAGCTTCTTTCCTCTCGGCATAACCGGTCTTAGCTTTTCCTGTTCACGACTCCGATCTTCTTTCATCCGCTGTTCTTGCTAATGTCTTCACTTTAAAGGGAGAGAAGGAACCCGAGCCAACAAGTCGTTCGGTTAGAAAGCGCTAGCGGTCTTACTTAGCTTAGGAAAGATGCCATTTCTCTTGTTTAGCCAAGAATTAATTGCTCAAGCTGAATCAGCTGGTAGTCTTTCCTTGGCTTGTAGTTTCAGCGAGATTGGCATTGGCTTGGTCTAAAGTAGCTCCAGATTCTCGGTCTTCTGGAAAGGGGGCGAAGTCACTAACTAGAGGAGGGGCAACTAGAATAGAAGGTAGGGGTGAACACCCGGCAAGCGTAGTCGATAGGCAAGAGCTCACCTGAAAATGAAATGAATATGATTATGCCTATCTTCCTGGGGGGGGGGGAGAAGAAGCTCTTTCGTAATAGAATACCGATCGACGCTAGCGAGGAGAGTGGAATCACCCGTTGGCCTTCTGATAACATCAAAAGCAGATTTCGTTGAGAAGATGTCATGGTTGTCGGGGATCCTAAGTAGTTTATCTTTCTCACCAGCAAAGCATGGAATATGGACTGTCACAATATGGTGTATCACCTCCTCTAGAAGAAGGGACAATAATAAATCACTTAATCTGCTGCCCATGTTGAATGCATCTTGAATAGAGAGGTGCTTATAAGAAAATGAACGCGCCATCTATAAGGCTGGAAGTAATTTAGTCAAGCACCTATCCCAGACCAATTAGATGTGAAGAAAGGGTAGTTACCCGCTGCCAACCAGAAATGAGTATTGTAATAAAATTAAGATCGTATCTCAAGCATTTCATGCCAATTCTTGGAACAACCTGGTTTATGTCTAGCAGCAGCAAAAGAGAGATTGTCAGAGTACTTGGCCTGCAGGAATCTTGCCCAAAGTCCCTCGGAATGGTACAATGACCAGAAAAGTGGAAGCTTTAGTGCCTTGTAGATGTAAAATAGGCTTATAAAGGCCACACCTCCTTCTTTGATGAGCTTGCACTACGGTCTCAACTTGAGACTCTAGGTTGCACAGACCCCCTCTATCTTCCTTATCGATTTGGTCAACCTTATGGTTTGCTAGACCATAGCTTAGGTTCTCTGGGCACTTCCTACTCCATTTCCTTAAAAAAGGAAAAGAGACGATAGAAGAACACCAGGAGACAGCTGTTCAGGCACCTGCCAGGACTCAAGTGCTTTCGGTGGACAATCTCTATACCTTTCCCAAGCTAACAATAGGAGCCCGTAGCGTACGTCTCAATTTATGTTATACGCAGCCCTACGTGGGCTATAACAAAGCGTAGGAGGTGAGTGAGCCCGACAAGCCTATGTCTTAACCTCCGTCTTAGCCTCACTTCTGGAAGAGTGAAAGTGGAGTAAAGAAACCTAGAGGTAGAACCCATTTGAGACTATGAATATTCAATCTCAGTTTGAATGAGCAAGCCCTCAAAAAGGCTAGTTTGAGAGGAGTCTAGAACTAGAAATAGAAATAAGGCTAAAATGCACATGATCCAAATAAGGAGAGGAAGCGGAGATCTTGAATCGAGAAAGTGGCTTTTTCTATCAGAAAATGAATCTGCTTTCTGATGGCCATTTCGGTCCGTTGTGGGACCACGGCTTGCAAAGAAGGTATTTAGCGCAAAGAACTTCTTCCGCTTTTTGGGATTCCACTAATTGATGGAAGGAAGTGGATGCGGCAGGATTGGCCCCAATTGAATCACTAGTAGAAGAGATCCACGTGCAGAGACTGTTAGGGAGATGCAGATGGAGGGACGTTTGGATTGCTGCTAGAAGGGCTTACGACGAATAGATTGTTGGAATGGGTTGTGAAAGGGAATCATAAGACAGAAGCTACTGACATGGGGAAAGAGGAATACCAATTAGAAACCTGTTTCTCAAATGGATTATCCCTTGATTACAAATACATTATAGATATAAACTTAAAAATAAAGGCTTGACTCCCTTCGGGAAAGGTGAATTCGTTTAACGAGGGCCTGCCTCCCTTCAGATGAGACCCCGGCGGAGTTCCATTGGAGGACTAAAAACCCAATAAAATGCATTCTAGGTCGATTTTCTTTAGAACAATGGCATTGGATTTCTCGGTCATCCAGATTTCTTGGTCATCTTGATCGGATCGGTATTCTTTCTCACAGCCATACCTTAAGTAAAAGACTGACTCTTCTAGTTGAGTTGGTCCGACCGCTATGTATCAGATTTAGGAAAAATGATCTGGAAAAGCAAAATAGAAAGCCTTTTTCTTGCTTCGCTTACATGCTAGTTTTATTTTTCGACTACTCCATTGGGGAATACTCCTTAATGTCATATACTGGATGCTCGAGGCTCCCCCAATCGACAGCTACGGCAGTTGGGGAGTTTCAAGAAGACCAATGAGCACCCATTGATCGAGTTGGGGAGTTTACCTCCGCCTTCCGATTGATCAAGTAAAAATAAAATCCAGTTGATTACGAGACCTTCTGATATAGGATAGTTTCCAGTAGAGCGGGAAGGCTTAGTGAAAAGGAAAGCAAAAGTACTTTCAAGAGCCGAAAGCCATTTCTCGATAGTGTTGTGAGCCCCTAGTACCTTAATCATCGAGCTTGAACATGCTTTCTGCTTAAAGAAAGATTGTCATAGAAACGACTGATAGAGACAGAGGACAGCTCGACCTCTTCCAGCCATCCCTTACCAGCTCGACCGAGTGTGACCAAGGGCTTCTCGTTAACAAGAAAGACAAACCCGATTTCGATCGATTGAAGGAGGACCCTTTGGGACAGTACACGATCGATGGAACGACCAATTAAGACCGCTTGTGGTGAGACCAGGCGGGATATTACTAAATAATTTAGGAAATTCAGGCTTCATATTAAATAGAATTTAGTCCTTCAACCGAAAGAGAAAGCTCCGCCCTTACTTTAACTTAAAATCAATGATTCACTTCGTTTCGTGCGCCTATTTCCTTATTTTTCACCCAAGGCTACTTCACTTCGCTAGCCAAGCCTTGAAAGATCCGTTACAGGCATTTTGATTGAACAAGCGATTGAAGACCGATGGCCCTTAAGGGAAGCAGCAGGTGTCGACCGCTCTAGGCAGTCTCGCAAGCTTACAGTGTATCATACCTTACCGCTTGATGCCACTGCTTTGCTCACTTTATTCCCTGCCGAAGATCTTCGTGAGGTAGGTTCTCTACGGTTCGGCGACCAAACCTAAATTGTGGAGGATGGTTACGATTCCCCAGTAGAACCTACTGATCAAAGAGCGATAGGTTGAAGATGGTTGATTAACACATTAATTCTACCGGCTCAAAAGATCTGAAAGCTGCTACCGACTCTTTGCCGGTGGACGCGGATCAATGCTCGCTGTTTGGCGATCGGTTGGCTCAGTCGTGGTGTTATTAAATGAAAAAACCTTCCTTTCGTTTTCCAGAACCTTGCGAGTCACCAACCAAAACGTCAGTCCATCGGGTCAACCTCTAGGCTATTATTCTTCCTGGCCGGTCTTTGAGAAAGTTGTAAACTTAAGGAGTCTACCCTATCCAATAACTATTTTCCAAAGGCTTATAGTTAGTAAGACAGGTGTCAGTACCAAATCCTTAATCAGTAGTGGACTGCTAGTTAACGCACTACTAAAGCTGAGTAGCCAGCATGCGCACATCATGATTTGCCAGAGGAGCTCAGCGAATGGAAGAAGCAGGCAGGGATAGATAGAATTTGGTAGGGAAAAGTGCTTCCTGGCTAGCGACTCGACTGTAACTCCTCTCCATCCACTCCTTTCTTTATCTACGACCATATGTTTAGCGCCTTAACGCATCCTGGCACTTCTACCGTCTTTCTCTACGACTTTGATTTGTAAAGAAACTTGTATTACTCATTCTGTCTAGTAATTTCTTATAGCGGACTTTCTATCAGGTGAATTTCATGCTTTTTTCACTCGTTTATGGCATGTTGGCCCTCGGGACATTTCTTTCTGGCATTCGTCAAGTCATTTTCATCGTGGTATTCCCCGTCACTCTTTTCGGCACATCATAGGCCTCACCATCAGATGCCGAATCCGCTTCAACCGGAATCGAAGAAGGATCAAAAAGCAAGATCGCTATGAAGGCTGTCATAAGCCGGTTATCCCTGTCTGTGGTAACTCTGACACCTTTAGCTTCATCGAAAGGTTAAGGGGCCACGCTTCGTTAAACAGGCTAGCTACAAAACTACAATCGTTAAAGAGCACGGACTCGATGGCTCTAAAGAAAGAGCTACCTCACCTCAAGTAGTCACTGCCACTTCTAGCTAGCAGACCCTAGGGAGGAAGTTGGAAAAGATGTTTTCTATTAACCATTAACCGGCGGAGTCATCGGGCGGGATCTTCTCCTTCGGCGATGGCTGGCTTTCATGTTCATAAGTTCTCTTTGTCACATACATCCATCGCTTTCGTCTTTCTTGGCTTACTCAGGTGATCTAATTAATGGGCAAGCCCCACTCAAAGCAATTCAGTCCCGGAGCTCTTTCTTCTAAATGCGGATTCAATAGCACCGGTGACGAAAGCAAAGGATATTCAATCCACTTGTCGTCTTGTGGGCCTGCTTCTTTCCGTTCTTTCTCTTCTTTTGCAGAGGTGTGTGTTGCGCCACGCATACAAATCGTTTTTTTAGCCAAAGGGTGACTTTACCACTCGCTTCTGGTTCCAATGGATATGGGTTAGATGGATGGAGTCTTCCTTATTGAAGTGGGCAAGGCAAGCAGCTCCTCTCGAATAGGCTGATCGGTGATACGTGATTTTGGAATAAAAGCTAGACGACTCAGCCCTCTTCTCATCTCAAAGCTCGACCTCTGCCACTACTACTGCTTCCCTAGCCAAGCCATACTTCTCATTCTTTGCTTGAATAAAAAAATAAATAAATTCCATCGAGTTTCCTTGCATGGGTTGATTGACCTTGAAGTCCATATATAGATTCCCGTAGTTCATCTCAACTTGACCAACCATTGAGAATGGAACAAATAGGGGAGATTGAATTCTTCTATATTGTCTTTCAACCCTTGCTCTTGCCTTGGCTTCGCCTTCCACCTTCAGCTAAGCACCTAACCCGTGGGACGGGACCTTCGGTCTAGCCTTTGTTCGGGTATGGGACCGACCTGGGATTCTTCCATCCGAGTGAGTACCGCCCTTCTGATTTGGTTTGAGTACGGGACCGACCTTCTCTTTTGTTTGTAATTGGGCTTGCCCGAAACAAAGGAACCTTGGTGTGAGAACCCACCCGAGTTGGTAACCCAACGTTTTCACCTACGATTTCTCCCTCGTCTTCTTTGCCTAGCCTTTAGCTTCTTTCTTGTCTGATCTTAGATTTAACTGTTAGGAAATAGGGCATTACCTGTCACTCCGCCTTTCTAAGAAGGCCTTTCGCTTAGTTGTCCTTTCTACTAGAACTTCCCTTTAGCAGTTCTGGAACATCTATAGTATGCTTGAATGTCGGCAATTTTTCTATATTCTCTTCCTCCTCGTCCATTAGTTCAGTTCCTTTCCTTAGTGAAATCAGCCCCCCCTCCATCTTTCGAGAACAACAAGAGGGCATTCTAAAGCTGGCGTATTCTTCTGCACTTCCTAAGAAGGCATTTTCTTGCTAACAAGCCATTCTGGCAAACAAAAGAGCAACTTCTATCAAAGAGGAGCAAAGGCTAAGCGGAACTCCCCCCTTCGTGTCTTCTTCCTTTCCAAGCTTGTTGCGGGGAATCTGGGCTCTTTTTCAGCCCCTAAGGACTGCAACTTTGATGAATGAGGCCTGACGGTCTTAATTCCTAATGCTACTCCTACTGCTATTGCTATTGTTACTGCTTTTGGGAATTGGCATCTTTCTTCATAGGGGCCTAGCCAAGGAAAGCTTTCCCATTAAATGAATGTGCTTGCGTACTCTTCGATTCCTGCGGGAAGTGTGGGACTAATTTCATTTCATTCTTGTCTGCTAAGAGAATTATTCTTCCTTACAGCTTGCATTCGATGCATCCACCGTACTAAGAGCTCCTTCTTGAAGAACCAATTCTGTAACAACCCCAAAGGCGAATCTATCTAAATAAACCTAAAACTCCCATTAAGATTTTTGATTGCCTGCTATTCCTGCTACTCCTACTCCAGTGTAGGCTTACTTCGCATAGGCGTAACAGGTCGTTTGAAAAGCATCTCTCAAGAAAAGGTTCGGATTGTATCTATCTTTATCTGGGTGTTCACCCCTACCTTATAGCCTGTGAAATGAATGCAGTCTAGCCAAGCCCCGAAGTCACTTTACTCTCTTTATCCGCATCCCTTTCTGGTGAAATGCAAATTCCACTGCGCTTAACACTTTGAGTTCGAAGTGGGATGGAGATAATGAGCTCTTTAGTTGAACTGGCTGCTATCTTTCTAAACAGTGGTTTTCTCTTGGATACCGATACCCAGCAAGAAAACGTATGCGCGTGGGCGCAACGGATTTCGCTCCCGTGCGCTCATCCCTTGCTTGTTCTTTCGGACTAGCACTCTTTCCCTCTCTTTGAAGTAGATTTCTCAGCTCCACGAGTCAAACGAAATAAGGCGAAAGGCCCACTACTTCTTCATTCATGGCTTATTGATTTGATTGATCTCCCTTTCGTATTCATTCGACCTGAGGTGAGGAGCAAGAAAACGGATGCGCGTTAGCGCAACGGCTTTCGCGCTAGTTGCTCAATCCGTTGCTTGTTTGGAACAAGAGTTTTCATAAAAAGAATGGTTCTTTTATGCAATTATGAACGGGCAGGCCTCTTGTGGATTCCTCCAACTCCATGAATGAAGGGGGGAGTATGAGGAAGGCCGATTTTCTTTCTATATGAAGATGAAAAAAGGATCAGGGTCAAACATTTCTGACTTTTGTTGAGTATGACTGAATGAGGAAGAGCTCCTTATGTGGTATCACTTTACCACCATCTGAAATGCGCGAAACTCCGATTGGTGGAAGCCAGTCCATGAAGATTCTCCCTTCTCTTACGTGAAATTCCCCTCTTTCGGTAAGCATCCAGTATCTCAGCAAATGAACATTTCTCTAAGCTTATCCTGTAGCTTATACGTCGTTTGAAAGCTGCTCCAAGGATCCAACGAATAGCTAAGGTTTGTTGACGATCCCTGGCTACAATCCCAGGAACATCATAAATAGTACCTGCGACTCCTACTTTGACCACTTCGCATATTGGCTTTATATTATCTACGGCGTCAACCATAAGTTTGATTACATCGCGTTCAGTTCGAGCTAGGCGGTGAAAAGTTTTATAAACAATAGCACGAACTCTCGTTCTTTTACCATCGATCATGCGAAAGTTTACCAATTTCTTGATCAATTCTTTTTGCTCACCATCAAAGTCCCCCATATAGCTGAGAATTTCCGAGCAATTGGAAGCCGCTTTCGATGACGAGGCCGATAAATTGATATTACGCGATCGTTACTGTCCATCTTTTTCAGCTCTGCTCCCGAAAAGAGAAAGGAGACTGATCTTGACGTCGGCGTTGGTTTTTCCAACGAAAGCCTGATTTTGAGAACGTGAACATGAGCGGTAGACTGAACACCCACACAATCTCGATTTGACACAGCAACACTTTCCATGGTAGGATCGGACCAACGGAACAGACTAACTACAGTACGCAGTCGTCTATTTGTTAGGCAGGCGACTTGAACATAGATTCTTTGACCCAGGTGATCAGGACTCGTACAAGTATCTGACGTGATTAGGCGGGGACAGGATTCGAACCTGCAGTCTTCAGGTCATGAGCCTGATGAGTCGACCAATTCCTCTACCCCGCTTCTTCCCCTTCAGAGACATCAAATAACATTCCCTCGCCATTTTATGGTGACCGGACTCTACTCCCACTCCTGCTTCCGTTGGGATAAATTTCATCATCAGATGGGATGTAGATACTACCGCCCCTATCGCATTCAACGTTCCTCGTCCCAGAATCGCATTATACGCCGAAGGAGCGTCAACTACCAGAAAGTCTATCATTGCCGAAGACCGGGCCGAAGCAAATAAGAAAAAGGAAGGACAGCTCGCTCGGGATAGCACTCGTACCTAGGAAAAGGGAGCTCTAGCGTAGGAAAAGGAGGAATCCAGGTAAAAGATAAATGTCCTTTCCGTTAAGCCTTGTAGGAAGCCTATCTTATTGAACATCTGTATCGGAACCGAGGACAGTCTATCTCTCCCCGAAGCAACCACTATACAACTACTAAACCGAGGAGCCGTTCGCAGCAATACGATAGGAAACCGAACCCTTAGCCGTGGAGTTAAGCCGTGCCGAAACAGAGGAGCTGGTGCCTTAGCGGAGGAAAGCCTCTATTGGATCTAATTATTCTTTATTTCATTAATTTGTAGGAAGCCGAGGACTGGATATCCGTTGAGTTGAAATCGAACCATTAAACTATTCTCGTACGCTAGGAAATAATTGAATCGTAGTACTCGCTGTTCGTATTGCGCAAAAAGGATTGTTCCTTTGCCGCTAAATCGATAGGAATAGGATTTGAATCCCGTAGAGGAAGTACCGGAAAGAATCGAAGGAAGGGAAACGTCCCATTGCTAATTTAAGTATAGTTCAATTGGTTCGAACAAGAGCTAGGTGATCATCGACACCCTTGTTTAATGCGGAGTACGAGCTATGAGGCGCGAAGCGGTGATGAAAACTAAGAAAGGCATATCTCCTCGTGACATGAATGTCTGTCCCAACCACTTAACCTATGCCTCAAAAACCGATACTTTACTTGTGACTGATCAACAACTACTACTACTTGACTTATCTTTCTATTCATAAGCCTATTCCGTGTAAAGCTATCTATCGTTAAGCCTATTCTTGAAAACTTTAATTCACACTCAACAGCAACTTCCTTGCCGCGCGCGCCTTGCTTTGGTGCTAGCGTAAATATAAAGTAGCTCTCGGTCAGTCATATCTTCTTTGGAATTAAAGGTAAGTAAAGCCATCTCAAAAGGTTTAAAGCAGTTACTCACATGTCAGGCTCACTCCCAATGAATACCTCCTTGAAGACAAGGGAAGATTCAGATCTTCGATAGACTGATTGAGGGAAGAAAAGAAGGAACCGAACCGTTGCTTTATCAAGGGGTAGCTCCGTTATAGGAACCGGTGGGGAAGCAAGTAGGAAATTAGGAAGGAAAGCTCTTTCGAAAGCTTGGATCAAATATTTGAAAATTGATGAAATGACTTTACCAAAAGAGGTAATCTGGAAAAAGCTACTCAATACAACAAGTGAATTTTTAATGAAAGATGATTAGATGTTGGGTAAGAAAGCATAATCTAATGAAAGCCGTCTGAGATTCTTTTCTTTCTATGGGAAAACCGTAATTTGCTGTTTGCATGACGTATATGCTACATGCGCGTGGAAAATGTGACGTATATGCTACATGCGGGTGGAAGAGGCAGAACAGCGCCTAGCATAGACTAGGAACAACCTAACGATACATCCAATACCAAATAAAAGTGGGGTGCACTAAAAAGATCTATTTTCTAAAAATAAGCATCCCCTTCTGGTTTCTGATATACTCCCTGTTTACCACCTTATTTCTTTTGGGATGGACGGTGAGTCTTGCCTGCTTTCCTTGTCCTCCGTTCATCGATATCCTATACTGGATACCTTTGCCTTTTCCGAGTGGAGGCAGTCGGCTATTCCCTTTTCGTAGCAAGGATAGGATTGGTTGGGCCGTTCCCCGCGTAAAAGGAGGAGCAATGGTATATCCGTATTTAGTAGAAACAGGAGAAGTAAATGATTACTACAATTTAGAAAACAAATCTATCTATCGAATTACCATAAGAGGAAGCCGCTACCGGGTATTAATCCTTTTTTATCGAAGGAAGCTCCCAAGGAAGGAATTCGTATCGAAAGTCAACCTCCAAGGAAGCATAAACCTTTGCCCGGGGCGTTGATTTGCCTTTGCTAAGAACTGCTTTTCGTGGGTATGACATTAGAAAATCCGAACCCTTAGCCGAGGAAAGGATCGCTACTCCGCTTCGCTCTAGCTCGTAGGAATATATTTCATAACTACCATTGCCGAAACCGTAGCCGTATCTATCGCCGCTTTAGGAAGCCGTGCCAAGGTGTCGTACCTTTCGTTACCGTTGTTGGATAGGGATAGCTCTAGCGTATCCTGTGGTTAAAGATAAATATTTCCCGATGCCGAGAACGATGTCCTTTCGAGGAACTACACCCAAGGCAAATCGCACACATCAATAAATAGTTGTTCACTTCCTCAATTGAGGTGGGAATACTATCTAGAATATTTCTTTGCCGAGGAGCAGATCTGTTTTCCATTCCAATCCTTTGATTCCTTGAATGCCCGCTTGTTTCTTTTCCTTGCCAATACCATCCAGCTTGTCCTAAGCAACCATAGCCTTAGCCGAGGAGTAATTATGTGGAGATTCCAACTCTAATATTCCCTTAGCCGAGGAGCGTGCCGAATCCCGCATCCACAACTTTTTAATTGATTTACTATGTATTGGCGTATGCTCGTAGGGATAGATTCGTCCATCGTAACTTTTATCGTTGCGTATGTTCCGCATTGACCCTAGGATTGGGATTTTGGAAAAGGGATAGGGGAGTGCCCTTAGACTTTATATTATCTTCTTCTTTGCCGTCCCCGTAACCGGCCTTAGCTTGCCCATTGAATTGCTTCTTCTTTGCCGAAACCGAGCTATTAATTGGCACCTTGGGCACCAAGCACCTAGGCCATGGCTTCGGGGCAGCTCCCTCGGGATAAGGGATAGCGATAGGTCTAAAGCTCGTCATATCGACTAAAAGGGTGAAACTAGCGCTAGGGAAAGGGCCGTACCTAGGCATAATAGGAAGGAGCGCGCGCTAGGTAGGCGTTCTTGGAAGGAGCCTTGGGAACTGGGTAGAGGATTAGGTTGATAACCCCCTTTGCTTTGGATGAACCGAACCTCCAATAGGAAACCTGGGTGCCGTTAGCCGTTATAGGCCAAGTAGGCAACCGTGCCGTTGTTGTTAGGAGCCGTGCCCCTTGGTACATTTCATTAGATTTATTTATCTCTAGCGATGGAAGGGGCCGTATAGGAACAGTTGGGATAAGCGATTCCGCTGGTTAACAAAACGACTAGGAAGTTAGGAAGGAACCGAAGCCGAGCCCTTATCTTTTCTTTGAATTCCAGGAATGCTTCTCACTAGAACCTTGGCTAGATAATTCTCAAAAGCAAGGCTAGTTCGTTTACTTCCGTAGAGCCGTACCTCCAATAGGAAACCTAGGATAGGAAGCAACCTGCCTTGATCACGCTGCTGTTCCGATCCTAATTGTTGACGTCTACAACTAGATAATTGATTTATTTTCCTAGCCCTGGTCTATTTAATTGATTTAGTTCGCTAGGAATAGGAAACAGAGGCGCCGTTGCTTGTTCTACTAACGCTAGTGCTACTTATCGCTAGGATACAACTAGATAATTCGTACGTGCATAGGATGCCGAGGGCAGGATAAAGATTCACTCTTTGCCAATGCCTGCTTCCTTGGTATGATACCGGTATTGAGGGAAAGGATATCGATGGGCCGCCGTTCCGTTATTGGATTCGATTAGGAACCATAGCCGTAGTCGTAGCCGTTAGCAGGGAACCGAAGTAGGTATTTTAAGCAAGTATTGGCGTACCATAATACAATATTTCATGAACTAATGAGGTCGCGTAACATGCCGTAGTGTAGAACCCAAAGTAGTAGTGTATCACTCTTTCCAAGCCAAGGCAAAAAGCAAGCAGAAGGAAAACAATCCTCATCCTCCTATTTTTATTGATTTACTAAAGCCGAAGGAAAGAAAGAAGTAGGCTTGTACCAGCTCTTCTATTAAATAAAGTAAATAAGGAAATTAGAAAAATAGGAAAGGCTTTCAGTTGATCACACACAAGTAGGATAGGCTTGGCAATTCCACTACTTTAAGTTGGCACCCTCACCTTGTCTTCCCATTTCATTTTGTTTCATTCCTTTCTTTACGCTGTAGGGGTATCGGTTTCTCTCCTTCTCCTCTGAATTTCTTTTTCATTCAAACAAAAAGCAAGGAGTAGGGATTGGATAAGGTTATTATGCGTAGGTTCGTACGTTCGCTAATGCGTAGGTTTCGCTCGTTCCGAGGAAGGCCGTTGTTCGAATTGAAACAAAAGATACCTTTGCCCTGTAGGATTCGATTAGGGATACCGATAAGGAAGGGGTCAGGTGCTCAGGGGAGTACTCGCTCCAGCGTTAGCCTCAATCGAACCATTCGCCATTCCTAGTAGTCTGGGAGCTGCTTAGGGATAGGGCAGTTCTAGGACTGGATATCGCGAGACTTTTCGGATAGGTATATCAATAGCGTTTGCTCGTCTCGTAGTCATATTGGCCTAGGGGTTGCCGAGGAAAACCTTACCGTTGTACGAAAGGATATCTCGTAACGGAAGGATTGAAACCAGATAAAGTTACTGAAATAACTACCTTTGCTAATGTGCTTTGTCGAACAACCTTGACTAGCTTTCCAGCATGCGCTACTACTGCCTACCTAGCAGTCACCTCTTCCTCCTCTATTCCATTTCTAGTGCAATATCAGAAGGTATCAAAACTCATCTGCTTGTAAATTCATTGTGTAAAATAACTCGTAAATTCATTGTGCCAGAATTGATCACTGATCAGGTGTGATCAGTCTCATCCGTCTAAGAGACTGATCCGGTGCGATGAGTCTCATCCGTGTAATATTTGAAATGGGCGTTATGGCAAAGAACAAGAAGAAAAAGAAAGAAGGAATTTGTCCAATAGTAACAAATGGTGCCTCCACAGGTTGACATCCGATCCAACCTAGTAGTAAGCAATCCGCCAACCTTTTGTTTCATCAAAGGACATTCCTCTCTACGTCATCTCCTTCTGAGGAGCTACTGCCTGAAATTCATCCCCACACTTTGCATAGGCCCGCAAGAGCATTTTTGACATGCGGGTTACTCTCCATCCAACATTTGTCGATATAAACTGTCCACCTATTATATCCTTCCTGCATTAATCAATGCAATGGCAAGTGCATAATATGTCCTCAATGTAGGTTTGATGCGAGCACCTTGACATTTCTTCATGCAGCTCAAAAGCTCTAGTGGAATCGCCGCAGCATCCTGAGATTTTCATATTATATATGTGACCACATCAGGGATTAGCCCTGGATCTCTTAGCCCACTGAAGAAGATTTCCTCAGCTGAAGATATGCGTCCTTGCCCACAAATTCTATAAGCGAATTGAAAGATAGGACAGTTGGATGTATTCTTCTTCTCCTCAAATGAGTTCCTTATCACTGCATCAGATGCCCCGCATGAGATTGTCCTTACCAATATCTTTACGCGCACCCAGCTTTGGTTACCCACACCACCAATGCAACTAATTTCTGATCCCAACTTCATTCCTTTTATTTATCCGCGTTATATCATTCGAGTAATCTTATCTCCACCTTCGTCAGAACGCTTCGAAGTCGTGTTCCAACTGAACGGACCCACATTCGGATATTGCAAAGTACACGGCAATGCTTGGGCTGGCTACCAATTCAAGGATGATGAGTAGGATATTCACTCCATGCTCTTAGGGAGTTCTTTATGCTGTGCGGTTACCGCCTTGCCACTATAGATCTCGTTCCTGAGATGAAATTCACTGTTCTCAGTGTAGACTATGACACTGTCCCATAATGACCAAGGGATAAAACCGGCTTTTACATAACTCAGCAGTTCCTTTGTGTACTTGCAGACGCTGGTGACGATCTGTTGTTAGTTCTCATGAGCACAGAAACAGATAAAGTAATGATTTACCGCTGGGATTCTGGGGTTATAAAATGGGTGAAGCCCTCAAGCCTCGGTGGAAGAAGTGAAATCAGTTCTCGCTTTGAGACTTCCAGATTGCACCGCAAGTAACGATGGAATGCAAGAAAGAAGACTCAGGAATGAAATCAATCAAACCTCCTACTCATCCCACCTCATCTGGTCTATTAGGTTCGGGAAGCTCGATCAACCCTGAAGAAATATGTGAAGAACAACATCTTCATTTCGAAAAAGGCATATTCTTTTTCTTCTCTTTTTATCTTTCCTAAGAAAAAAGGAGTAGTTGTTCCTCGGATTGAGCCATAATAACAATATCATCAATGTACACCTCCAATTCTCGGCCCACCATACCCTGGAATATGCTATTCAGAGTCCTCCGGTATGTGGCTCCTGCATTCTTGAGACCGCATTACTCTCCACTCATAGGCACCAACTGGACCAGGGCATCTAAATGCAGTCTTGTTAATATCTTCTTCGGCGATTGGCACCTGGTTATATCCTGAGTGGGCATCCAATCCAAGAGGCTCAATACACAGTTACAAGCTGCCGAATCTACCAGTAGGTCAGCTATCGGCATTGGATACTCGTCCTTTGGAGTGGCAAGATTCAAGTTTATGAAGTCAACACATAACCGCTGACTTGCCATTCTTTTTAATCACTGGTTCAATATTTAGATATCCCCGGATGTTCAACTTCAAGGCTAGGGCTGAGATGCTCCATTAGTAAAAGACCAATCTTCCCATACCAATCATCTTCCTCGCCCACTCAATGAATCCATCCTCTAGTAAAGTTAGCTGTCAGCACATAAATGTCAGTACGTCACTCACCACCTAGCTATTGTATTCCATCCCACTCAAGTACCACTTATGAGGATAATAACTAAGTAAAGGCCGGTTAAGAAAGAGTTGTGAGAAGAATTCTTCAGTCAATCCGGTAGCCAGGCGTCCTTGTATTGTTTGTAGTTTCTTTGATAGCTGGAAGTTCTCCAAAAGTATGAAAGGCTGGAGGGCTTTGTACCAACCATTCTAGTGTGGTTGGATTCTGTTCAACAGCCCAAGGACTTTCCGCACATCTTTTGTTCTTTCCACT
>WNGA01006860.1_pt1 | contig 21910 bp, 26 predicted proteins | sample 5400061 | NCBI WGS metagenome assembly WNGA01 (sample SAMN13153366, study PRJNA577476) | soil metagenome | isolation source: 100 cm soil or saprolite under grassland replicate 2 | place: USA:California | collected 2016-06-15
CCCAGTCTGGCTTGACAGCCGCTGGGCGAACCCATGCCGCTGGAGGGCGGCGAACGACGCGAGTCGTGGCGACCCCGGCCACCGGGTGGCTGAACGGCCCGATGGACGCGACCGCGTGGGAGGCGGTGATCCCCGTCGATGGGCTACATGGCGCTGCTGCGGAATCTGGGCAACTTCGACCAGGCCGAGGTGAGCGACGAAGTCGCGGCCGGGGTGGCGTCGAAGCTCGCGGACCCCGAGCAGGTCCGGCGGTCGCGGCAGTTCCCGTACCGGTTCGTCTCGGCGTACCGGGCGGCGCCGTCGCTGCGCTGGGGCCACGCGCTGGAGAAGGCGCTGGAGGTTGCCACGAGCAACATCCCGGCGCTCGCCGGCCGCACCCTGGTGCTGGTCGAGGTCGACCGGTTCACGGACCGGGTCGGTGAGGTCGGGCACGGCACCCGGATGGCGGAGGCGCTGCGCGCGACCTACCGCGGGCACGACCGGGTGGTGATCTTCTCCGACATGCAGGTATTCCCGGACTCGGGCACGCCGCGCTGGGCGTCGTACAGCGGGGTGGCGACGGAGCAGGTGCCGGCGCACGTGCCGGTGTACGGGTTCAACCTGGCTGGGTACGCGACCAGCCCGATGAAGGCCGGCCGTGGCAACCGGCACGAGTTCGGCGGGCTGAACGACGCGACGTTCACGATGCTGAGCCTGCTGGAGTCCCGGACCTCGGCAGGCTGGCCGTTCTGAACGGGCCGGGGGTCGTTGCGACGGGCAACGACCCCCGGTTTGGCGTCAGCGGCCGTGGGCGCGGATCTGATAGGTCCCGCGGGTCCTCGCCACCACAACCCCGTCGGTGTCGGTGAGCTCGGCCTCGAGCACGAAGTCCGCCTTGCCGTTCGCGTCGGCCTCTGCGGCGATCGCCGCCACGGACTCCGCGTCGAGGCCGGCGCGGGCCCGGACCGTGGTCGTGGCCGGCTTGAGGAAGCTGATCGTCAGCTCCTTCACCAGCGGGTAGAAGCGCGAGCTGTCGAAGCTGGTGAGGCCGATCACGCCGCCGAGGATCTCGCCGACCGTGAACAGCACGCCGGCGTACATGGAGCCGAAGTGGTTCGTGTTGCCGTCCACGGGCACCTCGGCGACCGCGAACCCGGGTGCGGCTTCGACGACCGTCACCCCCATGCCGTGCGCGACCGGGATCGCGTGCAGGATCCCGGTGTTCGCCAGCTCGACGTAGTGCGGCAGATCGGTGTCCGTCATCGCACCAGTGTGGGCGATCGGCCCTGCCGCGTCAGCCCGCCGCTACCAGCTCGCGGGCGGGCTCGACGACGCGGGGGAGCAGGTGGAAGAAGTACGACGTGGCGTCCGCGAGGCGGAGCAGGCCGGCTTCGTGACCGGTCCAGCCGAATTCGAGCTCGCCGTCGATCACGCGCTCGGTCAGCGGGACGGCACCCGCGCGCAGCGTGTTGCGGACCGGCCCGGCGGGACCGTGGTGCTTGCCGCAGCCGCAGTCGGTCGGAATCTCGATCGAGGCCACCGCGTCGGGCGCGTAGAGCGCCAGCCGGATCGTCGTGCCACGGGCGGTGAAGTGCAGGACGGTGCCGTCGGAACGCGCGGCGAGCACCTCGACCGGTACGGCGTGCGTGCCCGGCAGCAGGCGCAGGTCGTGGACGGCGAGCAGGTCAGCGAAAGCGGTGATGTTCATGGAACCCGGAGTTCTGTGAGGCTGTTGTCGGCGGCTGGACGTGACGTCGTGCGCCGGTGACGGCGCGCGTCAGCGACAACAGCAGCAACACAGAGTGGTTCTCATGGTTCGATGAGCATGACAGACCGTAATAGTCCTGCCAACACCTTGTACCAGGATCTGAGACCGCTGCTCGGGCAGCGGTCAGTCGGCCTTCTTGCCGAACATGATCTCGTCCCAGCTCGGCACGCTGGCCCGCTTGGCGGTACGGCGGGTGCCGCGCTTCTTCGCCTGGTCCGCGTCCGGCTCCGGCTCCGGGGTCTGAACCGCGGCGGCCGGCTGGTCGAGCGCGATCGTCTCCTCCTCGTCCGGGTGCGCCGGCACTGCCCGCGGACCGGCCGGCACCTCGGCGGTACCGGACTCGGCAGGCCGGGACTCCTCTGGACGGGACTGAACCGGACGGGGTGGGGCCGGACGAGACTGGGCCGGACGAGACTGGGCCGGACGAGACTGGGCCGGACGAGACTGAGCGGGCCGGACGGGCGCCGGGGTGGGCACCGGAAGCTCCGGCACCTCGTCCGCCGGAGCGGGTACGACGCGCGGGCGGCGGTCGATCGTCCGCGCGGGCTCGTCCGCGCGAGCCACCGGGACGGCGTCCTCGAAGCCGGCCTCGTACGCGTCCGCGCCGTGGTCGGGCGCGACCTCGAAGTCGTCGTCCACCGCGGCGAGCCGACGCTGCGGCTGAGCCGGACGCGGCTCCACCGCCGGTCGCCGCGGGTCCTGGTACTGCTGCCGCGGGTCGGTGTAGGTCTGGCGCGGCTCGGGCGCGGGCGGCTGCTCGCCGACCAGCCAGCGCGCCTCGTCGTCGTCGGGGACGGCGAAGCGCCCCGGAGCGTCGTACGCGAACATCGCGGTGCGCTTGGTGTCGTCGTGGGTCGTGTACTCGACCCGGACCGCCCAGCGGCCGTCGTCGCGGCGCCATGCGTCCCAGTCGGCGGAGTTCGGGTCGACCTGCTTGCTGCGCAGCCGCTCGGTCACCCAGGTGCCGAGATTGCGTGACGGGCCCTCGCCGCCACGGCGCCGGACCGCGGCGCGCTGAGCGATGGTGGCGATGTGGTCGCGCTCGGCCAGCACCGGGCCGGCGAACGCCATCACCCGCTCGACCGGCATCTGCGCCACCGCGGCGACGGCTTCCGGGCTCTCACCCGATCGGATGCGAGCCTGGATGTCGCGCGGGCGCAGGGCGCTCTCCATCGTGATCTCCAACTGGCCGAGGCGTGCACGGTCACCGCGGACGGCTGCACGCAGCCGGTCGTCGATTCCGACGGCGACCTCCTCACCCGTATCGGCGACAGCCAGGATGACTTTGGTGCCATCCGGGCTGAGCCCAACGAGCTTCGCCTCGCGCATTCCGTTTGTTCTCCTGTGCGGTTGCCGACCAGTCTCTCCTGCGTGACGTGTCAGACCAAGGCAGCCACGCCGTCATCCGTGAACTGGTCACGCTACCCGCTACCGTGCGTCCGTGGAGCAGCAGTCGGTGGTGCCGGCCCTTCAGGTGATGCTGGACCTGGCCGGGATCTTCGTGTTCGCGATCACTGGTGCCCTGGTCGGGGTGCGCAAGCAGCTGGACGTCTTCGGCGTCCAGGTGCTGGCACTGGTGACCGGGCTCGGCGGCGGATTCATCCGGGACGTGCTGATCGGCGCGCTGCCTCCGGCCGCGCTGGAGGACTGGCGGTACCTGGTGGTGCCGGTGGTGGCGGGGCTGGTGACGTTCTTCCTGCACCCGGGTCTGGGGTACGGTCTCGGGCCGCTGCCGTCCACGTTGCTCGGCACCATCACCGGGATCGGCGGCGGGGTGCTGCGCGACGGGCTGTCCGGACGCGTGCCGGTGGTGCTGCGCAGTGAGATCTATGCGACGCCGGCGTTCCTCGGCGCCGCGCTGGTGGTGACGGCGCACGAGCTGGACGTCTACCGCTCGTGGGTCGCGGTCCTCGCCGCGGTGCTCTGCTTCGCGATCCGGTTCCTGGCGATCCGGCGCGGCTGGAACGCCCCGCGCGCCCGGCACACCTGAGGCGTTTGACAGGATCGGTGCCATGGATGTTTCGCCGTACGACGCCGTGCTGCTGCTCTCGTTCGGCGGGCCTGACGGACCGGACGACGTGCTGCCCTTCCTGCGGAACGTGACCCGCGGCCGCGACGTCCCGGACGAGCGGCTGAAAGAGGTGGGGGAGCACTACTACGCGTTCGGCGGGCGGAGCCCGATCAACGACCAGAACCGTGCCCTGCTGGCCGCGCTGCGCGAGGGTTTCGTTGCCCGGGGCATCGATCTGCCGGTCTACTGGGGGAACCGGAACTGGACGCCGTACCTGACCGACACGGTGCGCCGTATGGCCGCCGACGGGATCCGGCGGGCGGTGGCCGTGATCACCTCGGCCTACCCGTCGTACTCGGGGTGCCGGCAGTACCTGGAGAACCTGGCGGACGCGACCGCGGCGGCGCCGGGGGCGCCGGGCTTCGACCGGCTGCGGCACTACGCGAACCACCCGGGGTTCGTGACGCCGTTCACGGACGCGTGCGCCAAGGCGCTTGCGGGGCTGCCGGAGGACGCGGCGATCGCGTTCGTGACGCACTCGATCCCTGTCGCGATGAACGAGACCAGCGGCCCCGACGGCGGGGCTTACGCCGCCTGGCACCGCGACGTCGCCGCGCAGATCACGGCTGACCTGGAGGCCCGCACGGGGCGGTCGCGGCGGACCGACCTGGTGTTCTGCTCGCGGTCGGGGCCACCGCAGGTGCCCTGGCTGGAGCCGGACGTGAACGACCACCTGGAGGCGCTCGCCGAGGCCGGCGCGAGCGGCGTGGTGCTGGCGCCGATCGGGTTCGTCAGCGACCACATGGATGTCGTCTACGACCTGGACACCGAGGCCACCCGGACCGCAGCCAAGCTCGGCCTGGCGGTGGCGCGGGCGGCGACGCCGGGCACCGACGAGCGGTTCGTGGCGGCCATGTGCGACCTGGTGGTGGAACGGGCCGCGGTGGCCCGCGGCGAGCACCCGGACCGGCCGTCGACCGGCCGGCTCGGCCCCGGCTGGGAGGTCTGCCCGGCGGACTGCTGCCCGCCCCTGAAGCGCCGTACGGTGCAGGCATGACGACCGCCGCGGAACTGCTCGCACTCGCGACCGAGGTGGCGTCCGAGGCCGCCGCGCTGATCACCGAACGCCGCCGTGGCCGGATCACCGTGGCCCAGACCAAGAGCACCGACACCGACGTCGTCACCGAGGTCGACCACGAGTCCGAGGACCTGATCCGCAAGCGGGTGCTGGCGGTCCGGCCGGACGACGCGTTCCTCGGCGAGGAGGGCGAGGACGTGCACGGCAGCAGCGGGGTGCGCTGGGTGGTCGACCCGATCGACGGCACCGTCAACTACCTGTACGACCACCCGACGTACGCGGTGTCGATCGCGGTCGAGCAGGACGGCGAGACCGTCGCCGGCGTGGTGGTCAACGCGCCGCTGGGCGAGACGTTCACCGCGACCCGCGGCGGCGGCGCGTTCCTCAACGGCCGGCCGATCACGGTATCCGGTTGCACCGACCTGTCGAAGGCGCTGGTCGGCACCGGCTTCGGGTACGACCCGGCCCGGCGCGTGGTCCAGGCCGACGTGCTGCTGCACCTGATCGGACGGATCCGCGACGTACGACGGATCGGCGTCGGCGCGATCGACCTGTGCTACGTCGCGTGCGGGCGGCTGGACGCGACGTACGAGCGTGGCCTGAACCCGTGGGACTACGCGGCCGGCGCGCTGATCGTCGCCGAGGCGGGTGGCCGGATCGGCGGCCTGCACGGCGCGCCGGTGTCGCCGGAGCTGACCATTGCGGCGACTCCGGAGGTCTTCGACGCGCTCCATGACGCGCTCGCCGAGGCGGACCCACTACGGGCCTGAACTGGCCTTTTGCACGTAGCTGCTTGGCACTCGAAACTGTGCGCGAGAACTTGCACAGAAGTTGATCGATCAACCACGGACTGCGACACGCCGATCAGTACTTGGACCCCGGCGCGCATTCCGAACCACAGATGAGGCACAATCTGCGCCTCGGGGCGGCATCGGGGCCGTCCTCAGGCGCGTGGAAAACGGATGGCGGGGGAACGGAATTTTCAGGACCGCGTACCCGTTCACACGGCTGCAAGTATCACGGGCACGAGCAAGGGCAGGGAAGACGATGGCGACCGACTACGACGCCCCACGCAAGACAGACGAAGATGCCGGCGAAGAGAGCATCGAGGAGCTGAAGACTCGCCGTCACGACAAGAACTCCGGCAAGGTCGACGAGGACGAGGCCGAGGCGGCCGAGAGCTTCGAGCTGCCGCCAGGCCGACGAGTTCACGTGTTCGAGCTGCTTCCTGGTGCATCACCGCAGCCAGCTGGCGACCGACAAGAACGGCCAGCTGATCTGCCGCGACTGTGCCGCTTGAGGCCGCTTGAGGCCGCTCGAGCAGCACGGGGCCGAGCTGTTCGGAGGCGAGTGACACGCAGGACCGGGTCCCGGAACGACCCGTGGGGGCAACACCACACGAGCGGGACTGACCAGCAGGTCAGTCCCGCTGTTTCATGCCGGGCTCAGTCCGCGTCGGCGTCGCGCTGTTCGTACCCCGGGGGCAGCGTGCCGGTCGACTTCTCCCAGTACGTCGCCGCCCGCCGCTCGGCGAACCGCTTCGCGAACGCGGCCGCCGCGCCGCTCGCGACCGCCCAGGCCACGACCTCGCCGTACCCGGCGTCCGGCGCCTGCGGCGACTTCGGCGGCTGACGTCCGGCTCCGAGCTTCCAGGCCGACCGGACGGCCTTCTTCGTCACCAGCGTGACGACCACCGTGAACACGGTGAGCACCAGCTTCCAGCCGATCTTCGCTCCGGCCACCCGTCGCCTCCTGTGATCGATGCTCGATGCAACCGATCCTGCCACTGCCGTCCGGCAGACGTGTGATCGGTGTGTCAGCCCAGCAGCTCGTCGAGGCGGCGCCGTTCGGTTTCGAGCACTCTTTCGTTGGTCGAGGTGCGAGGCAGCGCCAGCGAGCGCGCCTAGAGACCCGGTACGCCGGACACCCCACCAGGTCTCGACGCGGGTTCGCTGGCGCTCACCCGGCTCGACCACCGGAAGGCCTCGCTCGACCAGCGAGTGCTCATCGCACGGTCCTCTCTCGGTGCGCTTGTCGGCGGCCTGCTCCGGCGTCAGGGTGCCGGTCTCCCTTCCAGGCCCGGTCCAGCCCGAAGTCACAGATGATCGCGTCTTCGAGGACGAAGTCGCGGTCGCCGAACGAGCGGACCTCCTTGGCGGGGGCAACCTCGACGGTGCCGTCGCGGCGTACCTCCACGGCAGGCCGCCCTCGGCGACCTGGGTGCCCGCCCCGGTGGCGGTGAAGAAGGCCGGGATCCCGGACCCCCGGCGCGCAGCCGCTCGGCCAGCGTGCCCTGCGGGGGTCAGCTCCACCTCCAGCTCCCCGGCGAGGTACTGCCGGGCGAACTCCTTGTTCTCCCCGACTACGACGACACCAGCCGCCGGATCCGCCCGGCCGACAAAACCGGTCGAGGCCGTAGTCGTCCACCCCGTTCACGAGCCACGCACCAGGAGGAGCACGCCGGCCAGCGGCAGGGCGGTGACGAAGAGCGTCGATGCGGCCGTGACCGCCATGAGCGGGCCACTGCGCCTGATCAGCGACGCGAGCTGGACGCTCGCGCCCATGCCGAACAACGCCGCGCCAAGGGCGGCCACCTGCACCTGCCCCAGGGCGCCCAGCGCCTCCTGGGGGAGCACGCCGGTGCTGCGGAGTGCCGCGCAGGCGACGAAGCCGAGCACGAACAGCGGGACCACGGGCGGTCGACCGGCGGCCGTGCCCGTCGACGGTGACCTGAGACGCCGACCCAGGCTCACCGAGGCGACGACCGGCGCCAGTAGCAGCACCCGGGTCAGCTTCACGACGACCGCGGTCGCCAGGACCACGGCTCCTGCGGGGCTCGCCGCGGCGACCACCTGACCGACTTCCTGGACGCTCGCCCCGGTCCAGATCCCGAACTGGAGCCCGGTCAGCCCGAGTGGCGCCTGCAGCAGCGGAAGCACGACCAGGGCGACAGTCCCCCACAGCGTCACCATCGCGATCGCAGCGGTCACGTCCTCCTCGTCGGCCCGGGCGGTCTCCTCCATCGCCGCGATCGCGGAGGCACCGCAGATCGCGAAACCCGTGCCGATGACGAGGCTGCGGGCGCGACCGAGACCCATCCGGTTCCCGAGCCAGGTCGTGAACAGCAGGGTGCCCACGAGGGTCACCACGATCAGCGCGATGACCGGGAGCCCCAACGCGGTTATGGAGGAGAAGGAGACCGCGAACCCGAGCAGCACGACCCCGACCCGGAGCAGCCGCTTGGTCAGCAGGTTCAGCGCTGGCCGGGCAGTAGCGGGGAGAAGGCCCACGTTGGTCATCAGGACGCCCAGGGCGACCGACCAGGTCAGGATCCCGACCTGAGGCAGCACACGGTGCGCGCCGAACGCGGTAGCGAGGCCCAGAACCACGACGAGAAGTCCCGGTGCCCAGGGCTGCACCAGCCGCCGCGGCGGTGCCAGGTTCGGGACGGTGAGTTCCTTGAGGACGGTCATGACCGGGTCTCCGAGGTGGCGGCGTCGACCGTGACGGCCGCGGCGCGCGGTCCCCGCGTGCGGCGTCGTACGTCGGGCCGAGGCCCGAAACGGCGGAACCGCATCGGGTCGGCGTCGAGCCAGGCCATGAACGACGTGGTGAACGCGTACCAGGTGCCCGGAGACATCAGATCACCGCCCCGATGGAGGCGCCGAAGTCCTGGAGCAGGGCGAACGCTTCGGGCCAGTCGCCGTACCCCGAGGCGGGGTTGAGGTGACCGACCGGTCCGACGATGTCGAGCCTGCTGCCCCAGGCCGCAGCCATGGCGGTCACCCGACGCAGGTCGCCGAGCTCGTCGTTGGTGCTGGCCGCGACGATGCTGGGGAAGGGCAGCGGCGTCTGCGGGACCGGCAGCCAGCCCCCTCTTTCAAGCTCTTCGAGAGAGGGGTACTCGGCCGGGAGCGGTGCGGCGAGGTCGGGTGGCGTGGCCAGCAGGGCCCCACGGATGGTGAGTCGGCTCCGGGCAGCCCAGTGCACGGTGGTCAGGACGCCGGCACTGTGCGCGACGAGCACGACCGGGCCCTCGGCTCCGGCGACGGCGTCCTCCAGGGCGGCGACGCGTTCCCACAGGTCGTGGTGGTCCCGCCCGGGGGTGGGGAGAACTCGCGACTCGGGGAGCCTGGCGGCGAGCCGGTGCTGCCAGTGGTCCTCCACGTGCCCGCGAAGCCCAGGCACGACGACGATGGTGGCGCGCTTGAGGTCGGACATGATCTCTCTCCGCCCCGTCAGGAGCCGAGGGCGGCGCGGACGCGAGCCAGGCTGGCGGGATACACCCGACGTCCGACCAGCAGGACCACCACCGCAATCGCCGAGGCGACCGGCAGCAGCTTCATGGCGGCCACGAGCCCGAACCGGTCGGCCAGGATCCCGGTCACGAACGGGCCGGCGGCCAGGCCGAGCAGGCTGTTGGACAGGGTCAGGGTGCCGAAGGCGGTAGCCCGGATCGACTCCGGAGTGAGGTTGGCGACCATCGCTCCGGCGGGGCCGGCCGTGCCGGCGGCGAAGAACACGCCCTGGGCCAGCAGGACGAGTTGCGCCTTCCCGGGGGCGACCGAGAACGCCAGTCCCACCAGGACCATCGACATCGCGGCGTACCCCACAGCGGTGCTCCACTTGCGGATCGGGACGACCTGGCTCACCCGGTCGGTCACGGCACCGCACACGATCATGCCGACCCCCATCAGCAGGATGAAGCCCGCGGCGGCGACGCCGGCCTTGTCGGGCGCGAGGCCGTAGGCACGGTTGAGGTAGCTCGGCAGCCACGCGTAGAGCGAGCCCGCGACGAAGAGCTGCACGCCGCTGCCGATGTAGGCCAGCACGACCGCCGGGGTCGAGAAGAGCTTCGACAGCCGGGCAGCAGGCAGGGCGAGCTCACCGGTGCGCACGTCCGAAGTGTCGGCGTGGTGGTGGGCGGCGAGCTTCTCGTCAGTGACGAGCAGCCGGTAGAGGAGCACCAGCACCAGGCCGACGATGGCCATCACCGCGAACGACCAGCGCCAGCTCAGGTGGACCGCCACGACGCCGCCGAGCGCGACTCCGATGACGGCGCCGAAGAGCCCGCCGGCCATGAACGCACCCGTCAGGGAGGCCCGGCGGCTGGCCGGGAAGACCGCCAGCACGACGGCGAGGCCCACGCTGCCGTACGCCGCCTCACCGACGCCGATCAGCAGCCGGGACACCATCATCTGGTCGTAGTTGGCCGCGAGCGCCGAGCCGAGGGTGGCCAGGCTCCACAGCACTCCCATCATCACGATCGCCCGCACACGGCCGAAGCGGTCGCCGAGGATCGACAACGGGACCGCGAGGACGCCGACCGCCAGCGCGACGACGCTGGTGAGCCCGCCGAGCTGCGTGTCGGTGAGGGCCCACTCGGCCTTGAGGAAGGGGAAGACAGCCGCGAGGACCTGTCGGGACATGTAGTCCGACAGCAGCAGGGCGAAGGTCAGGCCGAAGACGATGCGCGGGAAGGCCCGGGAGGTTCCGGGGGTGGTGGCGGAGGGCGTTGTGGTCACGATGCCCTCGCCGATGGTCAGTGCCATGAGTGCTCCAAGAAATGGGGATGCCGGACTGGCACAGGACCGGACGTCCAGCGCCAACGATGGGGTGGTGTCGGGTGCGAGCACAAGGGCTCGCACCCGACGTGCCGGGCGGGGGTCCCGGCGCGGGGCCTGACCGCAGGGTCGGATCAGGCGTGGAAGGTGAAGCCGACCTGCCCAGGCTTGCGGTTGGGCGCGAGGCCGAGCTTGGCCAGGGTCTCGTCGGCGTCGGAGTACTGCTCGCCGATCTTGTAGATCTCCCGGGCCTCCTTGCCCGTGGCGACCTGACGGTCGAGCTCGTTCGCGATGCGGACGAGCTGCTCGACCTGCTGGACCGAAGTGATCTTCTCGCGGCGGCGGCCCCAGATCGTGTCCTCATTGCCGCACCGAGTGTGCAGGCCGAGTGCGATGGCCATCGCGTTGACGGGGAGCACGCTGCGCATGAGCGTCTCCAGGGTGAGGCAGGCACCGTCGGGGACGCGACGGATGAACTCCATCATGTTGTAGGGGTTCGGGCCGTCGAAGCCGCCACCGATGGCAACCCAGGTGAGGTTGAGCGGACCCGTGTAGAGGCCGCGGCGGATCACCCGCTCGACGGTCTCGAACTGGGCGACGTTCGCCAGCTGGAAGTGCGGCTGGATCCCGTTCGCCGTGAGCCGCTTGAGGTGCTCGGCCACCCACTCCGGTCCCGCCGGGACGACCATCTCGCGGTAGGCCTCGGCGAGCTCGGGCCGGGCCAGCGACGTACCGCGAGTGTCGTCGTCGGTCATCAGCTCCATGATGTTCATCTGGTTGGTGTTGATGGCGATGGTGACCTGGTCGGGAGCCGGGTCGAGCTCGGCCAGCATGTGTCGGGCGTCGTCCTCGAGCCACTTGGCCGCCTGGCCGTCGTCCTCGGGCGCGAAGGAGATCGAGCCGCCGACCTGGAGGATCATCTCCGGCACGGCCTCACGCAGCCGACCGAGCAGCTCGTTGAACTGCGAGAGCCGCTTGGAGCCCTTGCCGTCGAGCTCGCGCACATGGATGTGCAGCACCGTCGCGCCGGCGTTCCAGCAGTCGACGGCCTGCTGGACGTGCTGGTCCATGGTCACCGGCAGGTCTTCCGGGAAGTCCGCCGGCTCCCACTCGGGACCGTACGGCGCGGCGGTGATGACCAGCTTCTCCTGGTTCTCCGGGAAGAGGGAGTCGTCGTGGAAGTACATGGGGGGTCTCCAATCGGAAAGGGGTGGTGGGGGATCAGAAGGTCGGGTCGCCGGCGCGCTCCATCTTTCGAACGGCGGGCCAGTAGTCCTGGACGGCGTAGTGCTGGGTGGAGCGGTTGTCCCAGATGGCCACGCTGTTCCTGGTCCAGCGCCAGCGGACCTGGTACTCGGGGACGGCTGCCTGGCGGATCAGGTAGTTGAGGAGCTCGCTGCCACCCGGGGTGTAGTCGAAGCCGAAGCGGACCCGCTCGGGGGTGTGGAAGTTGACGAAGTGCGTCGTGAAGGCGTTGACGAACAGGATCTGCTCGCCGGTCTCGGGGTGCGTGCGCACGACCGGGTGCTCGGCGTCGGGGAACTGCTCCTTGAGCGCCAGGCGCTGCTCCTCCGGCCGCATCGCGCCGAAGCTCGACTGGATGCTGTGGCTGGCGCGGAGCCCCTCGATCTGGGCCTTGATGTGCTCGGGGAGGCGGCGGTAGGCCTCGACCATGTTCACCCAGATCGTGTCGCCGCCGACCGCGGGCGTCTCCACACAGCGCAGCACGCAGCCCAACGGCGGCGCCTGACGCCACGTGGCGTCGCAGTGGTAGGCGTTCTCGTAGTGCTCCGGCGGGCTGTCGAGGTCCTTGTAGATCCGCACCAAGCCCGGGTGCTCCGGATCGCTGCCGGCGACGGGGTGGTCCTCCAGCGGTCCGAAGCGCTCGGCCAGCGCGACGTGCTCGGCGCGGCTGAGGTCCTGGTCGCGGAAGAACAGCACCTTGTGCTGCAGCAGCAGGTCCTTGAGCTCGGCGAAGAGCTCGGGACTACGGGAGGCCTCGGCGAGGCTGACGTTGCGCAGCTCGGCACCGATGGTGGCGGTGAGGGGCAGCACCTCGATCGGGCTGCCTGCCGGCAGCGTGGCTGACACGGTCTGGTCTGACTGTTCGGCGGTGATGGTCATGGTTGCTCCTGTGGTGGCGGGACGGCGATGGGGGATTCAGGACGTGGACTCGAGGCTGAAGACCGAGGAGCCGATGCTTCGGCCGGACTCCAGGTCGTGGTGGGCCTGGACGGCGTCCTCGAGGGCGTAGCGCTGGTTGACCTCGATGCGGATCCGGCCGGACCCGACGTGGTCGAAGAGCTCTCCGGCCAGGGCCGCCCGCTCCGTGGGGTCGGCGATGTAGTCGGCCAGCGCGGGACGGGTCACGAAAAGGGAGCCCTTGACGGCCAGCTGCATCGCGTCGATCGGCGGGATCGGGCCGGAGGCAGTGCCGAAGCAGACAAGCAGGCCGCGGCGCGCGAGGGAGTCGAGCGACGTCTGGTACGTCGACTGGCCGATGCTGTCGTAGACCACCGGCACCCCGTCGCCGTCGGTGAGCTCGCGCACCCGGGTGGGCAGATCCTCACGGGTGTAGACGATGGTGTGTGCGCACCCGTGCGCCCGGGCGACCTCCGCCTTCTCGTCGGAGGAGACCGAGCCGATGACGTTGATCCCCAGCAGGCTCGCCCACTGGGAGACGATCAGGCCGACGCCCCCGGCGGCTGCATGGAGCAGCACGGTGTCGCCCGCCTGGAGCGGCGCGATCCGGCGCAGCAGGTACGCCGACGTGAGACCCCGCATGGTCATGGCGGCGGCCGTCTCGAACGGGATGTGGTCGGGGAGCTTGATCAGCGGAGCGGTGCTCATCACGCGCTCGGTCGCGTAGGCGCCCAGTGGGCTGCCGGTGTAGGTGACCCGGTCACCCTCGGCGAAGGCCGTGACGCCCGGTCCGACCGCCACGATGACACCCGCACCCTCGACGCCCATCCCGGCGGGGAGCGGGGAGGGATAGAGGCCGGTGCGGAAGTAGGTGTCGGCGAAGTTCAGCCCGACGGCGGCATGACGGACCTGTACCTGACCGGGGCCGGGATCGCCCACCTTGAGCGTCTCCCACCGGAGGACTTCCGGTCCGCCGGTCTCGTAGAAGCGAATGCCCTTCGCCATGGTGTTCTCCTTCAGGTCCGTGTTCGAGCGCAAGGTGTGATCTGAGACACTAAGGCCGGCCGAGCCCGAAAACTTTACGGATCGGGACAGAGAACTTGTCTTTTTGGGACAGTGAGAGGAGGGGTGGACGGGATGGTGGTCGGGCTGCCCAGCGTCCGGTCGGCGACCCTGCACGGGTACGTCGACCTCGCGCAGTCGCTCGGCCTCGAGCCGACGCGACTGATGAGGGACGCCGGCCTCGAGCTCGCCGACCTGGCCAGCGCGGACACCTGGCTCCCGGCTGCGAACGTGGTCCGGCTGCTCGAGGCGTCGGCCGAGGCGTCCGGACGAGAGGACTTCGGCCTCCTCCTCTCGGAGCGCCGCCGCCGCTCCACCCTCGGGCCCCTCAGCCTCGTCCTGCGCGAGGAGCCCGACGTCCGCAGCGCCGTGGACCTGCTGCTGCGCTACGAGCGCAGCTACAACGAGGTCCTGCGCATGGAGCTGGTCGAGACCGGCGGACTGGCCACCATCCGGGTCTGGATCGAACTCGGCGAGCCGGCTCCCGCCGCACAGGCGCTGGACCTCGCCGTGGCCGCCCTCGCCGGCGTCCTTCGCGGGTTCCTGGGCCCGGAATGGCAGCCGCGCCGGGCGTGCTTCACCCATCCCGCCCCCGCGAACCTCGACACCCACCGCCGCCTCCTCGGCGGACTTCTCCAGTTCGACCACGAGTTCACCGGACTGGTGTTCTTCTCCCGGGAGCTCGACACCAAGAACACCGAGTCCGATCCGCTGTTGCGTCCCTTCGCCCAGCAGTTGCTGGCCAGCCTGCCGCCGCCACGCGCCGCGACCCCGGTCGAGAGCGTCCGCGAGCTGGTCGCGCTCCTTCTCCCGCTGGGCCGCTGCTCGGTCGGACAGGTCGCCCGGAGCATGCGGATGGACCGGCGTACGCTCCACCGCCGGCTGGCGACGCAGGGCGAGACCTTCACGTCCGTCCTCAACGCCACCCGCGCGGGCCTCGCCGAGCGGTACATCGCCAACCCGGGATACTCCCTGACCGACATCTCCGAGCTGCTGGGCTTCTCCACGCCGAGCGCATTCTCCCGCTGGTTCCGAGCACAGTTCGGTACCTCGGCCCGGGAGTGGCGACAGGCCATCTGGGCGAAGCGGTCGTCGTCGGCTCCTGTGACCTGATCACAAACACCGACCGCATACTCCGTGCACGACCCTGATGAGTGAGCAGGCAGCGTGGTCCTCACACGACGTCCCAGAAGAGCAGGACTACCCATGACCACCACCGTCGCCACACCCGCAGCCCTGGCGGACCTCGCCGGGCGGGAGCTGGGTCTCAGTGACTGGCACTAGATCACCCAGCAGCACATCGACCTTTCGCCGAAGCGACTGGGGACCACCACTGGATCCACGTCGACCCTGGGCGTGCGGCCGAAGGGGCCGTTTGGCAGCGCCATCGCGCATGGCTATCTCACTCTGTGGCTGGCGCCCGTCTTCCTTGACGAGATCCTCACCATCGAGCGGGTGCAGGCGGCGGTGAACTACGGGTCGAACACGGTCGCTTCCCTGCTCCCGTCCCGGTCGACAGCAAGGTCCGGGGCCGGGTCGGCCTCGGCGGCTCGTGACCAGCGCGAGTGAGTCGGTGCCGCAGGGCAGCAGCGGCCGGATCTGGGCGGCGTCGCGAACGTCGTCGAGCAGCACCAGCATCGTCTTGTCGGCCAGCTCCGACCGGAACCGCGCGGCGATGTCCTCGGCGCGCCCCGCAAAGCCGGCCCGCGGCGCCGGCAGCTCGGCTGGCCGGTGCGCGACCGCCGGCGCTGCCGGTGAGCCGTCGAGCCGCCGCTGCCACGCCGCGAGACCGATCGCTGCGACGGTCAGCAGCCCGACCGCGGGCCAGGCGAGCCACGACACCCCGGCGAGCGGCCCGGGCAGCGTGCCACCGGTCGCGACGTTCACCACGACGGCCAGCAGCACCGACAGCAGACAGGACGTGACCGCGAGCAAGACGGTCACCTGCCCACGCCTCACGCACGCCTCCCGGCTCGCTCGAAGGGCTCACCGTAGCGAGCCGCGGGTCAGTCGGTGCTGATCGCGTCGGCGAGGCGCTGCGGGTGCCGGGTGGCGATCAGCCAGTACGGCGCGGGATCGGCCGGATCCGTCAGTTGGACCCGCACCGCCGCGGACAGGTACGGCCGCAGCAGCAGGTACGCGCGCGGGTCGCACTCGCGACCCCGAGCCGTCCGGGCCGCCTCGCCGGTGAGCGCCTCGGCGGTGCCCAGGTACTCCAGCGCGATCCGGGCCCGGCCGGCGGTCAGCGTGCCGGCGTCCACGGTCACCTGGGCGGCGCCGTACCGCAGCAGGACCACGACGACGAGTACGGCGGCGACGCCGGTGATCGTCCAGGTGACCACCGGACCCGTGGCGGCGGCGAACGCGATCCACAAGGTGGCGAGACCGGCGGTGGCGATCAGCCACCAGGAGACGGGCACCCGCAGCCGTTCGGAGTAACGCACGCGCGCCAGCCTGGCAGAAGCACTGTCGCCGGCCGTGGGTAGGGTCGGCAGTCGTGATCTCACCACCACCGCGCTCCGCGACGGCCCCGGCCGACCTGGATCCGCCGGCGCGGCATCCGGAGGCGCCGGCACCGGGTTCGGTGCTGCCGTCGCACTACCACCGGTGTGTGGCGTGCGGGCCGGAGCACCCGACCGGGCTGCGGATGGTGACCACCGCCGGGGAGGGAGCGACCGTGACCGGCGAGTTCACCGTGACGGCCGAGCACCAGGGCGCGCCCGGGCTCGCGCACGGCGGGGTGCTGGCGACCGCCCTGGACGAGGTGCTGGGGAGTCTGGCCTGGCTGCTGCGCAAGCCGATGGTGACCGGCCGGCTGGAGACCGACATGGTCCGGCCGGTGCCGGTCGGGACGACCCTGTCGCTGCGCGCGGAGTGCCTGGGCTTTCGCGGCCGGCGGATGTACGCGTCGGCGACCGGCCGGATCGGCGGCCCGGACGGCAGCATCGCGATCCGCGCCGCGGCGGTGTTCGTCGTCGTACCGGTGGAGCACTTCACCGAGCACGGCAACCTGGACCACGCCCAACACGAGTTCGAGGTGAACCCATGACCACCGAGGTGCTGATCACGCGGCTCGATGACGCTGTGCCGCTGCCGTCGTACGCGCATCCCGGCGACGCCGGCGCCGACCTGGTCACCACCCGGGACGTGACGCTGAAGCCGGGGGAGCGGGCACTGGTCGGCACCGGGATCGCGATCGCGCTGCAGGACGGGTTCGCCGCGTTCGTGCACCCGCGCTCCGGGCTCGCCGCCAGGCACGGCGTCACGATCGTGAACGCGCCCGGCACCGTCGACGCCGGTTACCGCGGCGAGATCAAGGTGTGCCTGGTGAACCTGGACTCGGCCGAGCCGGTGACGCTGCGCCGCGGCGACCGGATCGCGCAGCTGGTCGTCCAGCGGGTCGAGAGGGCCCGGTTCGTCGAGGTGGAACGGCTTCCTGGTTCGGCGCGCGGTGACGGCGGGCACGGGTCGACCGGCGGCTTCGGTGCCTGACCAGACCGTGTGACAGGCTTGGCGACAACCGGGGTACGACGACCCGGTGGCGGGTTGACCCACCCGCTGCGCCAGACTACGGCCGCCGGTTCATTAGACGAGGAAGCAGGCAATCCCAGTGATCTTCCGCCGTAAGGGCAAGAACGTGCCCGTTGAGGAGACGGCCGGTTCGCAGGACGCCGCACCCGCGGACGAGACCGCTGCGAGCACGACCTCGGCGGCCGCCACCGGGCCGTTCGACTCCGGCGACGTGGACCCCGCCGACCTCGAGGCGGCGGACCGGATCAACCTCGGCAGCCTGGTGCTGGTCGGCATCGAGGGCATGGAGCTGCAGCTGCAGGTCGACGAGCAGACCAACGAGGTGCAGGCGGTGCTCATGGTGGTCGGCGACTCCGCGCTGGAGCTGCGCGCGTTCGCCGCGCCCAAGACCTCGGGGATCTGGACCGAGGTGTGCCGCGAGATCGCCGCCGAGGCGACCCGGATGGGCGGCACCGCGACCGAGGTCGACGGGTCTTTCGGCACCGAGCTGCGGGTCGTCGTTCCGGTGCAGGGTCCGGACGGCCAGATGTTCAGCCAGACGTCCCGGGTGATCGGTGTCGACGGACCGCGCTGGCTGCTCCGTGGCACCTTGCTCGGCCGGGCGGCGATCGAGCCCGACGCCGCGAGCCGGCTGGAGGACTCGTTCCGCCGCGTGGTCGTCGTCCGGGGCAGTGAGCCGATGGCGCCGCGGGAGCCGCTGGCGCTGACGCTGCCGCCGGGCGCCCAACCGGCCAACCCGCCGCAGGCCTGAGCGCCGGTTCGCGTCGTAGGCTGGGGTGCATGGGTAGTGACAAGCCGGGTGTGCTCCGGCGGGTGTTCCGGGGGCTCGCGAGCACCCAGGACGAGGTCGAGGCCGAGGAACTGCAGGACCTCACGGCCGACTGCGGCGCGCGGTCGATCACGGACTGCGACGACCGCGAGTTGGTCACCGTGGCCGGCACGCTGCGCACGGTCACGTTCAGCCCGCGCGGCGGTGTCCCGGCGCTCGAGGGCGAGCTGTACGACGGAACCGGCACGGTCACGTTGCTGTGGCTCGGCCGGCGCCGGATCGCGGGTATCCAGCCCGGTGTCGAGCTGGTCGCGACCGGCCGGCTGACGATGGTCGACGGCGATCGCGCGATGTTCAACCCGCGCTACGAGCTGCGGCCGGCCGCAACTATCTAGGGGGACTTCGATTTCATGGCTGAGGCGACCGTGCCGGTGACGCACGAGTCCGTGGAGAAACTGATCCGGGACCAGCTCTCGAAGGCGCTGGGCGGCCGCCGGGGGATCCTGGAGGGCGCGGGGCCGACGCTGGCGTTCACCGTCAGCTGGATCGTCGCGAAGAACCTGCGGCTGTCGGTCGGGCTGGGCTGCGGGATCGCGCTCGCGCTGCTGGTGCTGCGGCTGGTGCAGAAGTCGCCGTCGCGGTTCGTCTTCAACGCGTTCGTGGGGATCGGGATCGCGGCGGTGTTCGCACTGCGGTCCGGCAAGGCCGAGGACGCGTTCCTGCCGGGCATCTACTACAACTCCGTCTACTTCGTGGTGCTGGCCTCGACCGCGCTGCTGCGCTGGCCGCTGGTCGGGTTCATGATCGGCAGCGTCACCGGCGACCCTACCGAGTGGCATCGCAATCCGCAGATCGTCCGGCTGTGCTCGATCCTGACCTGGATGCTGGCCGCGCCGTGCGCGTTGCGGGTGGCCGTCTACTACCCGCTGTGGCGCGCCGGCGAGGCCGGTGCGCTGGGAATCGCGAAGATCGCGCTCGGCTGGCCTCTGCAGGTCGCCGTCCTGTCCGCGATGGTCTGGCTGCTCTCCCGCAACCACACCCCGCTGGAACCGGTCCCCGACGAGGACCCCGCCGAGTCCTAGAACTCGACGGCCCCCGCGCCACCGAACGCGTCATCAGACGTGAAATTGCGCATATGTACAGCGCGGCGATGGTTGTACGACGACGCCGGGCGCGGTCCTCACGTCGTACCCCGAGAAGCGGAGCCGGGCGGTGGCGGACGGCGCGGGCGCGGGTGACTGCGAGGTGCCCGGGATGTCGGGCACCTGGTGCAGGAGCCGCTCAGAGCTCGTGGGAGGGGTGCTGGTGGTGGTGCGGGGAGAGCATCTGCTCGAGCTGGGCCTCGGTCTCGTCGGCGGCGACGAAGAGCAGCTCGTCGTTGAGCTCGAGGGTGCCGTCCGGGTCCGGGGTGAGGACGCGGCCCTCGCGGAGGATCGTGACCAGGGCGGTGTCGGTGGGCCAGGCGACGTCGCCGATCCGGGTGCCGATCATCGGCGAGTCCTCGGGCAGCGTCAGCTCGACCAGGTTCGTGTCGCTCTGGCGGAAGGTGAACAGCCGGACCAGGTCGCCGACCGACACCGCCTCCTCGACCAGGGCGGACATGATCCGCGGTGTCGAGACCGACACGTCCACGCCCCAGGCCTCGTTGAACATCCACTCGTTGCGCGGGTGGTTGACCCGGGCAACGGTCCGCGGGACGCCGAACTCGGTCTTGGCGAGCAGCGACACCACCAGGTTGACCTTGTCGTCGCCGGTGGCGGCGATGGCCACCTGGCAGCGCTGCATGGCCGCCTCCTCGAGTGACGACAGCTCGCAGGCGTCGGCGAGCAGCCACTCGGCCCGCGGCACCGTTTCCGACTTGATGGCGCGGGGGTCCCTGTCGATCAGGAGCACCTCATGCCCGTTCTCCAGCAGCTCGGCCGCGATCGACCGGCCGACGTTCCCCGCACCGGCGATGGCTACCCGCATCAGTGCTCCTCAGGCTTCGTTCCGAGCTGGGACTCGACGGCTTTCGCGTCGGACTCCAGCAGGATGACGTGCACCAGGTCACCTTCCTGGATGACGGTGTCCGCCTTGGGCAGCATTCCCACCCCGAGCCTGGTCAGGAACGCGACCCGGGCGCCGGTGGCGGTCTCGATGTCGAACGCGCGCCGCCCGACCCAGCCGGAGTCGACGTGGATCTCTGCGAGCCGGACGGTGCCGGACGGGTCCCGCCACTCCGGCTCCGAGCCGCTCGGCAGCAGCCGCCGGACCATCTGGTCCACGGTCCACCGCACCGTGCCGACGGTGGGGATGCCGAGCCGCTGGTACACCTCGGCGCGGCCCGGGTCGTAGATCCGGGCGACCACGTTCTCGACACCGAAGTTCTCCCGGGCCACCCGCGCCGCCAGGATGTTCGAGTTGTCGCCGTTGGACACCGCGGCGAAGGCACCGGCCTCCTCGATACCCGCCTCGATCAGGATCTCGCGGTCGAAGCCCATCCCGGTGACGGTGCGGCCGGCGTAGTTCGGGCTCAGCCGGCGGAACGCGTCGGCGGACTGGTCGATGATCGCGACCGTGTGCCCCCGTTTCTCGAGAGTCCGGGCCAGCGTAGATCCGACGCGCCCACAACCCATGATGACGACGTGCACTGCGCTATCACTCCCTGACCGCCGCTCGGTGTTGGCCGGTAGGGACGGTACACCGATCCTCGCAGACCTCTAACATCGCCGTGTGACTCTTGGCAACGTCGGCAAGCGCATCCTCGTCGGCCGCAAGCTCCGCAGCACCCAACTGGGCGAGACGCTGCTCCCGAAGCGGATCGCGCTGCCGGTGTTCGCGAGCGACGCACTGTCGTCGGTCGCCTACGCCCCCGACGAGATCTTCCTGACCCTGTCGATCGCGGGTCTGGCCGCCCTGGCGATCTCGTGGAAGGTGGCGATCGTCGTCGCCGTCGTCCTGATCGTGGTGGTGCTGTCGTACCGACAGAACGTGCACGCGTACCCGTCCGGCGGCGGTGACTACGAGGTGGCCAACACGAACCTCGGCGCCACCGCGGGCCTGACCGTGGCGAGCGCGCTGCTGGTCGACTACGTGCTCACCGTCGCGGTGTCGATCTCGTCCGCCGCCCAGTACGCCGCGTCCGCGATCCCGGCGCTCGCCGGGCATCAGGCAGAGGCCGCGGTGATCGCGGTGCTGTTCCTGACAACGATGAACCTGCGGGGTGTCCGCGAGTCCGGCACGGCGTTCGCGATCCCGACGTACGTGTTCATGTTCACGATCCTCGGGATGGCCGCGTGGGGCTTCGGCCGGATGCTGTTCGGGCACCTTCCGGACGCGAGCAGCAGCACCCTCGACCTGCACGCCGAGGGCAAGTTCGCGGCCGGTGCCGGCACCCTGGCGATGGGCTTCCTGGTGCTGCGCGCGTTCTCGTCGGGTTGCGCCGCGCTGACCGGTGTCGAGGCGATCAGCAACGGCGTGCCGGCGTTCAAAAAGCCGAAGAGCAGGAACGCCGCGACCACGCTGGCCCTGCTCGGCACGATCTCGATCACGATGGTGCTGAGCGTCGTCAGCCTGGCGAACGTCATGCACGTGCGGTTCGCCGAGGACCCGGCCACGCAACTGCTGCGCGACGGCGTGCCGGTGGGGGACTCGTTCCACCAGGACCCGATCATCGGGCAGCTCGCGAAGGGCATCTTCGACCACTTCTCACCCGGGTTCTACCTGGTGGCCGCGTCGACCGGCGTGATCCTGGTGCTGGCCGCGAACACCGCGTTCAACGGGTTCCCGGTGCTGGGCTCGATCCTGGCCCGCGACGGCTACCTGCCGCGGCAGCTGCACACGCGCGGCGACCGGCTCGCGTTCAGCAACGGGATCATGATCCTGGCGGGCTTCGCGATCGTGCTGATCGTGTCGTTCAACGCCGAGGTGACCCGGCTGATCCAGCTGTACATCGTCGGCGTGTTCGTGTCGTTCACGGTCAGCCAGACCGGCATGGTGCGGCACTGGACCCGGCACCTGCGCACCG
>WNGA01016988.1_pt1 | contig 21900 bp, 17 predicted proteins | sample 5400061 | NCBI WGS metagenome assembly WNGA01 (sample SAMN13153366, study PRJNA577476) | soil metagenome | isolation source: 100 cm soil or saprolite under grassland replicate 2 | place: USA:California | collected 2016-06-15
CCGCGCAACTGCAGACACTCGATCATTCTCTTTCGCAGTTCAGTCATGGTGACACCTCCAGATAGAAGCAGTTGGACCAGCAGAGCCACGCTCCCTTGTCATGGTTAGTGGCACTGCAGTCGTTTATTTGAGAAGTGTATCTGCGCGGGACTTGTGGGAGAGAATGATCGGGCTACTGAGAGGTTGGCCTTATCTGCGCGAAGCGCTTAGTTCAACAAAGCCTTGCAGCGGACTCGGTTGCAGCTCTCGGTGGGAGTCATTTCGTTCCTAGGACAATTCCAGCTCTTGGGTGAGGCGAGGCCTCGCGGGCCTTTTGCGCCGGAGAGGGAAGGTAGTCGGCTCATGCGCAGGCGACGTTTTCTCACACTATCCGGCCTTGACAGAGTTAGTGCATATAAGATCATGAATGGATGCTAGCAATTCGTTTGCTCTGGTCGTGATGATCGCGCAGGACGCGATCGGGTTTCCATCGCCTTGCCACTCATCCCAAATGCCGGCAAAGGCGAATGGCGATTCATCCTGCATCTGAAAGTAATAAGGCTGAGCGATTTTTCCTGACCTCTGCCACAGGGTTATGTGGACATTTCCTACCGTCAAAACTCAAGATGCGTAGCTGCGGATAAGTCCCGCAACTCACCGCGTCGAGGATTCAATTGATGGGAGGCATGGTCCATGCGTGTTCAGAAAGTGCATGTCGACTCCGGGTATGAATTTGAGCTGCTCGATGACGAAGGGTTGGCGATTCCGATTGTTAGCAACTTCCTCGGCTACTTGCGCGCCAGAGGTTGTTCGCCGAACACCCTTAGTGCCTACGCGCACGACCTGCGGCACTTCTATCAGTTCCTCAAAGGTGCGAGTATTCGGTATCAGAACTTCACTCCTCGTCGGACTCTGGATTTTCTCCAGTACCTCCGCGTGGTCCCAAGTCGCCGCAAAGTGCGCAAGCATCCGCCAGACCTAAACTGCGGCGCAGCGCTGCAACCAAGCACCAAACTTGCTCCGACTACAGTGAATCGCATCCTCGCCGCGGTCTCGACCTTCTATGAGTACATCATTCTCACTGACGTTGTTTCCGATGGTGAAAACCCGTTGCGGAAGATTCCGGACATCGCCAGGGCGCGCGTCGTGCCCAGATACACACCTTTTCTGAGTCTCACGACGAAACAGCATCCGGTGAGGCGTGTCGTTCGTGTGCGGACGGCACAGCGCCTGCCGCGGCCTCTCACTGACGAGCAGGTGACAAGGCTTTTCAGTTCGCTCATACGACGTCGCGACAAAGCCATATTCTTACTAATGCTCCAGGGCGGGTTACGTCCCGGCGAGGTGCTCAACCTTCATCTTGAAGACGTGCAGTACGGTCGGCGGCGCGTCATCGTGAGGCATCGCACCGATCACCCGAAGGGCGCGCGCACGAAGTCATGCTTCGAGAGAGTCGTCGATCTTCACGAGCCTGAGACCTTAGCCACGCTCAGCATGTACGTGTTGCACGAACGCCCTTCAGACACGATCGCAAAGCATCTATTTCTGGTCGGCAGAGGCGGCCGAAGGCGGCATGAACCCTTGGGCTATGCCGCACTCGTTAAGCTGTTCAAGCGCCGTTGCGTAGCCCTCGGTTTTGATGAGCCCTGGGTGACACCGCATGCTCTTCGGCACACGCACGCCACCAAGATGTGGGAGAGCGGGATGCGTGAACTAACCTTGCAAAAGCGTCTCGGCCACGCCTCGCCCGAATCAATCCGGATGTACACCCGCGTCTCCGATGCCGCCATGCTCGAAGATTACCATCGGGCGCTTAAGCGCATAAACAAGGATGGTAAACAATGAGCGCCTTGCTGAACCTGCAACCCTCGCGCCCGCACTTTCAGCACGTGACTTGCGAAGAGTACTGCGCATTCACGAGGCAGCGACAGACGATCCGATCCGGGAACAACCTAATCAAAGCCTATCGCAGGTTCATCCGTCATTATCCTGACTTGGACCAGTGGTTCCACGCGCCGCTTGTTGACCGCGTCGGCAGAACGAAAACGCGCTCGGGTGACGCATATGTTTCCGCCATTGCTCGACCGTACTTGTATTACCTGGCATTGGTCGGGAAAGTGTCTTTCGACTGGGACTGGATCATTGGAGTGAACTGCCACGTGCTCTCAGACGAACTGCTACCTCAGGCGATTGCAGAGTTGATCAAAGAGCTGGTGAATGAGGCCGTGCGCCTTGGGTATAAGCGCCGAAGTGTAACTTACAAACTCTCGCGTGTCGCAAAAGCTCTCTATCTTAACCATCGCGCGTCGGGAGTGGCCAAAATCACTGAAGCAGACCTTACTGCTTTCGAGGGCGCAATCGCAGCTTTCGGCCAGCGTTCAGACTTGGGGAGCTTTTTCCCTTCCACCGAAGCTTTCGGGTGCACAGCAAAAGGATACCGGCAGGCGATCTACAGCTTGCGCGTTGTGCTGTACCACCGTGGCGAGATTGCGGCCCTCCCGGACCGAACAGCGTCACGTCCGAAGCGACTGAGTCCGCGACCAAGGATGGACACCTTGCTGGAACGCTACCTTTGGGCACGGCGCGTACAATACACGCGACCTGCGACGATCAAAAAAGTCGGTTGTGACGTTCGGCTTTTCATCAACTGGCTATCGCTAGAACACCCGGAGGCCGATTCGTTCTCCGAAGTAACACGTGACCATGTGCTTTCGTACTCGGCTTCGTTGGAAACAGCTCTATCGCCGCGAACTGCCAGGCCATTAACGGTCGAGTCGAAGATCACGCGTCTCTCTAGCCTGTCAGTTTTCTTCCAGGACACGACTGCTTGGGGCTGGAAGGAAGCGCCCCTGCGCCCATTGCTGGGTGCTCGCGATCTACCGAAGCGGCCCAAGCGCATCCCGCGATATATCCCCGCAGATCAACTAGGAAAGCTCTTGCCTGCGGTGCGACGGCTTGCGTGCCCCTTTCAACGGGCGGCGTTAATCATCGCCCGCTGGAGCGGTGCCCGTCGGAGTGAGATCAGGAACCTGGACCTTGATTGTCTCGATGCATATCCGGATGGAACTGCGCGTCTCCGCATACCAGTTGGGAAGGGCAAGAGTGAGCGGCTCGTGCCATTGCATGAGGAAGCGGCTACTGCCATCCGGGACTTACAGCAAATTGCCGTTGCCGTGCGCGGGTTCCGTGACGACCAGACGGGTGCAGAGACACGCCGGCTGTTCGTGCATCGTGGCCTTCTCTTATCCGCCTCGCATCTATTCGAGACGGCCTTGGAACGAGCGTGCACACAGGCCGGCCTTATCGATCAAGACGGGAAGCCGATAATCACCGCTCACCGGTTTCGCCATACCGTTGGCACTGAACTGGCTGAAGGAGGCGCACGTTTGCATACGATCATGAAGATGCTGGGCCACACCAGCACGGAGATGACACTCGTATACGCCCACATCAGTGACAAGGCAATGGCGGAGGACTATCAGAAAGTGCTTGGGCCAGGTGCCGAACTGGCAGGACCGCTCGCCGAACAATTGCGGACGGGTGTCTTACCAGAAGAATCAGTCGAGTGGCTCAAGAAGAACTTCTTCAAGACCGAACTGGAACTGGGTCACTGCCTGCGCTTGCCGCAAGAAGGACCCTGTGAGTGCGATCTGTATCTGACTTGTGCGAAGTTCGTCACGACCAGAGAGTATGCGCCGCGGCTGCGGTCACGCAGGCTGCGGGAACTGGAGTTGATCGAAGACGCGATCTCACACGGATGGGATCGTGAAGTCGAGCGACACCGCTGCGGCACCAAGCGCATCGAGCAACTACTCGAAGAGTTAGGCGAACCGCTCTAAGTGATCGAGGAAGTCAATCTTTAGGGATAAGGAGAATCGGGTGTTTGAACCCTTGCTCTTGAATCTGGCGCTCAGCAATATAAGCCTTACCGTTCTTCGGCTTTCCTAAACGACGCCGAGGCCACTGCATCATCAAGTGCTAGCTGTTACAGCCTATCTTGTCCTAGAATGACTCTCATTTAGCAGGAATTATTGGCGCTTTCTAAGAGTCTCTAAGCAAGCTCTTTCGGTGCTGCCCAACGCAGCTTCCGTTCCCATGAGTTCAAAGCTTCCCCTAGGCGCGCGTTTAGGTCGCTACGAAATCCGCTCCCAACTCGGCGCGGGCGGAATGGGTGAGGTTTATCTCGCTCTTGATACGGAACTGGATCGCAAAGTAGCAATCAAGATTCTGCCCGCCGATGTGGCCGCGAATCAGGATCGCATGCGTCGCTTCACTCAAGAAGCAAAGGCTGCCGCGGCGCTTAATCACCCGAACATCGCGCACATCTATGAAATCGGCCAGGCAGACGGCGTGAACTTTATAGCGATGGAGTTCGTCGATGGGCATACGCTGGGGGAAGTAATTCACGGCGGGCAGACCGACTTGGCGAAGCTCCTGCGCTATTTGCAACAGGGGGCGGAAGGTTTGGCGAAAGCGCACGCGGCCGGCATCGTGCATCGCGATCTTAAGCCCGACAACATCATGATCACGCGCGACCGCCACGCTAAGATTCTCGATTTCGGATTGGCAAAGCTGCTTGAGACAGCGGGGCAGAAGCCCGACCGTGAGGGAGGGCTCGGCTCGAGCGAGATCGCAACCGCCATGATGCCCGTTCAGCATTCCATGCCCGGCGTCGTGATGGGCACGGTCGGTTACATGTCGCCCGAACAGGCCCAGGCGAAAACAGTTGACCAGCGCTCCGACATCTTTTCTTTCGGCTGCATCCTCTACGAAGTAGCCACTGGTCGAAAGCCGTTCGTTGGAGACTCCATCATTGACACGCTGCACAAGATAATTTTCGAGCCGGCGCCATCCATCACTGACCTTAATCCGTCAGCTTCGCCTGATTTGCAACGCGTCATCCGTAAGTGTCTGGCGAAAGAGCCGGAGAAGCGATACCAGACGATCCGCGACACCGCCAACGATCTTGAAGAATTGATCGAAGAGATGAAGGGCGTGAGCGACATTGAACGCTCTGTGGCGCCTTCAGCGAACGCGACGACGAGCGAGGCGATAAAGAGCACAGACGACGACGTGCGCGCGGAAAGTACTGTGTCAGTTAGCCAGCAGTCCGCCTCGAGCGCAGAATACATCGTCTCCGGAATCAAGCAGCATAAACTCGCAGCGGTGATTGTGCTCCTGGTGCTTGTCGTCGGAGCAGTTGGTCTCGGCATGTATCTGCACGCCCGCAACACCGAAGTCGCGATTGAATCGATCGCGGTTCTGCCGTTCCAGAACCGGAGTACCGAGGCCGACAGCGAGTATCTTTCCGAAGGTTTGGCAGAGTCGCTCATCTATCGCCTATCGCAGTTGCCCAACTTGAAAGTCAGTCCCACCAGTTCAGTGTTTCGCTACAAAGGAAAGGAAATAGACCCCGTCAAAGTCGGTCAGGAACTTGGCGTGAATGCCGTGCTGTCGGGAAGGATCGTCCAACGCGGCGACAACCTGACAATCAGCGCCGAGCTGGTGGATGTTCGTTACAACAAGCTGCTATGGGGCGAGCAGTACGACCGCAAGATGTCGGAGTTGCTTCAGACCCAGCGCGAGATTGCGCGAGAGATTGTCGACAAACTGAAGCTGAAAGTTTCGGGCGAAGAGAAAGGGCTGGCCAAGCATTACACCGAGAGCAACGAGGCGTATCAACTTTATTTAAAGGGCCGCTTCTACTGGAACAAGCGTAACGCAGACGCGCTCAGAAAATCAGTCGAATATTTCAACCAGGCGATTGAAAAAGACCCGAACTTTGCTCTGGCTTACGCTGGTCTGGCCGACGCTTACTGCGTGTTTCCCACTTATTCCGCCGCCTCGCCACGGGAGTCTTACCCGCAAGCAAAAGCGGCAGCAAAGAAAGCGATGGAGATAGATGACACGCTCGCCGAACCGCATGCCTCATTGGCCTGGGTGCTCTTTCTTTTCGATTGGAACTTTGCGGAAAGCGACAGAGAATTTCAACGAGCTATCCAATTGAATCCGAATTATCCGACCGCTCACCACTGGTATGGTGATGCAAATTTGCGGGTCACGGGCCGATTTGATGAGGCCATCGCGCAGGAGAAGCGGGCGCAGGAGTTGGATCCGCTCTCGTTGATTATCAACGCCGATTTGGGAACGACTTACATCTACGCTCGCCGGTACGACAAAGCAATCGAGCAATTGCGCAAGACAATCGAGATGGATCCGAGCTTTTACTATGCGCGTTGGCGGCTAGGCACGGCCTACGAGCTGAAAGGCTCTCTCCACGAGGCGATGACTGAATATCAGAACGCAAGAGCATTGAATGATGATCCGACCGTGCTGGCACTGATGGGACGTGCCTATGCTGCGTCAGGCAAGAGAGATGAGGCGTCTAGAACCCTCGACCAACTGAAGGAGATTGCCAAGCATCGCTACGTTCCGGCCTACGCTTTTGCATTGCTTTATGCTGGACTCGGGGAGAAAGATCAAGCATTTCAATGGCTTGAAAGGGGCTATCAAGATCGCGCTTTCGATATGCCCTATCTTAAAGTTGATCCGCTCATCGACAGCCTGCGCTCCGACCCGCGCTTTGAAGACTTGCTGCGGCGTGTCGGACTGCCGCAATAATTTGATAGAAGAAAAGGCTTTGACGATTGCGACTAGCACACGATTTGGCCGTTGCGAAATCCGCCCTCAGATCAGCGCCGGCGGGATGGGACGCATACTGAAAGCGATCAGCTGATGAACGAAATTGGAAGCATAAGTTGGCGGCTTGCTAATTGGAAGCATCAGCTGTCGTTTGCCGCCAACTCATGCTTCAAGTCACAGCTACCCTCCATCATCGCAAGGCGTGAGATGTTGACTCACGTGATAGAGTCTTCACTGCCACACGGAGGATAGGGCAACCCTGGAGACCCGAGCGCGTCGTCGGCGAGTATAAGGAGGGCAGTGCTGGTGGCTCTGCCCTGAGTTTGTCTATCCCTCCGGCACTAGATGAGGCGATAAACTTATTTTCTTCGTTGGCGAACTCCTAATGCGACCCCTTTTTAGGAGCAATGGGAAGTGTCTACATAAACTCATAAAAACCGTCTGCCGGAATCAAGCACCTTCGTCTTTGAAATGACTCGCCGAAGCTCGGTTTATCCTCGATTGTTTCGGAGCGCGCATTGATGAATCCTTTTCCGTCTTTGCTCCAAGACGGAATAAGACCCCATTGAAGGAACGCAGCCTCTCGTTCACCCGCACGCCGAACTATCGTTAGGACACTCTGACTTGGAGCGATGTTGTAGCGTGGAAACAGCGGCGGCAGGCTTGACCGATTAAGGCTATCGAACTTTACTCTACCCGGTGATTTGAGTGTAAAGCGGCCACACATATCGACTCACACCATAACTGAAGCATTCCACCTTGGACCAAAGACTCTAATCAACCGAGTTGTCCGCTGCAATTGGATGTGATGTTATTCACTGGATTTCACTCTCAGCCGCAGCAAACTCTCTCATTGCCTCTTCCAAGTCTGTAAGAATCTCCTTCATCAGCGCTTGAGGAGTTGGATCTCCGTCCGTATTTTTCGTCGCTTGACGCCACTGTATATCGAGGCTGGCTTTATCCTGCGCGACGATCTCCGCGTACTCAAACCGTCGAAAATGATCTCCTTCTTTCCGCTGAGCTCTATTCGCTCAGCACAGAGCACTCGTCTATAGGTTGCATCGATAAAGAACTTACAAAACGGCCTTTCGTCAGTTGCGGACTTATTGCGGACTTTTCCTAGGGAGTACGTAAATACGCTAGCGCATAGGCTTACGATAGTTACGGATCGCTAACCTTCCAACCAGACAATTCGGGCTGCACGGGTCGCTTCATAGACTCTCCGGCTGCCTTCTTGGCCCAATAGCCGCGTCCTGGCCATGGAATATCTACCGTGAGGACATGCAACATAAATTGGCTGTCGCTGCCCAGCTAAGATCAGCGACAGTTTCTCGCCTTACCATCCCTCCCGCTTGCCAACTACAATACGTGTTCTACCGTTTCGGCGCGTCGCACTTTGATTTTCACTTCCTCCCGTGACCCGAGCCGGTTGATGATCGACATCAGGCGATCGACGGTGAACCGCCCGAGGTCCGCGTTGCGGATGCGCGAGAAGTCGGCCGCCGCAATCCCGGTGCGGCCCTGTGCGCTACGGACGCTCAGGCCCTCCCGGTCGAGCGCCTTGATGATCTCCGCGGCCAGGATGGCCTTGAACTGATCGGCATCCGCATTCTTGTGTCCGAGGTCGCGAAAAACATTTCCGCTTCCCTTTACTATCTCTAATTCTTTGCTCTTCATCGCAACATCTCCCTAAGTCTCCTCAAACGATCTTTGATCAGATCGATTTCATGTTTGGGTGTCTTGATGCCCCGTGTTGACTTCTTCTGAAAGGCATGGACAACCCAAATGTCCACGCCGAGCTGCAACTCATAGACCACGCGGAACGCGTCACCGCGAAACGGCAAGGCAATCTCGAACACACCCGAGCTAGACCTCCCATAGGCTTCGCAATGTCGGCCTTGCCCCCTCAGCCGCAATCGTCAAGGCGGTCAGACAAATGGAGCCCGTATCTCCCGGGAGTCGGGAGGACCTAGTCTGCCCCACCGACTATCATCCCACTGCTCATCGTTATCTTCTTTCTCTCACGATCCACTCGCGGATATACCCTGGGCAATTCTCCAACTTTGTGCCGGCTGCTTCACAACCGTCCAAGAATTGCATCTGACGTTTCCACGCGCGCCAGTCTCTCCATCAACCTAATCACGGCCGAGAAGTCTTCCTCCTTACTCTCGCTGAATTCCGCTACATTCATTTGAAACGCTGCCGCAGTTGCCGGCATTGGTACCTTCGCGGCAGCCGCGGTTGCGAGAACTAAACCAAAATCTTTGTTCATGAGCCGAATCGCAAACTGAGCACTGTAGTCCGAGCTTCATCGCGGTCCCTGAGCCACTGCCACCCAGATAAAAATATTGGCGGGCGATCGAGCTGAAGATTGGCTGGGCGGCTTGAAAGAGTTCTTCGTCTCCCCCGCAGAAGAGCGTCAACGTACCCTCTTCAGCGGAAGGAGTGCTGCCCGACACCGGCGAATCCAGAAATTTCACTCCAGCCTCGCGACTCAAGTCGTACAGTTCGCGCGAAGTCGCGGGAAGCACGGTGCTCATCTCGATAATTGCCGAGCCGCGACGCAGATGAGCAAAGACACCTTTCGGATCGGTGTACACACTTTTGACTGCATCATCATTGGTAAGGGACGACAAGATGACGTCAGCTTCTGATGCGAGTTCAGCCATGCTGTCAGCGACCGTTGCGCCGTATTTAACCAACGCCTCAGCAGCTTCGCGACTCCGGTTGTACGCGATGACTTGGTAGCCGTGGTCGAGCAGACGTTTAGCCATGCGGCTTCCCATGTTGCCGATGCCAATAAAGCCGAGTCTGGTATTTTCCTTGGTGAGCGAGTTCATTTCACTCTCCTTCCTTTCGACCGAAAATGCGCAACGAACTGCAAGATTACATCCGACGACTCCTTAATGAACACCCGGCGCGATCAACCATCAACTCAACCGCCAACTGTGTGGAATAAGCGTCCTATCAAAAATCCGACCGCTGCAGCGCCAAGACCGATTGCGACCATCTGACAGCTTATCGCGATGGCATCGTGCGCTCCCTTTAAGGCGATGAGAAAAAATCGGGAAAAGCGTGGCCCACCGGCCCGATCCGAACTTTGACACGAGAGGGCGACTGGCGTATGGTTTGCGCAAAACAAAGTTGAAATCGCGGAAGTTCCGGCTAAGGAGGACTCGAATCATGAGCGGAACCGCAGCAAAAACAGCCCGAACCTACAAGAGCAGCGTGGGCGTGCCGGAAGCGAACCGCCAGGCCATCATCGCGTTGTTGAATGCGCGGCTTGCGGACAGCGTCGATCTCCGCAGCCAGGTCAAGTGGGCCCACTGGAACGTCAAAGGCATCAACTTCATTCAGCTTCATGAACTATTTGATTCGGTCGCCGCGCACATCGAGGAACAGACCGACACAATTGCCGAGCGCGTCGTGACTCTTGGAGGCGTGGCCAACGGAACCGCGCGCGAAGTCACAGCCCACAGCGGCCTGAAAGAAGCCGATCTTTCTGCCTCCGACGGCCCGTCTCAGCTGAAGTGGCTCGTTCACAATGTCGCGCATCATGCGAATGCCCTTCGCGAAGCTGTCAACGCCAGTGAGGACCTGGACGACAAGATCACCGCTGACCTCTTTACCAGCGTCACTCGTGAACTCGACAAAGACCTCTGGTTTCTCGAAGCCCATCTCCAAGCCTGACTCTATTCTGTGTTGGGGGTGGGCCCGCCCTTTTTTCTCTTTGGGTGTGATCCACAAGTGGAGAGAGGAGCGCTGTGCGATGCGGGTTGCAAAGCGAACACAATTGTGCGTCACGATTATGCTGGTAGTAGGTGCCGCTACGCTGATTCTCGGTTGCAAGGGTGCGCGCAAACAGGCCAGTTCGGTGCCAGAAACCCCGCCAAACGGATCGACGCAGCAAGCCACCGGGAAAGCGCCGCCCATTCCCGAAACGGGTCCGTTAGCCCGGCCCAAGTCTCTTCGACAGGCTGGCGCCCCCGCTGAGGCGACTCGCGCAGCGATACCGCCGGACAATCCGCAGACCCCCGAGAAGATCGCCCTCGGCCAGAGACTGTTCTTCGATGGTCGTCTGTCGGCTGACGGGACCGTGGCATGCAGTACCTGTCATGATCCCGCCAGCGCTTTCACCGACGGGAGGCCCGCTTCGATCGGTATCAAAGGCCGCGTCGGCCAGCGCAACGCCCCGACTATTCTGAACGCCCTCTACAACAAGACGCAGTTTTGGGACGGCCGGGTGAAGACGCTTGAGGAGCAGGCCGTTCTACCGATCGTCAATTCTGTTGAGATGGGCCAGCCCACCCTGGACGCCGCCGTGGCCCGGATCGCAGCCATCGGAGAATACCAGCAGGCGTTCGGGCGCGTCTTCGGCCAGCCGCCCAACGGCCCCGACCTGCTGCGCGCCATCGCATCCTACGAGCGAACACAACTGTCGTTTGATTCTCCTTTCGATCACTTCATCGCCGGCGACAAGAACGCCATTGATGCCTGCGCCAAGCGCGGCTGGGAGATCTTTAACACCCGGGGCCGCTGCAATAAATGCCATGCGTTGACGGAAGACAAGCGGGACGTCACGAACTTTAAGGACGACGACTTTCACAACATCGGCATCGGCATCATCCGACACAACGTCGTCGTGCTGGCGCGCCAGGCCGAGCAGCTCATCAACTCGGGGGACGCCGCGGCCATCGATCGCGCCGCCATCCAGACGGACATGTCAGCGCTCGGCCGCTTTCTTATCTCCAAGAAAGAGCCCGATATCGCCTCCTTCAAGACACCGAACCTGCGAAACGTGATGGTGACGGGGCCCTACTTTCACGACGGCTCGCAAGAAACGCTTTGGGATGTCAGCGACCACTACAACAAGGGCGACGGTTTGCAGAATCCCTATCTCGACCAAGACATCCAGCCGCTCGCCCTGACGGAAGGGGATATCGACGACCTCGTTGCGTTCCTCGCGTCGTTGACGAGCGCGGACTACAAGGAACTAGGGAGCAAGGAGCTGGCGCGCCAGCGCGAGCTCTCCCGGACGAAGCGGCCCCAGCGTGACACGGCGAGGGCCTTCGGCCCGAAACCGTCCCCGCCCAAGCCGCCACGCCCGTGATCAAGCGCGGCCGGAGAGGTTCGGACTCCCGACCTTCTCGTTCGTAGCTACACTCTGCTCGATGGCTTCTGTAGGCATCACCGTGACGGCCAGCTGGCGCGTGTCGATCCTCATTTAACGTTGGGCGAAGACACGATTATCTTTCCGGCGTGGAAGCAAACCATGACGGCCAAGCAACTGGATGAGATGAACGACAAATTTGAAGATATTGAGCACGAGCAGTTCGGTGGCCTTGCTCATCGGGGCAGGCTTGAAAATGCAGCGGATTGAGAGGGCAAATGAACTCGCTCACCAATGAAAATACGCGGCTTGGTTTTATTGGCATCGGCAACATGGGAAGCCGCATGGCTAAACGTCTGCTCGAACATGGCTACCAAGTCATCGCGTACAACCGCAGTCGTGAGGCTGCCGAGGCCTTGGTTAAATTCGGCGCAACGGTCGCTAACAGCATCGCTGAACTCGCGTCAGAAGCTGACGTCATCTTGTCGTCTCTGACCAATGATGATGCGGTCAAGAATGTTTATAACGATCCACAAGGTGTTTTTGCTTACGTGCGTCGCGGTTCAGCAATAATTGAGATGAGCACGGTGCTTCCAGCGACTTCGCGCGAACTGTTCGACTTGAGTCGCGAGGCTGGCGTGAAATGTCTTGACTCGCCAGTTTCGGGCAGCACGCCTTCCGCTGAAGAGGGCGCATTGACGCTCTTCTGCGGCGGAGACGAAGAACTTTTTCAAGCCGCGGAACCAATCTTCAGCTCGATCGCTCGACAGCATTTCTATCTTGGTGACAGTGGCTCGGGGACCGCGATGAAGCTAGTAGCGAACACTCTACTCGGAGTTGGAATGCAAGCGATTGCCGAGTCGATTGCCCTGGGCCAGAAGGAAGGGCTCGATCGTCATCGACTGCTCGACGTCTTGTCACACACGGCAGTTATTGCACCCGCACATCTTGGCAAGCTGTCACGAGCGGATGTAAGAGACTATAGTGCTCAGTTCGCAATTCGGCTGATGAACAAGGATTTTGGTTTAGTTCTCGAAAGTGCGGCTGCCGCGAAGGTGCCGATGCCCGCAACTGCTGCAGCGTTTCAAATGAATGTGGCGCAATTCAGCGAAGGCAAAGAGGAAGACTTCTCGGCCGTTATTACGCTGATGGAGAGACTGGCGCAGCTGGAAACAGCAGACGCCAGCACTCCTTAGCTACATCAGCGACATAAACCTATGCAGGCACTAGCTCTCGAAGCTCAGGTGGCTCTTCACCTAGCCATTGCGGGTTCTCCGCGGTGCTATCAAAAATGGACGACGTCTTAAACGGCTCAAAGTAACCATTCGCCGCGGCCTTGCGGGTTTTCGCAAGCAATGCTTCGCGCTCGTCGTTGCTGAGTGGATGAAACGATTCAACTGCTGCGAATGCCTGGTCAAGGATTTCCATGCTGTCAATGCCCGTGATCACAACGGAAGTCGGAAGATTCAAGGCGTAATGAAGGCACTCGATTGGCGTTACAGTCTTCGACTTCAACAAAATGCCGTTCGCCATGCTCTTCATTCCCAGTACGCCTATTTGCAGCCTAACTAACTCAGGTAGAACCCGCGCTTCGAAACTGCGATAATGCGCGTCCATAACGTTCAAAGGCATCTGAACAGTATCGAACTTGAATGCGTTTTCTCTAGCCACGTCGAGCATGTGTAAGTGTATGTGCGGATCTTTGTGGCCCGTGAATCCGATGTAACGAAGCTTCCCAGCTTCGCGCGCTTCAACGAGAGCGGCATTTGCTCCTTCGGCGTGAAAGATACGGTGTGGATCGTCAAAGCGGATGATCTCATGATGCTGGACCAGATCGATGTAGTCGACATCTAACCGATGCAAAGATTCATCAAGTTGTTTTGCAGCCTCCTTTTTCGATCGTCCATCGATCTTCGTCATCACAAACGCACGCTCGCGGTAGCCATCAAGCAGCGCCTTGCCCATGCGTTCCTCACTCGCACCTTCGTTGTAGTCCCAAGAATTGTCCAGGAATGTGATGCCTCGATCGATGGCGGTACGAACGATGCGAATTGCCAACTGTTCGTCAACAGTTTTCAGACCTAGATGCCAGCCGCCTACTCCGATTGCCGACACCTTTTCTGCAGTGCTACCCAGTGTTCGATAAATCATCTGGTTGCTCCCTTCCGCAATCCCGCGTTCTCGTACGAGAGGCGGGCGATCGCCGCCCAATCGGATTCGCCCAACCCTCGAGCGAGAGCAGCCACAAACCGATCGTGGACCAGGCTAGCCATCGGCATCGGCACTGTAGCCTCCTCTGCTGCAGTTAGTAGGAGGCGGTTATCTTTGAATCCGAGCGGCAATTTGAACCCCGGAGGCTCGAACTGGTCCGATGCGATCATGTTGCCGTAAGTTTGGTACACCGGTCCTGGAAAGAGCGAGTTCGTGAGAATGTCCAGCAAGGTATGCGGATCAACTCCGGACTTGCGACCAAAAGCAAAGGCTTCGGCCAAACTTTCGATCACTGTCGTGATGACGAAATTCCCCGCCAACTTGATCGCGTTGGCGGTGGGAGCTTCTTCGCCGGCCATGAAGGTCTTCTGCCCAATCGCGTCGAAAAGTGGTTGGCAGCGTTCGATCGGTTCCGAAGGGCCACCAGCAACAATGAACAGTTTCCCGGCGGCGGCGACATCAGGCCGGCCGAAGACTGTCGCAGCAACATAGCGTTGATTTCTGTCCCTGTGTGCTTCGGCTAAACGGCGCGACAAGGCCACGCTGACAGTACTCATGGAAATATGAACGGCATTGGCAGGCAGGGCCTGAATGGCATTGCCGGGCGCAAAGATGACGCCTTCCACGGCAGCGTCATCCGCCAGCATGGTCATAAGCACCTCAGCATCGGCTGCTGCTTCGCTGGGTGTTTCGGCAATCCTGGCGCCCAGTGACGCGAACGGCGCGGCACGGCTTTGTGTCCGGTTGTGAACCGTTAGATCGTGCCCCGCTTTAATCAGGTTGCGGGCCATCGCTGATCCCATATTTCCCAGTCCAATTAATCCTACTTTCATATGCTGTCTCCTTTCCTTTAACTCAACCAAAGGCGCCGCCGTTACCTGTGGCCTAACGTGTATCCATTCAATCGATCCTTTCCTCGTTTCGGCGTTTCATCCATTGTGCCTTACCCGCCGATCGTCACGCTGCGTAGTCTTGAACGTTCTTGCAACTCAAGTACCCGGCTGATCGCAATAGTTAGGCTTTGCTATCCAGACCTGCTTATTCCTGTCCTTACTATATAGGAGGCATGAGTACCAATGTCAGTGCCGAATGTCTCTTTGGGTTTGGGAACCTTGACGACAATTCTGAGGTTGAGGGAGTGCCCCTACCGCTGGCGCAAGCGGGCACAGATCGTTTAAGATGCGCACATTCGCGGCGAGATTTGCGGTTAAATTCGTGGACCCATAATCCGTGTAAGCTTTTGATAATAAAGATTTATCGCCCGCTTGGCTCAGTAATAGAGGCGACACTCACAAGTGTCGCCCTTTCTTATGTTTACAGAGACGTCGGAAATGCCTTGTGCTCTTCTTGGGCATCGCGAAAGTGAGTAAGACTGTTCGAGTCCGTTATGTTTATCTCATTGCTAATGACGATCGCCATTGAGTAGCCGCTCAGCTCACAGCCAAGGCGCGAACAGCAGGTTAAAAATTGACGGATGCTTGAATTACACTAATTCAGAAGTTGAACTTGACCCCGAACTGGATCTCGCGGGGTCCTCGCGTCGCAGTAATCCGACCAAAGTTTGGGTTGAGTGGTTTGCCAAGGTTCTCATCGCCGGCAACATTGTCCAATCTTAGGCCGGCATCAACCCACTTGAAATTTGCATGATTAAAAGCATTGAACATCTCCGCGCGGAATTGAAGGTTATAACGATCGCGCATCCTCCAGTTCTTTACCACCGAAAGATCAAAGTTCTTACTGCCCGGTCCTCGTATGGCGCCGCGCCCCAGATTGCCGAACGTTCCTATAGCAGGTAATGAAAAAGCTGCCGGGTTTAGATATTGCAATGCGTCACTTGGATTGTGGAGGTAGACAGGTACACCGGAGACAAGGTTAGGGCGTTGGGCGCTGTTACGAAAACTCGCGGCTAAACCGGCGGTATTGGCCCCAGATGCCACGTCCCACGGAGTCCCGCCCAGAAAAGAGGCGATGCCATTGAGCTGCCAGTCCCCGAGAATGTGACTTGCAATGGCGCCCCAGCTCTTCAACGATGGCAAGACGTACACCGCATTCGCGACAACCATCTGCCTTCGGTCAAGGTCAGCGTCACCACGGTCGAGATTGTAGTTGAAGGGGTCGGTTGCGCCCGCGCTGAAGGCCGTTAGCGGAATGTTCGTAATGGCATGGCTCCAGGTGTAAGCAGCTTGGAAAGCCAGCCGCTCAGAGAAACGGCGGTTGGCCCAAAATTGGAGCGCATGGTAGCTGGAATCGCCGGTGGACTCATGCATGAAGACGGTTGCAACACCCGGTAGCCTGCGACTGGCATTGATCAGGTCATTCGCATTGGGATCGTTGGCTCGAACGGCTTGGGCAACAGCAAGCCGGGCGCTGGGAACAACATCATTCCAATCCAACCTTCGCTCGAGGTGCAGAGCATGATTTCCTATGTACGAAGCTTCGACGACGGTGTTCTTTATAATCTCGCGAGAGATGGTCAGGTTCCACTGCCAGCTCTCAGGCGGACGGAAGTCCTCATTCACAGCATCGAAAGACGTCGTGCTGGCGAGCGCATTCTTTAGCCCGGGATTGATGGTGTCGAGACTGCGGAAGCTAGGGCTATCGTTGAGAGAAGAACTGCTGCCTCCCCAACCCGCATCGACCGTCTGAGTCCATGGGGGATTGTTAGCTAAGGCGATCATGCTTTCTATAATCGGTCGGCCCAGGTAGCGTCCGGCGCCGATCCGAAGCGCGGTCTTGCCATCACCAAAGATGTCCCAGGCAATCCCCAATCTCGGCTGGAAGCCTTTATTGTACGGCTTCACCAGAGAGCGATTGAACCCCTGGGTATTTGCCTGGACCAGAGCGCTGGTGGGATCCGTGCCATCGTACAATCTCGGGATGAAGTTAGTGATGCGATCATTGGCAGAGTAGGGCTGGCCATATCTTGACCACCGCAGCCCCAGAGTGAGCGTGACCCCTGGGCCTAGTTTCCACGTGTCATTCCCGTAAAACTCCAGGTCGTGCCAGCGGCCCAGCACGTTCTCCTGATGGTCGTGCTCGATGTAACAACCAAGCGGTAAATCCTTGAGCAGCAAGTCCGCAATTGGATTCCCGGTGCGGCTGTTAGTCCCACAAAGCAGGTAGGGTCCCCCGGTGCCCAAGAGGGTGTCCTCATTCTTGATGTTATGGCTGAATAGTCCACCCACCTTGAGACTATGGACGCCATGGACCTTGGCGAAGTCATCCTTCCAGATGAAGAGGTCTTCTTCGTTGCTCCATGGCGCGCCGTGGACTAGAGGTTGGTAGCTATCCGGCACAAAAATGAGGGTAGGAAACGGAGAGCCTTTTGGATGTGGAAAAACTGTAGGGAACTTACCGACGATCTCTTCATTGAGCGCCTGGCCTGCCGGGTTCGTCGTGGCGAAGATATTATTGCCCGAACGCGAGAACTGGAAGTCGTTCACGGATGATGAAGATAAGGTATTCGTCAATTTGATGGCGAAGCTCTTACTCGGTTGCGCCCACTCTGAGTCCACGGTCGGGAATCCAGAGTCAGCCCAAAATTGACCCCCGCGATTCCAGTATTCGTTGATCCAGCGGACCATCAGATTCATCTTGTTCGTGAGGTTTACATTGCCGCGGATGAGATCCTGGCGGGTGTCGGTCGGGGCTGTCGGAGCAGCGATCCAGTTCTGGGCGGGTGTCGGTCGGGGCTGTCGGAGCAGCGATCCAGTTCTGGTCTCCTTGAGTATTAGGATCAGAATAAACTTTCAATAGCGCCAGGCCCGCTGGGCTGAGGCGGTCCGCAGGAATCTTGTTCCCCGGGAACGGGTCGCAGATTGTTGCTGATGGATCGTTAGGATCTGGCCTACAGGTGGCGGGATCATGAGGCAGCGGATCTGTTAGAACTCCGCTGAAGTCTCCCAACTTCTCCGCCGCGGTCGGAACTCTGGCGCTGCGCGCCGTACCGCGCCGTTCGCGGCGCCACTCCTCTGACCAGAAGAAGAAGGCCCTATTCTTTTTAATAGGCCCATTGAAGTTGAAGCCGAAATTGTTGTAGCGCACCGCGGCCTTAGTTTTGCCCGCCCGGTTGAGGAAGAAATCATTAGCATCCAATACGTCATTGCGCAGGAACTCAAAGGCAGTGCCGTGGAACTGATTGGTGCCGCCTTTGGTGATCAGATTGATCACCGCGCCCTGTGCTTGCCCGAACTCGGCGCTAAAGCTGTTGCGTTCCACGCGAAACTCCTGAATAGAGTCTATCGATGGATAGACCAGCAGAGTGTGGTTTGAACCCACGTCCATATTGTTGACGCCGTCAACGGTCCAGAGATTTTGGTTTGAGCTGTTGCCATTCACCGAAGCACCCACAAAGGAATCAAGTCCAGTACCGCGGGTAGTAAAATTGTCGTTCGTCGGTGAAACTCCCGGCACCACCAGCAGCAACGCAGCATAGTTACGGCCATTGAGAGGCAGCTCCGTCACCTGCTTCTCTGAAACCAGGCTGCTTACCTCACCGCTGCGCGTTTCGACCGGCGCGGTTTCGTTGGGCACAGTAACGGTTTCGCTTACGGATCCAATTTCAAGGGTCAGATTAACAACCAGGTTCTCATTGACGTGCAGCTCTAGTCCGATGCTAATGGTCTTTTTGAATCCCTGCGGAGCTGTGCTCACAGAGTAGCGCCCAAAAGGTAAACTGGGGGCGGAGTAGAATCCCTCGTTATTGGTTACGACCGTGCGCGAGAAACCCGTTCTCTCTTCCTGTATTATTACCTGGGCTTGAGGAACCACGGCACCGGCTGGATCTCGCACGGTGCCGCTGATGCTACCAACCGTACTCGTCTGGGCATCCACTCCAATGAACAATCCAATGGTCCACAAAAGCAGCAGCACCGGGAAGACGATTCTTGCCAGAACGAGCCGACTACGCTCTCTCTCCACGATGACTCCTCCGTATGGATTGCTCGCTCTCTGACCTTCAATGGAAGTTTTCCACCAGCATTATGTCTTCGCCGCTGTGATCGATCTGTACGTAGAGAATCTGTCGACGATCAGGAGAAACGGCTATGCAATTGGTGTTGATTGATACTTTGCCCAGCTTGCCAACCTGTCTCACCTTGCGAGCCGCAAAGTCGAAAAACTCCATGGCGATTCCGTCTTTCGGGTCGGGATTGATAAAGTAAAGGCCATCCTCTACTACCGCCCAATCCCCATTGTTTTCTGAATGGAACGAAGCCAGGACCTGAACCTCTTCGCCGCCATCCACGGGCACTCGCCAGATGCCGGGATTTTGCCAATCCTTGACGTAGTAAACATACTTACCGTCAAACGATTCGAAGGCTAAACCCCCTCCCAGCGTGGTCAGCTGTACGGCTTCGCCACCCTCGGCGGGCACTCTCCAGACCTGGTAAACACCGGTACGGTTGGAAGCAAAATATATCCACTTTCCATTCCTTGACCAACTCGGAACAATGTCGTCGAAATCACCCGTAGTAATCGGGCGGGGATGGCCACCTGCTGTGCTGATTACATAAATATGGCCTCTGCGATCTTCAAAAAGATCGAAGGCGATTTGTTGTCCGTCGGGAGACCAGCGTGGCGTGCCTGCTAGGGCTTTATTAAGGGAAGTCATTTGGACGACGTTTGAGCCATCGCTATCGCACATCCATATCTCCGAGTTTCCGGAGCGATCTGATGCGAAGACGATTCTTCTGCCATCGGGCGAGAATTGAGGAGAGACATCGTTTCGCGTCGAAGCGATAAGCTTCGTCGGTGGATTCTTCGAGACTGCGGTGTCGGATACGTCCATGTTATAGATGTTGTAATCTCCGGACGCTTGCACGTATGCCAGGCGGTTCCCGCGCCGAGAAATATGCGGAGACATGACGCCATATCCGGCGACGGTAAACCGTTCTGGTGCGCCCCCAGAAGCCTGAATCCTCCACAAGCTGCCGTTGCGGACAAAGGGGTTGCTTGACGAGAAGATGATTTCGCGGCCGTCCGCGGTCCAGGTTAAGCCACCAACAGCTGCGTTTTCGAAGGTAAGACGCCGGGGCTCACCGCCAATGCAACACTCTGACCATCCGGTGAGAATACCGGCTCCGAATCCCCCAAGTTTACAAACTCAACCCCGCCTAAATTCCTGGTCGGCGCTGTCAAGGGATGTCTTGCAAGAGTGTCAGGCGAGATCAAGAAAATTTTGGCTGGCTCATCCTTTGAAGGCTTATCTGTAAATGCAATGAATTTACCGTCTGGAGACCAATCCCAGGCAGGGGGAAAGGGCACGTTTGAACCCAAAGTAAGTAGCTTGCTCTCCGCGCCACCCGAAGCCGGCACCATGAAGATTGCGGCCCCGGCTTCAGTGTACCGAACGAAAGCGACGTTCTGACCGTCGGGTGACCAGAGCGCGCAGAAATCGGCGCTGGGATCAGATGTAAGCCGCAACGGCTTTTCAACGCCTATTTGTTTGACATAGACATCAATATTGTCATCCTTCTCACCTTTCCAGACGTAGGCGATTTGATTACCATCGGGAGAGAAAGCGCCCACCCACTCCGAGCCCGCAGAGCTCGTGAAGGGAACGACTTTCATCGGCGGCAGCGACGATTTGACGGTTCGACTTGAAGCGTAAAACCATACTAAGCCGCCAACCACCACCGCCAACGTGGCGGCCAACGAACCTAAGCGTCTTGCGGTGAACCTACTCTTCGCGCTGCGCTTTGACCTTACGCTCTTCAGATCTGTCAGCAACTCGGTTATCGTTTGATAGCGCTCCTCTTTGTCCTGGCGCAGTGCTTTGTTCACGATCAGTTGTAGCTCGCTTGGTGCTTCAGGCAGGTAATGAACTAATGGCGGCGGCTCCTGCTCAGGAATAGGCACAATGACATCCCGGGCAGTTTTTGCCTCGAATGGCATCTGTCCTGTCACCATCTCGTAAATCACCACGCCAAGGCTGAAGATATCTGTTCTATGATCCACAGACTGCCCTCGCGCCTGCTCTGGCGACATATAACCGACTGTTCCCATTACCCCTGTATCCGTGTTCGTCCCGGCTACCGCTGCCGAGGCGTTGACCCGTTTAACCGTCTGCTGCTCAGTCAGCTTAGCCAAACCAAAGTCCAGCACTTTGACGTAGCCATCCCGCCTGAGCATTACGTTCTCGGGCTTAATGTCGCGGTGCACAATGCCCGCTTCATGCGCTGCCACTAATGCCGAGGCGATCTGTTCAGCGATGTTGAGCGTTTCGCTGAGCTTCAACTCCTTGCTTCTGATGCGCTCGCGTAGTGTCACTCCATCAATGAACTCTGTGGCGATAGAGTGGAGACCGTCTAACTGGGCGATCTCATAGATAGTGAGAATGTTGTGATGGTTCAGTGCGGATGCCGCGCGTGCTTCGCGATCAAAGCGCCGCAGACGGTTGGGATCACTGGTCAAATGTTTAGGCAAGAGTTTCAGGGCCACAGGACGGCCCAAACTAACATCCTGGGCGAGATATACGACACCCATTCCTCCACGTCCAATCTCGCGGACAATTTGATAATGGCCGAGCTGTTGACCAACGAGCGCAACACTCTCTTCCTTGACCAGAGATTGAGCTGCTAGAGCAGCCGCGGGTGTTTCCAGGAAGCTCTTTTCCTGCTCGTAAGAGCTGAGCAGCGACTCGACTTCGCTGCACAACAAGTCGTCGCCGCCGCAAGCTTGGCCAAGGAATTCAGAGCGCTCTTCGGGCGCGTGGCCCAGTGCAGCCTCGAATACTTCTTTCACTCTGTGCCACTGTTCAGGTGTCACTCGCGTTTACGCTCGGGCTCCTGCCTGTCCGCCTTTGCTGAGCTCTCGCCGCAGCCAGGCCTTTGCTACATTCCAGTCCCGTTTGACCGTTCTCTCCGACACATTCAACACTTTGGCGGTCTCTTCGACACTCAGACCGCTAAAGAATCTTAGCTCGACTATCTGGCTCTGCTGCAGATCGATCTGTGCCA
>WNGA01008622.1_pt1 | contig 21898 bp, 15 predicted proteins | sample 5400061 | NCBI WGS metagenome assembly WNGA01 (sample SAMN13153366, study PRJNA577476) | soil metagenome | isolation source: 100 cm soil or saprolite under grassland replicate 2 | place: USA:California | collected 2016-06-15
CAACGCGAGAACTTCGGTTTCGACCAATCGCGCCTTCTCTGGAGAGCGGAGCTCCAGCGACGCCGGGCTTGCAGCAGCGCGCCCCTCCGTGACCGGCAGTTTCATTAGCCCGAGAAAACGCCCGATGCCGTGCTCGAGATGCACGACGAGATCGCCTTCGTTCAGTTCGCTAAAATCAATCTGCGCGCGATGGCGCTCCGCCCGCCGCAAATGCCTGCGCGCATGGACGGCGAATCGTCCAAATAATTCAGCGGCCGAGAGGACGACAAGGTTGGCTGCTGGGAAACAAAATCCGCGCGCGAGTGTTCCTTCGACGAAATCGACGCCCTCGATAGTGCCTGACATGATTTCGCGAAAGCGCTCAATCTCGCCTTCGGTCTGAAAATAAATGACGATTCTCGCGTTGTTCGCGCGCCATTCGTTTAAGCGGTCGACAAACTGGGCGCGTTTCGCCTCGGCGAGCACGAGATCCCCCGCCGCAAACTCTCCGATGTCGCAATCTTCGAACGCGCCGCTAAAATCTTCCGGACCGGTTTCAATCCAGCCTTCACTGATTTGGATGTGTGAAGGGACACGCTCCCGCGACTCCGGCGTCCCGAGAGCTCCGCCCTCCATTGCTCGTTCGATGTCGATGATGAGATGATTTGGAGCGACGTAATCGCGAATGACGCCGGCCTGGTCATCCGCTGTTCGAAGCAGAACATCGGCCGAGCTTAAATCGCGCACTGACGTTTGATTATCGATGTCGAACTCGCGCAGCGATTCTATTTGATCGCCGAAAAATTCCAGCCGGAAGGGCAATGGCGCCTGCCACGAAAAGAGATCGACAATGCCACCACGGACCGCGAACTGCCCTCGAGTGGTTACCTGGGCGGCACGCTCATAACCGCTGCCCACGAGTTGGTCGAGAAGCTGTTCCATCTCCAGGGTTGTGCCGCGTCGAAGCTGGGTAACAGCAGATTGGAGCGTTCCGCGCTTTGGCGCAGGTTGATCCAAACTTGCGCACGTCGCGACGATAATACGCGGACCATTACCGCGCTCGATTTCCGTCAACAGCGCTAGTCGTTCAGCCGCGATTTCAGGATCAGGCAAAACATTTTCTACTGCGACAAGCTCCGCTTCCGGCAGGAATAGCGCGTCCGGCTGCCAGTTGAGCAAACTTTCGTAAAATAATTCCTGAGAATGAACGCTGGGACAAAGGACCCAGATCGTGGAATCGGCAGACCGGCGATCACGCGTAGGACGCCTATGGTACGCGTGCGCGATTACGGCGGCCAGAAAGGGCTGCGCCGGTTGGATAACGAGCGAAAATCGTACAGGCCATTGCGCCTCCTGCAGCTCCTGAAGCTTGCGGCCGATCGGTTCGGTCGCTGCGACAGTTTCCAGAAGCTGCCTGCCTATCGATTTTTCCACTAACGAGTTTACGCCAAAAAGCCGCCGAAGTTCAAAGATTGCAGGCTTTGCTGTAGTGTGCGCTGTCCTCAGCGCATAAGTTTCGCGCGCCAAATCCGCTGAGGACAGCGGACTCTACAGCCGTGACGCGCGTTCGCGGCTACAGGGCGCGCCCGATCGCTGCGGCGACCGCGCGAAGGCGCGGGACGAGCTCGGCGAAAATTTCCGGCGTCAGCGCCTGGTTGCCGTCGCTCTTGGCCAGCTCTGGGGAATCGTGTACCTCGATCATTAGCCCATCCGCGCCTGCGGCGACCGCGGCCAGCGACATCTGGGGGACAAATTCGCGTAGTCCAATCGCGTGCGTCGGATCAACAATGACTGGCAGATGCGTTTTAGACTTTAAGATTGGAACCGCGCTCAGGTCGAGTGTGTAGCGGGCGGCCGTTTCGAACGTGCGAATGCCGCGTTCGCAGAGAACCACGTTCGAGTTGCCCTCGTTCAAAATGTATTCCGCGCTCATGATCAAATCATAAATCGTGGCGCTGAATCCACGCTTGAGGACCACTGGCAATCTGCTGCGCCCGACTTCTTTCAGGAGCGAGAAATTATGCATGTTGCGAGTGCCAACCTGAAGGCAGTCTGCGTACTTCTCGATCATGGAGAGATCGCGCGGATCCATCACCTCAGTAACCACAGGCAGGCCAGTTTTTGCGCGCGCCTCAGCGAGAAAGCGAAGGCCGTCTTCGCGTAATCCCTGAAAACTATATGGCGACGTGCGCGGCTTAAACGCGCCGCCGCGCAGAATTTTTGCGCCGGATTCTTTCACGATTGTCGCGATCGACTGAATCTGCTCTCTGCTTTCGACCGAGCATGGGCCGCAAATGAGAACAACATCTTCTTGTTCACCCAGGCGCACGTCACCAATTGAGACCGAAGAGGCACCGCGAGAATCGCGCGCGGCAAGCTTGTATGGCTTCAATACGGGGACGATCGCTTCCACGCCGGCCATTGCGGCCAGAGGCTTTTCGCGCAGGAGTGCCTCTGGCCCGATTACGCCGATGATCACGCGCGATGCGCCACGGGTAATTTGTGCTTCCAAGCCAAATTCGCGTACACGCGTGACGATCCGCTGGATCTGTTCCTCTGTGGCGTTGGGTTGCGTGATGACGATCATATTTCTGGCAGCGGGACAATCAGAATGCCGGTACCCGCAATTTTCTGCAAGCCCGGATACAAGAGCCCGCTGAAGACTCTAATGGGTGATCGTGACGGGCGTTCCGACTGAGACTGATCTGAAGAAATTTTCGGCCATGAACTCGGGCATGCGGATACATCCGTGCGAGGCCGGATAGCCCGGCAAATAACCTGCGTGCATGCCTGTCCCTGACACGATCCGCATGAAGTACGGCATGGGCGTGCCTTTGAAGTGAGCGCCCGGTGGTTTTGGATCTTTATTCACATCAACGTTGGGCACGACCACAGTTCCCGTTGAATCGACGTAGTCCCCGAATAAGGTCGAGACGTGGTCCTTGTCTTTCTGAATGATCTTGAAACTACCGATCGGAGTGTTAAGTCCTTCGCGGCCGGTTGACAATTGCGATACCCCGACCAGCACGCTGCTCTTGTAAAAATAGGCGCGCTGTTCTCCGAGGCTAATCTTCACGGAAGGGCTTCCGCCAACGCTGTCTCCGTCCCAATACGAGACAGTGTCCCGTGGGGCGCCGGCCGCCGCGCCGCCGTACGTCCCGCCCAAATATTGCGTCCTTGCCGAATAACGCGGGTCCTCGCCGCACCCTGTGACCAGTAGAACGAGACCAACACAAACAACTGCCCTCAAAAGACCCGACAACGGATGATCCATAGAATTTCGACGGCGTTCTTAATGCGCAAGCGGCGCAAAAAGTCAAGCGACGTAATTCGTTCGCGCCTTCTTTGTCATCCCGAGCGAAGTCGAGGAATGGAGCGAGCGGAACGAGCGACATGGATGGTCATGCCATGAGGGTAGCGGCGAGAGAATCGGGAGGCGAACGGTTTCAATCTCTTTGCTGTTTCTGATCAGAAATATCTAGAGAAGTTTCCACTTCGGTCGACATGACAGAGCGTTGCTTGCACCATAGGTCTACCCACTCGTTCACGGTTTTGTACCACAGTTGACTGTTCTGCGGCTTGAGCACCCAATGGCCTTCATCTGGAAAGTACAACATTTTGGATGGCACCTTCAGCACTTGAAGCGTTGTGAAAAGATCGAAGCCTTGTGAAACATCGATTCGGTAATCGTTCTGGCCGTGCACAACCAGCGTCGGTGTCTTGAAATTCTGCGCATATTCGTGAGGCGACCACTTCCGATAAAGTTCTCGATTCTTCCACGGCGGGCCTTTGAATTCCCACTCGGCAAACCAAAGTTCTTCCGTCGTGCCGTAAGCCGACTCTGCGTTGAACACGCCGTCGTGTGACACGATGCATTTGAAACGGTTCGTGTGGCCGAGGATCCAGTTGGCCATGTAACCGCCGTAGCTCGCGCCGAGCGCTGCCTCTCGGTTCTTGTCAATGAACGGATACGTTTTTTCCACGTAATCTAGTCCCTTCATCAAGTCGACATACGGTTTGCCGCCCCAATCGCCGCTGATCGAATCGGTAAACTTCTGTCCGTAACCGGTCGAGCCGTGGAAATTGATCATCACCACCCCGTAATTTCCGGTCGCAGCGAACAACTCCGCGTTCCAGCGATACGTCCACGAATTGCCCCACGCCCCTTGCGGCCCGCCATGGATCAAAAACTTCAGCGGATATTTTTTATTCGGATCGAATTCCGGCGGCTTCACTATGAAACCCTGAACCTCTTCGTCGCTCGCGCCTTTGAACGTAAACGACTCCAAGGGCGGCATGTCGATCTGCGACAACAGCGCGTCGTTCATGTGGGTGATGGGCCACGGCGCTGCGTTTTCGGCGCCACGCGTACGGCCGACTGACCTGCCCCAGATTTCGTTGGGAGCAGCGACCGACATCCGTGTGAAGTACAGCTGGCTGCCGGTGCCATATTTCAAATCATCGGCGTGAAATACTTGCCGAATCGGTAATGGTTCTTGCAATTGGCGAACCACCGGCGTGAAATAAATCGGCGCTTCGCCATGATCCTCCGCGGCAAACGCGATTGAGCTCGAATCTGGCTGCCAGTCAAAACTTCCGACCGATCGATCAAATTTCTCTGTGAGATCGCGCGTCTTTCCAGACTCTCGGTCTTGCACGAGCAGCCGCCATTTATCGGCTTCGAAGCCGGCGCGCGCTTGCGAGCGCCACGCGATCATCTTGCCATCCGGCGAATAGAGCGGCGTGGTATCCGCGCCGGGACTGGTGGAAATTTTCTTCGGTGATGCTGTAGCGTGCGCTGTCCTCAGCGCATCAGGGGATTGTCCGCTGGGGACAGCGGACTCTACATTGATCGGCACAACGAAAATTTCGTTGTTCGTGCTCGTGGCTTCGACTTCATCAATGTTGCTCGTGTAAGCGACTTCCTGGCCGTCGGGCGATATCGCATACATATCCTGACCGCCTAACGAGAAGGGCGGCACATCGTGATCGCCCGGCGTGAGATCTCTTGCTGTAGCGTGCGCTGTCCTCAGCGCATCTTTATTTTGTCCGCTGGGGACAGCGGACTCTACAGCATCAGCTCCTGCGTTCGCGTCGATGACAAACAAATGGCTTCTCTTGAATTCCGTAAACGCGTTCCAGTGCCGATAGAAAAGGCGAGAAAAGATCTTCGCTTTTACTTTGCTCTTCTTCAGTTCTTCGTCGCGCTGTTTGTTGCACGCATCATCTTTGCAATCCGGATACACCGCCGACACAAACACGATGTTCTTCCCGTCCGGCGACCAGATGGCGCCGTCGGCGCCGGTTGAGATCGATGTGACCTGATGCGGTTTCCCGACCAGCTGCCCTGCTTGCGGGTCAAAATCGCACATCCAGATTTGTGTCGGATCAGTCGCTTTCGAGGTCCAGATCAGTCGTTTGCCATCGGGCGAAAAGCGCGTGCGCTCCTCGTGATTCAGCGTTGGATTCAATCGCCGCGATTCACCGCCGCTCGCGGGGACAATCCACAAATGCGAAATCTTTGTGTTCGCCGCGAGATCGACATCTTCGCAGTCGAACACGACCCATTTGCCATCTGGCGACGGCACCGGTGCGCCCACGCGCTTCAACGCCATCATGTCTTCGAATGTGAATGGATGTTTGAGGTTTGGGCTTGGCGACGGCGATTGCGCGAAAAGCGCGCTGCCGAGTGCAAAACTTAGTAAGTGAAAAATCTTCATTCGTTTAGTCCTATTTTGTCATTCCGAGTCCTTCGACTTTGCTCAGGATAAACTCCGTCGAGGAATGGAGCGACTGGGACGAGCGACATGGACGGCAAAGCCGCAAGGGTAGCGGTGAGGTAGTCGGGAGACGAGCGAATTCAATCGCTAACTATTTCAGAAATATCCAGAGATGTCTCGACTTCGCTCGACATGACAATGGCGCTTGTAGAGGCGCTTGTGCCAAGCGCCTTGTTCATTTGGGTCGGCGTTTGACACAAACGCCGCTACACCTTTTCAGCGCGATTCAGATCGCCTAAGGTACTTCCATGGCTCAAGTAACAATCGAGACGATCAAGAACGGCCCTTACATCGTGACCGGAGAAGTCGAATTAATCGACGCCGACGGAAACAAGTTTCCGGTAGAAAAGCGGATGGCGCTCTGCCGATGCGGCGCTTCGACCGAGAAACCGTTTTGCGACGGCACGCATTCCAAGATTGGTTTTCAAGCCGCCCAGAAAGCCGTGCCTGAATCAAAGGAATAACGCGCTGCGGATTGCATATTCCATTGTGAAACCAACGCTCGCCTTCGCATTCGCTCTTGGCGCGTTAGTTGCCTTGAATGGCTCGCCGTGTGCAAGCGCACAACCTTTGCCGAAAACGATGAAGGCAATGGTCGCGCACCAGTACGGCGGACCGGAGGTTTTGAAATATGAAGATGTTCCACTGCCAGAACCGAAGGAGAACGAAATTCTCGTGCGCGTGATCGCGAGCGGCGTGAACCCCGCCGATCCGCTGATTCTCAATGGCAAATATGCAAAAGAATTCGGAACGCATCTGCCGTTGGTTCTTGGTTATGACATGGCCGGAGTCGTGGTGAAAACCGGCGCGAAAGTTACGAAATTAAAGGTTGGCGATCCGATTTACGCATATTTGCTCTGGGGCGGCGGCTGGGCGGAATACTGCATCTCGAACGAAGGCGAGTCCGCGATCAAACCGAAGTCACTCAGCTTCATTGAGGCAAGCGCGGTTCCGTTAGCCGCGTTGACTGCGTGGCAGGCCCTAATCGACATCGCAAAACTCGAAAGCGGACAAACGGTGCTGATTCACGGTGGCTCGGGCGGCGTGGGAAGTTTTGCGATTCAAATCGCGAAGGCGCGTGGCGCGCGTGTCATTGCGACAGCATCAACGGCTAATCAGGGTTTACTGAAGCAACTCGGCGCGGACGTCGCAGTCGATTACACGAAACAAAAGTTCGAAGAGATCGCACACGATGTCGATGTGGTGCTCGACCCAGTGGGCCGCGATACGCTCGCGCGTTCTTATAGCGTGGTGAAAAAAGGCGGAATCGTCGTGACGATTGTGTCGCGCTGCGATGAAGCGGAGCTGAAGAAACATGAGATCCGCGGCGCCTCGCTTTCGTCGCATCCCGAAGCGACTGAGCTTGCCGAGATCACGAAGTTGATCGACGCCGGAAAAATTAGACCGATCGTTACCCAGGTGCTGCCCGTAGCCGACGCAGCGAAAGCAGTCGCGCAAGCGGAAACGCATCACACTCGCGGTAAACTTGTTCTAAAAATCGCTGATGAACCCAAAACCTAAACGATGAGAACTCTACTTTGTATTGCCGTTGGTCTAATTGCCCTGAGTTCGCGTGCCGAAAAAGTTTCGCTCGTCGGCGGGACGGTGATCAACCCTGCTGATGGCAAAGTGCTGCCAAATGCCACGATTGTGATCAATGGCAATAAGATCGAACGCGTCGCGATGGGGAAACAGGATGCCGCGGAGCTCGGCAAACAAATCGGTTGCGCCGGCAAATTCATCTTGCCCGGGTACATCGACACGCACGTGCATTTCTTTCAATCCGCCGATTTATTCACGCGACCGGACGGCGCCGATTTCAACAGTGTGCGCCCGTATAAGGACGAGGTCGCCTGGATCAAGTCACACCTCGACGATGTGTTCGCGCGTTACATTCGTTGCGGAATTACGAGCGTAGTCGATGTCGGCGGACCGATGTGGAATTTCGAAGTCCGCAAAAAGGCGAATGCGATGCAGAAAGCGCCACGCGTCGCCGTAGCTGGCCCCTTAATCTCCAGTGTCTCGCGCGAGAAACTCGATCTCGGCGATCCGCCGATCGTGAAGATCGACACGCCCGATCAAGCGCGCGAATTCGTTCGCAAACTCGCGGAACAAAAACCAGATCTGGTGAAGATTTGGTACATCGTCGACAAGGATCATCCAGTCGATTCGTTCCGCCCGATTGTCCGTGCCACCATTGAAGAAAGTCATGCGCACAAAATCCGAGTCGCAGTTCACGCGACTGAATTGGAAACTGCGCGTGCTGCGGTTGAAGAAGGCGCAGACGTGCTGGTCCATAGTGTCACCGACAAGCCGGTCGATGATATGTTTGTGAAGCTATTAAGAGATCGGCACGTAATTTTGTGTCCGACGCTGGTGGTGTTTGAACGCTACGGCCGGACGTTTTCGCACCAACTGAATCTCACTACGCAGGAACAAAAGTGGGGCAACCCGGAAGTGATGGCGTCGCTCGACGTCACGAAAATTCCTCAGGACAAATTACCGGATCGAGTCAAAACAGCGCTGGCTGATCCGAAAGCCGCTCTCGATAAGATCAACAAAACTTACGAGGTCGCGCTGCCGAATTTGAAGAAGCTCGAAGAAGCAGGTGTAACTATCGCCGCGGGCACCGACGCGGGAAATATCGGAACGATTCACGGACCGGCGCTCTTTCGCGAATTTCAGTTGATGAAAGAAGCTGGGCTAACGCCGATGCAAATTCTCCAATGTGCGACCGCTAACGCGGCAAAGCTTTTCGGCGGAGAGACGGGCGCGCATATCGGCAAGATTGAAAGCGGCTATTTCGCCGATCTGGTCGTTCTCAATTCCAATCCGCTGGAGGATATCGCGCACGCTTCCGACATCGACACAGTAATCAAGAACGGTGTCAGTTATCCGGCTGATTCGATTCTGCACTGAACGCGAGAAGAAAACCGTTTATGAAGTGCGCGCCGCTTGTCGCCCTTTTGTTGTCGTTGCTTACGGTCTGCACGGCGAACGCCGCTGCTTTATCGCCGACACCAGCGACGGCGACCAGCCTTAATAAGATCGCAGAAGCTTATGTGAAACTCGTGCTCGCGCTGGGGCAGCACGATCCGGATTATGTCGACGCGTATTACGGGCCGCCGGAATGGAAGCAACAATTGCAGGGAAAGAAACCGCTCGATTCGCTCGCGCTTGAGGCGAATCGATTACGCGACCAGTTGGCGAAGATTTCCAACCCGGCGGATGAGATGGAGCGATTGCGACTCGCGTATTTAACAAAGCAACTATCCGCGTTCGAGGCACGAGTGCGGATCTTGAAAGGCGAACGTTTGAAATTCGATGAAGAATCGCAGGCCCTGTATGACGCCGTTGCACCCAGGTTTCTTGAAACGCATTTCCAGGAAATCCTCGCCAAGCTCGAATCGAAACTTCCGGGTGAGGGAACGCTCTTGCAGCGTTACGAGAACTGGCGCCGGGCGTTCGTGATTCCAAAAGACAAACTGGACACTGTCTTTCAGCTTGCGATCAAGGCGTGTCGCGAACGCACACTCGCGCACATCAAGTTGCCGCCGAACGAAAATTTCACAGTTGAATACGTCACCAATAAACCGTGGGGCGGTTACAATTGGTACAAGGGCAATTATCGCAGCGTCATCCAAGTGAACACCGATTTGCCGGTCTACATTGATCGGGCCATCGATCTCGCCGCGCACGAGGGCTACCCCGGTCACCATGTCTACAACGCGTTGCTTGAGAAAAATCTGGTTCGCGATCGCGGTTGGGTCGAGTTCTCGATTTATCCGCTCTTCTCACCGCAATCACTGATTGCCGAAGGCACCGCCAACTTCGGAAGAGAGGTTGTGTTCACGAAGCCGGAACGGCTGGAGTTCGCGAGAACAGTGCTGTTTCCGGCAGCTGGAATTGATCCATCACGCGCGGAGGAATTTTATGCGGTGCAGGATTTGGTGAAGGAACTGAATTACGCCACGAACGAGGCGGCCCGCCGTTATGTGAACGGCGAGATCGATGCGAACGCAGCCTCGACTTGGTTGCAAAAATACGCGCTTATGGATGAGAAGCGGGCGAAACAAAGCGCGAGATTTATCGAAAAGTACCGCAGCTACGTCATCAACTACAATCTTGGCGAAGACATGGTGCGCAGTTACATCGAGAAGCGCGGCGGCACGGAACAGCAGCCGGAGAAACGCTGGCATGAGTTTGAGCAGTTGCTGGCGTCGCCGCGGCTTCCGAGCGATATACGCTAGGATGACACCACCACACGCGACCGTGTCGCAACACAAAACCTCTTGCTCGCACCGAAAAGCAGCCTGAATTTTCTCTCTTATGGCTACGCATCCTACGCAATACGCGCACCCAGAGGCGCTGGTAGAAACCGATTGGCTGGAGAAACACCTCAAAGACGAGGGCATCCGCATCGTCGAATCGAATGAGGATATTTTGCTTTACGACACCGGCCATCTCCCCGGCGCGGTGCACGTCGATTGGCGCGCCGATCTGCAAGACCCGCTAATTCGCGATTATATTTCACCGGAAAAATTTGCGCGACTTTGCAGCAGGCACGGAATAACACCTGATACGACGTGTATTTTTTACGGCGACAAGGCCAACTGGTGGGCTTGCTACGCGCTCTGGGCGTTTCGCTTGTTTGGTCACGAAAAGGTTAAAATCCTTAATGGCGGACGCGACAAATGGAAAGCCGAAGGCCGCCCCATGACGCGCGAAGTTCCGAAATATCCGAGCACAAATTATCCGGTGCCGAAGAAACGATTCGACAAAGAGATTCGCGCCTTCTTCGATGAAGCGCTGGCGCAAAGCAAGAACGGTAAACCGCTGATCGACGTGCGTTCACCGGGCGAATACAAAGGCGAGATCACGCACATGCCAGAGTATCCGCAGGAGGGCGTGCTGCGCGGCGGTCATATTCCCGGCGCGAAGAGCATGCCGTGGAAAACTGCCACTAATGATGACGCTACGTTTAAGCCAGTGTCAGAACTGGCGAAAATTTATTTCGATCAATGCGGAGTCGGTCCCGATAAGGACACAATTGTTTATTGCCGGATTGGCGAGCGTTCCAGTCACACCTGGTTTGTGCTGACTTATCTGCTGGGACTCGACAGCGTGCGTAATTACGATGGTTCGTGGACTGAGTGGGGTAACAAGGTCGGCGCGCCGATTGAAAAAAGCGCGTAAGCGGCCCAGTGGGCCAGTAAGCGCGGTTGTCGACCTGTAGCCGGCATCGTTGATGCCGGTCTCTGAAGAATGTGCGCTCCCGGCCGGGATCACCGATCCCGGCTACAGCCACAGAACCTGATTCTCGGCAGCTCCGGCTACCATTGGCGCTGCCCATTCCGGAGACTATTTGCGTTTAAGCCCGCCCTGTTTTTAGAAGCAGTTCGTTCATCAGCTGTATCCGCTTTCGTTCTTTGGGACTCGAACTTAGTTGCGCAATCGAGCGCTGCATTCGCCGCGTCCAATTCAAGTTCGCCTTTGTCCCGGGCACATTGAAACGGTATTTGCGTGCCAGCAGATCGGTGATCATCACCATTGAAATCCACGATTCGCACCTGAAAAGCGCATCCATGATTGCCGGGTAAAAATCTTTTTCAAAATCGAGTGCGTCGATTTTTGGATTCAGCCCGGCGAACGCGGCGATTTTTTCCAGCGTTGCTCGCGCTTGTTCTCCAGCATCCGACCCGGGGCGCTCGAACGCCTCATCCCACAAAGCACCAATCGGTTCATGATCGTGGGTTGCGTAGGTGGCCACGGACAGCCGTTCATATCTGTCTCGGGGAACGATCTCGCCGTCGCGCGTTTCCCATTGTGGAATCTTAAATCCGGCGATGCCGAGTGAGCGCAGATTCGGCCGCACATAATCAGGCACCACGCCGAGGTCTTCGCCGATCACCCGCATTGTGCCGGCTTCTTCCAGAATAACGCGCAGATATTCTTCGCCTTCGCGTTTGTTAGCTTGCCGGTTGTCAGGTGTTTCGTCATCACGGGGAATAAAATGTGGTGCCCGTCCCCCAGTTCGTTCAAGCATTTGATTCCAATTTAGCGGAAAGAATTCATTGTTCTTTCGCGGCCGCCACGGAAAGGCGTAGATGCGATAAAATCCGAGAATATGATCGATCCTGCAGAGGTGAAACGCGCTTTGGACAGCGCGGACGCGTTCCCGCCACCACTGAAAATTGTTCGCGCGCATTCTCTCCCAGCGAAAAAGCGGGATCCCCCAGTTCTGGCCCCACTTCTGCGTGAACGCATCGTCTTTGAAGTAAGGCTCGGGAGGCGCGCCACCGAACCAGTCCAGCATGAATTCGTCTGGCCGCGCAAAGACGTCGGCGCTGCAATAGCTGACTCCGAATGGAATATCGCCCATTAACGCCACGCCGCATTCCTCGGCGTATAATTTGATGGCACGCCACTGCTGGTGCGCGATCCATTGCACGTAACAAAAAAATTCCTGGCGGCGTATCAGCGCTCCTTGCCGATCGCTGGGCAGATCGTGCAGCCAATGGCGGGCTCGTTCCATTGTCTGATGCTGTATCGGCCATCGATTCCACGCGGCGCTATCATCGTGCGCCTCCATCAGGACCCGGAAGAACGCGTAATCGTGCAGCCACGCGGATTCTTGTTCGCGGAACGTTCGAAATTCCGACCGCCGTCCTTCGCTGGCGTGAGCCGAGAAATTCGCAAACGCCTTTTCCAGCAAGCGTCGCTTTAACTTTTTTACAGCTCGATACCTTACTGCGCCAAGACGCAGGCTCAGAAGATCAACGCCGGCAATTAAACCATCAAAGTCTTCGCGCGTTAAATCTTCCGGCGAGTTTGGCGCAAGGTGCAGCGTTGTTGACTCGATCGCCAGTGCGCTGATCGCGTTGTATGGGCTGTTATCGGCTCCGGTCTCGTTGATGGGCAGAAGCTGGACAAGCTTGAATCCAATTCCGGCAACCCAATCGATGAACTCCTGCAACGCTGCAACATCGCCGATTCCCAAATCCTCCTCTCCCCGCAAGGCAAACAGCGGCACGAGGACGCCCGCGATCTTTTTTTCAGGCGACAAATTCATTCCTTAGCCACGGATGAACACGGATGAAACACGGATTCAGAAGACCAGACGCTTATATTCGAGTTTTGCGCGTCCGAAATTCAGCAACATACCGACCTTCAGACCTGTAGCTTTCAGTTCATTTAACAGTTGCGCCTCATCCCGCTTGTCATACTGCGGCGCGACTTTGATTTCCACCACGACGCAGCCATCCACAAGGATGTCGGCATCGTAATCACCAACAACGACTCCTTTGTATTGAACCTGAATCCGCTTCTCGATCTCTGCGGTTGCCCCACGCCGAAGTAATTCGACTTGGAGAGCGCGTTGATAGACGCGTTCCAAGAATCCGTAACCGAGTTGATCATGTACCTCAAACGCGGCTCCAATGATCTTTTGGGTGATCTCCTCATGGAGCAGCTTCTTCCTGCGTGATTCGTCGATTTCCAGCATCCTCTTATCCGTGTTTCATCCGTGTTAATCTGTGGCTAAAGAATCAGGCTTTTCGCACCTGCCAGTCTTCTACAAGATCATTTGGAATTTCTTGCAGAAAACGCGATGGCCGCTGGAACACGTCGCCGTAGCCTCCGCTCAAGCGCAGTTGCGGATACGTGAGATAAAGCTCGTCGCGCGCGCGTGTGATGGCCACGTAAAACAGACGCCGCTCTTCCTCTAATACCTCGCGCGTATCGAGCGAGCGGCTGCTCGGAAACATCCCGTCCGTTAACCAGATTACGAACACCGTGTGGAACTCGAGACCTTTCGCCTGGTGCACCGTCGACAGATTGACCGCTTCCTTGTCTCTTGTCTGAGCCGGCGCGGCCTCCGCATCGACGTTGCTAATCAGCGCCAATTGCGCAAGAAATTCGTGCACGTCCTTGAATTGGCGGGCGAAAACTGCGAGCTGATCAAGGTCTTCGCGGCGCAGTTCGTAGTTCGTAAAGTTCACTTTGGCGTAGTCATCGTAAATCGCTTCCACAATCGATGTGATCATCTCAGAAGGGGGATTAGGTTCCCCGCCGGGCGCGATCTCATCCAGGGTATGAGCCAATTGCGTCCACATTTTCTTCGATTTCGCGGGAACGTTCATGGCTAGGAAGCGTTTAGCGAAGCTGTAGCCGGGGTCGGTTAAAGGCGACTTCATCGCGCGGATTTGCCACGAAACGGATGAATGAAGTCACATCTTTGATGTGCGCCTGCTCGAAAAATCGGATACCGCTGGTGATTTGATACGGGATGCCGCGCCGGGAAAGCTCCAGCTGTAGCTCTAAGGCGTGATAGTGCGCGCGATAAAGCACGGCGATGTCATTAAGATCGACACCTTCATCGCGCAATTCGAGAACGCGCTGCGCCACAAACTGTGCCTGTTCAGCGCCGTCGTTCAACGCCACCAGAGCCGGTTTCAACGCTTTTGATTCACGTGTTGCTCTTAAATGCTTGCGAAATTGTTGAACGTTTGCGGCAATCGCTGCGTTGGCCACATCGAGAATTTCCGGCACGCTGCGGTAATTCATTTCGATTTTGAACACCTGCGCGTCCGGATAACGCTTCGGGAATTCTAAAATATTTTGAAAATTCGCACCGCGCCATGAGTAAATCGACTGCGCGTCGTCTCCAACGACCATTACGTTCCGGTGATCGCGGGCGAGCAGGTCTACCAAGTCAGCCTGAATTTTGTTCGTGTCCTGGTATTCATCCACGAGAATGAACCGAAACTGCCGCCGGTAAAATTCTGCGATGGGTTCGTGCTGCTGAAACATCGACAACGTCTTTTGCAGCAGGTCGTCGAAATCCATTGAGTTCGTGGCTTTCTTCTTTTTCTCGTATCGCTCGTGAACATCTTGAATCTTGTCGAGCAACGGCAGGAAGTAAGGAAACTTTTCCGCAAGTAACTGCTCCAGGGGTTTCTCCGTGTTGACGACAAAACTGAAGATTTCCGCAAGGACATCGCCTTTTGGGAACCGAATTACCTTCGGATCGATGCCCGCGCTGGCGACAACGGTATCGATCAAATCCTTTTGATCTTCCCGATCCATGATGGTGAATCCGCTGGAGTAACCGAGCGCAGTGCCATGCCTGCGCAGAATCCGGTTTCCTACTGAATGAAATGTCCCACCCCAGAGACCGCTGGCATCGACCGGCAGCAAATTGGCAACGCGATTCAGCATTTCACGGGCTGCTTTGTTCGTGAACGTGAGCAGCAGAATATTTCGCGGATCGATCCCGTTTTCGAGCAGGTAAGCCACACGATAGGTAAGCGTTCGCGTTTTTCCCGAGCCCGCGCCGGCGATCACAAGGATCGGGCCGGGCGGGGCAGTTACCGCAGTGAGCTGTTGTTCGTTCAGTTCGGCGGCGTAATCGACATGGATCGATGTCGATACTGGGGCGCGTTGCAGTGTGTATTGACGGGACATATTGCGTGTCCGTTTTCGCCAGCCGGAGGGATCTCTCCCGTGACGGTCTCGGACGAGTTACGCTGCTGTCGTCGTCGCAACACTTCAATTACAAATTCCGTTCGCCGTCGCAAAGAGGAGCTTCCCAAAAGCACAAGGAAACAATCACCGTCGATCCAAACCCCGTCATGCATGTAGCAGGGGGCGATCGTCAAAGTATAATTAGCGGAGGGGAGAGAAGCGAACTAACTAGCGCAGATTCAGCCGAAGCCAGCCGGATGTGTCAATCAGGTCGGAACGATTGCGTCGATCCAGCTCGCCACTGGTCCACGGCAATAATATCCATATCGACGCGGACAGTCTGATTCGACACAATCGTGAAGGGTTGTGGCGTCGCCCGGACGTGCCGGCGCCTGCGGTCCTGCACATCCAGAACATAATTCTCCAGCGGCAACGCTGCTGGATAGTTTCCATTCTCGTGCGCAGCCACACGCGCGATTTGTTTTTTGTCCTGGTTCAAGCATGAAACCTGCGGCCCTGTGTAAATCGACGCGATGCGGCCAGACCTAGAAAATACAGGCAGCAAACGGAGACCCAGGATAGATAGCATTAAGGCAAAAAAATGGTCGGGATAGCTTTCACTAGCCCACTCGATTTTCAAACTAACCTAACCCGAGTACGCGGAAGCTTGACCCTTAGCGGGTCCTATGAAGATGGTCATATCGACGCGAACAGTTTGGTTCGGGACAACTGTGAATGGTTGCCGGTTCGCGTGGATGCGTTCTGCGGTGCGTTCTTCTGCTGGGCGTTCTTGCACGGCCAGGATGTAAGTGCCGGGCGGCAGGGCGGCGCGATAGTTTCCAGACTTGTCTGCAGTCAACCGCGCGATCTCTCTTTTCCCGTCCTGACTCAAGATGATCAGTGGATACTGGGCATAAGTTTCGGGCGCCACCGTCGGCTCCGGCATGTTATCAGGTTCAACTGCCCTGATCACGACAACCTTCAAATGCCCTTCCATAAACCCTTGTGGGGCGGCTTTAATGGATGCAGCGCTGGCGAGCAATAGAGAAATGCAACCAGCCGCCACGAAATTGGGGATCGTTGACATCAGGAGGAAAACACTATGGCAGGTAGTTTTCACTATTCCGCCCGATCTTCAATGACCACGCCAAGGCGAAGAGGGCCGCCTAAAACGGCGGCCCCTCTTCCCAGAATCAGCGGGCGGCGGTTATGGTCCGCCTAGGGCCAACTTCCACACGCCCTGCGAGTGCGTTGCCGCGTAAATCAGGGTCGGGCAATCCCTCCGGCTAAGCCCGACACAGGTGGGAACTCGCGCCGACGGCTGAATCTCGAGGTGCGTGATCTCGAAGCGCGGCAGGTCCGGCGTTACGCGCCAGTCGCCCCTGCCGTCGTTGTTCCCCCGAACGACACCAAAGTCCGTGGCGACGTACAACTTCTTCTTCGCGTCGTCGCGGACGATATCGTTGACCGGCAGGTCGCCGTTGTCGGTCGGCGTCGGGAATGTCGCCGTGCCGCGTTCGACCTGGAGGTTCGTGAACGAACCCGAGCCAGGGGCTGTACCGCCTTCGAGCACGTCGAAGACGTGACCAGGAGTAGTAGGCGTCGTGGCATTGTAGCCGGAGTACGTCACCCAAGCACGGTTCACGTTATCGGGATCCGGATAAATCGAGCTTGGATATCTGGTCGGCGAAGTCGCGTTGTCGATCCGGTGCCAAACGACCGTCGCCGGATCGCTCGCATCCGCATTGTGCGTCACGAAGACGCGGCCAGCAGACGTCGTCGCCCAGAGTGTTCCGTGGTCGGCCTTGTTACGCGCGATCCACGAGACTGCCCCGGCCATGCGGTCGCCCCCATACGTCGCGCTCGTCAGGTCGTCGCCCAGCGGTGCGAAGTCGCCGCAGCCGGGCTGGCCGCCAAACACGGTGAACTCCTGGCAGTTCGCCTCGTAGAAGGCGATGTTCGGCGTCGTGTCCTGTGGGACGTGCCCCGCAACGCCGGCGCCGAACGCCCACGAGCGCCACACATGCTGGAGACCAGAAAAGATCGGGTGTGCGTCGGTCGGTGGGTTCGGATCGGCGACCTCGGGCCAGTAGAAGCCGACCGCTTCGCCGCTGTTCACAAGAGGCGCCGAGATGATCACCCACTTTGTGGGATCACCGTTCTGGAAATTAGCGTCGGTGAACGCGCTCGTGAACTCATTGAAGCGCCATGTGGGATTCGCACCGTCGTAGCCGGAGTTGCCGCCATCTCCATAGATGTTCTGAGGCCAGTTGTTTTGGCTATTCTGGGGATTGTTGTTCGACCACGTTCCATTGTCCTGCGTTCCACCCTGAACCTCACTTGGGTTCCCTGGGTTGATGGCCACTCCAATGAACTGGAGCGTGTCGTAGTTGCGGTTGATGTGCGTGATCGTCGTCGGCACGCGCGAAAGCATTCGCCCACAGTTCACCAGGCTCGCGGAGCCGAGAAGGCCGCGCTCGTTCGAGTTGCACCGTGAAGACAAGTCGCCAAACGTGCCCTCCGTGCGGATCACGCCGCCATCCGAACCCTCGAAGATCTGTGTCGGATTCGACGGATTCACGACGATCGAATGCTGGTCCGGATGGATCCCAGCTGGTGCCCATAGGCAGGTGAAGCCTGGCGCCACGCCGTTGGCTTGCTGGAACGCGTCACCCAATGAGCACCAGGTCGCTAACGGGTCGTTCTGCATGTCGAAGGTAAGGTCGGTAAACGTCCGGTTCAAGGCCGTGCCCGTTGCCGAGGCATCCGGATCGCCGGCCGTTGTCGAGTACAGGACGGCCCGCCCGTTCGAGCGGCCGTTCCCGCAGCCGACGCCCTTGGTGTTACACGGCAATTCACCGTAGTTATACGAGCCGAGGACGTAGACTGTATCGGGCAATCCGGCAGGCGTATAGACATATTGGTCGTACCAACACTGCCCCGTGCAGAAGTTAAACGTGGGGTAGTACGGGCTGGCGGTCGTGCTCGACGTTAGCTTCTGCCAGCCGTTGAAGTTCGCCGGGAACGGAATCCCGGGCGGAGGCGGCTCGGTCGCGCCAGGTCCCTCCGATGCGAGCAGATCCGCGGCCGGTTGGTTGGCGTTGTCCGTCCGCCAGAACTCCGACGGCAGAGTCGTCGCGTTCCCCGCCGTGCCGTCGGTTAGGTAGATCCGCGTCGTGCCGTTCTTGACGGTCGGGGCCAACATCACGCGGTCGGTCCCGCCCCCGGGATGCCGGGGTGCGAACACCTGGTGAAAGTCATACGGCGTCGACGAACCGTCGAGCGCCGGGGAGCGGCGCCAGAGACCCTGGTCGAACGCCGACGCGTATACCGTCTGCGGATCTAGCGGGTCGAGCGCTGCGTCCCGCACGCCAAAGGTCGAGCCGTTGCCGTTCCAAACCTCGGTGAACGTGTTCCCGCCATCGGTCGATTCGTACAGCCCAACGGAGTTTGCGCCCGGCGGGAACCGCTGCGTCTCGCCAGGTAAACCGATCACATGCGAGAGCCCGCGGACGCCGAGTGCGGACGCAGCGTAGATGTGGTTCGGGTCCGTCGGGTCCACGAGGATCTTGCCGACGCTGCGCCCGAGGAAGGCGTCAGTACCCGGCGTGACACACGCGTACGTGGCGTTGCTCACGCAGGTGTCGGCGAGCTTCGTCCAGTTGTTGCCGCCGTCCGTGGTCTTGTATATACCGACGCCCGCCTCGCAGCCGGAGCTGCAGCGATTGGCCTCGCCGGTACCTAGGTAGAGCGTGTTGCCGCTAGAGTCGTTGGGATCGGCGGTCAGCGCGCCGACCGAGTTCTGCGCGATCCCGCCCGTGAGGTATGTCCAGCTCGGGTCCGCTGCGAGAGCGTCGTCCGTCCGCCAAACGCCACCGCCGGCGGCGCCAACCCAGAGACGGCAGTTACCGGGCACGCACGTCGGCGCGATGACGAGAGCTGGACTACGGGTTGCGGTTGTATCGGTCTTACCGGTGAACGCTAGCACGCCAGGCTCGATGGCGTTCTGCAGCGCCCCGTACGGCTGCCAGTGGTTGTTGCCCTGCGGGTCGCCTTGGGCGGCGATCCTGTTAAAAGTGTTCTTGGCGTTCTGCACCATCCGCGGCGGGATCACGTTGGCCGGATAGGTTCGCGCCGCGGATTTGTACGCCTCATACCCGTCAACTGGGCCTTCGCTCGGTATAGTGCGGGCGCTTCTCAATACCGCGTCCGACTCGCCGGCGATCTTGCCTTTGGCCGTCCGATCCTGCGAGAGCTGGCTCGACGGGCTGCCGACCGAAACAAGCCTATCGGCGCCAGCGACAAAAGCCAGTGCGGCTGCCGCAGACATAAGGATGACCACAGTTGCGATACGCAGGTGCGATAGGAGACGATTTCGAGGAGACGAACCAGGGATTTTCATATGTTTGGAGATGCTGACAGGAGTTGAAGTTTACCGAGTTTGGGAGAGTCAGACTTCCAAGATAAAAATGAAACGGTCAAGGATTTTCGACATTACATTTTTGCAATCATCAACCGAACGCGAAACTCGCCAATTCTCTTCCAAAAATCGAAATGGAAGGAAATCACGCGAATCATGCGGCGCGCGGCACCGAGAAGAATCGAAGAATCGTCGGTGATCAGCTGATTTAAGCAGCTATCACCATGGCGCGCTTCCGGGCGGTCGCGTCAAGAATTCGCTTTCGCAAGCGCAATGATTTGGGCGTCGCTTCCACATATTCATCGATGTCGATGTATTCAATCGCGCGTTCCAGACTCATGGACAGCGGTGCTTCGAGCTGAATCCCTTTGCCTTCGCCCTGGCTCCGCATGTTGGTGAGATGTTTTGCTTTGCAGGGATTGACTGGCAGATCCTCCGGTCGTGCGTTCTCGCCGACAATCATTCCCGCATAGACGTCTTCTTGCGGACCGATGAAAAGGCGACCGCGTTCCTGAATGTTGTTGAGCGCGTAGGCCGTGCTAACTCCCGATTCCATCGACACCATCACACCACGACCGCGTCCTCCGATTTCACCTTTGAATGGCGCGTATTCACGAAAGAGATGACTCATCAATCCTTCGCCACGGGTCAGGTTGACAAGATCGGTCTCAAAGCCAATCAGGCCGCGAGTCGGAATAATCGCCTCGATCGACACGCGCGTCGCGTGATGAGACATGCTGACAACCTCGCCCTTGCGATTGGCAACCGACTGCAAAATGTCACCGAGATTTTCGTTCGGTAAATCGACGTAGAGATTTTCCAGCGGCTCGAGCAGGGTGCCGTCCTCTGCTCGATGAAAAATTACTTCGGGACGCGAGACCATTAGTTCGTAGCCTTCGCGTCGCATCTGCTCGACCAGTATCGCGATTTGCATCTCGCCGCGCGCATTGATCTCAAATGCGCCTGCTGTTTCTGTGTCGTTGACCTGGAGTGAGACGTTGCCGCGCGTTTCACGGATAAGGCGCTCGCGAATATTTCGTGCGGTCACAAATTTTCCTTCGCGTCCGGCAAACGGCGAATCGTTTACAAGAATGTGCATGCGAATCGTAGGCGGATCGATATCCACAAATTGAAGCGGCGTCCGTTCTTCGCGGTCTGAGAGGGTTTGGCCGATATAAACTTCCTCGAAACCGGCCAGCCCGATGATGTCGCCGGCGGTCGCGTGTTTTATTTCCACCTGCTCCAATCCCGAATAGGTGAAAAGCGCCGTGACTGTAGCCCGCTCTCGGCGGCCATCGCGGTGGATGCAGACGATCGAGTCGCCGACTGCGACGCGACCGCTGACGATACGCCCAAGCGCAATTCTTCCGAGGTAATCGCTGTAATCCAGATTCGAGACGAGCATTTGAAAGAATGGCTCGCTCGAAATTTTTGGCGGCGGCACATGTTGCACGATGGCTTGAAAGAGCGGCGTCATGTCATCGTTGTTTTCGTGCAGTTCGCGCATGGCAAAACCTTTCTTCGCGCTGGCGTAAATGATCGGGAAATCGAGTTGGTCGTCGGTTGCCTTCAGTTCGACGAAGAGATCGAAAATCTCGTCCAGAACTTTGTGTGGGCGCGCGTTTTCTCTGTCGATCTTGTTGATGACAACAACCGGCTTCAGTTTGTTTTCCAGCGCCTTGCGCAAAACGAAACGCGTCTGTGCCTGTGGCCCATCGTGCGCATCGACAACAAGCAGCACGCCGTCCACCATTTTCATGATCCGCTCGACTTCACCGCCAAAATCGGCGTGACCCGGTGTATCGACGATGTTGATCCGATAACTGTTCCACTGAAAAGCTGCGTTCTTCGCGCGAATCGTGATTCCTTTTTCGCGCTCCAGATCCATCGAATCCATCATGCGCTCTTCAATCTTTTGATTGGACCGAAACGTGCCCGATTGGCACAACAGTTGATCGACCAGCGTCGTCTTGCCGTGATCGACGTGCGCAATGATTGCGATATTACGGATCTTATCCATTGAAGGGAGGCGCTCCCGAGCTTGGGGTCGCGAACACTACGAGAGACGACAGTCCAGTCAAACGGAAGCGACGCCGGCCCGAAAATCTAAGTTCGGGCGCTTCGAGTTAATCGACCCGAAGTGTCCGAATACCCTCAGCGGAGATGACGGTCGCTGGACGGTGACGTGGGATCGCTCCCTATTGGCAGCCGGGCAATTTGAAGCTGCCAATGCGCGTGTGCCACTTTCGGTCTG
>WNGA01003994.1_pt1 | contig 21897 bp, 18 predicted proteins | sample 5400061 | NCBI WGS metagenome assembly WNGA01 (sample SAMN13153366, study PRJNA577476) | soil metagenome | isolation source: 100 cm soil or saprolite under grassland replicate 2 | place: USA:California | collected 2016-06-15
GGAAGTGTTTGCTTTGAAACCCTGGGTTAGAAATGCCCCGTGAGATTCGTCGCAACTCTGAAGGAGTTGCGGGCGTCGCGATGGCCGAACGGTGACGCAACCCTTTCAGGGTTGCGTCTTCATTCAATTAATTCTGCTGTCCCCAGGGTTGCCAAAGCCCAACCCTTGGCTGAAATTAGCGAACGCTTTCAGCGTTAATCCCATTTACTCGTTTGATGGCCCGAGGTGCAACCGAAGAAGCTCACGACCGCCGCACTGAAAATATGAAGTCATCACGGCAATCCAAAAGACCGGCGAAGGAGTCTTTGGGGGCACAACCTAGCGTGGCCGCCGAGTTATGCGCGTCAGCGTCTGCAACTGGCAAACGTCTGATCAGGATGTCGAGCGAGTCGTCAAAGCGGTAGCCCAGCGTTCTGACTTCTAATCGCTAACTTCTGAGCTCTGATTTCAGATTTTAAAAAGCTTCGTGGTTCTATGACGGGAAGGGAGGACTCGGGTAGCTGAAATTGCACAGGCAATCATCTGCTCTTGCCTTGCGCTGTCGGTCCTGTGCGCCGACGCAGGCTGAACTTAGCTAAGAAGATACCGATAAGCATTTAAGTTATTATCGAGCATCCACAAGTTAAATTTGCTTGGCCCAAAGTTGGTCCCCGGAATAGTTGTAGAATGGACGCTGCATAGCGTATCCCCAAGCCCCCCTTCCTCCCCCGGTTTATCGATATTTACCATAATCAAGTCTGTGGGTTCACAGACAAACATATGAATCTGGGAGATGTGCATAAGCCACATGGAGGGTCCGACATGCCCAGTGGTCCAAAAGTAATCAACAATGCGACTTCGGTCAAGCGGTCTGAGCTCATCTTTGAAGATGCCGTGATAAATAAGTTGATCGAAATTAGCAAGAGAGTTGTGCAAGCATATCAAGGCGGCAACATGCCGGTACGTTTCAGCGCTTGGATGGTCAGCATTCTTGGCCTCTTCGTAGTCCTTAACCCACTGAGGCTCGCCACCTGGACCAGCTTGGACAATTTCATTATTTAACTGCCTAATGGTCTGATCATAATCTAACGAGCGTTCCTGCAGGGTAACTCGATTTGAAACTGCTATGTCGAAAGCAGGATGTGTGCGGAAAGCATCAATCAGTTCTTGAACGTCTTCTTGCTTAAGCAGTAGATTCTCAAATTGTTCTGAACTTGTTGTCTGGTGATATGGTTTATAGGGATTGATGGCGTTAATTGCTTCTGACAATGCAGGCTCTAATGGAGTCAAGCATAGGTGATTAATTTGACGTATCTCATTGTGGACCCCGAACAGCACTTTAGTTCGCGCTCCGTCCAAGATGACAGCTCCTTGAGAGGAGTCCTTCCTAAGTTCCGTTTCACTTTTTTCTGGTCGTAGAGCAACAAACCTAACACAGGCGCGGGGTGTATCTTATTGTTGATTGCTTTCAACTTGCTAACAACAGTTTTGATTTCATCCCGATTTGGAGAATCCAAAATCTTGCTATAAAACTTGAACGCGACATCCTGAATGTTCATGTGAATCTCCCGTTGGATAATATTTAGCAAGCGAGTCAATTCTAGACTCAACGACAAGTAACAATATATGGACAATAGTAAAAAAAAGCTCTCCAAACTAAGGCAGAGGTGCCCAAAGTTCACAGGCATTCTAAAGTTATCACGGGGTTCCGAACACTAGACGATAAGCTCCACTGGCGATACTCCACGATTGGCTAATTCCAGCCCAGGCCGGGGAACGCCGCAGCCCGCGTGGGGTGGGAGCGTTTGCGCTTTGAAACCCTGGGACGAAGCGCATCTCGATTCACGGAAGTGCAACCCTGAAAGGGTGTGTCCTGGCTCGCACCGCAATGCAGTCGCAACTCCTTCAGAGTTGCGAAGTCTCTTGGGCATTCTTAAACCCAGGGTTGCAACAACCCTGGGCTGAAGTTAGCGAACGCTTTCAGCGTTATTATTCTGAAGCTTGCGCCCGCCCGGCGCGGCCTTGAACTCCATCGTACCGTCGTCCACGCGGCCGAACCGAAGCATGGAGAGGTCCTTCACGTAGTTTTGGTGTAGGCGCCAGGGCGTTTTCGATCCCTGTCGCGGCAGGGTGTGGAGCGCTCGCAGCACATAGCCGGAAGTGAAGTCGATGGCGGGCTCAGGCGTGAGCTCCGGGTCGTTCAGGCGTGGGGTGCACTGCGCGTAGCCGTGCTGGTCCATGTGCTTCAGCAGCCGGCAGACGTACTCGGACGTGAGGTCGCATTTCAACGTCCAGGACGCGTTGGTGTAGCCGAAGGCGGAGGCAAGGTTCGGGACATCGCTGTACATCATCCCCTTGTAGGTGATCGTCTGCGAGAGGTCCACCGGCGCATCGTCAACCGTGAGTTGCACCCCGCTCATGAGCTTTAGCACGAGGCCCGTGGCCGTCACGACAATATCAGCGTCGAGGTGCTCGCCGGACTTGAGCTGTAGACCCGTCTCGGTGAAGTTATCAATCTGGTCGGTGATCACAGCAGCGCGGCCGTCGCGTATCGCGTTGAAGAGGTCCGAGTCAGGGACCAGGCACAGACGCTGATCCCAGGGGTTATATTTTGGCGTGAAGTGCTTGAGGTCGTATTGCTCGCCGAGATGATTTCGCACTCCCCTCGCCAGCATCCACTTAAAGAGATCCGGCCGCGACCGCGCCAGGTTATAGAAGAACATCTGCAGCAGCACGTTTTTCCAACGCGTGAGCGCGTAGGCCGCGCGGGAAGGCAGTACGCTGCGTAACCTGTTTGCCAGCTTGTCCTGGGCGGGCCGCGAGACAACGTAGGTGGGGGAGCGCTGGAGCATGGTGACATGCCCCGCGCGCTCGGCCATCGCGGGAACAAGCGTGACGGCGGTAGCGCCGCTGCCTATTACGACCACGCGCTTGCCTTCGTAGTCGAGGTTCTCAGGCCACTTCTGCGGGTGCACAATCTGGCCTCGAAATCTATTGACGTCAGTCCAGTCCGGAGTGTAGCCGGCTTCGTAGTCGTAGTAACCCGTGCAGAGGTAGAAGAAGTTGCAGGTGAACTGCGCGGCGGATTTGTCGAGGCCGGTCTCGGCTTTCCCCGTATCGGCTTCTATCGTCCAGAGCGCGTCTGCGGTCGACCAAGAGGCGTGCCTCACCCGGTGGCCATAACGAATTTCGTTGTCTACACCAAACTCCGCGGCGGTCTCGCGGATATAGTTGAGGATCGAAGGCGCGTCGGCGATGGCCTTGGCGTCGCGCCAGGGACGGAATCTGTACCCGAGCGTGTACATGTCAGAGTCTGAGCGGACGCCGGGATAGCGGAACAAGTCCCATGTGCCGCCTATCGCGTTTCGCCCTTCAAGGATGGCGAAACTCTTGCGCGGGTGCCGCTGCCGCAGGTGGCAGGCCGCGCCAACGCCGGAGAGACCGGCGCCCACGATTATCACGTCGAAATGTTCCATGCTCAGATTCTCGAGCGACACCGATCCATGAAATTACACGAATTAATACGAACAGGAAATAACATCAAAAGACATTTCGTGAACCCTGCTTTACCTGGGCTGGTCGGCGCCCCTGTGTGATACGATTTTTCAACCAAAACACGACTGCACCATAACTGAGGTACGTATGGATCTAACAGACATCAATCAACTCTTCAACTACACAGAATGGGCCAACAACCTGGCAATGGATGTGGCCACAAAACTGCCCGACGAAAGTTTGCGCCGCGATGTTGGGATCAGTCACCAATCCATCTTCGGAACTCTGTTGCATATGGCAGGTGCGGAGTGGATCTGGCTCGAACGATGGAATGGAAGATCTCCGACTAAGGCTGAAGCCTGGTCGAAATGGACGACGCAATCCTGTGCCGACCTTGCCGCGTTAAATGATCGTTGGCTGGAAGTAGTGGACCGGCGTAGGAGATATGTGTCGGAGCTGGATAACGCGAAATTGTCGAGCGAACTGTCATTTAAACTCCTCAGCGGTGATGCGAGCTCGATGCGACTGGTCGATCAAATGCAGCATGTAGCGAATCACGCGACGATGCACCGTGGTCAAGTTGTGGGAATGATTCGCCAGTTGGGAATAGATCCACCGTCCACGGATCTACTTTTCTACCTGCGTCGAGAAATATCACCGAAGTAGCTGCCCATGACCACCTGGCGTCCGGTCCAGAGTTCGGTTAAGAAGTCCGAGGGTCGAAGGGCACGCAAAAGGTCCGAAGGAACGTCACTTAATAGCCACGTCCGTAAGGGTGTTGGAAGCGAGGTCATTGCCTGAGGACCGGAGGTCTGGCACGGTGTGCTTCGGAGACCAATTTGTTCCGCACCTTCGGCGCTCAATCGTCTTCGAGATTCCTAATCCACGCCCTTACGGACGTGGCTATTAAGTGTCGGTCCTTCGGACCTAATGCAGGCAGGCCTGGGGTGGAACGCAGCGCAACCCCAGGATCAAGAACAACAAGCAACCATTGAGCCCGCGGAGCCGCCGACAGCGAATCATCACACGATGACGTGGTTGTCGTTGCAACCGCTGTCGCCCGCTCCGCGGGCTTCACCATCAGCAACGGTCGGTTCCTGGGGTTCCGCTGCGCTTCACCCCAGGCTCTATGCTATCGACCGCTAACGCGAGCTTGCATTATTTTTGAACTATTAACCTGGGGTTTCGCTGCGCTTCACCCCAGGGCGGGGTCCCCAGCCGAGCATCTCGGCTGGGGTGCGAGACTTTATGCTTTTGCCTGCTCCACAGGCTAGACGCTTTAGTCATGTCGCAGCGCCTCGAGAGGTTCGATCCTGCTGGCTCTGAGCGCTGGGATCAAACAGGCCACCAACGCCGCAACCAACAACAACACGAACATCGCACCAAACGCACGAACATCTACAGCCGGGACGCCAAACAACGTGATCTGCATTGCGCGCCGAACCAGGTAAGCGCCGATGAGGCCGATTAATCCTCCGATGACCGCCAACGTTGTTCCTTCTTTCAAAACCAGGCCTATGACTCTCGAGCGCTGTGCGCCGAGCGCGATACGCACACCAAATTCATGAGTGCGTTGCGCCACACCAAACGCCATCACGCCGTAGATACCAACCGCCGCAAGTAGAAGACCCAGGGCGCCGAAACTTGCAAACAGCACGACGCTAAACCGAGGGATCGCCAACGATTCGCTAATAATCTCGTCAACCGTCTTGGCGCCTCCGAGCGGCATATCCGGATCTACTGAATTTACTGCCGCGGCGATGCTACGAAGAAAGACTTTCGGGTTGCCGTCGGTCTTCAATGCAATTGAAGCGCGCAGCATGGGATTCTGCCAAAACGGGACATTGATTTCCGGATAGTCTTCACGCATGCCAGCTCCGCGAAGGTTGTGAAAGACACCGACGATCTGGAACTCAAGGGGAGTTCCCTGGGGTGTTGCTTGAGGAGTACTGGGTCTCGAGTCGTTGATTACTACCCGCTGCCCGAGCGGCTCAACTCCCTGTAAAAAGCGGTTTACAAAGTTTTCATTTACCAGGGCCACACGCGGACTCGTGTCTGTGTCGTGCTCATCAATACCGCGGCCTTTCGTCACGCGAATACCAAGAGTATCAACGTATCCGGCAGACACCATTTGCAATCCCGTTGAGGGAAGTCCCGAAGGATTGGTCGGAGGCTGACCGACAATGCTAAATCGCGCGCTTGAACCTGGACCACCAGCCGGCAGGCCCGACATAACTGTAGCGCTTCTTACTCCTGGTACAGCCTGGACACGCTCAAGCATTTGACGGTAATAAGATCTCATCTGATCAGGGCCCTTCAGACGTTGCGCCGGTACCGGCAGGTTAAACGCAAGAACATTGTCCGTCCGAATACCAAGATCAATTTGGTTTAAGTTCCAAAAACTCTTGAGCGCAAGGCCTCCGCTCGCAAGCAAAGTCAGCGCGAGTGCGAACTCAACTATTACAAGTGCGCGGCGAGCGTTACGTTTGCTGCCGCCTGAGCCACTTCGTCCGCCCAACTTAAGCACTTCGTTGAGATCCAGTCGCGTCGCTTGCCACGCTGGTGCTGATCCAAACAGTAAGCCGGCTAAGGCCGTAACACCGATCGTGAAGATCAGCACCGGCACGCTGAGCCTGATCTCTGCCTCGGAAGGTATCATCGTGCCGACCGGCGGCATCACTGCCTGTATGAGACGAACGATTGTTACCGCGAGCAGAATGCCCGCTGCTCCTCCCACAACTGCCAACACCAAACTCTCAGTGAGAAGCTGCGAAAACACGCGCGCTCTTGTCGCACCGAGCGCCGATCTGACTGCTACTTCGCGCTGACGCGACGTGCCACGCGCAAACAAGAGATTTGCGACGTTCACACAAGCAATCAAAAGAAGAAATCCAACCGCACCGAATAGAAGCCACAGGTTTCGACGAGTTGGTTCAGTCAGGAAATTGAGGTGCAACGGCTCGACACTCACACCAGTGGGATTTGGTTTTGGACGTTCGGTTTGGAGTTGTTGCGCAATGCCGTTCATCTCCGCTTGCGCCTGGGCCAATGACGCACCATCTTTCAGACGACCCATTACGAGTACGGAGCTCGGACCCGGCCTGGTCGGGTCGATCTGGGAGACGAGCGGCACCCAAAACTGCGAGTTGAACCGATCATGAATGCCGGGTGGCAGGACACCGACTACTGTGTATGGTTCACCATTCATCCGGATCGTTTTGCCAACGATGTCTCGATTCGAGTCGAAGGCGCGACTCCATAGCCGATTGCTGAGAATGACTACGTGCTCCCTGCCGGGTTGACCTTCTTCGGGAAGAAAATCGCGTCCCAGCATGAGTGGCAAGCCTTCCATTGTGAAGAATCCGGGCGTCCGCTGTGAGCCCGCGACCTGCTCGGGCCTCTCACTTGTGCCGACATTGAATGAGGCACCGGCCCAGGCATTCACATCCTGGAAAGATGAGCTTCGTTGTTTCCAGTCGACAAAGTCGGAGAGTGGCACTGAATTCCTGTTTCCCTGCGCCTGAGACCACACCATGACGAGTTGATCTGGTTTTGGATAGGGCATTGGTTCGAATACCGCATACACAACGCTAAAAATCGCAGTCGTTGCGCCGATACCGAGAGCAAGTGTTAGCACTCCAGTTAGCGTGAAACCAGGGGTCTTTAAGAGTGCGCGTATGCTGTAGGTTAGGTTTTGTTTGAGAACGTCCCACATGTCGGCTTACCTCTCGTTTAGGTGTTGGGGTTCGAAGGTTATCTACAGTTTAGGGGAGAGCAGACGAAGTTGAGCGACAGCTATAGATCAGATTGTTTAAGAGTGCAATAGAAAAGACGGAGAACAAACACACCAGGGCGATGCTTCTATCCGGCCTACATCAACAACAGCGAGAACATCGTCTTCGATAGATCCACGGGCGCACCCCCCACAGTGAGTTGCAGCCCGCTCATGAGCTTTAGCACCAGGCCCATGGCCGTTACGACAATGTCAGCGTCGAGGTGCTCGCCGGACTTGAGCTGTAGACCAGTCTCGGTGAAGGTATCAATCTGGTCGTTGACAACCGTTGCCCGGCCGTCGCGTATCGCGTTGAAGAGGTCCGAGTCAGGGACCAGGCAGAGACGCTGATCCCAGGGGTTATGTTTGGTGGAAAGGTCAGAGCCTTTCCGCAGTGTGCGGCGGCAAAGCCGCAGGGTGGTCTGCCCGAGTGTACCCAGGGTTGCCAAAGCGCAACCCTGGGCTGAAATTAGCGAACGCTTTCAGCGTATCTAAACACGTGCGCGAATTCATCTGCCATCCAAATTGAAGAAGCGCTGAAAACAGTGAGAGACTAGACGCAGAGATGAGGAAGAGTAAAAAGCAGGGCGGGGATGCGGTGCTTAAGTTCAGCGAGCATAAGCGCAAGCGCGTCGATGATCTCGAGGATGACGTTGATGCTTTGTTCAGGCTGCCGTTGGCAGACTTCACTGGAGCGCGCAAAACACTGGCCGCGCGGCTGAAGAAGAGCGGGCGTGAACATGAGAAGGCGGAGGCGGCTCGCGTGAAGGCGCTGGCCAAGCCTCCTATCTCGGCGTGGGCCGTGAACCAACTCTACTGGAATCATCGCGAGGCATTCGACCGGCTGATCGCTTCCGGTGAGCGCTTCCACAAAGCGCAGACATCCGGCAAGGTCGCGGATATGCGCGAAGCCCTCGACGCGCGACGCGAGGCGATTACACACCTATCAGATCTCGCGACCTCATTGCTGCGAGATTCAGGTGCGAACCCAGGTCAGAATCCTTCGCTGGATACCATCCGCCGCATCAGCGCTACTCTCGAGGCAATGTCCGCAATGTCCGCGATGTCCGACTGGGCAGCACGTTCTGATGCTCCACGTCCCGGGCGTCTGACCCACGACGTCGATCCTCCGGGTTTCGAATCATTCGCCTCATTCGTTCCAGCCGCCGGCATGACGAAGCCGACAGAGGAACCGGCTCGGTTTACGCCCTCAAAGAAGTCCAGCAGTGCTCCCACGAATACGCGGCGAAAGGTGGCGCCGGATGACGACGTACGTCAGCTTGAAGAGACGCGCAAGGCGAAGATAGCTGCCGCGAAAGTTTCACTGCAGAATGCAAAGAGATCGCTGACCGACGCCCGAACCAGGGTACAGAGTTTGGAGGCAGCTCAGAAAAAGGCTGACGCGGAGGCGAAGCAGGCCGAGAAAAACAGGCGCGACGCCGAGGAGAGCCTGGAGAAAGCAAAAGTCGCGTCGGAAGATGCGGCCCGACGCGCGCGAAAGGTTGCAGTTGAAAGAGAGGAGGCGGCGACTGCCGTGGAAGACGCCGAGCTCACAGTCGAAGAGGCATCCAAGGAGCTCGAGAAGTTGTTTGGAGAATAGTCAGGAAGGTGATACGTCCCGAGTTTGCTCAACTCTTGTGAGCCCAGATCGATGAGGGGCTTACCACCGACTACGAATCGACGATGTCCTCAACAAATTCAAATCGAAATAAGCCGCGCAACGGAGTTAACTCCGTGGTGCAGATTCACACTGAATAAGGATCTGTAAGTTATTGAAGAGATTGGTGCCGAGGGCGGGAGTCGAACCCGCACGACCTTGCGGTCAACGGATTTTAAGCCCGTTGCGCGGCTACTCACAGCATTCTACTACGCGTTACCAAGTCGTATTTACCGACGTTTCAGCTGTCAAAGCAAGCCACGTCTCGCTTGGTACCGGCACGTAACCCCCTCATCTTCCCCTCATCTCTCCGTAGCTACAAATCCCCTCATCTTTCCCTCAGTTGGCTCGCAGGCCAGGGTCAAAGACACTTGATGAGCTAGTTGAGATGGGCTTCAACAGTGACAGCCTCTCGCTGTTTATCAACGAGAAGCTTGATGAGTGTGCGCATCGCGCTTTCCGTATCCGAGAAGCATCGCAACTACAGTTACAAGTAAGCAGACCACTCCCGCTCCTGTGAAAGTCAGTGGCGAGCCCCACCTCGCAGAGGCGTGGCCGATCGCAGGGTAGCTGGCGAGCCAGCACAGATGAGTCAACGCGAAGTGCGCCGCGTACGCTCGGCCCCGCTCTCCTTCAATCGTATGTTCAGCTAATAATGTAGAAGACGGTATGGCGATTAGAGCTTGGCCTGCGCCGTTTAGCATCCAGAGAAAACTGAAGACCAGAAGCGGCGGTTTGAGAATGTCCGGCACGAGTACCAGGCCGAGCACAAGCCCGCCGCCCAGCAGCGCGCGCGAGGCCCACTGATGACGGCGACCGTGGAGAATTGATCGGTCGCGAGCGCCCTTCTCATAACGTCCGGTCGCGCGTCCTAGAGCTAAAGCCGTCAACGACGAGCCAAGACCAACACCTGCCATGACGAATGCAAAGGCAGTCTCTCCACGGCCCAAAACGTCGCGCACATACGAGACAGTTGCCACGATGGCCGCTGCGCCGGCCGTGGCCTCCGCGATACTGAGAGTGAGCGCCTGCCGAAGGGACGGCTCCCTGAGAAGGATGCGTGTTCCAGTCGTAAGCTCCGCCAAGAAGCTTGGCAACGAAATCTTCGGCAGTTTCTTTTTCACGTATGGCATCACTGTCGCGGCGACAAGCGATGCAGAGACTAGGTAAGTGAAAGCATCAAACCAGAAGACCCAGCGCAGACCTAAGAGCACCAACAAACCAGCAAGGGCGGGAGCGGCGACAGCTTCAACGTCAGTAGCGACCCGAGAAAGTGAAAGAGCTTTGACGTATAGTTCTCCACCGACGATTTCCGGGATGCTCGATTCGAATGTGGGGGTAAAAAAGGCAGTCACTGCGTTGATGGCAAAGATCAATACATAGATCTGCCAAACAGATGTGATGAAGGGAAAGAAGGCAAGCAAGGCAAACCGAACCACATCTGCGGCGATCAGTATTCTTTTCTTGCTGACACGATCTGCAATTACTCCCGCAGGTTGAGAGAACAAGAGAAAAGCGAGGATGCGAAGCGTAAGCGCATTACCGATGACCGCTGTCGCTGACACGCCGCCAGTGAGTTGATAAGCAAACAGAGCCAGCCCAACCGTAGTTACTCCGCTGCCGAGCAGTGAAATGATTTGCGCGCTGAACAGCAGGCGGAAGTCATGGTTCTTCCAGAGTGAACTACTCAGGTGCGAGATCTCCTTCGCCATACTTAAACCGTTGTTGTTTCGACTGGTAGGGACGCTAGTCGAGATCGAGCTTCATAACCTGAGTGCATTACTCTCCAGACTTGCGCCGCCTGCCGGGTTTCTTGTGGGCTGGTCTATGTCGCTTTTGCGTCTTTTCACCAACCCGCTGGGCCAGAGTACTGAAAACGACAACGACTGCAATACATATCAGGATAACGACGCCGAGACTGAATAGAATGTCCCCAGCGTGAAAGAGCAGCACGATGGTTAATTTCATCACTTAGAGAGAACCGGCAATAGCCGCGCATCAGCGCCGCATTACTCTTCAATGCCCGAATACTCAATCTTGATAATACAGAAAGATATTATTCCAAATGTCGATGATCCACTGACGCTTGACCCAGACCATAAGAGCGAAGAAACCAAGGACGAGCGCAAGGGTTGCGATGATGGCCTTACGAAGAGATCGTCTCATGTGTGCTAGGCGAAGGTCATTTGCTAGAGGCCTGTTGCGATTGCCATACCCAAAAGGTCATTGCTCCAATAAAAAGAACTGCCTGCACCCAGTCCTTGATTGGATTGTCTTTGAGTAGGATTGCCGACGCTATCATAGCCGCTGCCCATGCGATCGCCCACAGAATGAGGGTTGTTAATCGTTTCTTATTTTCAGAGGGATTGGCCATTGGCTATTCTGCCGGTGTTCCGGTTCACGACGAGTATTGACCGGCTATCCTAAAAAGTGAAATCGCGAGTCAGTTTAATCTGCAGACTATATGACGGTCGTTCAAGGCCCGCACCCGTGGTTTGATTGTAGATGATGAAGAAATCGCTGTTGGGCCGATAGATGTAACGAAACCGCACGTTGATGACTGACAGGCGAGCTGCTGAGTTTAGTTGGATTAGCGCGGACGTAAGCAGCTTGCGCGAGAAATTGTAGTTCATTCTTCCAGCGAAGAGACTGGTCGAGAAGTCTCCCTCTCGTAGATGCACTTTGTTGTAGCTCTCTGACAGATCGATTAGCACATGCGGATTTGGTCGCCAAGTTATACCTCCCGACGTCTCGTATCTTTTTCCCGAGTAAAAGTCTCCCCATTTTTCTCGCACGCGAAACACGATAGGTTTGCTAAGGTCGCTCGTGAATGACAATTGAGGGCGGTTAAAGTGGTATGTGCCAGCCGGAATGATGATTCCCGGTCGAATCTGAAACGGCTCAGTCAGGACATCGTTCACAGCTTCGATTGGCCGGAAGAAAACTTCTGAGGAGTTCTTGAAGACCGTGTCCCATGAAAGTTCTGTCTGCCGAGTCGCTAGCTTGCCAGCGCGATCGGTGTAGTATTCGATCTGCGTCTCAAACTCCATCTGCTGCACGTGCGGAATAAACTTCGGCCGTGGCTTGTAGGCAAATTGTCCAAAGTATTGATGAATCGCGTTGCGTTCGATGAAACCGACTTCGGGATTGAACTTTGCACCAACATCTTCATAGACGGTTATGAACCGGTAAAGATCATTCTCAAAGATCGATTCAAAGCGCGATGACCCGGCGCTTGAACGAACGCCAGGAGTCGCCGAGCCCATCCAGAAGGCCTTCACTGTGTAGTGGTCTGTTATGTTGAACTCCGCATCAGCTCCACCGACGCGATTGTAACTGCCGGCGCCTATGACAGTAGCGCCTTGGCGGTTTACAAGAATCGCGCCAACATAGGAACGCTTGAGAATGTCACGCTTCACGCGAAGCACAGAGAACTGCTGACGCGGAATGCCGAAACCGGCAGAAGCCTCGCCCAGCTTGCGCGTTTGCACCTGTAGGAATCCGATGTTGTAGGGACCAACTTTGCCGGTGACTTTCACGCCGTAATCGATCGGCACCGGCTGGCCTCGGTCTGTCAGTCCAATACGTCGCGTGAAGAAGGCTTGATTTTCTCCCTGGTTCCCAAACAGAAAGATTCCTGAGTTCTCCAGAAAGAAGTCGCGCTTCTCAGGGAAGAAAACGGAGAAGCGCGAGAGATTGACGATCTGATCGTCAACTTCCGCCTGACCAAAGTCGGGATTGACGGTGAACTCAGCGGTCAGCGAGGGAGTGATGCCGAGTTTTGCTACCTCGATTCCGGCATGAGCGCGCACACCCGCAGCGAGTCCGCTTTTGCCTATCAGCGGAACTCCCTCGCGCCACCCACCCGAGGTGTAAGGCTTGATTTCACGAAGGCGAGGGCGGCGAATCTCCTCGACCCCGCCAAGCTCGCCTGCCTGAGAAACGCGTTCGAGTCCAAACGAACGCTGCCAACTAGTCCAAAGGTTCTCTTCATTCTTGCGACGTATAATGCGCGCGACATTGAACCCCCACGATTCGATGCCCTCCGTGAAACGAAGTGTAGTTAGCGGTATGGCGATCTCAACAGTAAATCCCTTGGCGTCGATCCGTCCTTCAGAGACCCACGATCCATCCCAGGAGACATTAATGTCGCGACCTTCGTCCGTTATGAGTGCGTCCTGTTGTGTGCCCAGTGGATTAACGGCAAAGCGAAAAGCGTTGCGCCTATCATGATAAGTGTCCAACAGAATCTCGATGCGATCGTCGTTCGGAAAGCTCGAATCACGCACCAGGTCGCGAGCGTTAATGTGAGTGGCTTCTGAATCAAACGCGCGGATACCGAAGTAGATGTTCTTGTCGTCGAAAAGCACGCGCACTTCGGTGCGCTCAGTAGCGGGCGCACCTTCGCTGGGCCGTTCCTGGAGGAACTCAGTCGCCGGTTGGGCAAGCGACCAAGCAGGTTCATCGAGAAGTCCATCGATCTTGATCGTATCGGCGCTGCGCATGACGTGGATTCGTCGCGATCTTGTGCTGTCCTGCGATAGCGGGGTGGGCGAAGGCGTCGTGGTTGCTTGAGGATTGATGCTTGCGGAAGGCTGCTGCGCCTGGCTGATGACTGCGAAGAGAGTCATGCTGAGCGCAAACATCAGCGCCCGGAAGCGTTTCAATTGCCTCTCGAAACGCCAGACTCTCGTCATAATTATTTATCGGTAGGCAGGGCGATTCTGAGCACGGGTTTCCCGCCAACATTCTGCAAGGGGAAATAGACTCGATGGGTCCGACTGTCGACGGCGACGCTATGAGCGTTAGCGGCGAAAAAGCCTTCTCCAATTTTCACCAGACTGTTACCACGCTCGTCAAAGATTGTAATGTTGCCGCTTTCTGCCGAAACATAGAGCCGATGTAGTCCGCTATCAAAAGCCAGCACGTCCGGATCAGCGCCGACCGCGAGTGTGGCCGTCGCTTTCTTGCTTTGGAGATCAAAAACGACCAATTTTGAATTCTCTTCACACGCGGCAAACGCCAAATGATTTTCCGAGTCGATCAAAAGTCCATGACTGCCCTTGCAGCCGGTCAGGGGATAACGCGCAACCACCTGATCAGTTTTTGGATCAATCTCCGCCAGTTCTTCTCGCCCATCGACAGTGACAAAGATGCGGTCCGAGACGGGATCGTATTGACTGTTTCCCGCGCCGCCGCCAAGTTGAATCGTCGTCACCACCTGATTGGTTTTGGCGTCGATCACTGTGTCCGTCTTACCGTGCAGATCTGAGACGTAAATCTTGTTGGCCTTACTCGCGTAACCAACACCGTCCGGGTAATCGCCGGCGGGAACTCGGGCGACAATCTGCAATGTTTGGTCATCGACCACTGCCAACTCATTTGTGCCCGTGGCCGACGCGTAAACGCGGTGAAGTTCGGGAACGGCCAGCACTCCATGAACGCGCTTCAAATCCTTCACATCACCGACCATTGTCTGTTTGTTGACATCAAACACGGTCATCAAATCAGAACCGAGATGCGCAATGTAAAGACGGCCGCTGCCGCTGTCGAGACTTTGATAGTCGAGGCGCGTCGCGCCGCCAGTTAATGGAACATCACTCAGAGTGCGCAAGGGAAGATTGGCCGTGAGCGCAGCCGCACTATCACCATCGGTCTTTGTTGCAGCGGACAACGGTGACGCTAAGGCAGCATTCGATTGTCTTTGGCCCTGCTGTGCTGAACAAGCGAGAACGAGCAGTGCCGCGCCTATGATTGGCAGAAACCATCTTGACGACCATGAAATCAAAGAACCTTCTTTTCGATCCGACACGCTCTGCTTTGATTGATTCATAATCGTATATTTCCCTCACTTGCCTGAGCGCGGTAACGGTCGTTACAATCTAGTTCCCCTGTTACTTCTGCGTCAATGGCTAAGAACTCGGCACAAAAGCTGGAGTGGATTCTACTAATCCATCAGTTGCCGCCCAAGCCCACAAACCTACGCGTGCGCATTTGGCGCAAGCTGCAGAAGCTGGGCGCGGTAGCAATCAAGAACTCTGTCTATGTTCTTCCGGCCAAGGAGAAAACTCACGAAGATTTTCAGTGGCTTAAGCAAGAGATCGAATCTGCGGGTGGCGAAGCTACCGTCTTTCAAGCGGCATCCGTCGAAGGCGCGACTGACGAAGAAATCATGGCGGCTTTTCGTAAGGCGCGCGATGAGGAATTTGCCGCCATCGCGGCAGAATTCGACGGACTGTCTGGCGCGGTCCGTCAACAGACTCGCGGAAAGCATCTCTCCGTTGGACGACTGACTGCGCACGAATCGGAGCTGGATAAGCTGCACTCGCAATTGGAAAGCATCATAGCTAACGATTTCTTCAACGCCGACAGGCGCACGCATGCGCTGGCTGCTTACGAGCGTTGTCAGAAAGCCATTCGTGCCGCGCACGGTCAGCCCGCGAAAGCATCACGCTCCCTCAAGGGATCAGGAACGCTCGACCTGGCGAACTGCCAGGGTCGTCGTTGGATGACTAGGCGCAATCTGCACATCGACCGGCTCGCTTCTGCTTGGCTAATCAAACAGTTCATCGATAAGCGCCCACGCTTTTACTTTGTTGCTGAGGGCGAGACGGTAGAGGGCGCAATTGCGTTCGACATGTATGGCGCGGAATTCACGCATCATGGTGAGGATTGCACCTTCGAAACATTGCTGAAGCGATTCGGCTTGAGGGATAGCAAAGGTCTGCGGGAGATTGCCGAGATTGTTCACGACATAGATCTGAAGGACGACAAGTTTCACCGGCTTGAAGCTGTGGGTCTCAATGCGGTCGTAAATGCTTTGAGCGAAGCCCTGCGAAACGATCGCAAGCTGCTGCAACAATGCACTGCTATCTTTGATGGGCTGTATTCGCTACTTGGTCAAAGCACGCAGAAGGAGAAAGCGAAGCGAAACGTCCGGCGGCGACCGAGTCACCAGCGTGGTCGCTCCCAGCGACGATAGATATTCCAGGTCCCCCAAAGTCAGCGAGGAGGTAAGCACATGAAATTCGCGATCGGCTCCTTCGCCTTGTTGTTTGTCTTGCTGGCGACGGCTGGCGTCTTAGCACAGACAACGACGATCGATTTTAATAATGAGAAGCTCGGCGAAGCACCGAGCGGTTTTTCCACTGCGCTCACAGGCAGGGGCAGACCCGGCAAGTGGGTAGTGATGAAAGATGACGCTTCGCCTAGTCAGGGCAACGTCCTCGCGCAGACGGACGCTGATCGGACTGACTATCGATTTCCGGTGTGCGTCTATGATGGACTGACCGCGAAGGATGTCGATGTCACTGTGAAGTTCAAGCCTGTCTCAGGCAAAGGCGATCAGGGAGCTGGTATCGTCTGGCGCTATCAGGACAAGGACAACTATTACATCGTCCGCGCCAACGCTCTCGAAGGCAACGTGGTGCTCTACAAGGTTGAGAATGGGAAGCGAACTGACCTGCCGCTGGTAGGGAAGGGTCGCACCTACGGGATGAAAGAGAAAGTTCCTTCGGGAGTGTGGGGGATGCTGCGCGTGGTCGCCACGGGAAATCTCTTTGAGGTCTATCACAACGACAAGAAACTCTATGAAGTGAAAGACGAGACCTTCAAGGAGGCTGGCAAAATCGGCTTATGGACCAAGGCCGATTCGGTGATCTATCTCGACGATCTGCAAATGACCGTTAAATGAAAAACACAATGCACGGTCAGACATTACTGAGCCATCACCGTTCAGTAGGTATTGTTGTGGGCGTGCTGCTAGTGATTGTCAGCAGCGCCGTCGCAAGTAGTTGCGAGCGCAATTCGACCGTAACGCAATCTAACGCGGCAGCGCCTGTTCCCCGTGCCCTTGCCACAGCATCTACGCCGGATACCATCAGTAAGTCGTCATCGGCAATGAATACAGGTGAGAGACTCAGCGGTTTTGTGGTAGATGGAATGCCCGCCGCCACGGTGGGCGCCTTTGAGCGATGGCTCTACGGCAATCGAGCGTTGAGCGGAGCGCGATGGCAAGCACCGCAAGGTCATGTGCCGGGACAGTATGTAGCGATGCACCGGAGTGCCACTGCCAGCGCGGAATTGCTAGCGCTCCCCGACTCAGAAGACCGGACGAATACGGCGCGCATCACCTACATCGCTTTGACCATCAGACCAGCGAACAAACGCACATCGGAATTGTCACCTCAAGATATAAGCGAAGTGGCGCGAGCGATTTTCGGCAATGCCGTTGCTGCCAAAATCAGCTCGTCTTCGAAATCGGATGCCAAAGACCGGGATAGAGCGGGCAATGAGAACGGCTGGGAATACGTTATCGAAAAACAGCTGAACGGCACAATGCTTACCTTCTACGCAAAAAGATAACAACGGAGATTCACCTGAAAAATGTCTGAGAATGAGCGCGTCGCGATACAGCAAGAAAGTGAGTCCGAGCTAAGTCATCAGATGCCCTCGTGGCGCGAAGTGTTTCTGTATTTCCTCTTCCTTGGCTTCGTTAATGTCGGTGGGCCGGTCGCGCAGATTACGATGATGTACAACCACATGGTCGAGCGGCGGAAATGGCTTTCTAAGGATCGCTTCGTGAAGATCATGGCCTTCTGCCATGTGCTGCCCGGCCCCGAAGCACTCCAATTGGCGATTTACGTCGGCTATTTGAAACGCAAGTTATGGGGAGGAATTCTGGCGGGTCTTACCTTCATTCTACCCGGCGCAATCGTGATGATCATTTTGAGCTGGCTGTACGTTAAGTATGGCAAGCTGCCGCCAGTCAATAACGCCCTCTACGTCCTCAAGCCGGCAGTCCTTGGCATAATCGCCGCCGGCATCATCAAACTCGGTCGGGCGGCAATTCGGAACATCCTTCTCGCACTCCTGCTGGTCGGAGCATTTCTAGGAATGCGTTTCGGGGGAATCAACTTCCTTTTGATTCTGGTCATAGCTGGTGCTTTGAATTTACTCATCGAGGAAGGCTGGCCACGGTTGAAGAAGGGACCACCAACCCTTCCAGTCACGATCGTAGCATTTGTGCTACTGGTTCCGTTTATTGATTCGCGTTTGTTCCAGATCGCGTGGTTGTTTCTTAAGACAGGTCTGTTCAGTTTTGGCGGCGCGTATGCCTCGCTGGTATTCGTGCAGCGCGGCGCAGTCGCGCAGTATCACTGGCTGACGGACGGTCAATTGCTTGACGGGGTGGCAATGAGTGTGGCAACGCCTGGGCCATTCATGCTGTTTACGACTTTTGCGGGTTATCTCGCTGGCGGAATTTCTGGAGCAGTGCTCGCCACGTTCTTCGTCTTCTTACCATCGTTCGTTTTTGTCATCGGCGGCACTCACTATATTGAAAAGGTTCGCGACAATCGCAGTATTCAGGCATTCCTTGCGGGCGTCAGCGCCGCAGTAGTTGGCGTGATCGCGGTTGTTTCCCTCGATCTCGTTCCCGAAGCAATTGTTGGCTGGCCAAGTGTTGCGATCGCGGTCATCGCTTTTTTGCTGATCGTTTGGTTGAAGCGGGATGTTGCTTTGGTGGCAGTTGCCGCAATGGCCGGCGGAGTTATCTATTCACTTGTACGAGCGTTGACATAGGCTGAATCGGACAGGATCTTTACGAGGACATTGGAGGGTCCCCAATGAAGTGGATCACACGCGAGCGAATTCAAGTTAACCGCACGGCAACCTGCTGGCTTATCCGGCGGTTTCTCGACAAAGAAGCTGAGTTCATTTTTGCGCCAGCGGATCGAGTCGCAACGATGCAGGCAGAAACCGGCGGGACGGGTTTCGACGCTCCGGGCGCGACTTACCCCCACGAAGATCCGCAGGGTTTATGTTCTTTTGCTGCACTGGTGCGCGAGCGGTTGGCGCATGATCCCGTTCTTTTGGAAATGGCCGAGATCGTTCAGGCAGCGGACATAAAAGGCGAGTTGGACAACCATCCGGCTGCTCTCGGGCTACAGTTGATCAGCCGCGGATTTCCCCTTTTGACGAAGAATGATTATGAGACCGCGGAGCGTGCCGCATTCATTTATGACGCGCTTTACGCAAGCATCAAGCAAGAGCAAGCCCCTAAGTAAACAACCAGCAATGAAAGACCAAATTGAGAAGAAAGGCAGGAGTGAAAATGAAAAGAGACAGAAACATGCCGCGCAGGGTATTGATCCATTTATCTCTGGCGCGTAAGACGAGAAGAGTTGTGCTGTGCCTCGCCGCCTTTGCGGTTGCGACCTTGTTTGTGTTGGTGGCCTGCTCTGCGCCGCAGAGCCAGTCAGGACAATCAAACAACCAGCAACAGCCCGCAGCAACAGACTGGAAGCCAGTCGAGCAAGCGTTAGGCAAAGCGGGTTCAATGCAGCCGGGCGATGTTTATAAAGTCAGTCTGCCGCGCAGCGATCTAAAGGTCACCGTCTCAGGTATCGAGCTTAAGCCAGCCCTTGCTCTTGGTTCGTGGGTCGCGTTCAAGAAGACTGGCGATATGACGTTGGTAATGGGTGATCTGGTGCTCACTGAAGATGAAGTGACACCGGTTATGACGAAACTTGAAGAAGGCGGAGTCGAACCAACGGCTTTGCACAACCACGTGCTGCATGAATCTCCGCGCGTGATGTACATGCACATTCATGCGATGGGTGACAGCGTGAAGATCGCCAAAGCCATTCACGATGCGCTCGCGTTGAGCAAGACCCCATTTGCTGCGCCCGCCGCCGCTGCTCCGAATCAGGACCTCGGAATTGATACGAAGCAAATCGATCAGATCATAGGCCAGAGTGGCAAAGTAAACGGCGGGGTCTATCAATTCTCCGTTCCACGCGCCGACAAGATCATGGACAATGAAATGGAGATTCCGCCTGCGATGGGAATTGCGCAGGCGATTAACTTCCAACCGACTGGCGGAGGCAAGGCAGCCATTACCGGCGACTTCGTGCTGTTAGCCAGTGAAGTCAATCCAGTGATCAAGGCGTTGCGAGACAACGGCATCGAAGTGACGGCTCTACACAGTCACATGCTGGTAGAGACGCCGCATCTGTTCTTCATGCACTTCTGGGCCAACGACGACGCACAAAAACTGGCCCATGGTCTGCGCGCTGCACTCGACAAGGTGAACATAGTAAAGAGCTGAACGCTTTATTGGTAACCTGATGAAGTATTCACCCCGGCCCAGTCATCGGCAACATCACCTCGCCGCTATTCGGTCATGCTAATCAACCATCAGGCGGTGGCTTGGGTCCGGGTGGCTTGGGATTTTCGGAAGCTGCAAACAATCGGCGACTGGAACGTCAAATGCGGTTCTCGTTCTAGTGTAAGACGGAACTAATAGATGAGGGAGTTACATTACCCGGCTATGCGATTTTCTTCAATGATTTCAACGAAATTGAAGTGAGCTACGGAGAAAACTCCGTTGTGTGAATTCAGAATAAACTGATGTGTCTTTGTAAGTTATTGAAAGGATTGGTGCCGAGGGCGGGAGTCGAACCCGCACGACCTTGCGGTCAACGGATTTTAAGTCCGTAGCGTCTGCCATTCCGCCACCCCGGCACTTGAGTCAAAAAATATCATGCGCAGCGCCGAGGAACAATCTTCCCATCGCCGCCTGATGAATTTGTTCGTTCTCTCTCAACCAATATGACCCGCCGTGCCATCCCGTGCTTAATTATGCTCAACTGCTTCTGTGGGGCTGGTTGCACTCCATCAGCACTAACACCACCCCGTCTTCACACTGATCGGTTCGGAGTGTAGAATCAACTCCGGAATCGCACGTAACAATCCGGAACTGCAGATCGCCGAATGAATGTCTGAAGAGCAGGAAGTTTTTCTCAAACATATTCAGAAGAAGGGACTCAAGCGCACGTCTCAGCGCGACCTGATTCTCGACATCTTCCTGCGCACGGAAGCACACCTCTCAAGCGAAGATCTTTATCGCCTGGTCCGGCAAAGAGACTCGAGCATCGGGCAAACCACGGTCTATCGCACGTTGAAACTCCTGACGGAAGCCGGGCTCGCCCGCGAAGTTCGTTTTGGCGACGGCATCACTCACTACGAACATAATTACAAACACCAACACCACGACCACATGATCTGTTCTGAGTGCGGCCGGATCATCGAGTTCTTTTCGGCCGAGCTGGAAGCGATTCAAGATGCGATGGCGGCAAAGCATCGTTTCCAGGTGACTCAACACCTGCTGCGGATTATCGGAGTCTGTGCCGAGTGCCGACGGATAATGAAAGATGCCGAAAGAGAAGGAACTCAACCGCCCGCACGTGCCCGGCAGGCAATCGCCCGCGCCCGATAACCCCGAACACAGTTTCAAAATCCGACCTCAGACCCGAGCTATTCTGGAGTGCGTTAACCAGTCAGCGCTTTGGTAGTCGCGACCTGTGACAGCTATGGTCGCTCGAGTCGCCAGGACTCGCGCATCATACTGCCCAGGACAAAGCGGTGACAGGTCGTCGCATTCCAAAGAGGCGCGCGTTTTCCGCGCGTCAGTAGTAGGTCTCCGGCGTTTTTGCGTTTTGCCTCGATTACGGTGTAACTTGCGGTTGATGCCTAATAGGGAACTATTGCGTTTCGCCTTTCGTGTGCGGATAGACAACTTAGTAATCGTTTTATTTCTTTTGTCCTTCTCACTGGTGTTAGCTGGCTGTCCGAAGAAAGACGCTCCGCCTAATTCGCGTGTGGCAACTTCGGAGCGCGCAACAGAAGCAAGCCCGGCAGTGGTCCCTGGAGCAGTGGTATTCAATGGCGAACGCGCGATGGAACATGTCAAGAAGCAAGTTGAAATCGGTCCACGCATTCCGGGTTCCCCGGAATTGGCAAAGACGCGCGACTACATAACCGGGTTGCTGAAATCTTCGGGACTTACAGTCAGGACAGATGGATTCACTGCGGCGACGCCACTGGGTGAAAAGAAAATGGTCAATCTCACTGCCGAGATTCCCGGCGAATCGAAAGACGTGATCATCGTTGCCAGCCATTACGACTCCAAGTATTTCAAGGACATGCGTTT
>WNGA01003995.1_pt1 | contig 21894 bp, 24 predicted proteins | sample 5400061 | NCBI WGS metagenome assembly WNGA01 (sample SAMN13153366, study PRJNA577476) | soil metagenome | isolation source: 100 cm soil or saprolite under grassland replicate 2 | place: USA:California | collected 2016-06-15
CTCTTCACTCTTCACTCTTCATTCTTCATTCTTCATTCTTCGTGAGAACTCCTCCCTGATGCGAGGGTTGGGCGGGTAGCAGTCGGCGATCGGGGCGCCGGTCGCGATCTTGGCTCGGACGAACTCTTCGAGGGCCTCGTGCTCGATCCCGCGCGTGGCTACCTGCTCGGCCACCTCGAACGGGAATGCCAGCACGCCATCGTCGTCGCCGAGGATCAGATCGCCGGGCAGCACCAGCACACCACCACACTGGATCGGCACGTCGACGTCGGCGGCGTACTTGTTGCGAGTGCTCGCGTACGGGTTGGTGCCTTTGAGAAACAAGGGAAGCCCCATCGGTTTCAGCGCGGGATAGTCGCGGATGCAGCCGTCGACCACGAGCCCGACTCCACCGGCGCTCTGAAAGTAGCCCGCCACGACGTCGCCGATCACTCCGGCGCTCAGATCCCCCTGCGCATCCATCACGATGACGTGGCCTGGCTTGGCGCGGTGAAACGGAACATGGCTGGGACTCGAGAGTCCCCGCTCGCGCTCGTCGAGCAATCGCTTGCGCTGGTCCTCACGCAGCGGCACGAAGCGGACGGTCACCGCCCTGCCGACCAGCCTCGCCCCTGGCGTGAACGAGCGCACGCCAACCATGCATACATTGGCGTAACCCAGCTCGGCCAACACGCTCGTCGCCACCGCCGTCGATACCTGCCGCAGCCGCTCGGCCAGCTCGGCCGAGATCACGGCCTCATCAGTCAACATGCCGCACCTCCTGTGGCGCTCGATTCGAAAGAGCATCTTAGCCATGCGGGCCGCTCGTTCGCCTGAACCGCTCGGAGCGGCTATCCTGTGACGTTCGGCGCGAGAACAGGAGGACAGCCGTGAGACTGACCACAAATCTGGGGATGCTCTTGCTGGGGATCTGGCTCATCCTGACCGGACTGTTGCCGTTTCTGAGGGTCAACATTCCCGAGCAGGCGACGATCTTGTCGGTGCTCGCCCTCATCGCCGGAGTCTTGATCTTGTTGGGCAAGTGAAGGGTGCGAGCGATCCCGCTACTCGAGCGAGCACCGTTCGACGTGACGCGGAACCGGCCGTGAGCGAGCGCCTCGGATCGCTTGGCCGGACGTCCGCCCAGTCCGCGGGACTGGGCCTTTTGGTCGCCAGTATCCAGTCGCTGCGCCCTAAGCAATGGACCAAGAACCTGCTTGTATTTGCCGGACTGGTCTTCACGTACAACCTGACTAACTGGCCGATGCTCGCCAGCACGCTCATGGCGTTCGCGGTGTTTTGCGCCCTCTCGAGCACGGGCTACATCTGGAACGACATCCGCGACGTCGAATCCGACCGCCTGCACCCAGTCAAGAAGCTCCGTCCGATCGCCTCTGGCACCCTGGCGGTGGGAGTCGCGGCCCCGCTTGGCGTCGTGCTCGGCGCGATCGGCCTCGCCGTGGCCTTCTCACTCAGACCGTCGTTCGGACTGGTGGCGGCGGCGTACGTGGTGCTGACCGCCGTCTACAGCCTGTGGCTGAAGAACCTGGTGCTCATCGACATCTTCGCGATCTCGGCCGGCTTCGTGCTGCGCGCGGTGGGTGGGGCGGTGGTCATAGGCGTGCCGGTCTCGCCTTGGCTATACGTCTGCACGGTGCTGGTGTCACTGTTCCTGGCGCTTGGCAAGCGGCGGAATGAGCTTGAGATGCTCGAAGACGGAGCGCGAGATCATCGCAAGAACTTGCAGCAGTACAGCCTCGAGCTGCTCGATCACCTGATCCTGATCGTCGCTTCGGCGCTGATCATGGCTTATTCGCTGTACACCTTCTCGGCCGAGAATCTGCCGCCCGACCACTCGATGATGCTGACCATCCCACTCGTGTTGTACGGGATGTTCCGCTACCTGTACCTGATCCGAGTCAAGGGGCAGGGCGGGGCGCCCGAGGACTTGCTGCTGACCGATCCTGGGCTGCTCGGCGCCGCGGTCGGGTGGGTGCTCCTGAGCGTCGGGATCCTGTACGTTGGGCGCTAGCAGGCCCTCACCTCCGAGGCCCTCACCCCCGGCCCCTCTCCCAAGTTTGGGAGAGGGACGGGGGTGAGGGCCTGATAGCTGATAGCTGATAGCTGATAGCGCGGGTTATCATCCGGACACGCCATGCCACGCCTGAGCCCTCGAGACATCCTCGTCCTGCTCGCCATCGGTGCGCTGTTCATCTGGTACTTCAGCCCGGGCGCGTTTCGAGATCCGACCGCCCTTCTGATCACCGTCGGCGCGATCGTCCTGGCGATCACGGTTCATGAGTTCAACCATGCGTTCGTCGCGAACGCGCTGGGCGATCCGACCCCCAAACTGATGGGCCGACTCACGCTGAACCCGCTCAGCCATCTCGATCCGATCGGCACCCTCATGCTGTTCGTCGCCCGCTTCGGCTGGGGCAAGCCGGTCATGTTCAATCCGTATAACCTGAAGGTCAACCCCGCCATTGGCTCGGCCGCGGTATCGTTCGCCGGGCCCTTCGCGAACATCCTGCTAGCCGTGGCGCTGGCGTTGCCGCTGCGGCTTGGCCTGCGGCCAGGTCCGCTGGAGGGCCAAATCCTGCGCGAGTGCATGGACATCAACGTGCTCCTGGCGGCGTTCAACCTGATCCCGATTCCGCCACTGGACGGCTTTGGAGTGCTTCAGGGCGTGTTGCCGAGCGGCGCCCGCCGGGCGCTGGAGCCGCTGCGGGCGCAAGGACCGATCCTGTTGCTGGTGCTCGTTTTCCTGCCAACGTTCGGGGGGCCGAACGTGCTGGGTATCGTGATGCGTCCAATCATCCAGGCGCTGTTGGTGCTGGTGCGAGGAGGATAGCCCTATGGCCAGGATCGCGTTTCAGCGGGTCGCCATCCTCGGGACGGGGCTGATCGGGACGTCGCTGGGCATGGCGCTCAAGCGGCTCTCGCCGGTTCCCTATATCGTCGGCTTCGACATCAGCGGCGACAGCCGTCGGGCGGCCAGCGGGCGCAAGGCCGTTGACAAAGCGACCAGCCATCTCCCCGAAGCGGTCCGCGACGCCGATCTGGTCATCGTCGCGACCCCCGTCAGGACCAGCGAGCTCATATTTCGCGAGATCGCCCCGCTCATCCGGGCGGGGACCGTGGTGACCGACACTGGCTCGACCAAGCGCCAGATCATGGACTGGGCGACGGCGATCTTGCCCCAGGGCATCAGCTTCGTCGGTGGCCATCCGATGACCGGCCGAGCGACGGCCGGGGTGTACGACGCGGCCGCTGACCTCTTCGAGAACGCCGTCTACTGCATCACGCCCCTCACTTCGGCGGATACCAAAGCTGTAGAGAAGGTAGTCAAGCTCGTCGAGGCGATCGGGGCGATCCCGTACTTCATCGAGCCCGACGAGCACGACGGCCTCGTGGCGGGTGTCAGCCACCTCCCATATGTCCTCTCGGCGTCCTTGATGCGCACCGTCGCCACGGACCGCGGCTGGCGCGAGGCCCGCACCGTCGCGGCGGGCGGTTTCGCCACCGCCACTCACCTGACCGATGGCGATCCGCGCATGTACGCCGACATCTGCCTGACCAACCGCGACCAGTTGATCCGCCAGATCGACCGAGTAACCGAGGAGCTGGCCAGTTTGCGCCAGGCGATCGAGCGCTCAGACGAGACGATCTACGACCGTTTCCTCCAGGCCCAGCGGCTTCACCTGGAGTGGCTGTCGGGTCGCGGGGCCGAGGAGGCGCCGAGCTTCTCGACCGACGACCTCAAGCCCCAGAGCCTGTTCTTGCCGGGCAAGCTGGGCGACGTGCTCCGGCGCGGCGGCAAAGACAAAACGTAGGGGCACCGCATGTGCGCCCCAGGGCGTACACGCGGGTCCGCCCCTACGGCGGCGCGACACAGGCCCCGGCGTAGAGCTGGCGGACGCGTCGCTCGATCTCGGCAGGCCCGCGGCGGTAGGAGGCCAGCCACGAGTTGAGCTCGCGGTCGAGGTCGTCTTGCGGGCTCGGCTTGCCGCTGGGCCCATAGTACTCCTGCCAGACCCGCGCCTGTTCCGTAAATGCCCGGATCTCAAACTGGAAGCAGCCTTCGCGGCTGCGTATGTCAGCGCCCGGCACGTCGTCGGCTAGATGCTTGCTTTCGTGCGCGATCAGGGTCGCGATGGCCTTTGGATCGGCGTCACGCCAGCGGTTGCTGACGACGATCGAGCGGACCGGCTCGCGCCGCGGACCAGCCACGATCCTGGTGTACTTGGCGTGCACGCTCTCCGGCAGGTCACCGAACGTGAGCTGGGTGTCCGACTGAACGATGGTATTCAGCGAATCGAGCTTGCCGATCTCTTCTAGCGCGTCGATCGCCGGCCACAGGCCCTGATCGGCTCGCATCCGCGTCCGAATCGGCGCGACCGGTGGCGGGCCCGCGGCGACGGCCGCGACCGCGACGGGTGGCTCCTGTCGGGTGAAGGCGTCGCGCAGATCTGTGTTCGGCAGGGCGGCAGGCCGCTTGACCGCGCTGGGTGCGTCTGCCGCGTACTGGCGGAAGAAGGCGCTCGTACGGGCCTGAGCCTCCAGGTCGGCCGGCAGGTCCTCGCCGGTGATCAGCGCCTTGAAGTAATCCGCCAGCAGCAGGCCCTGCGTGCAGCGGCAGCCGGCGTCGTAGTGCATGATCCCGCGCTGGAACCGCTGGTACATGAAGTTGGCGTTGTTCGGGTCAGCCGCCGGGGCCGAGGTCGGGACGCCCCAGAGCTCGAGGTTGATCAGCGGCAGCAGGCTCGGGTCGCCACCCCCCTGTGGGAAGGCCTCGCTCAGACCGACTGACGTGCTAAAGGTCGTGAAGAAGCCGACCGGCTGGCCGTTGAATACCTCGGGCGCGTTTCGTCGGACGAACTCGACGATGTTCGTCGCGTAGCCGGGCTCGCCCGGCGTGGGGGCCGACGTCGCGAGCCGGGCATCCAGGGCCGGGAAAGTCGAGCCGTTGATGCGCGTGTACGGCAGAAGGCCAGGATCGAGCAGATTCAGCGAGCGGACGCTGCCATCCGGACCGAGCTGCAGGACTCGGCGCTGGAAGAACTGAGTGGGCAGGCCCAGGAACTGGAAGGTTCGGGAGGTCGGGAAGCCGAACGTCTTCACCCGCCCCCGGTGCGCGAAGTAGTCGGCGACCTTCGCCTCGTCGATGCCGAAGCCGGTCTCGGAGAAATAGGCGTAGCGGCCAGCGTCCTGGGCGTGAGCCGGCGGCGCGACGAGCCCAAACAGGAACGCGAACGCCGCCAGCGCCTGGATCAGAATCGAGGCGCGGCGGCGTTTGGGTTCAGTCAATCGCAGGCCTTATCTCCTCACGTCGAAGTCCCGCGACGCCTCGCCACTCCTGCTGCCGTCCTTGGCCTTCACCGTCGCGGTCGCGGTGCCGTTCTTTGCATCGCTTGGGACGGTGAATGTCCACTCGCACTTGCCCTTGCTGTCGGCGTCGATCTTGCCCGGCTTGTCCTCGCTGCCATCGGCGTATCTGACCCTCAGCTCGCAGGTAGCATTCTTGTTCGTGTGGGCGGTGAGCGTGACGCTGTTGCCTCGCTTGACCGAGTCGATGCTGTCGATGCTCACGCTGACGTCGCCTGACGAACTGCTTCCTGACGTCGAGGTGGCGGTAGGCGTCGCGGTAGCGTCTACGACCGGCGTGGGGGTTCTGGTCGCCCTTTCCCTCGTGGGCTCCGGCGTGCCGCCCGGGGCGTTCGCCGCTGGAACGGGCGTTACCGCGTCGGCTGGCATCAATGCCGCATAGACCGGGTCACCCTCTGGGATCGCGTTCAGATCGTCGTCCGAGATGGCGATTGTGGGCACCCAGCGGCGCTGGCCGTTGGTGATCAGGTAGATGGCCCCATCCGAGCGGAGGGCCACCTGGCCATCCGAGGGCGCAAGCTGCTGCGCGGCAGCGGGGCCGAGCAGGCTGCCAACCAGAAAGCCACACGCCAGGAGAGCTGCGTATCTCACGATGTTTCGCATGGGGTCTACCTTCCTCCAGTGAGCTTGGCCGCCGTGGCGGCAAGTTCGCGGCGACCGCTCAGGCCGCCCGCGCCACACCACTGGGTCCGGGACGTCCGGCCCGAGGCGGCCGGATTGTAAAGCCTGGACCCACTTCAAGCCAACGAAACGCTGGCCCAGCCTACGACTCGTGTCGCTCCGGCGGCAGCCAGTAATGGTGCCAGTAGTTGAAGGTCTGGGTCCCGAAGACGGCCCGACGGTGGCGGCTCTCATCGGGTGCCCGGCCGATCGCTGCCACGTAGGCCACCGCGATCGCCTCCGAGCGCTCACCGTGGGGAGCCGAGACGCGACAGACGGCAAGGTGATAGGTCGGCGGAACGGTGTTCTCGGCCGTGAACAGGCTGTACAGGTCGCCCTCCTCCCAGATCAGCGCTTGATCATCACTCAGCTCGGCCGGCGCCAGGTTCGGCGGGGAGGGCCGAACCCGCGGGATCCAGCTCACCAGATCACGAGTCGGGTGATCGAGGCGCATGGCCAGTGGGCGGTGGGCAGTGGGCAGTGGGCAGTGGGCAGTGGGCAGTGGGCAGTGGGCAGTGGGCAGTGGGCAGTGGGCAGTGGGCAGTAATCATGCAGTATAGGTAACCACTCGCCACGTGCGTGGCCCAGAGCATTCATGCGATTATTCTTCCCCGCTCGTCGACTGCCTACTGCCTACTGCCTACTGCCTACTCGTCTGCCCACTGCCCACTGCCTACTGCCTACTCGTCTGGCCAGCGCCAAGGTCGAGCTGAGCAAGCGCTTTACGCGGCAGGGGATCGATTCGTTCCTTCGGCGCGAGCTGCGATCCGTCTCAGGCCGGGTACTGGATCTGGGGGCCGGCCTGCAGCCGTTCGCCGAGCTGCTTCCGCCCCGCACAGTTGCGCTCGACCATCGATCGCGGCCTGGTCTCCATCTGGTCGCGGACGCCCATCGGCTGCCCTTCAAGGACGAAACTTTCGACGCCGTCGTCTGCACCGAGGTATTCGAGCACCTGATCGACCCGCCAACGGCGGCCCGCGAGATCATCCGTGTGCTGAAGCCCGGCGGGCGCTTGGCCCTCACGACCCGCTTCTGCTTCCCGCTCCACGAGCGACCGGCCGATTTCTGGCGCTTCACGCCCTACACGCTTGCGCGCCTATTCGCGCCGCTGGAGCCGGTCGTCCTGCCTCAGCACAGCGCGTACCGCACCCTACTGGTCCTGCTGGTTCGGCTGGTGATGGAGCCAACGCCGCTCAATCGGCTGATCGCGCCGCCCGTGTTGGCCCTGTGCGGCCTCCTGTGGGGCCTGGAGCCAGTAGCGAATCGCATCTTGCCGAGCGATTCGATCAGCAGCGGTTATCTGGTGTCCGGTCAGAAGCCGACGAGCTAGCAGGTGCGTGTTCTAAGCGCGGCTTGACGCACAGGGCCGTGGAAAAGGTACCCTCCAGGCGCGCGCTGATTCGTTGATTGACGTAAACTCGCGTTGCCATGGATTTTGAGGCCATCAGAGTGAGCAGCCAGTGGATCCCGTCGGCCCTGGTTGCTATTGGGATCGTTCTGATCATCCTGGTGCTGGTCGCATGGTTCCGTTCCAATCGAGCGGAAGCAACCCCTAACGCCGAGCAGCGAGAGGAGATCAGACGTTTCGTGGAGCGTGACTTCGCGCGCTACGCGGCGCGAGGCCTCGCCGCGGCTGGCAACGGAGCCGTACTCACCCCGAATCTGGCCACGGATCCAGGCTGGAGAAAGGTCTTCGTCCACCACCTCGAGCTTCAAAGCGAGCTGCGTCACCTGACCAAGTCGTCGGCGCTCGCGATCTACACGATTTACATCGACGCGGCGGTTCAGCGCGAGCTGGCGGCCCTCGGGGCGGTCAGTGCGCCGACCGCTTCGGAGGATACCGTCGACGGCGTCGCGCCGAGTTGATCACGCCGATCACTGCCGAGCTCTTCTTGACAGCCGCTCGCCTACGCTCGCGACGCTGAAGAGTCCTGCGCGCCTCCCCCTCCCCCAACCCTGCTGACGAAGCCGGGCGCGAACGCGGCCACCCGTTTCTCCGGATAGCCGAAAGCCGGATCGGGCCGAGCCACGGCCAGCACGGAGATCCCTAGCTCGCGGAATAGCGGCTCGGCCCAACGCAAGACGGGCTGCGCACGAGCGGCCACGAAGACGGAGTCCTCCACTACGAAGCCGGCCCGTTCCAACGTGAACGCCAGCGTCCGCGGCGTGAAGGCGTTGATGTGCTCGCTGGCTCGATATCCATTGTGGCCGATGGCCCGCCTTATCGCCCAGTCCACGATCGGCAGGGGCGGCATCGTGGGCACGTGGATGAACAATCGGCCGCGCTCGCCGAGCTGGGCACGCAAGCGCAACAGAAACAGGTGCGGCGCGACCAGATGCTCGAGCAAGTTGGAGCAGAAGACTGCCTCGAATGGTCGGCCGAAATCGGGCAATCCGTCCTCCACGTTCGCCAGCTCCACCTCCATGCCCAGCGCGTCGCAAAAGGCGACGTTGCGCTCGATCGCGTCCACCCCGGCGCTACCCGGGCCAAACTGCACGAGGTGCTGGCCGTAGCCGCAACCGATGTCCAGGACCGACAGACGATCGGCGTGATAGGCCTGGCAAACGAAGCGAACTGCGCGAGACGGTACGAAGAACTCGCGCAGGATACGCTCCGTCTGGTCGGGCGCGAGCGGAGACCGGGCTCGAACCAGCCTGGCGACGTCGTCCGGGGATCTCATCGAGGGATGGTTGCGACGGCTATCCGAAGGTACGCGACGGAGCAGCCGGCAGCCGACCCAGCCGCGAGACGTATCATACCAGGAGCTCTGGCCTGACCCGGGGAGGGACGCCATGAACGTGCTGGATGCCCAGCCGCACGCTTCCGGCGAGGACGCACGCGCCGCGTCCTCGGCGGAAGGGGAGCCGAAGCAGCAGACGCCAAAGAAAGTCTACGAGGCCGGGGGCGTGATCATCCATCGAGGCAAGGTCGTCCTGCGCTTGACGGACGAGCAGCACTGGATCTTTCCGAAAGGCAAGCTGAAGAAGCATGAGCCGCCCCTCCAGGCTGCCGTTCGCGAAGCGGTCGAAGAGACCGGGCTGCTGGTCGAAGTCGTCGACGATCCGATCGACATCATGATGCCCCATCAGGGGAAGAAGCGCCGCTTCATGTTCTACTTGATGCGAGCGACAGGCGAGACGCCCGACTGGCCGCATCACGATGGTCGTGACACGTTCCTGGTCCATCCCGACGCCGTCGAAGACTTGCTTCGCCGCAGGGGCTACGGCCGCCTCTGGGAGGTCTGCCGCGACCGCGTCCGGAAGCTGCTCACAAGTCGCGAGTGATGCCCGGCACGCACCTTGCGACCTGGGACGCGGAGGTGCGCGCATGTGGTACGTGCCCGAGCCGCCGGGGCCCGAACCGGGCCCACCCGATCCAGCGCCCCAGCCACCCCCACCCGAGCCGATCGACGTCCCCGGCCCGCCGCCCGGGTAGAGAGCGTCGGTTCGTAGGAGGCCGACCAGGTCGGCCCCAAGGCGCACTGGCGTACGGGCTGCGAAGGGCGCCTTGGCGGCCCACGACGCATAGAGTGGGCATTGCGACCTCCCTGCGGCGAGGGACGGTGGCGTGGCTCTGAACGATCCGGAGCTGACGCCGCTCGTGTGGCGAACTGTCGCCCTTTACAGCGCGGCCAATTTCGGGGCGAACGCGCTGGCGGCCTTCGGCAACGCCGCGCTACCGCTGTATCTGGCCAGCTACGGCGCGCCGAACGTGGCGATCGGGTTTCTGGCTCAGGAGCGAAGCTTCATCGGCGGCCTGGCGCAGCCGCTCGTGGGCGCCTTGAGCGACCGCACCCGCTCCCCGCTCGGACGCCGACGGCCGTTCTTTCTGGTGGGCGTCCCACTGGTCGTCCTGAGCCTGCTCGCACTGGCTGCCCACCCGCCGTTCTGGTCGGCGGTGGCCCTGTTGGCGGTTCTGGCCTTTTTCCTCGCGGTCGCCTACGACCCGTATCTGGCGCTCCTGGCGGACATCGTCCCCAGCCAGCAGCGCGGCCGAGTGGGCGGCGCAATGGGGGTGGCGAATATGACCGGCCAGGTGGCCCTGCTGGCCGCCGCGAGCCTGCTCTGGGAGGAGCGCGAGGGGCTGGTGTTCGGGCTGGTCGCAGTGGCCGTCGCGGCCGGCTTCGCGACAACGTTTCTGGGTATCCGCGAGCCACCTAACCCGAACCAGCCCGGCCCTCCCGTGCGCCCTTCACTGCGACCGCTGGCCTACATTCGCGGCGTGCTCGCCGAGCGAGAGCTGGCGAAGTACGTCTGTGTCACCGGCCTATTCTGGCTTGGGACCGGTGGGGTGGTGCCTTTCTTGACCCGCTACGGCGTGGACGAGCTCCGTGTCGAGACGAGCACTGCGTTCCAGCTGCTGCTGGTCGCGGTGGCCACGACGGCCCTTTTCGCACTCCCAGCCGGCGCCCTCGGCGACCGGTTTGGCAAGCAGCGGGTGCTGGGACTGGGCCTGCTCGGCTACGGGGCTGCTTGCCTGGCCGGCGCGGCAGCCCAGACGGTGGCGCAGGCGTTCGTGATTCTGGCGGCCGTCGGCGTCGCAAACGCCGCCTGCACGGTGCTGCTCTTCCCGCTCCTGGCCGATCTGCTCCCCAGAGACCGGGCCGGGGAGCTGACCGGACTCGGCTCGGCCGTCTGGTCGATCTCTCAGCCGCTTGGGGCGGCCGGCGCGGGCCTGCTCGCCGACCTGACGGGCAGCCTTCGGACGGCACTCTTCTTGGCCGGCCTGCTCACCCTGGCCAGCGCGGCGCTCCTTACCCGAGTCCGAAGTCCGAAGTCCGAAGTCTGAACCCGAGTCATTTCACCTCGACTCCGGCGATGCGCTCGGCAGGTTGGACCATCGCGGACATATCCTGGTCGCCCAGGCCAAGCTGGCTGGCCTCCTTGAACAGCTCGAGCGACGTGCTGGTGAGCAGCAGCCGCGTGCCGAGTTCCTGGCCAAAGCTATGGATCAGGCCAAGGTCTTTGAGGATCAGGCTGACGGGTGTAGCTGGGTCGAACTTGCGCTGGAGGATCAGCGGGACGTGGCGGTTGAGCATCGCGCTGGCGCCGAAGCTGGTCCCCAGCACGTCCAGCATCACCTTCGGGTCGGCGCCCGCCTTGACGCCCATTACGAAGCCCTCGACAGCCGCGACTGTGTGCACGCCAACCAGCAGCTGATTGACCAGCTTGACGATCGTGCCGGTCCCCTGGCCACCGCAATGCTTGATGTTCTTGCCCATCGCCTGGAAGACGGCCGCGGCCTTCTCGAACGCGGCGGCGTCGCCACCCACCATGATCGTGAGGGTGCCCGCCTGCGCTCCGCCGGGCCCGCCGCTGACCGGAGCGTCCAGAAAGGCAGCCCCCTTTGCCGCGGCCGCCTCGGCGCAGCGGGCGTTGGTGGCCGGGCTAACCGTGCTGTGGTCGATCCAGACCTGTCCGGCCCGTCCGCCCTCGGCGATGCCGCTGGGGCCCAGGTAGACTTCCTCGACCGACGCCGGGGTGGGCAGGCAGGTCAACACGAAGTCGCTCGCCTGGGCCACCTCCCGTGGTGAGCTGGCAGGCCTGGCACCCTCGCCAGCCAGCTCGTCCACCACTGCCCGGCTGCGATTGTGGATGGTCACGTCAAATCCGGTCTTGAGCAACTGTTGAGTCATCGGGCGGCCCATCTTGCCCAGCCCGATGAAGCCGACCTTACCACCAGCCATGTCGAGTTTCCCTCCCGTCAGTACAGCTCCAGAGTGCAGAGTCTGGAGTCAAGGGTCAAACCTGGCCGTCCGAGTGTAGCACGCCCCTTCTGCGCCACCGCGCGGGCGCGTTCCCCACGCGAGCCGTCTTGCGCGACCGTGCGGCGTGACCTTACAATTAGGTAAAGAATGATTTCCTTACCACATCGGCGGCGGATGAGACCAGCGCGCAGCAAGCTGACGAGCAAGGGCCAGGTCACGATCCCGAAGGACGTGCGGGCTCAGCTGGGTTTGAGGCCCGGCGATGAGATCGAGTTCGTCAAAGACGGCCTAGGCTTCCGCGTCCAGAAGCGGCTCGTAAGCTCTCCCTTCGACGCCTACCTCGGATGCTTGAGGGGGCTGGCCGGACAGGACCCAGACCGACTGGTGGAGGAGATGCGTGGGCCGTGATAGCGGCTGTCGACACGAACGTCTTCCTCGACATCCTGATCCCTGACGCGCCTCATCTGTCTTCATCCAGGCGTGCCCTCGCAGACGCTGCTCGGGCCGGAGCATTGATCATCTGCGAGACCGTTTACGCGGAACTGGCCGCGACTTTCGCGGGCCCGGCCGACTTGAACAGTTTTCTGACGAACACTGGCGTGCGACTCGAGCCGTCAGGCGCTGAGGCCCTGAGCACAGCTGGGCATGCCTGGCGCCAGTATCGGGCGCGCCAACCTGGGCAGCTCGCCTGTCCCGACTGCGGCACGGTCCAGACCCTCCCATGCGACGAGTGCGGCGCGAGCATCTCGGTCCGTCAGCACCTGGTCGGAGACTTCTTGATCGGCGCGCACGCGCTCGTGCATGCCGACCGGCTCCTGACTCGGGATCGAGGGTACTACCGGACCTACTTTCCTCAGCTCCGCCTGGCCTCCTAACCGGATCGGATCGGCTGTCATCCTGAACAGCGAAACCCCCCTGCGCGCCACTCGTTTCTGAGCAACGGACCTACTCCGAAATTCAACGTGGCGCGCCGGCCTTTGGCCCGGGGGCCGCCGCCTGGTACTATCCTCGCCCCTAAAATTGCCCGCCGCACGGGCCCAACTTGCGAGCCTCAGGGACCTGCATGCACCTGAATACTCGAATCGCGGCGCTCCTTGCCGCCCTCGCGCTGCTGTCAGCACTGTCGTCTGTCCCGGTCCGGGCTGATCCGGGCCCGATCGCCGTGGCCCCACTACCGCCTGTGGCGAACCCCGATGGTCGCTTCGGCATAGTCCAGGGCGTAGCTGCTCCTGATCTGGCACTCAACGCGGGCGCGCGCTGGGACCGTGTCATCTTCCCCTGGTCCCTGATCCAGCGGGACGGGCCAGATAGCTGGAAGGAGCTGTACTACTCGGATGAGATCATCCGCGCCCAGGCCGGGCGAGGCGTGACGATGGTCGGCGTGATCATCTACACGCCCCAGTGGGCCTCGATTGACCCTCCCCGCGGCCGTCCCATCGACCGCCCGCAGGGCCTTAACCTGCCCTACAACGATGCGAAGAATTATTGGGGCCAGTTCGTTCGCAAGCTGGTCGCGCGGCACAAGGGGGTCGTCGACAACTGGGTGGTCTGGAACGAGCCTGACCTCTTCGACCCAAGCACGCGGTACACCTGGGATGGCTCGTACGAGGAGTACGCCCAACTGCTGAAGGTCGCGTATCTGAACATCAAGGAGGTCAACCCCAAGGCGCGGGTGATCGCCGGCGGGTTCGCATACTGGTGGGACAAGCACTATGGCCGGCCGCCTTACCTGGGTCCATTGCTCGAGGTCATCGCCCGCGATCCTGAAGCCAGGCGCAACAACCACTACTTCGACGTGGTCAGCCTGCACGCCTACAGCGCGCCGCTCAACTCGTATACCCAGCCACTCATCTTTCGCGAGATCCTGGAGCTGCGCGGGATAAAGAAGCCGATCTGGATATCCGAGAGCAACGTCGTCCCGTACGACGACCCGTCCAATCCGCTGCCGCCCGGTGGGCTGCGGGCAACGCTGGACCAACAGGCTTCTTACGTGATCCAGAGCATGGCGCTAGCTCTGGCCGCTGGCGTCGACCGATACGGCATCTACAAGCTGGTGGACGAGGCGCCCGAAAACAACACCGAGATGTGGGGCCTGGCTCGCAACGACCTGAGCCTCAAACCGGCCTACGTAGCCTATCAGGTTGGGGCGACCTATTTTTCTAACGTCCGCTCGGCTGTCTACAGTTGGCCGGGCAGCGCAGAGGTGCCAACGCCGGAGCAGGTCAAGTCGATCCTGACGTCAAACGCGAACCGAGTCCAGTTCATCTGGCCGGCCCAGCTCAGCCAGGTCGTCCTGGAACGCGGCCCGAAGCGAACGACGGTCGTCTGGAACAACTCGCCGCTCGACGTGACTCACCGTGTGCCGGCCACGGCCAGGCGGGCGACGCTGGTGACCAAGTTCGGAAAGACCGACACGATCACCGCTCGAGACGGGTTCTACGTCATCGACCTGCCGGGCTCGCAGCACAACCCGGACATCCGCGACTACAGCATCTACATGATCGGCGGCGAGCCGTTCATCATCGACGAGGAAGTGCGGCCGCTGCCGACCGATCGCGTCGCCAGTCGGATCGAGATCGTCTGGCCCAGGGACGGCGCAGAGACGAAGGACGCCGAGCGCGCGAACGTCACCGCGCAGCTGCTGATGCCAGGCCCGGCCAACGAGTCCGTCCCGTGTCGCTACAAGCCGGACAACGTCCAGCTGTGGTCCAAGCCAAACGGCGGCGAGAAGGAGTTTGTCGGAGATGGCGTGCGGCGAATGGCCGAGGCGGACGGGCTTCGGTATCCCGTCTGGGACTTCAACGAGGTGAATGTCGGATTCGCCCGCGACCCGAAGAACTTCTACGAGTACTACGTGGTAGTCGACGGCGTCCAGACCGAGGCGACGGTCTGGACCTACGGCGGGCCCAACGGCAACGACTGGCGCCAGCCGCCCCAACGCCCGGCCCGCGGCTGCGAATAGGCGAGTTCACACTCAGCGCCGCCTGACTGTACCGCGACCGTCAGGGAGCGGCCGGTCCTTGCTGCCGGTCCCTGACGGTGACGGTACCGAGTCCCAACGGCTCACCTGACCCAGTCCCAGACGGAGATGGGAGGATGCTCAGCCGATAGCCAGGCGCGCGATAGCGTAGGCCAGGCCGGGCACCAGGCCGAGGAAGACCACAGCCGCGCCAGCCAGGAGCACGGCAGGCGCGGGGAAGCGCGGGCCCGGGCCGCCGCCATCCGCCCGAACGGCGGCGAACACGTCGGGCAGGGGTCGTAAGTAGTAGAGCACGCCCGCCACTCCGCCGACCGCCGCGACGACCGTTGGGCCCCAGCCGGCAGCGTGCCAGGCCGCCGCCAGCACGGCCAGCTTGGCCCAGAAGCCCGGGGCCGGCGGGATTCCAGCCAGTGACAGCAGTCCGAGTGCCAGGCCGAGCGCGCGCGTCGCGCCCCACTCCTCTGACGGCACGTCGGCCAGACCGAGCGGCCCGGGGCCGCGACCGGCCAGCGCGGCGAACACCAGCAGGGCGGTCAACGCGTAGATTTCGACGTAAAAGACCGCCGCCGCGCGACCCTCCGCGCCGCAGCCAAGCGCCAAGGCGAGGAAGCCCGCGTTCGCAACGGCCGAATACGCGAGCATTCGCCGCAGCTCGCGCTGGGCGAGCGCTCCCAACGTGCCCCACACGATCGACAGCAGCCCGATCCCGATGAGAACGGCGGGCGGCGGCGCGCCGGCCCCGACAACGAGTCGGCCGAGCGCCAGCACAGCGGCCACCTTGCTGGCGGCCATTACGTAGCCGGCCAAGGCGGGCGCGCCGGCCGTGTAGACGTCTAGGGCGCCCCAGTGCAGTGGCACCACCGCCAGCTCATAGCTGACTCCGAGGCCGAACAGCATCACCCCGGCCAGCAGCACCCAGTGATACGCCGCTTCGACCTGAGCCAACGAGGGCCAGGCAAAGGAGCCGGTCGCCAGAAAGATCAGCCCGAGCCCATAGATCAGCGCCGCAAAGGTGATCGCGCTAAGCACGAAGTATTTGAACGCCGCCTCCAGTGGCCGCTCGCCACGACCCAGGCCAATCAGCACCGCGGCGCTCAACGACAGCGTCTCCAGGCCCAGCGCGGCACTCAAGAGATCCCCAGCGGTCGCCAGCACGACCGCGCCGGCCGAGCCGAGAAGCACCAGAGCCGCCACCTCAGGGCGCTGTGTTGTCACGTGCAGCTCGGCGCTCGGAACCAGCAGCATTGCGATCGCGGCCGCGCCGAGGATGGAGAACAGGGCGATCTGGCTCAGCGGGTCGCCCGCCACGCTAGGCAGCGCGGCGACGACCAATGTCAGCATCCCGATCGTCCCGAGCGCGGTCGAGTCTCTCGTCAGGCGAGAGGTCAGGGTGAGGATCACCATGGCACCTACGACCAGGATCGCGACCGAGAGCAGGGCCGGAGGAACGCTCATGCGCGCAATCCGATCAGCAGAATGATCGCGATGCCGAACACCGACGCCAGCGCGTAGCGTCCGAGACGGCCGCTGTGGATGGCGGCCAGGCGATCCGCCAACCCATAGCCCCGCCGCGCGACGGCCCCCACCCAACCAGCGTCGGTGCCGACACGGACCGGCTCGGCTGCCTGCTCACGGCCCCGCCAGCCAGAGAGCGCGAAGCCAAACACGCCGAGCAGTCCGGCAAAGAAACCGAACGGGCTGGCGAAGCGGACCGGCTCAGCGTGGCCGGCCGTCTCGCCGAGCGCTGACGAGAGCAGCCCGGCCGGCCATTCCAGGTAGCCCGCGACGACCGCGCCGACCGCCAGCGGCACAAGCGGCCAGAGCAGGAGCGGAGACGGGTGATGGATCGGCTGTTCATCCGGTCGCGGCCCGTGGAACACGCCGAAGAAAAGGCGGCCGATGTAGAGGCCGGTCAGAAACGTGCCCCCAAACAGGCAGACAGCCAGGAGGAGGTTGGCCTGCTCGCCGGCGTCCAGAATGGCGTCTTTGCTGAGCGCGCCTGAGAGGCCAGGTAGGCCCACCAGCGCCAGTGACCCGACCAGGAAGGCGGCGTAGGCGCCGGGCAAGGCTCGTCTCAGGCCACCGAGCGCGGCCAGCTCCTCCTCGCCGTCCCGGGCGTGGATCACGACCCCGGCCGAGAGGAACAGCAGCGCCTTGAACGACGCGTGGGTTACCAGGTGAAAGATCGCCGCGAACGGGGCGCCAAAGCCGACCCCCGCGAACATGTAGCCGAGCTGGCTAACGGTCGAGTAGGCCAGGCCGCGCTTGAAGTTGGCTTGCTGCAGGCTGGCGAGCCCCCCGCCCAGCGCGGTCGCCACGCCCAGGGCCGCTGTAGCCACGGCGACGGGCGGAGCGGCCGCGAGCAGCGCGTTAGTCCGCACGAGCAAGTAGACGCCGGCCGCCACCATCGTCGCGGCGTGAATCAGGGCGCTGATGGGGGTTGGACCGGCCATCGCGCTGGGCAGCCAGAAGTAGAGCGGCCCCTGCGCGGACTTGGCCGCGGCCGCGACGAGCAACAGGCTCGCGGTCAGGCGCGCCCCCCCGGGCACGGCGAGGCAGGCCGGCGTCTGTAGGGTGAGCAGATCGCCGCATCCGGCCGGCACGAGCACGATCGCCACCAGGAGCGCCGCGTCGCCCACCGCGTTGGCGGCGAGCGCCTGGAGGCCCGCGCCGAGCGTGCCCGGCCGATCGAGCCAGAAACTGATCAGCAGGAAACTGGCCAGCCCCACGCCGGCCCAGCCGATCAGAAGGACCGCCAGGTTGCCGGCCAGCACGAGGATCGCCATGCTGGCCACAAAGAAGTCCAGGTACATGAAGAAACGGCGCTGGCCGGCGGGCGGCTCGTCGGCCATGTAGGCCAGCGAGTAGACGTAGACACACAGCGAGACGAAGCCGAGCACGGCCAGCATGACCGCTGCGAGCGCATCGCCTCGAAGGTGGAATGCCCCATCAGGCAGGAAGGGCAGCCAGTCTACCTGGCGCAACTCGGCCGCGGTGCGCGATCCAAGCAGCCAGGTGACGGCAACCACGAGCAGGACCCCAGGACCAGCCAGGCTCGCCGAGCCCGGCCTCCGCCCGACGCCGAGCCCGGTCAGGACCAGGCCGGGCAGCGTGAGCGCCCAGGCCCAGAGCAGCACGCCACTCATCCGCGGACCTCCGCCGGATCGTCCACGTCGACCCGGGATCGGTCGCGGAAGAGGGCTAGCGCGAGTCCCAGGCCGACCACCGCCTCAGCGGCGGCCACGACCAGCACGATAAGCGCCGCCGCCTGGCCATCCACCACCCCGCGCACTCTGGCGGCTAGCACGAAGAGCAAGTTGCCCGCGTTCAACATGAGCTCGACGGACATGAGCATGGCGACCGGATTGCGCCGCAAAAGCACGCCCCCACTACCGAGTGCGAGCAGAGCGGCGCTTGTGCCCAGGACGAGCACCTCGGAGCTCAGGGCGCCTGCTCCTGGCGGCGCCAGATAGCTACGGCGCCAACGATGGCCACTAGCAAGAGTGGGGCGGTGAGCTCAAACGGTACGACCAGCGGCCCGAACAGTGATCGGCCGATCGCCTCGACGCCCCCCACGGACCGACCGGTCGCGGCCGGCAGGCTGGCCGAGAGGCCGGCGGCCAGCGCGGCGAGCAGCGCCCCGGCCGCCAAAACCGCCGAGAGCGCGCGCCCGCTCCCGATCGGTCCCTCGGCACCCCCGGCCGGCAGCAGCGCGATCACGAACAGGAACAGCACCACGATTGCGCCCGAGTAGATCAGCACCTGGCCGATCGCGACGAGGTCGGCGGCCAGCAACAAGAACAGCGACGCGATGGCGAGGCTGTGAACCAGCAGGCCGACGACGGAATGGACCGGCCGCCGCGCCAGAACCACCGCGAGCCCACTCACCAGGGCGACGGCGCATCCCACTGCCAGCGGGAGGAAGAGCTCAGACAAGGCCTAAGCCCCTGACCCGGGACGACCTAACCCCCCGGCCCCCTTCAGGGAAGGGGGCCGGGGGGTTAGGTTAATCGCTAGGGAAGGGGGTCGGGGAACAACTGCGCTTTGCCAGCTTAGCTTACTCAGCGGCCCTCTCACTTGTCTCCTCGGGAGCCAAACGCGGATCCGGACCGCCGACTGGATGGTGGGTGCGGTACACGGTGCCGAGCGTGGTGTGGACCCCACGCTCGTCCATCGAGCGCTCGACGTCGGGGTGAAACTGGGCCCGTGGGGCGTACCTCTCAGGCTCGAGCAGCATCTCTTTCGTGTAGACGAAATCCTCACGGGCGAAGTCGGCCAGCTCGTATTCCGGACCGAGCTTGATGGCGTCAACCGGGCAGGCCTCTTCGCACAGCCCGCAGAAGATGCAGCGGATCATGTTGATCTCGTAGACGCTGGCGTACCGCTCACCGGGCGAGACAGGCTTGCTCGGATCGTTCTCGGCCGACTGGACGTAGATCGCCTCCGAGGGACACGCCGCCGCGCACAGGCTGCAGCCGATGCAGCGCTCGAGCCCATCCTCATGGCGATACAGCCGGTGGCGGCCCCGGGACCGCGGCGCCAGGGGTCGCTTCTCCTCGGGATAGCGAAGCGTGATCGGCGGCTGGACGACGTGCTTGAGAGTGGTCCAGAACCCCTTCGCGAGCGCCAACGCGTCACGCAGCACGACAAGCTACCCGATGATCGCCACGGCCAGCGCCGTCACGGCGACGTTGAGCAGGCCGAGCGGCAGCAGGATGCTCCAGGAGAGCCGCATCAATTGATCGTAGCGCAGCCGAGGCAGCGTGGCCCGCAGCCAGACGAACATGAACAGGAACAGCACCATTTTGACGAAGAGCCAGTGGGGGCCCGGGAAGACCGGCCCCCACCAGCCGCCGAAGAACATCGTCGCCGCCAGCGCCGAGACGCTGATCATGCTGACGTATTCGCCGATGTAGAACATCGCGAATCGCATCCCGCTGTACTCGGTGTGATAGCCAGCCACCAGCTCAGTATCGGCTTCAGGTAGATCGAAGGGCGCGCGGTTGACCTCGGCCACGGCCGCGACCAGGTAGAGCAGAAACCCGAGCGGCTGGACGAGGATGTACGGCACCGAGCGCGCCTGCGCCTCGACGATCTGGCGCAGTGAGAGGCTGCCGCTCACGATCACTACGCCTACCAACGACAGTCCCAGGATCAGCTCATACGACACGACCTGGGCCGCGGCCCGAAGCCCACCCAGGAGCGAGTATTTCGAGCCTGACGACCAGCCACCAAGGACCAGACCGTACACGCCGAGGCTGCTCGCCGCCAGCAGGTAGAGCACCCCCACCGGCAGGTCCGCGACCTGGAGCGGGACGTCCACGCCGGCCACGGAGACCGTCGGTCCAAGCGGCACGACGGCGAAGGCCGCGAGAGCGGCGAATAGCGCCAGCGCGGGCGCGATCGGGTAGAGCAAGCGGTCGGCCGAGGCCGGCGCGATGTCCTCTTTGAAAAACAGCTTGAGCGCGTCGGCCAGCGGTTGAAGCAGGCCGCCCGGACCGGTCCGATTGGGGCCAATCCGGACCTGGATTCGGCTGATCGCGCGCCGTTCGAACCAGGTCATGTAGGCCATCCCGGTCAGCAGCCCGAAGATGACGAGCAGCGAGCGGACCAGGTCGAGTGTGAGCGAGCCGTCCATCAGCGATCCGCACTCGCCACAGGTAGGTCCAGCTTGCCGCGGCGCCTGCCGCCACTTTCCGGGAATCGGTAGGCGGGATGCGCCTCTGCAAGCGAAGCGCGGATGGCGGCCAGCTCACGGGGTGGACTGCCACCGAGAGCGGCCGCCAGGTCGGCCACGGCCAGCCAATCGGGCGGCACACGCTGGGGAGGCCGTGCGGCCGCCTCGAGGAACTGGACTCGGCCCTCCAAGTTTGTCAACGAGCCCGCCTGCTCATACGGATGGGCGATCGGCAAGACGACCTCGGCCGCCTCGGCGTCGTCGATGGGACCCGTCGTCACCAGGATGCGTCGGGCGCCGCCGGCCGGCGGCCACTCTTCGCGCCCGAGCAGTAGGAGTGCCGACAGGTCGCCAGCCGTCGCTCGCCCGACCACGTCGCCTCCTGCCGGAGGCATCGCGATGTCAGCCGCCAAGTCCATGGCGCCTCGCCCGTTGGCCGCCAGCGGCGGGCTGCCCAGCATGCCCGTCTCGCCATCCGCACCCATCGCCGTGGCCAACCGCTCGAGTAGGCCGCGCGCCTGCTGGTCCCCGGCCAGGCGAGGGTGGACCAACAGCGCCGCCGGCGTGCGGCCGAGGGCTTGCGCGGCGGCCGCTATCGCGCGCCGATCTGGCTCGCGGCCCGCCCACGCGGCACGCCCAGTGACGGTCTCAGCCCTCTTCGCGGCTCGCGACCCGGGGCCCTTCGCTCCGCTCCAGGCCGGGCTGGCGAGTCGCACGATCTGTTTGACGATCCCGAGCTCGTGCCCGGCTGGAATCCGCAGCCAGTGGGCGGTGTCGCGGTACAAGCCGTTCTGGGGGCCAATGACCAGCAGCGTGCTTCCGCCCAAGACAGCCTTACGCAGCCAGAGTGCGAGGATCGGCAGCTCGTTCCATGGATCGAGACCGACCAGGACAATCGTTCGGCACGCAAGCAAGTTCCTGATCGCCCCGCGCAGGAGCCAGCCGGTCCCGCCCGATGGCCAGAACGCGGCTGGCGCCTCGGGCAGGGCTGCCCGCAGCGCATCCGCGAACAGCCAGATCGCTTCGTTGGTGAGCCCGGGCGAGGCGAGCATGCCAGCCGGGCCTGAGCGCAGGAGCGTGGCGGCATGTGCATAAGCCTCGTCCCAGGCGGCAGGCTTGCCCCGGACCAGCGGTTGAACAGCCCGGCCCTCCAAGACGGGCGGCATCGTGTCGAAGCGACCGTAGTCACACAGCCAGCCGTCATCTATCTCGCGGTTCTCCCGACTGACGATCCGCTGGACGCGGCCGTCCCGGGTGTGCACCTCGACGTTGCAGCCGACCGCGCAGCCGGCGCAAACGGTCGGCGTGCGTTCCAGGTCCCAGGGCCGAGCCTTGAATCGGTACTGGCGACTGGTCAGCGCGCCGACGGGACACAGCTCGATGGTGTTGCCGCTAAAGGGCGAGTCGAACGTCTCGCCCGGCAGCACTCCGATCTCGCTGTGCCCACCGCGGTCGAGCACCGCGAGCACTTCGTCGCCGGGGATCTCGGCCTGGAATCGGGTGCA
>WNGA01008825.1_pt1 | contig 21886 bp, 14 predicted proteins | sample 5400061 | NCBI WGS metagenome assembly WNGA01 (sample SAMN13153366, study PRJNA577476) | soil metagenome | isolation source: 100 cm soil or saprolite under grassland replicate 2 | place: USA:California | collected 2016-06-15
TCGGTTTGTTCATCGAGAGCGAGACTCCGGTTGGATTGATGAGGACGCCGTCTGCCGCGGCAGAATTGGCGCCGTGACGGATAGCTTGACACCCGGAAGGCGCGTGCGGCAGCGCGACCACCAAGTATCGGCAGAGGCCGTGCCCACCTGAGGTACCCGGCTTCCACGCGGGGTAGGCCCGGCGACAGGCCCTACCAGCCTCTCTGACCTTCCTCACGTCGCACATCGGGCCACGAGGCGCCGGGGATTTGTTGAGCCCTCCGAGGCCGCTCATGCGGGCGGCGCGCCGCCGCCGCGCGCGCTAGTCCCGCACCCCGATGGCGTCGCCCACTCGATCTCGATGGGGGCCACACGGCTCAGTCGCCCGCGTGCCGGCGGCGTAGCGCCCTGGTGGCGACGACGAACAGCGTGCACGCAAACGCCGCCAGGACGTTGTCGCGCGGCGACGGGTGGAAGACGAGGATGAAGCCGTGCCCCTTGATCAGGGCGGCGAAGCTCGAGACGCAGAATGGCATCAGGAAGAAGCGCACGAGCTGCCAGCGTTCGAGACGGACGCGCGTGTGTCCCGCGCGCGCCGTGCTGACGTAGAGCGCCGCGCCCACGATGGCGCTGATGCCAAGCGAGCTGAACCAGAGCGCCGGGTTGGCGTCGAAGTAGCGGACGAGGACGAACAGATACCAGACGAGATAACACCAAAGCAGGTATTGCGACGGGCGCAGGCTGGCGAAGTAGCGCAGCAGCGCGCGGCCGACAGCGCGGCGCCGTTTCGAAGCCGACGCCGCGCTCGCGTTCACGCCCGAACCGTAACAGGCGGGCCCGCGCGCAGTTGTTTCCGCTTCGACAAAAACGAGTTTCTCGTTCCGCGACGTGCGGCATACGGCCGTCTGGGCGCCGACGTTCGCGAGCGCCGTGAATTCAGGGAAGCAGGTTGCGGATGGCCTCGCTACCGCCCGCGGCATCACCACTGCACTCGCCGAGTAGCGAAGGCGCCACCACGACGGCTTGAGGCCCAACCTCTCGTGCTTACTGATCACCGAGGCGAAAAACGCCGGGGCGGTCATCGGCCGTCGCAACTCACTGTTCGTGGGCAGCGACGACGGCGGCGAGGTCAATACCACCTTCGTCTCGCTACTCGCGAGCTGCCGTATGCTTCGAGCTACCTCGGCCGGTGGAGGTATAGCCAGGTCTTCTGCGAGCCGGCGTTGCCGATCGCCACCACGTCCAGCTTGCCGTCGCCGTCGAGATCGGCGCACGCGAGCTCCTCGGTCACGCCGCCCTCGGGGGTCACGGCGCCGGGGCCGGAAGGTCCAGTGAAGTTGAAGCCCAGCGTGCTGTCGGCTTCGACGAAGCTGGTGCCGTTCCAGCGCAGCACCCGGTTGGAGGCGGCGATCATGGAGTTGACGTCGCCGTTGCCGACGATGACCTCCTTGACGCCGTCATCGTCGAGATCGCAGGCGTCGATCGCGCTGCTCGAGTCGGAGACGTTGGGCAATGCCGCCGAGCCATCTACGAAGACACCCGGATTGCCCGCGCCGCCGTTGATGAGGAACGCCTCCTTGTTGCCGTCCCGCCGCGCGAAGATCAGCTCCGGGAAGCCATCCGGCGCGCCTCCGCCAGGCCGCGTCCAGTCGGCGCAGGTGACGTCGTGGGCGTCGAAGAACGCCGGATCCGCGACGCCGCGCGCGGTCGAATCGTCGGCGAACACGCCGCTGCCGTCGTTGATGAGCAACCGATTGGGACCGATGATGTTGGCCGACACGATGTCGAGATCGCCGTCGTGGTCGACGTCGCACGCGGCCGACGAATTGTGAGGATCGCTGGCCGGTATCGGCGGCAGTCGCGTGCTGGTCTCGTCGACGAAGCATCCGAACACCCCGCTGCCGGAGGGCGCACACTCGGTATTGATGAGCAGCCGATCGTTCAGATCGGCGCCATGAACCCTCACGTTGCCCGGTTCGAAGCGCGCGTTGGTGACGAACAGATCGGGGTGACCGTCGCCGTTGGCGTCGAGCACGTCGATGTCTCGAGTGACGTCGTTTTGAACGGGGAAGCGACCGGCCGTCGCGTCGGTGAAGGTCCCGGTGCACGTGCCGGCGGTCTTCACCTGATAGAGCAACCGGTCCGGCTGGCCCTGGATGGGCAGGCTCGGGTCGATGGGCGCGGGGTCGGACTGGACGAAACCGGCCCACGCCATGTCCGCACACCCGTCGCCGTTGAAATCCGCGACGGCGGCCTCTTGAATGTTGTCGGGCGTGATCCCAGCCAGCGCCGAGCCCGTCACCTCGGCGAATTTCCCGGTCGCGGCGCTATAAGCGAACATTCGCTGCGTGTACTGGGTCGGCGTGCCGCCGCCCGATCCCTCGAAGAACAGGTCGACGGAGCCGTTGCCGTCCTTGTCGATGAACTTCACGTCGTGGGTGTTGGTCTCGTACCCGAGCCGGTCCTGCAGACGATAGCTCTCATTGCGCCAGAGCTGCTCGGCGGGCACCGGATTCGCGACGCTGTCGAGCGCCGCCGCGAGGTTGACCCGCCCTGGCGACTGCATGCTTCCCGTGCACCCACGCGCGCCGCCCGACGGGGCCTGACACGGGCTCAGCGTCGCGCGCAAGCGGGCCGCGATCAGCTCCGGGTGGTGGCGCAGGGTCGGGAATCGCGACGCCACCAGCGCCGCCACGCCCGCGACCGCGGGCGCGGAGAACGACGTGCCGCCGGTCTTGCCCGCGCCGCCGCCCGGTTGCAGCAGCGTCAGCTCGTCGCCGGGCGCGGCGAAGTCGACCGCCACGCTGCCCGTCGCCAGCGTCGTTCCATAGTTCGAACCCGGGCGGCAGAGCGCGTCGTTGCACCCCAACCAGAAGTCGACGAACTGATCTCGGATGTTCGTCGCCGCGATGACCAGGCCCTGGATCGGGCCCTGGCCGGCGGGATCGGGGTACGTCCCGACGTTCAGCGGGAAGCGCCAGCGGCAGAAGCTGCCGTCCGTCGTGGTGCAGTTCCCGGAGCCGTCGGGCACCGGCTCGACCGTCACGTTGCGCCGATCGTTGCCGGCCGACATGACAACGAGCATCGAGGGGTCGGCGCCGTCGGCGTACGCCTTGTTCCGACCCGAGATCGTCGACAGATAGTCCGTCAGATCGGCACCCGTGCACGGTGAGTTGTTGCAATAGGTGTAGTCGCCCCAGCTCATGTTGACGACCTCGACGCCCTTCGAGCTGAGGTAGCGCATCACCTGGGCGAAGTTCGTCGCACTGATGTTGGTGACGAGGATGCGCACCTTGGGGTGGATGCCTGCGATCGCCACGCCGTTGTCGATGGTGGCGCCGAACGTGCTGCTCACCTCCGTACCGTGCGCGTTCGCGTTGAGCGCGGTGATCTTCGAGCTGTGCGTCGAGCCGGCGAGCTCGCCGCCGCCGAACTCCGTCGCCGCGAAGTCGAAGCCGTGAATGTCGTCGATGTAGCCGTCCTCGTCGTCGTCGCCGGCGGCGAGCACTTCCTCACCGGGGAAGCCGGGGCTGCCGGGCGTCAGGTTGCAATCGTCGGCGGTGCCGTCGCCGTCCTCGTCGACACCGTTCGAGCATAGGCGGTTGATCAACGCCGCGACGTCCGGATCCGCCGCGTCCGCCAGGCTGTCGCCGTCGTCGTCGACGCCGCAGACGCCGGGGCAGCCGTCGCCGTTGACGTCGCCTTGCGTGCACGCGGGCAGCGATCCGGGCGTGACCGGGCAGCCGGCCAATCCGCAACACTCGAGGGGGTTCACCCAGATTCGATCGACCATGTCCGGGTGGTTGAGGTCGGCGACGCCGACGCCGCCCTCCGCATCGGCGACGATGATCTCGTCGGTGCCGCCGGCGACCGCGCAAATGCCGGCCTGCGCGCGCTGCCAGCCGATGTCGAAGTTCGTGCCGCCGCGGTGCGAGCAGACGCCCGTGGAAACGCAGGTGCCGGAGACCGCGGCGCAGTCGGCGTTCACCGTGCAGGCGATCGAGGTCAGCGCGCCGCCGGAATCCTGGCAGAACCGCCCGCTGCCGCAGCGGCCGCTGGCCCCCAGCGCGCCGGCGCAGTCGACGTCGGTCGAGCAGGTCAACGCCGCGTTGCCGTTCGTGTTCGTGCTGTCGAAGCAGAAGCCGGTGAGGCAATCGTCCTGCGTATTCAGGCAGTCCGTCGTGAGGCCCGGGCGGCACACCGTCGCCGGGCCGTCGACGAGCACGTAATTCGCGTTGTTGGACAGGTACCATTGCGACGGCGAAGCGAACAGCGGATCGGCCGTGCCGCCGCACAACCCCGCGTCGTGGATGGGAACCGTTTCCGGGATGGCGTACGCGACGACGGAGCCGTTTGCCGCCAGCGATGCCGCGGCAGTCACCGGATTCGTGCTGGTCGGAATCGAGACGTAGTACTGCTTGAGCGGTCGATAGGCGTACTTCACCGTCGCGCTCACGCTCGCCAGCGCTTGCTGAATCGCCGCGTCGCCCGCCAGGGGGTTGAACCGGACGATGAGGCGACCGGCGACGACGGAAACCGCCAGCTTCGCCACGAACGAGGCGGAGGCGGTCTGGCCGGCGCGATCGGTCGCGGTCACGGTGATGGCGTTATTGATGAATTGGCCGGCGCCGGTCGTGGTCATCGGCACCGTGGCCGTGAACGCGCTCCCGCTCACGGTCGCGGGGAACGACGTTCCGTTGACCTTGACGACGACGCTCGCCACGCCGAAGAACGAATCCACCCGCCCGGCGACGACCAGGCTCGACGTCGAGCGGGCTTCCCGTGTGATGGTGCGGTCGGGATCGAGCTGCGGTTTGACGATCGTGATGCGCGGCGCGCCGCCCACGGCGTCGATGCCGGCGAAGGGGACGTGCGTCACCGTCGTGCCGGCACCGACCTCTATGTTCTTGGCGAACACGGCGCCGATCAGCGGCCGCGTCGTAGCCCCGGCGCGAACGGTCGCGTTCGGGGCCACGAACGTACCGGCGGCTTGCCCCTCGAGAAACACGGTCGCCGTGCCGAAGTAGCCGAAGAGCAGGTTGCCGCGCGGCCCGGTCACGCTCATGTCGGCCTTGGGCATGAACGTGTTCAAGATGTAGACGAACACCGGGCCGCTGCGCGTATCGGCGGTGAGCCGACTCGTCGACTCGAGCTGCAACGTACGAATGAAGTAGGTGCCCGCACGCAGGGCCAAGGTCGTCCCGCCGTTCGCCTTGACGGTCGCGTAATTGCCGGGTGTCAGGGATCGGGTCCCGGACGTGACCGTCACGTCGGTGCCGCCGTCGGGAAACGTCACCGTCCAGACCCGGGGCGCGGGCGTGATCGGTACCCCGGTCCGTGTCTGACCCGTAATCGAGGCGCTCGGGTCGCGCGTCAAAGTTCCGGAAATGGTCAGTGACCCGCTGACGATTGCGCCCGCCGCCAATGTGGCGTTGCCACCGGCAATGATGGAGCCCGTCCGCGCGTTGGAACCGATCGCCATGGCCGGCGACGCTGCCGGCGAACCGGCCTGTGTCGCCAACCCGGGCGAACCGGTTCCCGCCGCCAAGACGACGCGATCCTCGATCTTGACCCCGTTGCTCGCGCCGAGCGCGACCTCACTCGGCAGCGTCGTGCTTGGAACGACCAAGGTGAGCGTGCGGCTCGTCACCGCGCCTTGTCGCGTTTCGACAGCCTCGGGCCTATTACAAGCACCGACCGCGAACGCCGTCAGCAAAGCCAATCGACTCGAGACCCTGGCAAAACGCGTCTGGTTCACCGCACACCTCCCGGCTGGTATCGATGCTTACGCAGACCGGAATGACTGCACATGCAGACGACCTCATTCCAACCCGCGGCAACGGCCAAGCTAGACGCCGCGAATTGACAGGGTCAATTGCGTTCCTGTTTATGGCGATTTTCTGTACGAGCGGGCGGCGGTTTTTGCGTTGCCAAAAAATGCGTTGAGGCTTCGCTGCCGAAAGCCGTCTGAGGCGTCAGTGACGCCTCGTTGCGGGCTTGTGCAATGGAAAGTGCGGATGGTGTTCGTCGTTCGGCGGGTGGTATTCTGGGTTCATGCGGAAGCTGGACCTCGTGATGATCGTCGTTGCCGTCACGACAATCGCGTGCGGGCGTCCGGTTCCGAACCAGGTTGGGCCTGGCGCCGCGGGGGCTGCGGCCGCCGGGGGCAGGGGGGGCCGCGCTGGCAGCTCGGCAACCGCCGGCACGGGTGGCGAAGGTGCTGCCGGCAAAGGTGGAGGGGCCGGCGAAGGCGCTGCCGGCAGAGGCGGAGGGGCCGGCGGAGATGTTGCCGGCACGAGCGGCGGCGCTGGCGGCACCGGTGCGATCGACGCAGGTTGCGACACGTTCACGTTGACCTCGGTCGCGACCGCGAGCCCATGTACGCGTCAGATCCGCGTAACGGCGGGGACGGCGGGTTGTGGAACACCGAGCTCGACCAATGGGCTGTCCATCTTCGACAGCGCGGCCTGCCTCAAAGCGTCGGCCGGATCCGCCTGTGCGTCGACGGTCTCCGAGTTGGTCGCCGCAGTCGATTTCGGCGCCAACCGACTGATCGAGGTCTGCGACTGGACCGGCGGCTGCAACCGCCGCCTCGACGTCGGCGCAGCGACGATTTGCTCCGGGACCGCGACCTTGCCGGCTCAGATCACGGTTCCGTGCACCGAATGCGACGCCCTGATTCCGACCTGCAAGTGGTTCACGACCTCGGCGGCGACGACGACAGTCACCCTGCAGATGAGCGTCATTCGGCAGCGCTGCGACTGAATGGAGAGGCGGCTTTACCTCAGGGAATCGTCGGCGCGCTCGAGCCGCCGAGGTACGAGCCGTGGAAACGGGCTCTTGGAGGGACGCAGGCGGTTACCAGCACGCTCTATCTCGGCCAATGACGCGCCGAGATTAGCAGCTTGAATGGCCTGTCCCCCGTCCCGGCACCGCGGCTGAGGGGGCGCGCTACCGGCGACGCGCGCGTCGGCGCCGCGTGACCGCAGCGACGATGGCCAGGAGGATCGGCGCGAGGCCGCGTGCCGCGAACGGCGTGCCGGCCACGGCGCAACCGCCACCGCCGCCGCCTCCGCTCATCGTGCCGGCGGCGCCCGTGGTGCCCGCAGCGCCGGTCGTGCCTGCTGCGCCAGTCGTTCCCGCGGCGCCGGTCGTGCCTGCCGCACCCGTCGTGCCGCCGGCGCCCGTCGTGCCGCCCGTGCTCGCGCCGCCCGCCGCCGGATCGCGCACGATGATCTTCACGTTGGCGGCGGTGTACGCGTAGGCGGACGGGCCCGGCCACGCGAAGCCGGAGACGGGCGGCTGCGAGTCGTTGGGGCGCCAGTCGGCGGGCGCCGTATCGGCCGCGAACGTTTGGCCGCCGTCCTTCGTGCGCAGGATGACGTTGCCGCCGAGGAGGCCGTTCATGCCGTCCTTCCAGCGCATGACGTTCATGTTGTAGTCGATGAGCGGCTCGGTCCCCTTGAAGATGTTTGTGAAGGTCGCGCCGCCATCGGTCGACTCCCACAGTTCCTTCGCCGAGCCGAGGTACCCGAAGCCGTGATTCTTGTCGACGAACTGGATGAGCTGGAAGCCCGCCGTGGTGGTCACCGGCGTCCAGGTCGCGCCGCTGTCAGCCGTGCGCTGCAGGTCGGTCTGCGTGACGCCGCCGAGCGCCACCGTCTCGACGAGCCAGGTCTTCGCATCGGCCATCGCGGCGACGAGGACCCGCGCCTGCGTCGGCGCCCAGGGCAACGCCACCGGCGTCCACGTGTCGCCGCCGTCCTTGGTCGACGCGAGAAAAGCCGTCATGCCGTTGTTGCCGTAGTAGAGGCCGTTCGTCGCGTCGAGGAACGTGGCCGACGCCATCGTGACGCTGCCGGTGACGCCGGCGGCCGGCTTCGGCATCCAGGTCTTGCCGCCGTCGACGGATTTTTCGACGAGCGCGGTGGCCGCCGTATACGCGTCGCCGAACGCGACCGCCACCTGCGGCGACAGGAACGCCATCCCCGCTGGAAGCAACACGCCGCCGAACATCATCGGGACGTCGGCGGTCTTCGTCCACCTCATCCCGTCGGTGGTCTGGAAGATCTTGCTGTCGCAGTAGGCGAAGCCGTTGGTGTCCGAGAAGAACTCCAGCCCCTTGCAGCTTCCGTTCGGGCTTTCGAACGGCGTCAGTTTCTGCCAGGTATTGGCGCGCGCGGCCCCGGCCGTGATGGTCACGAGCGAAAGGACGAGCACACGACTCGAGGCCTTGAAATCCATCGACGCATCCTCCTGAGCGAAGAAGGTTGTTAGCGGTTTGGGCGGCCTAGCGTATCACGGCTCGCGAGGCCTGGTCATGCTGCCGGCTGGTCTTCAGCCAGGAGCCGCTACCTTCCTAGAGAAAGCCTTCAGTGGCCAATCTCGCTACCACTTCGTGTATGGCAGGAACTTGCCGTTCAGCTTGACCACCACGCGGTCCCCTTTGGGGTTCGCTTCTTTGTCGATCTCCAGCTTGAAGTCGATCGCGCTCATGATCCCGTAGCCGAAGTTCTCTTGGATGACGTCTTTGAGCGTCGTGCCGTAGACCGCGACGATCTCGTAGAAGCGGTAGATCAGCGGATCGGTGGGGACCGGCTTGTCCATGCTCCAGCCTTTGAGCGGCGGCTCAACCAGCGCCGCTCTGACCTCGGGTGCAAGACCGAGGATGCCCGTCAGCTTCTCGGCGGACTCGGCGTCGAGGCAGTTTTCACCGTGACCGCAGGAGGCGAGCCACACTTCGCCCAGCCCCAGGGCTTCCGCCAGCTTGGCCCACGTCAGGCCCTTCGCCTTCTTCGCGCTCAGCACGGCCTCGCTCATCTCATTCTTCGTCATTTGCGTTCAGCCTCCCGGACCATCGGTCATGATGTAGCCCGTGAGGTCGCCGACCTTCGCCTCGAGCGCGTTCATCACGTCGTAGAGCAGGTGGCGCTCGCTCAGGAGCGCGAGATAGTGTTCCGCTCGATCGACGATCACGGCGTGACGGACATGGTGCGAACGCATTGCCGATGCCGCGGTCTCGACGGAGTCGGCGTCGTACACCTTGACGATGTCCGTGTTCATGACATCACCGACGCGCGTCGCAGCGGGATCGCGGCCCTCCGCGACGACGCGCTTCATGAGGTCGCGCTCGCTGAAGACCCCGACGATCGAGGCGCCTTTGCGGACCGCGATCGCGCCGATGTGCGACTCGGCCATGATGCGCGCGGTCTCGCGCACGCTGACGTCAGGCGTGACCTCCGGTCTCTCGTGGCTCAGACGATTCAGCCCCATGAAAACCTCCTGTCGCGCATTGATCTTCAACCGGACATCACGCCGAGGGCACGCGCGGCGATCGCAGGGCAAGAGGGCGCTCGAGCGACTGGACAATCTCAGTCACCGGCGGGCCCGGACTGTATTCGCGAGACGGGGGCGGAAATCCACACGAGGTGCCGTCGCGGTGGACGACGTCGTCCTCCCACGGAAGGCGGTAGCGTCCTGCCAGCAGGTCCTGCATGAACGAGTATGGGCAATCGCGCGCGCCGCCCGCGACGGCCACATAACCGCGGTGACCGAGCTGATAGATGTTGTTCTCGACGCCCCAGACCCGCCGCGCCTCGCGAACGAGGTCGGGACGGATCTCGCCGGTAATGATCTCGTCGGGCCGCGCGCCTCCCGTCACCGTCGGCACGCCATCGAACCCCACGATCATTCCCTCTCCCATTGAATCGAACGTCCCGTCGCTGCCGCACAGGCAGACCGACGCAGTCGCCATCAGGTTGCAGAACGCGTTGGCCTGGTTGGTGATGCGCCAGGCATGCCGGACGGGAGCGGTGTAGCCGGCCGTGCGGATCATGATCTCGGCGCCCTTGTAGGCGCACTCGCGCGCCATCTCGGGGAACATCCCGTCGTGGCAGATGATGAGCCCGATGCGGCTTCCGTTCGGTCCGTCGCAGATCGGAATGCCGAGGTCGCCCGGCTCCCACGGCTCGACCGGAATCCAGGGATGTAGCTTGCGGTAGTAGAGGCGCAGCTCGCCGTTCGCGTCGAGGATGATCCCGGTGTTGTAGGGATTGCCGCGTGGATTCAGCTCCATGATCGAGAAGCAGGCCCAGATCTTGTTGGCGCGGCACGCCTCGCGGAACGCCTCGACCTCTGGCCCGTCGATGCGGCACATGATCTCCGGGTTGGTGTCCATCGACAGTCCGTGCAGCGAGTACTCGGGGAACACGACCAGGTCCATGCTCGGCATTCCCCGCCGTGCTTTGGCTGTCAGGTCGCAAATGCGCCGGCACTGGGCCGCCAGTTCGTCGCGGCTTGCCACCACCGGGCTTTGTAACTGAACGAGGCCCACAACAACGCCGCCCGGTGACTTGTTCAGACCGCCAAGGCCGTTCATCGATCCTCCGATTGGCGCGAGTATCCAGCCTGGTGCGTCAACGGAGCGTTTCAGGTCCGTCAGCGATCCGCAAAATCGTACGCGCCCCATGCCGGTCCGAATTTGTCCGCGGGGCGGAGTTTGCCGAACCGACATGCGAAGTCCGGCGCGCTTGAGTGTATCATCGCGCCCGATCGCCGTTTACCGACTGCAGGGGAGTGAGCCATGAACGAGTCCCAGAGTTGTCGCCACGTACCTGAGCTCTGCCGCGCGAAAGCTGCCACCCGCGTCGCCGTCGCGTCCGCCGTCGTCGTTCTGATGGCGGCTCCCTCCGTCGCCGAGGCGCAGTTCAGCAACAAGCCGGGCGTCATCATGAGCCTGCGGAGCGGCAAGTGCGTCCGGGTGCTCAATGGCTCGACGACGGACGGGACGGCGGTCCGGCAGGAGACCTGCCGCGGCGCGACCGGGTCGACGTGGAAGCTCGTCACCGAGAGCAACCAGTCGCCGTATTTCAAGGTGGTGGCGTCACACAGCGGTCAGTGCCTGGCGGTTCAGAACGGGTCGTCGGCGGACACCACCCCGATCGTGCAAAACAACTGCGCCGCCATCGACAGCCAGCGCTGGACGCTGGAAACGTCCGGTCAGTTCTATCGCTTGCGCGCCAAGCACAGCAACAAGTGCGCGAACGTCAACGGCGACTCGGAGGCTTCGGGCGCCACACTGATCCAATGGCCCTGCCAGGGGGGGAACAACGAGATCTGGTCCTTCGGCGAAGGCTTTCTCGGGGCGTCCCAACGCGCGCGGTTGGTGTCGAACGCCAGCAACCTGTGCGCGGACGTTCAGGGAGCGTCCACCGCGGACAACGCGGCGATCTTGCAGTGGGGCTGTCACGGTAACCCCAACCAGAAGTGGTCGCTCGAGCGCTCGGGCGATTCCTATTGGGTCCGCGTGCAGCACTCGAACAAGTGCCTGGGCGTGTCCGGCGATTCGACCGCCGACAATGCCGCGGTCGTGCAATTGCCGTGCACCAGCGTGACGAGCCGGCAGTGGACGGTGCAGGCGTCGGGGAGCAACTACACGCTGGTCAACCGCAACAGCAACCGCTGTCTGGACGCCAACGGCACGAGCCAAGGAACCACGTTCGTGCAGCGCAGCTGCAGCGGCGCCGCGGCCCAGGTCTGGCGCGTCTCCACCGAGTTCGAGCACGGAACCTGGAGCAACCTCGTGACCCTGCCGCTGGTGCCGGTCGCGGGGGCGGCGCTCAGCAATCGCAAGCTGCTGTTCTGGTCGGCCTACGACGCGTTCACGTTCGGCGGCAGCAACGGGTTCACGAAGACGGCGCTTTACGATCCCCAGTCCGGCACAGTGGTGCAGGCGACGGTGTCGAACACGCAGCACGACATGTTTTGCCCGGGAACGGCGCTGCTCGGCGACGGTCGCGTGCTGGTCAACGGCGGCAGCAACGCCAACCGGAGCAGCATCTACGACGTCGCCAGCCAATCCTGGACCTCGGGCGGCGACATGAACGTCCCGCGCGGCTACAACGCCGACGCGACCTTGGACAACGGCAAGGTGTTCACGATCGGCGGCTCGTGGAGCGGCGCCCGCGGCGGCAAGAACGGCGAGCTGTGGAACCCCGCGGGCGGCGGCTGGGCCAACTTGCCCGGCGCGTCCGCCACCCCCATGACCGGCCCCGATCCGGGCGGGGTCTACCGGGGTGACAACCACGCGTGGCTGTTCGCCACCGGCGGCGGCACGGTCTTCCACGCCGGGCCGAGCGCGCAGATGAACTGGTTCAACACCGCCGGCTCGGGGAGCTTCACCTCCGCCGGCAACCGCGGAGCGGACGCCTACAGCATCAACGGCAACGCGGTCATGTACGACGTCAAACGGATCCTGAAGGTGGGCGGCGCCCCGGCGTACGAACAGGTGAACGCCGTGACCTCCGCCTACACGATCAACATCAATTCCGGCGTGGCGGTCGCACAGACCGGTTCGCTCACCTACGCGCGCGCGTTCCACAACAGCGTCGCGCTCCCCGACGGCCGTGTGTTCACGGCGGGTGGGCAGACGTTCCCGATTCCGTTCAGCGATCAGCTTTCGATTCTGGCGGGCGAGATCTGGAGCCCGGCGAGCGGAACGTTCACCACCGTCGCCGCCGAGAACGTTCCCCGGAACTATCACAGCATGGCGCTGCTGCTTCCGGACGCGCGGGTCCTGGTGGGCGGCGGCGGGCTGTGCGGCGGATCGTGCGACAACAACCACCCCGACTTCGAGTACTACTCGCCGAGCTACCTGTTCAACCCGAACGGAACGCCCGCGACCCGCCCGGCGATCACCGCGGCCCCGGCAAGTGCCACCTACAACACCACCATCGGCGTCACGACCTCCGCGGCCGTCGCGAGCTTCGTTTACGTGCGGATGGGTTCGGCGACCCACACGGTCAACAATGATCAACGGCGGATTCCGACCACGATCACCACCAGCGCGGGCAACAACTACACGATCCGGACGCCGGCCGACTCCGGGGTCGCGAATCCTGGCTTCTATTACTTGTTCGCGCTGGACGCCGCCGCTGTTCCCAGCCCCGCGGCGATCCTCCGCATCCAATAGCCGCCGCGGCGGCAAAGCTGCGACGGGGCGATGGGGCCATGTGACGATGGGGCGATGTGACGATGTGGCGATGTGAATAGACCGGTGACGCGGGCGGCGGCGCCTCGGCGGTTCGCCACCCTCGTGCCGCTTGCCGTGGCGCTCGGCCTCGGCGCCGGTGACGGTCGGCTTGCGAACGCCGACCCCCGGCCCCGCGACAGCGCCAAGGGTCGCTACGCGGTCACGCTGCTGTCGGCGAAGAGCCCGATCCCGATCAACGAATGGCTGGACTTTGCGATCCAGCTAGAGCGGCGAGACGGCGCGGCCGTCGTCCTGCGCGAGCTGGCGCTCGATGGCGGCATGCCCGCGCACGGCCACGGCCTGCCCACCACGCCCACGGTCCTGCGCGGGCAAGCGGACGGGGCATTCGTCGCCACCGGCGTCCGCTTCAACATGGCCGGTCGCTGGGAGCTGCGGGTCCTCATCGTCGATGACCAGGGAGGCGACGTCGCGATGTTTCCCGTCGAGGTCGGTCCCGCCCGCGCGGCGGCGAACCCACCCGAAAGTCCACCGAGCGAACCCGCGACAGCGTCCTGGTCGGAGGAACAGCGCGCGATCCTCCGTTCGTTGTGGATCCGCAACCTGGGACCCCCGCCGCCCGACCTCACGAACCGCGTCGCCGACGATCCGCGGGCGGCCGCGCTCGGCCACCGCCTGTTCTTCGACACCGGCCTGAGCGGGAACGGACAGATCGCGTGCGCCACCTGTCACCAGCCGCGGCTCTACTTCAGCGACGGCCGCGCCGTCTCCGGCGCGACCGCGGCTATCGCGTCGCGTATCAGGCGCTGTTCGGCCCGCTGCCGGATCTGCAAGGGTTGCCCCGCCGGGCGAGCCCCTCCGGTCCCGACGCCGAGCAGGCGGCCTGGCAATCGCTGCCGCCCGAGCGGCAGCAAGCCATCGCGCGCGCTTTCGTGAACGTGGGCAAAGCGATCGCCGCCTACGAGCGTCGCCTGCTTCCCGGCGCCGCGGCGTTCGACCGCTATGTCGAAGCGCTCGAGGCGGGCGATGGGAAGGCGGCGGCCAGCGCCCTGTCGCCGGTCGCGCTCGGGGGCCTGCGGCTTTTCCTCACCAGCGACACGCAGTGCCTCAAGTGTCACAACGGTCCGCTGTTCAGCAATGGCGGCTTCCACAACATCGGCACCGGCGTCTTGGCTGGCCCGCGGCCCGACTTCGGACGAATGATCGGACTTCAGGCGATCGTCGCCACCGATCTGAGCTGCCTCGGCCCCTACAGCGACGACCCGGATCGCCGTTGTCCGGAGTTGCGGTTCCTCAATCGTCATGACGAGGGCGGCGCGATGGCGGGCGCGTACAAGGTGCCGTCCCTGCGCAATGTCGCCGACACCGCACCGTACATGCACGACGGCCGCTTCCCGTCGCTGTCCGCGGCCGTCCGCCACTATCGCAACCCGGGACCAGCAAGCCCGATGCTCGAGTTTCGCCCGATGGCGGACATGACGCCCGATCACGTGGCGGCGCTGGTCGCGTTCCTCGAAGCGCTGACCGGCCCAATCTCCGCGCCGCCGGGGTTCCTCGACCCTCCAGGGGCGGCGTCGATCAGCGACGGCCGGCGGACGAGCCCTGTTCCGTCTCCCAAAACCGGCGTGAGCGATGCCAGCCACTCGTCGCAAGAACCAAGATACCGCTAGCCTCGAGATGATGCGAGCCCGCCCGGTTCTCGCGGATGCTTCGGGACAGGAACATTCGCTTCCCGCAGGAGAGGGTCTTGTCTAGGAAGGTAGCGGCTCCTGGCTGAAGACCAGCCGGAAGCCATTCGGATCCTCGACGACGAACTCGATGGATCCGTAAGGCTTCGTCCTGAGCGGCTCGACGATGGGTACTCGTCCCCGCAGTTGCTCGTGCAACTCCCGAATGCCCGTGGTCCGCACGTAGACGTGCCAGTCTCCAGCGGACTGAGTCGGCCGATCCGGACCGCAGCGCTGGATCATGATCTCAATCCCGTCCCGACAGAGAATGGCGAACTCGAACGGTGCTAGATCCGGAAACATCGCGGCTTTGAATCCAAGGTTGTCCTCGTACCACCTAGCGGTCGCACCGACGTCGGGCGATACGAGCACGGGAGCGGTGGCCTCGAGACGGACGGACACGCTCAAGTCTCCGTGTCGTTCACGATCACATCCACGTTCGCGCCGGAGCGGCGTTTGCGCACCATCGCTGCCAGAGTAGTCGACGATCACAGGACCATGCGTTTCCGAGAGATGGAGGGGATGTAACAGAAGCGCAGCGCGCGTACGTCACCGAGCCTGGTCGCGCCGTGGCGTAGAGCGACCTGGTCGTTAGCCGGCAAGCCCGGCAGGAGCTTGGAGCTTGTATCCGACGTGCCGAACCGTCTCGATCATGGATTGGCCAGAACCCAACTTGACACGTAGGCGGCGAACGTGAATATCGATGGTGCGTGTTCCACCCCCGTACCTGTGGCCCCACACCCGAGCCAAGAGTTGCTCGCGGCTGAAGGCCCGCCCTGGTCGCTCAGCCAGAAATTTCAGCAGCAGATACTCTTGGCGGGGCATCCTTAGCGGACCGCCGCGATACCAGGCCTCCATCCCCACGACGTCGATCACTAGATCGCCGATCTTGATACGTCCGTCAGTCCTAAATGACGACATCCGCCAGTCCAACTGGCGGATCCGCGCGTAGAGCTCGGAGCCGACGATCGGCATCAGAACGAAATCGTCGCTGCCCAGTTCGGGATCGAGCCAAGCCAGCCGCGACACCTCCACGCACAGCAGCACCGGAACCTCAGCAAGCGAACCGACCTCCCGCATTCGACGGATGGCGCCGCGCCCGACCTCCAAATGAGCCCCTGCGTCCACGACTACAACCGATGGGCGCCTCAGCTCAATATCCTCCGGAAGCGTGTCGACGTCGTAGCCGACCGTCACCACCTCGCATCCCAGATCGCTGAGGGCGTACGCGGCAGAGTGGGGATCCGACATGGTGGTCTCAGGATTCGAGGTCACCACCAATGCCCGCATGGGGCCACGCTATCCGGAACGCCAAAGACCGGCAATGAACCATCGAACAATTCATTGACCCCGAACACCACGCCGTTTCGGTCGCGTCTGTTTGTTGTAAACGATGCCGAACGCGTCGGAATCCGATCGTTGACACTCGCCCCACGCCATCGTGGTGAGGTCATGATGGGGCTACATCGTCTGAGCCACGCCGGATCGTCGGCCGCGGCTTTCCATGTGCGAACCAGGAGGACGCGGGCTTCTGGTGCTGACCCGCGGACCAGGCGGTGGATCGGCGCTGGATGGCCTGGCTCTCGGGCAGCGCTCGGAAGGCGGCCAGCGCGCGCACCTTCAAGTCGGCGCTCGGCGTTTCCGCGGTCGCGATCGGCGGAGTGGGCAGAGTAGCGGACCGCGCCCACGTTGCGCCCGCCCGAGCGCGAGCAAGAACGTCGCGCTGCGGATGGTCGGCGTGCCTGCGACGGTGCCCGCGGTCCTTGTTTTCCCCGTCAGAACGGGGCATTTGGGGCGGGTTGAGGCGGCGGGGCGGTGGATAGAACGCTCAATCTCAGACACTCACGCGACAGGACAAACCTCCTTGTACGCACTGCCCTCCCTTGGTCGTGGTCGAACGACGCCGCCGCGACACCTCGAACACCAATCGGAGGGTTGCCGGTAATCGGAGCTGGGGCGTTCTCTACAGGTGGAGGGGCGCATGCGCACATACGAATCATCGTCCCTTGAGATCTCGCAGGAGGAATTCCGATGACGGGCAAGCTCGGGATCGCGACGTTGTGTGGGCTCTTCTTGTCTCTGTCGCCGTCGCTGGCGACCGCCGTGCCGGTCACGGTCACCATCAATCAGATCGACATCGACGACCGAGATCACGATCTGGACCCGTCGGCGACGCTCTACCACTACATGGTGTCGAACGTCCTGTTCGGTAACGCCTTCATCCCCGTCGACGCTGTGCCGCACGTCGGCGTGTGCGCGGTGAGAATACCGTCCGACAACGCCGCCGGCTGCCAGAACCGCATCACGCCCAATCCCGGCGAGTGGTCGTTCACGCGCGACGTCGATCCCGCGCTCGGCACCGTCGACATCCTGATCCAAGTTCGGAACCAGGATGCCGTCCAAGGAAATTTCCCGCTCGACCTCAGCCCCGGGTTCCTGGCACCCGCGCAGCGGGGGCTTCCGCTGACCGTCAACCTGACCGACGGCAGCTGGCGGGTCCTCAACGACCCGGCCGTCAATCCGACGACCGCCCAGAGCAGCGTGTTCGCGACGACGAACCAGAATCCAAACATCATGGCGGCACGGGTGACCTTCAGCGTCAGCTTCTGCGCCGCCGGCGCCGCCGCGTGCTCGAACGGCTCGCAGGTCGTTTGCGCCGGCAGCGCCTGCGCGGCCAGCCACCCCAACCCCGCGTGCAGCGCGGGAACCGTGAGCTGCACCGGCGGCACGTACGCGTGCGTCCCGACGGTGCTCGACGTGCCCGAGCAACAGAACGACCAGGACGATGACTGCGACTTCCGCCTCGACGAGTGTAACGCCTCGCAGATCGGGCAGACGTTCGCGTGCGTAGGCCAGGCCAATGCCTGTCCCGGGGTGCCGGGGATCCGGACCTGCACCACGCCCGAGGAGCCGCCGGGGCCTTGCGTACACGATGCCAACGTGTGCCAGACCAAATGCGCCAGCGAGGTCAACGTCAGCACGGTACCGGAGCTACGTGAAGCCATCGCGCAGGCGGCGCTGACGCCTTGCAAGGACGTGATCGTCCTCGCCCCTGGCTCCTACGATCTCGACAGCCCCCTCTTGATCAACGACTCGATGGAGATTCGCGGCGTCGGCTCGAGCCTCGACTGCCAAGGCCTCGATCTCGATACTGCGCTGGCCGCGAACCAGCTGGACCACAATCTCGGTTCGTTTTTCTGCGACGGGGATGGCGGCGAAGATCCCGCGGCGACGGTCATTCGCAACATCCTGCATCCGGCGAGTGAGCTCGAAGAGGTCACTCACCGCGTGATGGTCATCGGCGACAACGCGTTTCCGGCGACGGCGAGGACCGAGGTGACGCTGCGCCACCTCACAATCACCGGCGGCCACTCGACGGTGCCAGCGACGCCGGGGTCGGGCCTCTACGCGCCTGGCCCGAGTCGGCTCAAGCTGTTCAACGTCGTGGTCGAAGACAACGTGGCGCGCGGTCCGGGCGTGGGCATCGTTCACTTCGGCGACCCATGGGACTACCCGGTGGTGCCCACGTTCGTCATGGTCAATTCAACGGTTCGACGCAATCGCTCGCTCACGCCGCCGATCGGCGGCGTGGCCGGAGCGCAGGGCAGCGGCGGCGGAATCCGCCTCTCGGGCGTCGCTTTCATCCTGCGCAGCACCATCAGCGACAACGCCGCCATTCGCGGGGCCGGCATCTTCATGCAGGGCGCGCTGCACGTCTACAACAGCACATTCACGCGGAACTTCTCTGGCCAACGCGGCGCCGGTATCTTCATTGATCCCTTGTTAACGTCGTCGCAAAGCGGGGACGGATTCCTCGAGCTGCGCAATAGCACGATCACCAACAACATCGCGCAGTGGTTCATCGGCCAAGAGGACAGTGCAAACCCTGGCGCCGGTGTGTGGGCGTCAGGGTGCACGGCTTCGGATACATGTCCTGGTCACGTCACGCGTGTCGAAACTTACGGCAACGTGATCGCCGACAACCTCGGCTGTCTGACGACTGAGACGGACAGCCCGAACGACGAGAATTGCTCCACCGACGCCGGCGGCTACTTCGTCACGCTCGGCAGCAACGTGGGCAGCGCCGACTGTTCGTTTTCAGCCAACGTGTCCTTGCCAGGGTCGGGTATGGTGCCGGGCGATCGCGTCGTCAACCTCGGCTACGCGCGCGATGCGATAGGACCTGTATTTCCGAACCCGTTCAGAGATGCCCTCCGGGCCTTCTGCGACATTGGTTGGAACGCTACACCGATGGGCGCTTCGAATGCCGCCCTGCTGAGCGCGGCGATGTTGCAGGCGCTGGAGGCGATGCCGTCGGGCAATCGCGACGTCCACGACTTCGTCGTCGGTCAGAACGTGCACCTGTTTGGCGACCTGGCCGAGCAGGGTGGGCCCACGCAAACCATCGCGCTGTCGGTGAGCAGCCCCGCCATCCTCGTCGGGCATTCGAGCGAAGATCCGGGGTTCGTCACCGACGGCTTCCCGAGCTCGGTGCCGCTCTGCCCCAGCGCCGATCAACGCCTGTTCACGCTCGCCGGCGGGGCCGCTCCCGTCAGCTGCGACGCGGGCTCCTACCAGACGCTCGGCACGGCGGCGCTGTCCGCCGACGCCGCGGCGGCGCGTTTGTCGTTGCTGTTCCCCGACAGCGACGGCGACGGCATCGCCGACAGCATCGACAGCGCCCCGGCAACGGCGTCGACGGCGTTCAGCGATGAGGCGAGCGGCGGCAGAATGACCGGCGCCATCCAGAGCCGCGGCGATCAGTCGGTGCTGTTGTTCGATGCCTTTCCGAACCCACAGGCGGGCATCGTCGCGCTGGCGCTGTCGAGCGGGGGGACGACGCCCGCGCAAATCACGGCATGCAACGGCTGCGTCCAGCTGGTGCTCAACGCGGGGGAGACCAAGCTGGCGAGCTGCCCGGCGAGTTGCGTGTTCGCAAACGCGGGCCCGGACCAGGTCCTCGAGTGCACGGCGGCGGGGCGAGCCGTCGCCCAGCTCGACGCGAGCACGTCGTACGACACGAGCGGCGCGGCCGTCACGTTCGCGTGGTCGGCGCCCGGAATCACGTTCTCGAACCCAACCGTCGCGACCCCGACCGCCAGCTTCCCGCTCGGCCCGACGACGGCAACCGTGGCGGTGTCCAGCGCGCCGGGCGGCACGGCGAGCGACAGTCTGCAGATCGCGGTCGTCGACAGGACTCGCCCCGTCATCGCGGTGCCCCCGGACGTCACGATCACGTCGTGCACGAACGCCAACATCGGCACGGCGACCGCCATCGACGCGTGCCAGGGCAGCGTCACGGTCACGAACAACAAGCCGGCGAAGTTCCCGCTCGGAACCACGACGGTCACCTACACCGCGGTGGACGCGTTCGGCAACGTCGCGACGGCGACCCAGCGGGTGACCGCGGTGCTCGGGGACAGCTCGTCGTGCTGCCCGTCGGGCACGACCATCCGGACCGGGACCTCGGGCAACGACACGATCACCGGCACCTCGGCGTCGGAATGCATCCTCGGGCTCGGAGGCCAGGACACGATCAATGGCGCGGGCGGTAACGACTATATCTCGGGCGGCGACGGCGACGACGTGATCGACGGCGGTAGCGGCAACGACCGCATCTATGGCGGTGCGGGCCAGGACCAGCTGCGCGGCGGCACAGGGACGGACGTCGTCGAGGGCGGCGCCGGCGACGACCGCTGCTGGGGCGGCGACCAGGACGACGTGATGAGGGGCGGCCTCGGCCAAGATCAGCTGTTTGGCGAGGCCGGCAACGATCAGCTGTTCGGCGACGACGGCGACGACCGGCTGGAGGGCGGCGACGGCAACGACGCCCTCGACGGCGGCGCGCACCAGGATGCGTGCATCGGTGGCTTCGGCACCGACACCTTCGGGCTGTGCGAGACCGCGACTCAGTGAAACGTTCGAAGGACGCACGGCGACAACGTCACCATCGAAACGCTCGAGAGCTTGCGGCTGCGTCAGCGGCTGGTGTTGAGGAGAACGCTCAGGGTGCCACCATTCTTGTTCGCGACTACCAGGTCTGGGAGAGTGTCGCCGTCGAGATCGGCGATGGAAACAGCGTGCGGTCCCATCCCAGTACCGAACGCAACGTAGGGATCGAATGTACCGTCGCCTTTGCCAGCGAGCACGGCTACGGTCCCTGCATTGCCAGGACCCCTGTCGATTGTGGCAACAATGTCCAGCAGGCCGTCGAGGTTCAGGTCGGCGACCTTGACGTCGGCGGGACTGTAATCGCACGGGAACTGCTTGGCCGCGGGCAGTGTCCCGTCGCCCTTGCCGAGGAAGACGTTCAAGGTCATGCCTCCACTGTCTGGAGCCACGACGTCGAGCGCGCCGTCTCCGTTCAAGTCGCCGACCGCCAAGGAGCGGATGAGCGTGCCAGAGGCCACGGGGAAGTCCGTTCCGGTGAACGGGAACGTGCCGTCGCCATTGCCCAGCAGAACGCTGACGAAACCGCCACCGGACGTGACGATGTCGAGCCTCCCGTCCTTGTTGAAGTCGACGAGCACGAGGCCCCCGTAGGTGCTGGGCGCGGTGTAGACAGCCCGGGCCTCCTGGAACCCGCCGTCGCCGTTTCCCAACGTCACATACGCCCCGGTGACGGTGCCGACCGGTCTCGGAAAGGCCATGACGAAGTCCAATTTGCCGTCGTCATTCAGGTCGGCCACCGCAAGGCCGCCCTCGGTCGAGCCGGGAAGCCGGTGGATGAAGCTCCGAAAAGTGCCGTCCCCATTCCCGAGCAACGTACCGAATCCGTAGCCCGACATCGAGAACGCAAGGTCGGGGTTGCCGTCGTTGTTGAAGTCCGTCGCGACGATCGCCGTGCCCGGCACAACCGCGCTCGATATGTAGGTCCTCTCCGGCGCGAAGGTTCCATTTCCATTGCCGAGGAGCACGCTCGCGTCCCCCTGGAAAGAAGCCGTCGCGGCGTCCAACTTTCCATCCTTGTTGAAATCGGCGAGGGTGACGAACTGCGGAGTTCGGGCGGCATAGCCCACGGCAGGGGCGAACGAGATCGCCATCGAGACGGAGCTTCCGCCCGTGCCGCCGGACTGCGATCCGCCTCCTCCTGAAGCACCACCTGCCCGGCCCCCGTTCGCCCCGCCCGCCGTCCCCGATCCCCCGCGTCCTCCCGGTGCTCCCGACGTCCCCAGATTTCCGGCCGAACCTC
>WNGA01004004.1_pt1 | contig 21880 bp, 23 predicted proteins | sample 5400061 | NCBI WGS metagenome assembly WNGA01 (sample SAMN13153366, study PRJNA577476) | soil metagenome | isolation source: 100 cm soil or saprolite under grassland replicate 2 | place: USA:California | collected 2016-06-15
ATAAGCAATCGTAGTCTTCTCGACGAGGTGGCCGAGAAAAGCTTGCGTCGCGCCGCCTTATGGGACGAGGTCAAAGAAAATCTCAACAAGAGCGCCACTGATCTGTCCGGCGGACAGCAACAACGTCTGTGCATTGCGCGGGCTCTGGCAGTGGAACCTGAAGTGCTGCTTATGGATGAGCCCTGTTCGGCTTTAGATCCGATTTCCACGGCCAAAATCGAGGAACTGATTCATGAGTTGAAGGATACGTTCACAATCGTCATTGTGACTCACAACATGCAACAAGCAGCCCGCTGTGCCGATCGAACGGCGTTCTTCTACCTGGGCGAATTGATCGAAGTCGGCGAGACCGGAAAACTGTTTACTGCGCCGGAAAAGCGGCAGACGGAAGATTACATCACCGGCCGCTTTGGATAAGTTGGAGGAGCCCATGGAGAGTCAACATACCGATAAGCGATACGAAGAACAGTTGAAAAAACTCCGCGAGGAGATTCTTTACATGGGCGGCCTCGTTGAGGACCAGATCCATAAAGCGGTAAAAACTTTAGTCGACCGCGATTCCGAACTCGCGCAAATCATCATCGAGCGCGACCACGAAGTCAACCGGCTCGATGTCGACATCGACGATCTCTGCATTAAGCTATTGGCGTTACATCAACCCGCCGGACGGGATCTGCGCTTTATCACCACCGGACTTAAGATTACCACCGACCTGGAACGGATCGGCGACATGGCGGTCAACATCTGCGAACGGGCGCTGGAGCTCAACCAGGAACCCCAACTCAAACCCTACATCGACATCCCGAGAATGGCGCGTATATCTCAGCGCATGATTCGCGAAAGCTTGGATGCGTTTGTGCGGGAGGATACCGAACTGGCTTTGAAGGTTTGCAAGGACGACGACGAAGTCGACCAGCTAAACGCGCAGATTTTTCGGGAAACCCTGACGTTTATGCTGGAAAACACCCAAACCATTAGCCGGGCCACGAAAATCGCTTCCGTGTCGAAGTACTTGGAGCGGATCGCCGACCATGCTACTAACATCGCCGAAATGGTCATTTTTATGGTCAAGGGCAAAAGCATTCGCCATATGAAAGATCTGCCGCCTTCGGTTTAGTGTATGATCAACAGCGGACAAAAGATTCTGGTGGTTGAAGACGAGCCCGACATTCGCAAGCTTGTCCAGTACAATCTAGCCCAAGAGCATTTCAAAGTCCTGGAAGCTGAAGACGGTGAACAGGCGCTGAAGATCGTGCAGCGCGATAAACCCAACCTGCTCATATTGGATCTAATGTTGCCGGGTCTGTCCGGTATCGAGCTTTGCCGGATTTTACGGGACCGCAGTGACACCGCAAAGCTGCCGATTCTCATGCTCACCGCCAAAGCGGGCGAGACCGATCGAGTCCTCGGTCTTGAGATGGGCGCGGACGATTATTTGACAAAGCCGTTCAGCCCCAGAGAGCTGGTCGCCCGAGTTCGCGCCATCCTCAGGCGCGCCGCCAGCGCCGCCGAGATAGAACCTTTACCAGCCTACGACAGAGGCGGGCTAAAGATTGATTTCACCACCTATGAAGTTTTCGCGCGCGGAAAAAATATCAAACTGACGCTCAAAGAATTCGAGCTTCTGCGCTTTTTGGTTCAAAATCCCAACCGGGTGCTCAGCCGCGACCAACTCCTCGATCGCGTTTGGGGCGGTGAGACTTTTGTGACGCCCCGCACCGTCGACGTTCACATCCGCCGCTTGCGAAAAGCCATCGAAAAGGACGATAGTCATCCCAGATGGATCTTGACCCTTCGAGGAGTCGGCTATAAGTTCGATGAGAAGGCTCTGGAGCAATAGCCTCGTCGCAAAGGTTTTTCTCTCCTACCTCGCCGTCATCGCCATCCTCTTCGCGAGCCTGTACTACACCTCCAGCACCGCGCTACGCGAGTCTTATATCCAATCCCTGAGCGCGCGCATGGAGCAAGAAGCCCACCTCCTTGGGCGGGTCGTTCCATTCGATGTGGTCGGCGAGGCGTTGGACAATGTCTGCCGCCAGCTCGCGGGCGAGCTCGGCTCACGAATCACCGTCATCGCGCGCGACGGCAGTGTTCTCGGTGACTCCTCCGAGGCTTCGGCAAAAATGGAGAACCACGCCGGCCGGCCCGAAGTTGTCGAAGCATTGCGCCACGGCTCGGGCACGGCGCTGCGCTATAGCACCACGGTTCACTACGAAATGCTCTATCGCGCTTTCTATCAAGCCGGCACCGGCAAAGAACGCATCGTGCGGGTGGCCACGCCGCTCAAAGATGTCGAGGGCGTAATACTCGCGTGGCGGCGTACGCTGGTTGCCGGACTGGGACTCGCCTCAGCCGCCGGGTTAATATTGGCGTGGCTGTTCTCTCAATATCTGAGCCGGCGTTTTCGCCGCCTGGTGCAGTTCTCGACGCAAGTGGCTCGGGGCTCCTATCCGCAGAATTTTTTCCCGAACCGGGGAGGGGATGAAATTTCCCTGCTCGAACAGCATCTCAACGAGATGAGCACCAGGATCCGCCATAATCTGCGACAAATCATCGATGAAAAGGAAAAGGCCGATTCGATTCTGCGCTGCATGATCGAGGGTGTCCTGGTGTTGGATCCAAAGGGCCAAGTGCTCGTGATCAACGACAGAGCGAAGGCGATGTTTTACGTGCCCGAGCAACAAGACATTCATGGCGCCTCGGTGCTTGAAATTTCCCGCCATCCTGAAATTCACAAAATACTCGAGGAAGTGCTCACATTCGATTTTGTCAGTCAAAAATATTCAAAAGAAGTGGAACTCGACAACGAGCGTTGGTTTCGGGTCAACGCCGTAAGTCTGAAAGACAACCGGGGCCGTAGTTCTCTGGGCTCCATTTTAGTTTTTCATGACATCACCGATATCAAACGTTTTGAAACCATGCGGTCTGATTTCGTGGCTAATGTCTCTCACGAGCTTCGCACTCCGTTAACGGCGATACGCGGCTACGTCGAAACCTTGCTGCATACCCCGCCGGCCAATCCGGGCGATAGCCGGCAATTTCTCGCGATCATCGATCGCCACGCCGAGCGGCTTAGCCGCCTCACTGAAGATTTGCTCACCTTGTCGGATCTGGAGTCCGGCAAGATACAACTCGCGCTTCAACCGATTGACGCTGGCCAATTGATTCAGCGGGTCTTGGAAGTGTTTTGGGATCAAGCCAAAAGAAAGAAAATCAGGCTTACGTCCAACGTTGCCCCGGACCTGCCTAAACTCATCGGCGATCTCGACCGCCTGCAACAGCTGTTTATCAATCTTGTCGACAATGCCATCAAATACGCGCCGGCCGGCGGCCAAGTGACGCTGACTGCGGTCCACCCACTGCAGAACGGTGGCCCCTCTCACCTTGAGATCGCCGTGAGCGATACCGGACCGGGCATCCCGGAAAAAGATTTGCCCCGATTAACCGAGCGCTTTTACCGCGTCGACAAGGCGCGCTCGCGCGATCTCGGCGGCACGGGCCTAGGGCTGGCCATCGTCAAGCATATCGCTCAGGCACACAAGGCCGAATTAAAATTCGAAAGTGAGTTGAATAAAGGCACGACGGTCCACGTTCGACTCCCCAGGGTTTCGGCCGAAGCAAACCAAAAGACAATCTTGTTTCTCTGCACCGGAAACTCCTGCCGCAGCCAGATGGCCGAGGGATTCGCGCGTCAGTTGGCTGCCAACCATTATCGAATTTTCAGCGCCGGTACCGCGCCGAAGGAAATTCATCCATTCGCCGTGCAGGTGATGCAAGAAGCCGGCATCGATATCACGAAGCAACGCTCAAAAGGATTGGAAAGTGTTCCCCTCGATAGCCTCGATCAGATTGTCACGCTGTGCGGCGATGTCGACGAACAATGCCCGGTGCTTGAAAACCGGGTCGAACGCATTCATTGGCCGCTTCCCGACCCCGCACTAGCGCTCGGAGACGAACAGCGGATCCTGGCCATTTTTCGCCAAGTGCGCGACGACATTGCCGGCCGGGTTAAGGCACTCCTTTCCTGATTCTACCTCGCGCGGTTGAAGCCGTGCCTGACGCGTGCTAAATTCCGTCGCGTCTCCTTTTTTCTAATTCTTAATTTCCACCAATATTTACAGTTCGGAGCGATCACGGTGAAATTTCAGTTCTTGCCAGCGGAAACGAAATTCTACGAATGGTTCGAGAAAGCCAGCGCCAACTTACTCGAAGCCGCCGAAGTGCTACAAGATCTGTTCGATCATTACGAACGGGTGGAAAGCAAAGTCGCTCGCATTACGGAATTAGAGCATCGCGGCGATTTTATCGTTCATGAAGTGATGAACCTTTTGATGCACACGCTGATTATTCCGCTGGACAGCGAGGATGTCGAGCGACTCATCTCCGCCCTGGACGACACCGTGGATAAGATCGAAGCGACCGCTGTACGGATGCTCATTTTTCGCATCGAAGCGCCGACCGAGACGGCACGGCAGATGGCTCATCTGATCCGCAGCGGCGCCAGCGAGCTCCAAATGGCCATGCCGAACCTGCGAGAAAAGAAGAATTTTCGTTTGGTGACCGAGCACATAAAGGAAATCAATACGATCGAGAACAACGGCGATCTTCTGTTGCGTGAAGCGCTCGTGGATATCGTCAACCACAAGGACGACTTGTTCAACTTGATTCGCTGGAAAGAGATCTACGAGATGCTCGAAGAAACTACCGATCGCATGGAAGATGTCGCCGACGTGCTGCAACGCGTGGTCATCAAAAATGGCTGACCCGGTTTTCGTTTTGACGATTCTAATCGTCGCCGTTGCGCTTGTTTTCGACTACGTAAATGGTTTTCACGATGCCGCGAATTCGATCGCGACTGTGGTTTCGACGCGGGTTTTGACTCCGCTTCAAGGCGTGACTTGGGCGGCATTTTGGAATTTCGTCGCGGCCTTTACTTTTGGCACCGCCGTTGCCAAGACCGTCGGCAGCGGCCTTCTTGACGTACAGCAGGTCGATTCCTATGTAATTCTTGCCGGACTCCTCGGCGCGATCACCTGGGATCTGATCACCTGGTACGTGGGTTTGCCCACGAGTTCTTCTCACGCGCTCATCGGCGCCTATGCCGGCGCAGGTATCGCTAAGGCCGGCTTGGGCATCATCATTCCCGCCGGATGGTTAAATACGCTGATATTCATCGTCCTGGCGCCCGTGCTCGGGATGGTGCTGGGAATGTTGAATCTGGTGGCGATACTCCATCTCTTCAAGCATTCCACGCCATCCAGCGTCGACCATCTTTTTCGACGCGGGCAGCTTATTTCTGCCGCCGCCTACAGCCTCGGTCACGGCACCAATGATGCGCAAAAAACTATGGGCATCATCGCCGGCGCGCTGTTCACTGTTCCCGAATATCGTTACCTCGTAAGCGACGCAATAGGAAACCTCTTTATTCCCTTTTGGATAGTTCTGCTCGCCCACGCAGCCATTGGCTTAGGCACATTATCCGGCGGGTGGCGCATTATTCACACCATGGGATCGAGAATCACTCGGTTGCAGCCCATGGGAGGATTCGCCGCGGAAGCGGCGGGGGCTATTACGCTATTCAGTGCAGCTCACATGGGCGTTCCGGTGTCAACAACACACACGATCACCGGCGCGATTGTCGGGGTGGGTTCGCTTAGACGGATTCGTTCCGTGCGCTGGAACGTTGCCGGCCGGATCGTCTGGGCGTGGATTCTAACGATCCCGGCATCGGCCGCGATTGCCATGTTCTGCTGGCTCTTGATCAATACGCTCAGAAAAATCTTCTGATGACATCAGAAAAGCGGTAGAGCGGCGGGGAGAACGCGATATCGGGAAAGGACGGGTACGGAGTTAGATTTCCCGACGCCCTTCCAGCGCCTTTCCCAAAGTCACCGCGTCGATGTACTCGAGGTCTCCGCCCATCGGCAGACCTCGTGCGATACGTGTGACCGAGACGCCTAAAGGTTTGATGACCTTGGAAAGATAGAGGGCCGTAGCTTCGCCGTCCATTGTCGGATTGGTCGCAACGATGACTTCACGCACCACACCGTTGCGCAAACGTTCGAGCAGTTCTTTGATTCGGAGCGCGTCAGGACCGACTCCGTCGAGTGGTGAAATGGTTCCATGCAATACGTGGTACAGACCCCGATACTCTTGTGATTTCTCCACTGCGATCAGGTCGGAGGGTTCCTCGACGACACAGATTGTCTCTGCTGCGCGCTTGGGGTTGCGGCAAATCTCGCAGAGCGCGCCATCTTCGTCATGCGGATTGACTTCGCTAAAACCAAAACAGCGGCGGCACAGTCCGATTTCTTGTCTCAGTCTGGCGATACTATCGGCGAGACTTGAGATGTCATCCTTGCTGCTCTTCAACATGTGAAAAGCCAAGCGCGCCGCGGTTTTTTCGCCGATACCCGGAAGTTTGGATAACTCTTGCACCAATCGAGCGAGAGGCGCCGGATACGTGCTCATGGCACCACCTTGCCAAACTGGCCGTTACGGATCGCAAAAGTCATTGCCGACTCCGGTCAGCGGTCGATGCTTTACTATTCAATTCCACAGACTCCATCACGGCATCAAACCGGGAATTTTGAATCCGCCGGTGAGTTTGCTCATTTCCGTGGACACCAACTCGCGCGCCTTGCGTGTACCGTCGTTCACCGCAGCGAGGATAAGATCTTCCAACATCTCTTTTTCGTTGCCGTTGATCACTGACGGCTCGATCTTGACGGCCACGAGATTGAACTGGCCATTCACTGTCACCTGCACCATCCCGCCCCCCGCAGAGCCCTCCACGGTCTTTTGGCCCAGCTCTTCCTGGATTTTCGCCATCCGTGCCTGCATTTCTTGGGCTTGCTTTAGTAAATTGCCCATTCCGCCTATGCTCGCCATTTCCTTACCTCCTACTGATTCACCCCTACTGGGCTCGGCTTGGCCGAAGCATGGGACACTAGCCATTATCCCTGCGCATGTTACGAATCGAACCGCCGAAGATGCGTAACGCCTCTTTGACCATTGGGCTCCGTTCTTCGGCTGCATTCATCGGCCCAGGCATAATCATCTCGGGTGACTTTGGCGCGCTATCTGAACCCACGCTCGCGATCTGCAGCGCGACATCCTGGGCGAAGAACCGCTTGGCTAGTTCTTTGAGCGTTGCGAGGTTATCGCTATCTTGTAAAAACGCCAGGTGGTGACGCTCTGAGACGCCGATTCGTAGCTGACCGGGTGGTAAAGTTAGCGCCGATCCTGAAGCCAGGTGCGATGCCAAAAATTTTTGTTCCTTGCTGACAAACGCCACGAATTCCTGCCAAACCTGGGATTCGCCGCTATGCGTCGAGCCTTCGTTCGGCGATGACAAGGACGGAGGCTCAGCTGACGGCGCCAGCCGTTCTTTCACGCGCGTCGTTGATTCGTCGGCAACACGCGCCATAGACTTACCTTCCAGGCGCTCCAACCGTTCGATCAGTTCCGCCACCGGCAGCGCTTTTGGCAAAGTCGCTAGTCGAACCAATACCGATTCCAGGGCAAAGCGTGGCATGGCCGAGCGACCGATTTCTTCGTCGCCGTCAGCCATGTAATCGAAATAGTCGAGCAGCATGTCGACCGAGACCTGCTGCGCCTGCTCGCGCAAGTCGGCGATCTCCTGGTCGGGAAGATCCAGCAGAGGCGCATTGCCAATCATCGAGAGATCTTTGCCCGCTGCCGACGTTACGCTATCTTCTGCCAAACGCGCCACTAGAAGGTTTCTAAAATGCTCGACGAGATCGCGCGAAAAACGATTAGGATCGCGTCCTTGATTCACGACCGTAGCCACCAGCTCCACGCATCGCTGGGCATCGCCTCCGAGGACGGCCGCCGAAAGTTGATAGAGAATACGTCGCTCCGCCAGGCCGAGAATCTCCTGCAGCAGCGATTCATCGACACACGCCGACTTGTCCGTGCCGTCCGTCGGTTGGGCAAACGCAAGCACTTGCTCCAGCAAAGACTGCGCGTCGCGCATGCTGCCGTCGGCTTCCCGCGCAAGTAAGGCCAGCGCGCCCTCGGTTATATCGAGTCCTTCGCTATTGGCGATGGTGACCAGGCGCTGGACGATTTCGCGAAGACTAATCCGGCGGAAGTCGTAACGTTGGCAACGTGAAAGAATGGTATCCGGCAAGCGATGCGGTTCCGTGGTCGCGAGGATAAACTTGACTGACGGCGGCGGCTCCTCCAATGTTTTCAAGAGCGCATTGAAGGCATCCTTGGTAACCTGATGAACTTCGTCGATGATATAGATCTTAAACCGGCAGTTTGCCGGTTGATAGCGGACATTCTCAATGATCTGGCGAACTTCATCGATGCCGCGATTCGATGCGCCGTCAATTTCAAGAACGTCGATAGAGTTGCCATGAGCGATTTCTTCGCAATGGCTGCATTTGTTGCACGGAGTAGCGGTGGGCCCGTCGTCACAGTTCAACGCCTTGGCCAGAATGCGCGCAGCTGTTGTTTTGCCGACTCCGCGCACGCCAGTAAAAAGATAGGCGTGCGCGATACGTTTCGTCCTGAGGGCGTTTTGCAGCGTTCGTGAAATATGCTCCTGCCCGGCAATATCCTCGAACCGTTGCGGCCGCCATTTCCGTGCGATTACCAGATAAGACATAACGCCCTAAAGGAATGAATGTTTAGCTCCTCATTCCCTTCTCTGCGCTTCGCCACTCTTTGCGGGATGCCCATTGCTGACAGCCAGGTTACCCTGTGGCACAGGGGTGATCCGTTACCGCTGCTTCCTTCCGGATCTGACGGAGTTCACGGTGCCGCCTTGCACAGGACCTAACTATCAGCAATCGACATCCTACCCTTTGAGTGCTGAGTACTTACCACGGCTGAGGATTGATTAACCAATTCTTCTAGCCCTCAGCACTTGTTATTTAGCCTCTTGCTGGCGGAGAGGGGGGGATTCGAACCCCCGGTACCCTTATTAGGGGTACACACGATTTCCAGTCGTGCACCTTCAACCGCTCGGTCACCTCTCCAATCGACCGAATTTTGTAACGGATCCCGGCGAATGTTTGAAAGCTACCATAGAGCCGACCGGTTTTCTACAAAATGGCGATCTTCGATCGAAATATCTTATCTTTGATAAACGACCGCGCGCGCTGATGTTTTTGTACACAGTGTTAAATCATTTAACGTTTTCCAAATGACTAGATTTTACTTCGTAAAGCCGTTCTAAGTAATCAGGCGCAATGAAATTTTAAAAGACCAATTGATCAGCGCTTTCACCTCGAGAAATATCTGTTAGATCGGTTTACAAAATTCTTTCGTTTCGGCGAACGTGAAAATAATTTAAGTGATCGATTCTGCACAACTTGTGACTCGTGGCATCTCGATTGCTGAAACAACGTCTGGCTCAGATCGTATCATCCGCGATTTGTTCAGAACACTTACACTTCGATGAGAGGCAGATTGATGCGGTACAGCAACGATGGTCATGGTAGAACCGATCAGGATTCAATGAGTACAAGCGCCGGCGAGCGATCGAACACGCCCAACGAGACTCCCAACTTAGTAGGCAACCACATTCGAATGAAGCTGATACCCTGGGCGGATATCTGGACATCTCTCAGGGTCGCAAAGATACGCGGCAATGGCGAGATGATCGAAGTTTTCTACGACACGCTTTTCAAAGAAGCCCTCTTCGACGATAACGGCGCCTGGGCGCTAGACATCAAGCACAGGACTTGATGCTGGTCTTTTGTTTTTCTCGCTGAAGAGTTTTCGAAACCCAAATTTCCACCGGCCCGCCGAGAAACCGACTCGCCATCGATTCGGCCTGTAAGCAGATCGAAATCTCAGAGAGAATTGGCGGAGAGGGAGGGATTTGAACCCCCGGTACGGTTCCCCGTAAACTTGATTTCGAGCTTTTCGTCTAGCGTAACTCCCAGCAACAAACCGCAAGAAATAGCAGGTAATCCCGAGAGTGAAAGCCCGCTCGGCTTGTCTGCTTTTGCTTTTTCTTATCTCCCCGATTGGGCAAAAATTAGCCTGATCCCGCAACAGCGTCAATGTAACGGAGGTCAGCAGCCATGAGTCCTGACGTTAACGCAATGTGGGGACAGATAACCGGGGGGTGGATGTGCGGTGGATGAGAACGTTTGAAATGCGCGATTCTACGACCGCTTCGGGTCGTTTTTGAGCTCATGATATTGAGCGGCGGGAATACCGGCGACGGTAAGGACCCGGCTTAATCGGTCCGCGTCTGTACCCACGATCGGCAGGGCGCGCGCCCGCGCCTCAATCACGGCACAGATACCGAGACACACCTGCTCTGCCTCCCGGTCCTTGCGCCACTTGGGATAATGCTCAGCCCACGATTTTTTTGTATCATCGTCCGCCATAGTCCCTATCTTACACTGCTTCGGCGCCTGAATGCAGTTCGCAACATGTTGCGTCCGGTGAAGTCGTGGCTTTTTTATGGAAACCGTCGCGTCGATTCGGGCGAGAATTCGGAGACGGGTGCGAGCGGATTTTTTGCCCCCGGCCAATGGTTCACTTCGGGACAATCTTATTAAAGTTTATGTTACAATTTAGACCATGGTTTGGGCTTTTATCGTGATCGCGGCTATCATCATCTTGTGGTTTTTGCTTCGGGCGACGGGGTTTTTTTAATCATCAATCATCCTCACCCGAAGGCGTAACTCGCGCCTGTTGTGCTAAACGGCTAAGCCAGCATTTATGTATGCCGCGACGATTAATCTCGATGAGTGCTCGAGCGAAACGCCGCCCGAGCGCCAGTTGTGGTGTGAGGTACTCCGGCGCGCGATTCGAGATTTTCGGGGGGAAGTATTTCCGGCTACTCGACATGAGCGGCATTACGCCCAACGGCGCGCGGTAGCGTGGATTCTTTCTACGTGCGAAGATGAGAGAAGTTTTCTATGGATCTGCCGCCACCTCGACATCGATCCGACGATCGTGCGGATGCAGGCCGTCTCGGCAATCTCGATACCCAAAAGCAAAATCTCGAGAAAAATGACTTCCGCATTTGCCCCAGGATTAACAATCTCGCCCTGACCTTGACCAAACCATTTTACCGACGGCGTCGCCACTTTCCTTTTAGCTCCTGCTGCATCTTCAATGGCTCAGTGTGTTTGGGCACTAGTGCTTGGTCACGGTAGGGCTGCCTGCCATCGATCAAGCGCCTGCCCTTGCGATGCCAGAACTCGACGCTGGGCTTTTCTCAGCCGGAAATAACGGCGCGGGGAAAATATCGGGCTAAGTAGTCGCTTGATCATCAGCGATCACCTTCCCTTGGACGGTTGAGAGCCACGCGATTATTTCGCTCTCGCCTCGATCGGTGACGAACAGAAAAATGTCCTGCCTAGAATTCTAACTTGATACACAGCGGAGTCTCGTAGCCCGAAACGAGTTGCGAACCACGGGGCCTTCTCAAGTCCAAGATAGTCCCTTCACACTCCTTTTTCACCGTGCCCGGCAACTCCGCGATACACGAGAAACGATTCTTGATTGGGCAGCGGATTGCCTAGAATAATCTCACCCCCTGAAGAGGCAAGGCCACTGATTACTCAGTGGCCTTGCCGCCCACAGGGCTTTCATTCTTCCCTACAGCTAGGGATTATAGCCATCATCCGCCCTGGTTGCCTGGTTGGCCCTCGTAACCCAGCAGGCCCGGCGCCTGGCTCGGCGCGAGTGTCGCATAGGTGAGCGAGGGACAGAAAAGAAAAATACCGAGCGCGAATACAAAGTTCTTCATGGTGTGACCCTTTGTGAGTTCCGTAGCGTTAGTAAGGGGGGAAGGCTGGTTTTAGTACTTGTGGTGACAGGGTGTCAAGGCCAATCAGCAGGCTTATCGAGTGTGCTATAGTCGCCCTCCATGATCGACGCGCGACGTCTGCGCTGATGAGAAATGGCCATTTGAACGGTTTAGGAAAGCGCTTGAGGATCCTGGGATGGAGGGAACAAAGCCAGAGGCCCGCTGGCAGATGCTCAACGACCACGTTCAAAACTTGGCTGTTCGGCAAAGAATAGGCGAGACCGCTTATCTGTAGCAAATAAAAAAAAGGGCAACAAAACGTCCTTAGAATTGAAATTAGGACACTACCCGAAAGCCGCAGATCGGATCGTCTCTGCGATCATTGAGCGATCGAGAGTAATTCTGATAATTTTCATTAGTTTCTCGATGATATCGAAAGAGATTCGTTAATAGGAACTATGCCGCGCGGACTTGGTCGGCCCTTTGCGACCCTGAGTAACTGAAAAATCATTGACAAGTATTTAGGAAAGCAACACACTCGCTGTCGTGATGGAATTTAGCAACCGTACTATGCTGATCGGCTCGCCCGCCGCCGAGGTAAGGAGGAACCCATGATAGGACATTGGCTAAAGCGAATCCTCCAGTACTCAGCTTGGGCGATCCTAGTAGCAGTGGAGTTGGGGTCGGCGGAAGCTGACCAGATCATCCAGACTCGCGATTACGGTGTGGTCGCCGGCAACGTTACCGTACCCGTCGACTTGGCTTTCGATCAATTCGATCCGCATTTAGGCGCATTATCCGACGTAGAGTTTGTCTTTGAGTTCGAAGTCCGATCTGCATCCATCGACTTCGAGAACACGGACGCAAGTCCCAAGGTTGCGCACGTCGGGATCGAGAAGATCGTGAACTACGTCGGCCCGGGTTTGCTCGCACATAGTGATACTGCTCTGTTCGACTTCGTCAACCTGTTCGAGGGCCTTGTGAACTTCGGAGCCTTCGACGGTAATCCTGACTTCATGGGACCCGACTCGTTCAATTTCCGGCAGGTAATCCCGGTCGGGCACATTCTGTCTGCGACCCCCACATCGCTGTCGCCGTACGTGGGGACCAACACCGTCCCGCTCGAAATTATAGGCATTCTCGGAGCATCCATCAGCTCCGGCGGCCTTACAAATCCCAGCGGCCGGATTAACGGTGACGAACTCATCGGAGCCGTGACGCTCCGCTACAATTTTGGGCGTGTGGCCGTTCCCGAACCGAGCACGCTGTCGCTGGTGGGCATCGGGCTATTCATCTGCTTCTCACTTTTTGGGACTTGGCTGGCGAGATCGTGATGGAAATTCACCTTCCCGCGGAAGGTTGAGAAATTACGTTTCTTGTTGAAGCATCCGTCGGTTTAGTCCAACCTCAGGTTTTATCCCCCGTCGATCTGGAGGAACACCCAAGAATCGCGGACAACTCCAAGTCATTGCCGAAAAAGTCAGCTCGACCATTCGGATCGAGCTCTTGGAGTTTCACCATTACCGTACTTTTATAAGACAAAAACCCCAGCAATCGCGGCCCGAAACCGACCCGCTTGAACCCGAAATTATATTCGATCCACCGTTCACCCCTGAGGTAATCAATCGAGATATTCCAGGCGCTAATGCTGATGTCTTTGAGCTCATCGAAGTGAAGAATGACATTGCTATTTATCAGTTTTTTGCCCCAGGATTAACGATCTCGCCTTGACCTTGCCCAAAGCATTCACCGATGGCGCCGCCATTTTCCTTTTAGCTCCCGGCGCATCTTCATCGGCTCGGTGTGGTCATCGGTCAAATACGAAGCCAGCTTCGCTTTTGGATCGGTAGGCGCCGGCCATCGATCAAGCGCCTGCCCTTGCGACGCCAGAACTCGACGCTGGGCTTTTCTCAGCCGGAGATAACGGCGCGGGAAAAATATAGCGCTAAGTAGTTGTCTTATCTTCATCGCTTATTACCCCGCTGCTCAACTTTGCATGCGCTCGCCAATGTCATTGCCGCGAGTGCAGGCGCGGGTGACTCCAAGTTTCTTCGCCGCTTCGGTGATGGTGAACTTCGTCGTCGCTTTTTTTGGCTATGCCGTACTTTTACAGCCACCAAGATCGGCGAGCAAGAGGAATTGTGGCGCCAACTTTTTCTTGGCTTTTATTTTTTTTCGTTTAACTTGCCACAACATTGGGCCTAGCCTGATCAGCGAAAAGCCGGGAGCCTTCCTGCCCGGCCTGGCCCTTTCTCTCACAAGCAGGAGACCGACAGGGGGCGGTGAATGGACGCAACTGACGACGACAAGATTAAACAATCCATCGGACAAGCGTTACTTGAAGCAAAGTTAGAACTCCAGAAATTCGCGAATTGGCTTGAATTCGACAACAAATCGCTTCTCAGTATTTTCGTAGTTGTTTACGTGTGGAGCTGGGACGCAATGCTTCGCATTCGCGGACTATCAGATCAGATTAAGGTTTCCGACGACCTGGAGAGTTGGAAGCCGATTTGTCAGGAGATGGAAGAACAAAGGGAGAAAATTTCCCTGGATCATTTGGCGCACGCATGTACTGCAGGGGTCGATATTACATCAATTCTCATTCTTGGATATTTGCAAATCATGATTGAAGAAATTCGAAAGGAAGTCTGGAGAAGAGTTGAGCCCCTCAAAGTTGGAAAACAGTTCGTCTTGTGGCTCGATGGCTTATCTAATTTTCGCGTAGAGGATTTCTTAAAAGTTATTGAACCGCCACCGGCAATAAAATTAAAAAGCGGTAAGCTAATTATGCGATCCGAGCCGAGTCAGGAGAGTACCCCGGAAGCGAAAGCAATCGATCACGAGGGACTCAAGACGCAAGCGGCATTGGAGTTTTACCAAGCTCTAAAAGCCGCCGTACGATCAGCCCCGTTTGGGTCTATTCCGTTTTCACCAGTAGTTGCCGCATATCCAAATGTATCACCGGTTTGGGAGCGGGTTTTCCCCAAGATCGTAGAGAAAGAAATAGAGGCAAACCTTACTGAGCTTCTACCGATTCTCAACCGCGATATGGAAAAATTTCCATTGAAGGCGTTTAACGCTTACCGTCAAAGGTTTCGCAAGGAGCTTTCCTTCTCCGCCCTTAAAGGCGAGGCCGGCGACGTGAACGACGACAGCCCGGCGCCTGATTCTACCCTCAAGGCAACGTCGAAAATCCATCACGGTGAATTAGAGCGTGAAAGATTAAGCCCTGACATCGAAGAGGCGTTAGACAAAAAACGCAGAATAAAAAAAACGGCAGAAGTATTCTCCCAACGGTTCGATAAGTTGCTGGAAAAAGCATATAAACCCACGCGACCAAAAATCAGAAAAGCCATTGGATTAATCCTCGAAGACTACTCATTGAAAGACTCCGCTCGCAAATCAGGGATTGACGAAAAAACTCTCCGCCATTACGTTTTAGAACTAGACCTCGCGCCTGTTAAAGCAACCCGCTCCAACCGAAAATCTTAGTCAATTCATCGCCTTGATAAATTCCCCTTTTTTCTCTTCTCGTTGCCATCAATAGGTAACGAGGAGGAAAAACATGATCTTCGTCGAGATCGGCAAAGATGGAATCGAAAGGGTTTCAGTCCGGGCCGCTTGTGAAGCGGAACAGGATCGCGACCTTCAACTTTGGCCTTTAGTGCGTCGAGGCCTCAATCGTTTAAACCGTGACATCGAACGGCAGCTTCGAATGGCTCAAGTAAAGCTGATCCACGGCAATCACGAAACGGAGCCAAAGCCAGCGGCGTAAAAAAAAGAGGGCCGGCGGCGAATCTTGCCAGACAGCCGACGCGACCCTCGAAAAGTTTTGACATGACTGCATTAGCAAGACAGCCGAGACAAAGTCAATCGACCCAAGCGCCACGCTTTAGTAAATCCCTAAGTACCTTCATGGCGCGCCGCGTTAAGCGCCGGCTAATCGAGAATTATTGCCACGGCAGGATTTCGAAGTCGGCGGTCGAGCGTGCTTTTAGCGTTTTTCCTGAGCTGAGGTCGGCAGGAACGGAATGACGCAAACCGATGATACATCCGTGCGACCGCTTCCGATTCCTTTTGCCTTTAAAAATATCCCGGCAGAACTAAAAATCATCCCGCAGTGGGTAGTGGAGTGGTATACGCTTCGCGACAAGTGGACCAAGCCGCTATTCAATCCGCGCAGTGGTGATCTTGCCAAGTCCAATGATCCATCGACGTGGGGCGACTACGAAACGGCAGTAGCAACATACGGCAAAGGCGGGTTCGATGGCATCGGCTTTGTACTCACGTCTGACCTTGGTGTCGTCGGAGTCGATCTTGACCACTGCATCGACCCTCAGACTAAGACAATCGCCCAGTGGGCCCTCAACATTATTGACCTTTTCAACTGCTACGTCGAAGTTAGTCCGAGTGGTACAGGCTTGCGACTGTTTCTTACGGGCGTGCTTCCAGCTGCTGGTGGGCGCAAGAAGGGAAACATCGAAATCTACTCGAGCGGTCGCTATCTCACCACAACAGGACGCGTGCTCAAAGCCTGCCACGTGCGCACTCTTGATTCACGCCAAGCCGAGATTGACGCGTTTCTAGCGGAATACTTTCCTGAGCCGAAGATTGAGAAGGGCGCCGGCGCCACGGCGAACGGTAACGGCCATTTAAGCGATCACGAGATTATCGAGATTGGGTTCAAGGCAAAGAACGGCGACAAACTCAGATCCCTGCTTGACGGCAATTTAAACGGCTACCCGTCAGCATCCGAGGCAGAGCTAGCGCTGTGTGCCTTACTCGCCTTCTACACGCGAGATGCAAGCCAGGTTGATCGGCTTTACCGGGGCTCAAAACTTTACCGTGAAAAGTGGGACACAAAGCACTACGGTGACGGCGCGACGTACGGCCGAGCCACGATCGAAAAGGCCATATCGGGCGCCACAGAGACTTATTCGGCGAAGGCCGAAACGGGCTCGGAATTCGTTTCCGCACCTAAGGAAACAAAACGTGCGGAAAGAATTTTTGAGCTTCAAAAGTGGAAGGATTTTGTAGCGACCGACCACGGCAGCGCGCCGTATACCGTTCATGAAATTGCCCCCGACTGTGGCCTAATAGCGCTTCATGGCCGGGGCAAGGGCGGAAAGACTACCCTTCTTATTCATGGGGGAAGGGCCATCGCGGGCGGTGAGCCTTTCTTAGAACGGGCCACAATCAAGAAGCCGGTAGTCTACCTAAATTATGAAATGGGCTTTTCCTACCTAAAGGAACTCTTGAGCGCTGGTGGATCATGTCCGGACGAAGCATATATTTTGAACCGTCCAGAACCTGTGCTGCAGACGGTGACAGTCGAAGCCTTGATGCAACACGTAGGCAAGCCGGCGGTAATGGTAATTGACTCATTTCGTGGCGCCTTCCGCCTTGCGGGGGATGCCGAGAACTCGGCCGGCGGCGCCGGGCTTATCCTGCGAAATATTCAAGACTTAGCAGTAAAACATAAATGGTTGGTTATAGTCGTTCATCACAGCAATCGATCGAGCCGAGAAGGCACGGACGGTGTTAGCGGTACAAGCGATTGGATAGCCGCCCCCGATGTAATTTGGACCTGGTCAAGGCCAGATAAGAGCAAGCCGGGGGTATTGAATATCGAAGGCAGAATGCCGCCGGTAGATCCGCTCGCCGTCGATCTAAGCCCGGAAAAATGCGTATTCGCCGGAAGCGTGGAAGAGAGCCAGGGAGAGACGGACAACAAGGCGATACTGGCATCGCTCACCGAAGAGGGGCAGGCATCGGATGTGATAGCCGAGATGATAAACAGGCCGGCAGGGACGGTGCGCAAACGGTTAGAGGCGCTATTTGCCAAAGAGCTAGTAAAACGAGGCGGCGTGGGCAAGAAGGGCGACCCGTTCGTATACTCGAAAAATTCTTTCCGCACGGAAAATCCCCTAAGAGAAGAAACGAATTCTGGGCGTGAAATGGGCGACCAAGGCGAGTGGGCAAAGCTGCGATGAAGTACGTCGAAGACGTGTTGCTTGAAGTCAAAGTCTTGGATGATGATGCAGTCTTGGCGCGTCGCAAGGACCGAAAACCGATGGCGCCAGCGGATTACAAAGAGGCGCTACGGATGGCCGATAGCCTGCCGGGAATTACCGTCAATGACGTGTTGAGAGTTTTTCCGGGCGCCAGGGTGATCAGCAAGTCTTAAAGTCAAATTGAAGCGAAAACCAAAAAAAGGAGAACGAAAAAAATGAATAGTCGCGAAGTTCGAAAAAGTTTGGAGCCGTTCAAAAACTTTGCTCCGGCGATCCTGTACGCGGCAGAGATTATCGAGTCAGCGGAAAAGGCCGAAGGTATCCTGGCGGGATTTGAAAAAGAAAAAGCAAAGAAGGAATCGGAGATTTCAGATCTGGACGTCCAACTCACCGGCCGCCGCCAGGAGCTCCAGAAAGTTACCCGCGAAGTCGAAGCCCTGAAGCCAAGCTCAACGCGGATCCGCGATCTTGAGGCGCGCGAGCTGGCGGTTGCGAGCCGGGAAGCGTCGGTCCTCGCCAGAGAAGAAAAAGTTTTAGCGCGTGAGGAAAAGGCAAAACACTTGGCCAGTACCTTAGCGGGATTCGGAAGCCTAGATTCATAGGAGGTGTAGTCATGGCGGCATTCGCGACAATGCAAGCAGCGGAGCAGCGAGTCCGTGCGTTGATGGAAGCTAAGACGATCGTTCAAGGCCACAGCTGCCGGCTAAAAGATGGCACCATCGCGATTCGCGTTCAACGGTTTATGTCGTTAACCGGCGCCCTCGGCAGCACCACGAAAACGGCGGACGGTACCAATCCAAGCGGTGCGTGGGACGTGCTGACAGACGCAGCAAGCTGACGAGGGAGGTGCAAAGATGGCGATTTCGATCGAAGAAGCCAACGCAATTATTAACAAGACAGATGCTCGGCACGAGCAGTTTTATAGAAACGATCCCACCGTTGTGGGGTTGGTCAATGACGCCTACGCGCGCCAGCACCCGGGTGAGATCCAGCTGAACGGACACACACCCCGGCTTGAGGAGCAGATGGCCGATGCGATGAAGGATCAACTCGCGGTGCCTCAGCAAGGACAACCACAAGAGGGCGGCGCGACGTTGTTGCAGGATCAAGCGACATTGCCGCCGGAAGTAGCAAAGGCCGCCACGGATACGATGACCGAATTGCGCGGTGAGTGGGGTGCGCAGACGGAATCGCAGCTCAAGACGGCCGCAGCCGCCGCGCAAGAGATGTTCGGCAGCGCCGCCGCGCTCGAGGAGTTTGCCGCCAAGTATGGAATTGATCGCGATCCCAAACTTCAGGCCGAAGCTGTGAAGTTTTTGGCCAAACTGAAAAGGTAACTGGGAAGGAGAAAAAAATATCATGAGTCGTTTAGAAGAAATCGTGAAAGAAAAAACAAAAGCGCTCGACGCCGAACATCGTCGCGTCTTGGCGGATTTTAAAAATTCCCTGAGCGGCGCCACGGAGTATGCCAGGTCGGAATTGCCGAGAATCGAAGCAGCCCTAGGCGAATTAGATCGCTGGCGCCAGCGACATATCGACGCTATTGAATGGCAATCGATCGGCGGCAAGCCGAAATCCATTAGTGACCTTGAGTTTTCGCTCGAAGGGATTCGCGGGAACCCGGGCGCGCTGCGAGAATCGCTTCGGCAGTATGATGCGCTTCGATGGGAACAAATATGGGGTAAGCGCTCCGATGGCCAACGGGACGTAAACGCGGCTAATCAGTTTCGCGGAAATTTTTATTTCCTTCTCGCGCGGCGCTGTGTTCGGTCTATTCACGAAATCCGCGACAAGCTGAAAAGTATTTTGGCCAATCTCGAAGAGCGCTCCGGCAGTGTTGGCGTTACTGATTTGGTGCGTGAGCCGCAAGGGGCGGAGCTCACGGTGTTGAGTGGTACCGATCGTGATGAGCGATGGCAAAAAACGGTTAGGGTAAGGTAAGGGTCGGTCACCGATCGTGCGTCTACGGGCAACTGTGTGCGATTTTTTCGAATGAAGTGAGCAAAAATGTCTGATCCGGCCAAAAAAATAACTTCCACGATGGTCGTCCAATTATCCACTGACGAGCTTAAAGCGATCATTGCGGAAGCGGTTCAGAGCGCGATGAAAGCGTTGCCGCGAGATGACAAGCTCATCACAGTTGCGGAAGTCTCGGAAATTCTTAATTGCAACGAGGAGTGGGTTTATCACAACGCGCGCGAATTACCTTTTGTCCGCAAGGTCGGCGGGATGCTCCGGTTCAGCTCGAACGGGTTACAGCGCTATATTGAATCAAAGAAATTTAGCATGACTTAGGAGTTAACATACCTATGTCACATAGATTAGAGTCTCTTCTCAAAAGGAGGGACTCAGGCAATGGCAAAAACCAAAAAGACGATGATCTACTTAGGCGAGGTCGATCACACGCGCTTGAAGTATATGGCGTTGGACGACGGAGTATCGATGGCGGAGTTGATTCGGCAGGCGATTGCGCAATTCTTAAAAGCCCGCGCGAGCAGAAAGCGAGGTCGCAAATGAGAGGCGACGGCTGCATATATCCAAGAGGCAACGTTTTGTGGATCGCTTACTCCTTTCGCGGGAAGATGTTTAGGGAGTCGGCGCATACCAGTGACGAGAAAATAGCTCGTAAGGTACTTAGGCAGAGACTCAAGCAAGTTGAGCGACCGGGATTCGTCGGGCCCAAAGAGGACAAGTGGACCATCGCCGACATGAAAGCGCGAATCGACGCCGACTACGAGCGCAAGGAAAATCGATCGCTAAAGACGGTCGAGTATTGCTTCAAGCATATCGAGGAGGCTTTTCAGTTTCGCCGAGTGGTCGATATCGCGACGCCAGTCGTCCAAAAATACACGAAGAAGCGACTACTGGCCGGCGCCGCGCGCGCATCGGTCAACCGTGAACTCGCCTATCTTCGCCACGGCTTTAAGCTGATGCTCAAGGCCGGAGACATCTCGGCAATCCCGGCGGTGGTTGAACTTCTCCAAGGTGAAAACGTCCGAAAGGGTTTTATTGCGCCGGCAGAATTCACAGGGCTTTTGGAAAACATACCGGATGCAGACGTCAAGGACCTGGTAGCATTCCTGTACAACGCGGGATGGCGCAGCGGCGAAGGCAAAAACCTTGAATGGTCGGAAGTGGATCTCAAAAATAACATGATCCGCTTGCCGGCCGAGAAGTCGAAGTCAAAGAAGCCGCGTAATCTTCCCATAATCGGTCCACTCATGGAGATCATTCAAAGGCGCGTAGAGTCGAGGCGGTTGGATTGCCCGTACGTGTTCCATCGTCGGGGCAAACCGATTGCATCGTTCCGCAAGGCATTCAAGTCAGCAGCGACAGCGGCCGGGATCCCGGGGCTCGTTCCCCACGATATGAGACGGTCGGCCGTGCGTAACTTCCGGCGCGCGGGACTAAGTGAGCATGAAGGAATGAAGCTCAGCGGGCATGAAACCGACTCGATTTATCGCCGTTACGACATAATCAGCGACGATGATCTCACGGAGTCCATGAATCGCGTTCAAGAGCACTTAAAGAAAGAGGCGGAGAATCGGAAGGTTGTACCGCTGAAACGAGAAACGGCTTAACGTAAGTCAAAAAGTTCCTTCACAAAACATGCACAAAACGGCACTTTTCGAGGGTTGGAAAAACTTGATTTTTCCTACACAGGCTTTTCACTGGACATCAAGAAATGGGGCTAACTCTTTGCTGATTAAGAAAAAAGAATTGGCGGAGAGGGAGGGATTTGAACCCCCGGTACGGTTCCCCGTACACTTGATTTCGAGTCAAGCGCCTTCAACCGGGCTCGGCCACCTCTCCGTTTTCTTGGCCATCGCGCTTTTGCGCTCTCAGCCGTGAAAAAAACGCCGAAAGCATCGAGGAAGACTCATCGGCAAGCACACCTTCGGTAACCGGCAATTGGTGATTTAATCGCTGATCTTCACACAGGCGGTATAAGGATTCAACCGCGCCGGCTTTAGGATCACGACAACCGAAGACCAACCGGCGCATCCGCGCCTGCAATACAGCGCCGATACACATGACGCAGGGCTCAAGCGTGACGTAAATATCACATTGATCAAGTCGCCAGCTGCGCAAAGCCTTCGACGCCTCCTGGATCGCC
>WNGA01004005.1_pt1 | contig 21874 bp, 24 predicted proteins | sample 5400061 | NCBI WGS metagenome assembly WNGA01 (sample SAMN13153366, study PRJNA577476) | soil metagenome | isolation source: 100 cm soil or saprolite under grassland replicate 2 | place: USA:California | collected 2016-06-15
TAGATACAGATACAGTACGTTTGAAATTTGTGGATGGGCGCGGCTGGCGCGACATTCGCGCCGCGCATGTCGTCATCGCCACTGGCACCCGCGCGACGAAGGGCGACCACATCCCTTTTGACGGGAAGCGCATCTTCCTCAGCGATGATTTGCTCCAGCTTGATCATTTACCGCGTACCCTTGCCGTCGTTGGCGCGGGAGTGATTGGTCTCGAATACGCAAGCATCTTTGCCGCCCTCGGCGTGCGTGTGACAATCATTGACAAACGCCGCCGTCTGCTCCCTTTTGTAGATGCAGAAATCATTGACGCGTTCGCGTATCATTTGAATCAGGAACGCGCCATTTTGCGGCTGGGCGAGGAGGTGCAGGCAATTGAGCCAATCACCGATGAACACGGCGACCGCGTAAAAATCCATCTTGCAAGTGGCAAGCAAATCATTACCGAAATGGCACTTTACAGCATTGGGCGTACGGGCGCAACACATTCGCTCAATGTCGAGGCTGCAAGTCTAGCGACAGACGAGCGCGGCCTTTTAAAAGTGAATGAACATTTCCAGACGAACAACCCAAATATCTATGCGGTTGGTGATGTCATTGGTTTTCCCTCACTCGCTTCCACTTCGATGGAGCAGGGACGCTTGGCTGCATGTCATGCCTTTGATATTCCCGCACAACACACGCCCGAACTTTTTCCTTACGGCATTTATACGATTCCTGAAATTTCTACCGTAGGACGTAATGAAGAAGAATTAACCGAGCAGGGTATTCCTTATGAAGTCGGTAAAGCACAATATCGCGAGATTGCCCGCGGACAGATCATTGGTGATCAATCGGGTCTCTTAAAATTGATTTTTGATCTAAACACACATGAGTTGTTGGGTGTGCATATTATCGGAGAAGGTGCCAGCGAACTTGTCCACATTGGGCAGGCAGTGATGGCATTTAAAGGCAGGGTGGAGTATTTCATCAACAACGTATTCAACTATCCCACCTTGGCTGAATGCTATAAAACTGCCGCATTTGACGGTATCAACCGTCTCGGCGCGTGATAGAGATTTAATTTAGATGAATGATACAACTGATTTCACCTGCTCTGGCGAGACTTTGTCTTTTGTAAATTATATCGATGCAAACTCCAGAACAACTTGCCGCTGAACTATATGATGTTTCTGTATGCACAGACGCTATCATGGCCTCGTAGTTGTCAAAATTGGATTGGGGTTAGTAAAATACTGGCGCGAATATCAATACATGGCTGAGTTAACTTGGGAAGAATTCATCCACCAAAAACCGTTCTAGATGCTATAACCCTTAGTCTAGATTTTGATAAAGGAGCAAGGATGAATAAAAAGCTTAATATCTCATCTGGCGTTAAGTGGGAAGATATAATTGGTTACTCACGCGCAGTAAAAGTTGGTAATGTGATTGAGGTTGCAGGGACAACTGCACTTGACGAAGAGGGCAACCTGGTTGGGGCAGGCAATGCCTATGAACAGACTAAATATGCGATCGCGAAGATAGAAAGGGCCTTGCAAGCTGCTGAGAGCTCACTCAAAGATGTGGTACGGACGCGTATATTCGTCACCGATATTTCCCGTTGGGAGGAAATCGGCAAAGCACACGGTGAATACTTCAAGCATATCAAACCCGCTTCCACAATGGTAGAAGTTCAATCTCTAATTAACCCTGACATGCTCATCGAAATAGAAGCGACGGCCATCATTCAAGGCTAAAAGTAATAACGATTTTCAGAATGCTATAATTCAAAATCATGAAATATGAATCTGTCCCTACCATGACTCTGCCCAAAATAGGATTTGGAACGTGGCGTATCGGCGGCGATTCTTATCGTGACCATTCACGGGATGTACGCTCCCTATTTGCCTTGCATTCCGCGCTTGAATCCGGCTATACCCATTTTGATACAGCTGAAATTTACGCGGGCGGCCATTCAGAAGAATTGATCGGGCAGGCCATCCGGGAAACAAAAACAGAACGCGAAAGCGTAATCATTACAAGCAAGGTCCATCCTAGGCATTTGGATTATGAGGATGTGTTGAAGTCCTGCGAAGCCAGCCTGCATCGCTTAAAAATGGATTATCTTGATCTATATCTAATCCACTGGCCGAGTGCAAGAATGAAACTAGCAGAAACCTTCCGCGCATTAAACAAACTAGTACGTGAAGGGAAAGTCCATCATCTGGGAGTAAGCAATTTCAATTTGAAATTGCTCAAAGAATCACAATCATTATCTGAAACACCGATTATCACGAACCAGGTTCCTTATAGCCTCACCAATCGTTCCTACGCAAAAAATGATGTATTGGAATATTGCCAGCAAAATGAACTTATCCTCACAGCTTACTCACCCGTAAATGAAGGCGGATTAAAAGTGGATCAGGTTCTCCGGTCGGTGGCAGAGGCGCACGGCGTGACGCCGTATCAAACCGCGTTGGCATGGCTGGTCGCCCAACCGCGCGTCATCGCTATCCCGATGTCGTTCAATCCACAGCACATAAAAGAAAATTTTGCGTCGGTAGACATCGAGCTTACCAAGGAAGAGCTCAAAACACTGAGTAAACTGTGGTAATTTGCCGAAGTAAATCCAAAAGCAGAAGAAAAACCGTATATATAAATGAAAGCAGCAGTCGCGCCTAAAATTGAGATTATCGAAGAACAAGAAGAGCAAACTGAGCTTGAGCCGCTTTACCGCGTCATCATTCACAATGATGACGTCACACCAATGGATTTCGTTGTATCTGTGCTAATGAATATCTTTTTTGTTTTGCAACCTGATGCAGTTGAAATCATGCTCAGCGCGCATTACTCTGGACTAGCCTACGTACAAACGCTTCCCAAATCAGAAGCGGAAAAACGCATCAACAAAGCTCACTTTGCCGCGGGGCTAGAAGGATATCCCTTGCACTTTTCCATCGAGCCAGAATAGGCAGCATATCACAACGTTGATCTGCTCGTCGTGGTCAAGAACAGCTAATAAAAATTCACCTGTTGACTTTGCGGCACCTGCGTTAAGAAATCTAATTCACATAACCGCTACTCACCTACTCTAGGTTGATTGCACTGATGAAAAAAGTAAGATATAGTAGCGGGACTTAATCTATGTGAATTGGAGAACTGATTTTACATGTCAGGTGTGACGCGCGGGAAAGGACTGCTCGAACCCGTGCTCGCGGATCTACGAGCGCAAAGAGCCAATAAACTTATTCCATCAAAACTACGTACTGGACGCATTCTCGATATCGGTTGCGGAACTTTTCCATATTTTTTGGCACACACATCCTTCGCTGAAAAATTTGCCATTGACCAATTTCCACTTCCTCAGCAAGCCATATCCGATTTAGAGATTGAAAGTTATACCCTTGACCTTGAAACCAAGACACAACTGCCGTTTGAAGCTTACTTCTTCGAAGCAGTTACTTTACTTGCCGTCGTCGAACATCTGAATCCTGAGCATATGGCTATCTTATTCAAAGAGATTTATCGTGTTCTTAAACCTGGTGGCATGGTTATTCTCACAACACCCGCGGCATGGTCTGATGGATTACTTAAATTCATGGCACGCGTTGGTCTGGTCAGTGCAGAGGAAATTCATGAGCACACTTATGCTTATAATCTTCCGCTTCTTGGCTGGTACTTCGGTCAGGCAGGTTTCGAAATGAAGAAAGTAAAATTTGGTTATTTTGAATTCATGCTCAATATGTGGGCTACTGCAGAGAAGTAAATTGAATCCGCTTGAAGTCCTCACTCAGATCAATCTCGACGATCTCGTTGACTCTTTTGGCTGGCAGAACCACCCCTTTCTTGCGCGCTCTTTGAGAAGATTATTTCATGAACCAGCGCGTCGTTTCGCTAAAAATGTGCTGGAATTTGACGCGGCGGTTGGTGACTGTGGACTGGCAGATGCTGCGCGCCTGACACAGAGACATTACGTCCGTGATGTTCGCGTCTTCGGTCTGGACCTTATTCCCCGTTCCGCTTTCTTGGCATTATCCAATCATCCCGGTATGTCTGACACCCTTTCGGTCTTCTCCGCGCTCAACCGGCCGGGTTTAAAGGTCATTGCCCTCGACCGTCCTTTTCTCAGAGCAATGCCTAATACCAGTAAGCACCTTTTCTACGTAAAGGAAGAAAGTTCTTTTCGCATGAATCTAGTCCGCCAAGTGAGTTCACATCTGCGTACAGGTGGCTCGGCTCTGACGTTTCCCGCAGGCCACATTGAACCAGACCCAGATGTTTATGAAGGAGCAATTGAGTCGTTGGAAACATGGACAGAAAGTGTTGGCGTCTTCATCCGCATGGCTCCAGACACAGCTATGCTTCCCATCTTGGTACGCGGTGTGATTTGGGATAAAACCGCGACTCATTGGTTGCTGCAGATAAAAAAGACAAAAGAAGAAAGAGAAAAACTCGCCGCGGCATTTCAAGTGTTGGCACATATGATGTGGAATGCGCGCCCTGTCACTGTGCGCGTGCAAATTGGCAGGCCCATTTACGCAAAGGACTTGGGGACAACTGAAACGGCTATACTGCATCAAGCCGTCCTGATGGAAATGCAGAGACTCATTGAATGTCCACCTGAAGGCGAAGGGATCAGCGTGCTATGATATGAAAGCTAAGACCTTACATATTCTGCGGCTTGTTGCAATTTATACCGTACTTGTAGGCCTTTTGTATTTTGGTCTTCGCTATGCCCCCCTTCGAGACATTTGGAAAACGCTCAGACAACTACACCTCTGGCAAATCGCCGTGTTGCTTGGACTTAATTTCACGATCTATTTACTTGTCACATTACGCTGGTGGTTGATCGGCAAGGTGGAGAAAAAGGATTTACCATTGCTGCCATTGCTCGGGGTGCGCCTGTCTGTGTTTGGGATCAGTTACTTCACTCTTGGCCCACAGATCGGAGGAGAACCGGTTCAAGTTTTGTATCTTCAAAGAAAATACAAAATGACTTACACGCGCGCTACTTCGACTGTCATCATGGATAAATTGCTTGAGTTCTTGGCAAATTTTTTTCTGCTAGCGGTTGGATTAATGGGAATTTTTCAAGCCGGAATCCTACCGAAAGACGGAAGCAGGGCATTCGTAAGTCTGATCGGGCTTGTCATCCTATTAATTTGGCCGCCCATTCATATTATCCTGTTGTATCGGGGAAAATATCCCATCGCATCATTTTTGCGGGCATTGCCGTTCATCAAGAAGAGTGCACGGAGCTTTCGTTTTATCGCGGCCTCCGAGCGCATGGCAGGAACCTTTTGCCGCCGCCATTTATCGTCACTGATTTCTGCGATTTTCGTTTCGCTGCTTGCAGCAGTTGCAATGGTTGGGGAATTTTTCCTGGTCACGAATTTTTTGAAAATCAATTTGTCATTCGCGCAAACCATCACCGCGTGGACAGCAGGCTGGCTCGCATTTCTTGTTCCATTGCCTGGAGGGTTAGGCGCGCTCGAAACTAGCCAAGTATTTATATTTGGCGTATTTGATGTCTCCGTGGCATCAGCCATTGGCGTGACGTTATTGATACGTGCCCGCGATCTATTGATCGGTGGATTGGGGTTACTTATCGCAAGCCGGGGTGTTCAGAATAAACAATATGGTGATGGTCAGTTCCATCTGTCTATTACCAACTCTAGTGGAGGAAATAAGTGATGAAGCTTTCTGTAAAACAATACGGAATATTACTGCTCGGGCTTTTCACCGCTATCGTGCATCTTATTGCGGCATTTGATAAGATCCTGTTCCCAGAGTCTCCAGATCCACTATTCATTTTAAACGGCTTAGGCTATCTCGGTCTATTGGTCGCCTACTTTGCACCGATCAAGTTTTTTCAGGAACGGCATAAATTAATTTGGCGGGTGCTTTTTGGATACGTGATTCTGACCATTGTAGCCTGGCTTGTCATCTGGGTTGGTTTCAGTGTAATTCGAGATGGCATACCATTCTTCAGCCATGATTCTTTATATGGTGTGCCCGCCAAGGTCGCCGAAACCATCATGCTGATTTTGTTATGGTCGGACAAGAGCTAGTGGAATACTTCTTCCCTCGCTATCTGCTCTCCAAACAGAGCGTGGATGACCGCGCACTAAATCGAACCGTCCTCGATTCGTTGAAAGCCAATCTACCCACCACGCCAATTTGTATTATTGAGGTGGGTGCGGGGATTGGGACAATGCTCTGGCGTTTACTGCGCTGGAATGTGGTGGCAAAAGCCGTTTATGTTGTCGTAGATGAGATGGCGGAGAACATCGAAACAGCTCAGGAGTGGATTCCGTGTTGGGCTGAAGATGCAGGTATGAACGTGGAAAGAATTGCGCACGATCAATTGCGGGTGTTTGATCAGGCGCGCGATTTCCAAATCCGCTTTGAGCAGACAGACGTTTTCGATTTCATCCAAAAGAAACCCTTGCCGGCAGATTTGTTGATCGCGCATGCCTTTTTAGATTTGTTGCCGTTGCCTGAAAGTCTGCCGAAGTTACTTGCACTTACAAGTAGTTTAGCGTGGCTGACGATTAATTTCGATGGCGTGACTTCTTTGGAACCGACAATTGATCCCGTAGTGGATGAACAGATCGCGCGGCTATATCATGCGACGATGGACATGCGCTCAACAGGTGGCGATAGTCGTGCGGGGCGGCATTTGTTCAGCTACTTACGGGCAGCAGGTGCACATGTGCTAGCCGCGGGCGCCTCAGACTGGGTGGTGCATGCTATCAATGGAAAGTATCCTGCAGAGGAGGCTTACTTCTTACATTCCATTTTGAACTTTATGGGAGAGTCACTAACAGGTCATGTTGAATTGGACGCGATCACATTTGCGAATTGGTTGAATGAACGACGCGCACAAATCGAGTGCGGCGAGTTGGTGTATATCGCGCATCAGATGGATTTTTTGGTGAAGGTTTGAAATAAAAAATCTGACAGTCGACTGTTAAACGCCAGAGTTTAATCCGCAGGTACGCCTTCCAGAGCTGGTTCGTCGCCGTTATACCGGGCCAATTGCGGCCATTTCCAAATGATCAGGAACAAGCCAATAATACAGCCAATCCCACCGCTAATAACCGCGAAAGGCGCACCGAAAAACTGTGCTACTGCACCGGCTTCAATCTCACCGAGCTGTGGCCCACCCTGAAAGAAAATTTGGTTGATACTGGTCATCCGCCCACGGATATAATCAGGGGTTTGCAACTGGCGGATGGTATTACGGATGATCGTGCTGACCGCGTCTGCAGCACCAGTTGTCGCCAGTGCAAACCACGCAATGGCGAAGAGGCTTGTCGCACCAAATAAGATTGTCGCCAATCCAAAAACTACCACCGATCCAAGAAAAAGCGGCCCTTGCTTGCGTAATTCCTTCACCTGCGAAATGACCAGCGCGGCAATCACCGCGCCCACCGCCTGCGCAGCGGAGAGATAGCCATATTCCACCACACCAACATTTAATACATCCTTGGCAATAATCGGCATAAGGGTATTCGCTGAAGCGAAGAACGTCGCGACAAAATCCAGCAACATCGACGAAACCATAATAGGTCTGCTCAGGATGAAATGGATACCTTCACGGATGGACTGCAAGCTCACACCTGCGGTTTTCTCGGAGAATTTTTGTGGGACGTCGCCGATCATTACAAGCGCGAACAAGACTGCCATAAATGAGATTGCATTGAAATAATAAACCGCCGCTTGTCCGGCGAAGGCAATGACAAACCCGGTGAGAGCCGGACCTAGCACGGAGCCAATCTGGAAAGATGTAAATGTCATACTAAAGGCATTTGGCAGGTCTTTTTTTGGAACAAGGTTTGGGATCAAAGCCTGCCGTGCGGGTCCATCAAACGCGACGGCAATTGCCTGTAAGGCGGTAAACGCATAAATGTGCCAGATAGTGACCTGGCCAAATTGCGTGAGCAGGCCGAGCATCAATGCAAGCAGCGCCGCAGAGCTTTGCGTAAAAAACAATACTCTCCGACGGTTATAAGAGTCCGCCAGCGCGCCTCCGATCAGCGAGAAAAATATGACGGGTAGAATGCGCGCGAGACCAATCCCACCAAGCGCAATCGGATTCTTATTCAATTGATTGATATGCCAAAGCAGGGCCCAGATTTGCATCTGAGTCCCCATTACTGAAATCAATTGTCCAAGCCAGAGGTAGAAAAAGCGCTTATGCTTCAATGAAGGTGGAATTTGCAGCTGCATCAAGTGCCCCAATCGCGAAGATATAAGAAATCATAACCGATAGTGCGGTTGCTAAGTTTTGCAATCGGCGGCTGCATGCGTTTGAACTGGAACCGTTGGACGCGCTTTACGACTGCATCTACAAATTTTTCGTCAAAACCTGCTTCTATACATTCTTGCGAACTGTAACGTTGGTCAACCAAAAGATAGAGCAACTGATCCACTTGGGCATACGTAAAGCCAAGCTCTCCTTCATCCGTCTGGCCAGTCCATAGATCAGCGGAAGGTGCCTTATCTATGATTGGTTGTGGAATGCCCATTGTCTTAGAAAGCTGCCTTAACTGTGTTTTGTAGAGATCGCCAATCGGGTTGATAGCGGAGGCGGAATCACCCCATTGTGTGGTGTAGCCAAGCAGGATTTCAGTCTTGTTGCTCGTGCCAACGACCAATCCCTTGAAGTCCTCGGATTGATCATACAAGATGATCATACGCGCCCGTGCCATGATGTTGCCTTTGCGCGTTTTCGACATTTGCGGATCGTGCTCAATCAATGGATCGACCATTGAGGTGATATCTATCGTTTCACTCTCGACTTTGAACTGATCAATCATCCATTGAGCATGTTCGATCGAATCAGGTGACGACGACTTATAGGGCATCCGGACTGCCCTCACATTCTCTGCGCTAAGTGCATCCACCGTAAGGGCAAGTGACAGAGCTGAGTCAATTCCGCCGGAGAGACCAATTACCGCGCGGCTAAATCCAGTACGGGAGATTTCGCTTTTGATGAAACCCCTCAAGATGGTACGGGCCAAGTCGGTGTTGATAGTCAGGTCAATATTCATATAACTTAAGCCAAATGCTCGGCAATGAACTAGTTAGTTCCCAAGGTGCTGCCGAGAGGTAATTACTTATGAAGAATTCGCTCCAGTTCTTTCTGCACAAGATTTGTCCGCTCGTCACGTAACAAGGGCAGACGCGCCCGCGTGCGACGGAGCTGATTGAGGTCGAGTTGAGCAAAAGTGAGACCTTCTTCAAAATATGGCCCTTGTGTGATCAATTCCCCATTTGGATCATAAACGACCGCCCCGCCCCAGAAGAGCAATCCGTCCTCATAACCTACCCGATTACTATGCGCGACGAAGGATGTGAACATGCTTGCGTACGCTTTGGTCACACGTTCCACCCAACGCGCAGACTCAAGTTTCTCTTTGTCATTCAGTCCGCGGCCTGGAGAAGCGGATGAAAACAGCATGATATCAGCACCATCCAGCCAGAGAAGATAGGGCGGTGAAGCATGCCAGAAATCTTCACAAATTAGCAGCCCGGCGCGTCCGAAGCGCGTATCAAACGAGCGGACAGAATCACCCCATGCAAAGAAGCGCCCTTCATCAAAGAGACCATAGGTTGGCAAATAAACTTTATGATGGACATGAAGTAATCGTCCACCGGAGAGATAAGCGGAGGCAATGTAGAAGCGATGGCGGAAGTCCTCGTCCACGAAGCCCACCACAAGGTCCAGATCGTGACTCGCTTTGAGTAGATGTTTGAAGACAGGATCATCCTCCGTCGGTCTGTGCGCGACGGTGGCAACCAAATCTTGTAAAACATATCCAGTTAAAGAAAGTTCAGGAAATACTACTAAATCCGCGTTCTGGGCTTTTGCCTGCTTAATGAAGTCCAGATGCTTATCAAGGTTGGATTGCACATCCCCCAGTTTGGTCGCGATTTGAGCGAGGGCAAGGTTTAATTGCATTGCCAAATCTTACCATTAATATTCAGACCATTAGCTTTATTTTTCCTTTACCCTCTCCGCCAACTCTTTTACTTTTGGTAAGACGCGATCCCAGATCTGGGCAGACATCTCATGATATTTCTCTCCGTCTGTCATGACGGAAAAATCACCCTGCCGAAGCTGAAGAATTGTCTTGCCATTCTTCTCAGAGAGTTCATAGGTTATGCCGTCGTCTTCTGTGACAGTAGGTCTCTCGCTATGAACATCAAAAACCGTGAAACGCAGAAGTTTCTTCGGCTCAAGAGCAGTTACATTTCCCTCGACAATTACCTGATCGTTCTGATCCTTCCACCGAACCGGACTACCAAGCTTCCAATCGGATTCGATATGGAAGGGAGAGCCGCCGCTAAACTCAGAGGCCCATTGAGCAGTATGTTCACGACTTGTAAGCACATGCCAGACTTCTGACGCATCTGCATTGATCTCGACTGATTTTTGAACAAAAAGTTTTGGCACGCTACTTCTCTATGATTTCACTCGCATCCATTAACTAACTTTCCAGCAATTTTTTCATGCCATCCAGCATCGCATTCCAGTTTTTTTCCGATTCTAAATTCTCTTCTTCAGAACCATTATTATCCTGGGTGATCGTAACCTCTGTGCTATCGTTTTGGCCTCTCAGCTCATATGTAATCGTATGGTAGTTTTCTGGGGTATCCGGTACACCAGAAAGAGGAGACCAATGAGTGGAAACCAGTCGTTTTTCCGGCTCAAACTCCAGAATTTTGCCCTTGTCCTCAAAAGGCTTGCCTTTCCACTCGCCTTTATAAATGATGGGACTGCCCACTTTCCAGTCCGAAATTATATCTGCACCCAAAAAGTATTGCTTAATGATCTCAGGTGTTGTCAAGGCTTCCCACACTTTGGAAGCGGGCGCGTTGATTGTGGTTGATGCTTTGGCTGTAAATTTGTTGTTCATAGTTCTAAGACCTCTTGTAGAATTTTAGCAAGTTACAGTAATATAGTGATGTCATTGGTAGTACATACACTAACCGCGTCGCTTAGTGAACTTATTAAGCACATATCCTAGGGGAAATAACGTCAGCCCAATAATAGCGCTTGAGAAATCAAGGTAGTGCCCGACGTTATTTGGAGAACCCCAATGCATAAAAGGAAATAGATGAAGTGCTTCAGAAATATGAGTAAGAACAACTACCACTAAACATTCTGCACCGAGCAACTGTAAGAAATGCCACATCCCCTTTTCTTTTGTAAAGGAGAGGATAGACCAAAAAAAGAGTATGCACACTGGCACTAAAGCGACTAAGGCTTTAAGTAATGTAACATTCATAAAGGGCAATTAAAGTTTGCGGCTCGTTAGAACGCGCATCCCTTCAGGCTGCTCGCCCAAGGGATTGCGCCTTGATATTTCACCAGCGTTTGCTTAAATTTCTTCCCATTGATCGTGCCGCGAACCGGAATTGGGCTCCTCGTTTTGTTTGCTTGCTGAAACAAGCTATTTAAAACATCTTCAGATACACCCACATAGGGATTGATGCCAATTTTAGCGACTCTTGAGGAGAAAGATTTCATAATTGATCAGTGGCTAAAGCAGCAGGTATCCTACTCGCAGTTTAGCAGCTGTACTTTCGGTCTTTCCTGTTCCAAGTTTTTTATTCATGCTGGGCTTACAATCATTATGACGAAATCCCCCAACTATTTGTTACGACCCGACCTTTGCACATCCCATTTCGTCAGCGGGGAGGGAGGGATTCGAACCCTCGGTGGACCGAAGCCCACAACGGTTTTCGAGACCGTCCCATTCAACCACTCTGGCACCTCCCCATGAAATGTCGTGCGTCAAATCTCATGTAGGCGGCGCAAATTATAACCTAAATATTCACGCTTTCATGTAAATCAGGATAATGAACATGATCCATACCCTTTGCTTTTAGCATTTCTGTCAGAGCCATGGCAGGTTGCTCTTCACCATGTACAAGAAAGATCTGCTTCAGGCTAACCTTTGGAGCAAGGGCATAATCAGTAAGCAAATCTTGCCCTGCATGCGCAGAAAGACCACCAATCGTGGCCACTTCAGCGCGCACTTGATATGGCTCGCCAAAAATCTTCACCTGCTTCTCTCTATCCGCCAGACGGCGGCCCAGTGTATCAGGTGCCTGCCATGAAACAATGCAAACTGTATTCTTCGGATCCTCAATGTTATTCCGTAAGTGATGTAAGATCCGCCCTGATTCTGCCATGCCAGAAGCTGAGATAATGACCATTGGATCTTTTCGTTCATTCAGCGCTTTGGATTCATCCACCGACCGGGTATAAGTGAGCATAGTAAAATCCAGCGCCGGGTGACGTGCATGCTCGATAAACTCACGCGTCTCAGGATCGAAACATTCGGGATGGTTTCTGAACACCTGAGAGGCATTTACCGCAAGTGGACTATCCACGTAAACGGGAATGGCCGGTACACTTCCATCACTCACCATTTGATTTAGGTTATAAACAAGTTCCTGAGTACGTCCTATTGCAAATGCAGGCACGATCACTTTTCCACCACGTTCTATTGTTCGCTTCACGACAGCGCGGAATTCCACAAATGCGGCTTCAGGATTACCATGCGGCTTGTCGCCATACGTGCATTCCATAATCATATAATCCACTGTCCCGGGCAAAATGGGGTCGCGCAGAAGTGGGAGTCTAAATCTGCCGATATCGCCGGAAAACCAGAGTTGGAACTTCCTTCCATTCTCCTCGATTTTCAATGAGACAGCAGCCGAACCAAGGATATGACCTGCATCCACAAAGCGTGCAATCACACCCGGTACGGGTTCGAACTCCGTGTCATAATCGATGGGCTGAAAATACTTTGCAACTTCTGCTGCATCGGACTGTCTGTAAAGTGGTTCAATCGGCCCATCACCGCGCCGCGCTTGTTTCTTATTGACGAACTTTGCATCCGCTTCTTGAATATGCCCCGAATCGAGCAACATAATGTTGGATAGGTCAACCGTAGCCTTCGTTGCATATATCGGTCCCGCATAACCTTGCCTGACCAAATTAGGCAAATTCCCTGAATGATCAATATGAGCATGCGAAAGGATCACAGCATCCACTTTTCGCGGATCATAATGGAAGTTCAAATTACGTTCATAACTTTCCGAGCGTCGCCCTTGATACAACCCACAATCCAGCAGCAACTTCGCGCCATTGATCTCTAGCAAATGCTGGCTTCCCGTCACGGTGTGAGCTGCGCCGTGAAAATTAATCTGCATCTTTGCCTCTTAATAGTTTCAATATCTGACTTCCATATTGTTCCACACGCGAAGGCGTCGCTTTCATAATCGTTTCCAGCTCATACTGATCTCTAGGCGGATTTTCCGCCAAAGCAAAGACATAGGGCCTTGGCAGGACGATATCCGACTCAATCCCCATTTCCTGTGCGATCTTCTTTCTCCAATTTTTGAGTTTATCCAGCCGACGAAGAACCGCCTCATCCTGACGTTTTGCCTGCTTCCGTTGTACTAGCGGTGCTGCAGCCCCTTGACGGACCGCCGTTAAAATATCGTCCCCCCACAGACGGATCTGCCGTTCACTCAAACCAATCCCAGCCAAGTCTACTTTGTGGCTTGGCACACTCTTGGCAAGCTCGATAAGCAAATCATCAATAACCACTTTATACGGAGGACGGTTTAACTTTTCCGCTTCTGCATCACGCCAGTTACACAGCTCTGCCAAAATGGTCAAATCTTGAAGGGAAATATCTTTCCGGGAAGCAAACTTCTCCCAACATTCTCCATTTTCCTTGTGCTTCGGTTCACCGTTAAGGCAGGTACGGGCAAAATCTTCTTGCGCGAGTCGCCAGCGGCCTTTCTCACGCAACTCTTTCTCCATCACATCCCGCAGCTGGAATAAATAGTGCGTATCCAACCGCGCGTAATGAATTTGTTCTTGTGAAAGCGGTCGTGTTCTCCAGTCCGCTTTTTGGTAACGTTTATCAATCTCTATACCGAATTTCTCACCGAGTAACCTGTCCAATCCAACTGCAGGATATCCTATGATGCGCGCTGCTTGCATCGTGTCAAATATATTAGCGAATTTAAAACCGAAATCACGTCGCAGGCAAATCAGGTCATACTCGGCTGCGTGGAATATCTTCTCAATTTTTGGGTTTTCAAAAATGGGAGCGACTGCACTCAAGTCATTCAATTTGAGCGGGTCAACCAGATAGTCCGTGTGTGGCGACGAGAACTGCACAAGACAAACCTGCTCTTTATACGCATGCATGCTATTGGACTCAGTATCTACAGCTACGCGTTTCTGTTCTGAGAGATCCTCCAACATTTTGGACAGCAATTGTTCGGTGTTCACCCATAAAGGCGGGGGAAGTATTGAATTATTCATTACGATCATTATAACTTGATGCAGATATTTTTTCCTTTTGACGGAAATGCTTGACAGAAAACCCACCACCCCATGAAAAAAGCTGTATTCGGTGGATCATGTAGTTATAGGCAAGTTGAAGATAATAACAAATAAAGATTACGATCACAGATCCAGGCAGAAGCCTGACCCAAACAATATCACTGCTTAAGATTCCCCATGGCACCATCGCGACGAACTCCCAAATCGGGCGATGGTACAAATAAGCAAAGAATGAGGCGGTAGAAATCGGCGCCCAGATTTTCCAACTGGATATACTCCCTCTGAAAACCTTTAGCCAAAAAAGATCACTACTTAGGATATAAAAATCCACAGCTGCAAGATGCTGCCACGATAGGAACCCATATCCTGCCGCCTGAACATACCAATACGAAAGTAAACCAGGCAACGCGAAAGCCAGACTTAGCACAAATGGAATGGAAAAGAACCATTCAAAGGCTTTTCTGTTACGTGATAAATAGATGCCGGTTGTGAAAATAGGTAGATACATTAAAAAACGGCCGTCAAATAATTCTGTCTTTATATGGACCAGGTACACCAGAGCAAAAACAACCAACATCCCCAAATATAGAGATAGACCGGAATTTGTGCGAACAAACAGAAAGGCATAGACGATATAAAAACCCATCAGCACGCTGATGTACCATAGTGTGAGCAGCTGCTTGACAAAAGCGGGCGAAAATATAAATTGAAGGTTCAACAAATACACAGCCCAGTCTCTCCGCTTCAGCGTGTAATCCAGAACGACTACAAACAAAATCACTGCAAGCAGATAGGGTGGATAGATCCTCACAAATTTGGACTTGAAAAATGCAAATATGCCTTTATCCCGTCTGGACAAAGACGCATCAACAAAATAGCCTGCAATGAAGTAAAAGGACCCGAGCAGAAATGATCCTATGAACGGCCCAATCCATTCTATGGATACGCCATTGAATTTACGTGATAACACTTCACTATGCGAGACAAAAAGTAGGAGAATAGCTACCGCCCGCAAAACGTCAAATTCACGAAGTTTGACAGGTTTAGGAGTTACCTCCATGGGATGATCTGTGTTATTCACAATATTTTCTCCATCACAATACCATCTTCCCCATCACTATAGTATCCTTTCCAAATATCGATTGTCTTATATCCTTCTTTTTCGTACAAATTAATCGCCCCGGTGTTCGATAGCCGTACTATCAAACGTACACGTGGCACAGACAGTTTGCTTTCGCAGACGTGTAGCAGGGCGCGACCAATGCCACGTCGCTGATAGCGTGGATCTACCGCGATCATGGCAATCCAAGCAAACCCATCGCGCCGACGCGGATCCCCAGCGACGAATCCTATCATTTGGCCGTCACTCATCGCTTTGAATCGCACTACTTCAGGAAAAGTCAGGACAGCAAATAAATCCAGAACAGGCCAGGCATCTTTTTTGAAACACTCTTTTTCGAGTTTGCGGAGCGCGCCGAGGTCCCGAAGGGAAGCAGGGAGGATGTCCATAAAAAGAGACCTCTCGTGGCTGAGAGGTCTCAATTGTATTACGTTTTGTGCTTTATTTTCTTGTTTCTTTGCCAAGGAAGTTATCGAGCAGACTTGTAAATTCCATCGGGAAGATATATTTCGTGGATGGACTTGTACCGATGGACTTGAGCGTCTCGAAATATTGAAGGGTCATGGTCTTTTGATCTACTGCCTTTGCGGCATTGAAGATCGCTTCAAGTGCCAGTGCAAAACCCTCTGCACGCAAAAGCTGAGATTGCCTTTCACCTTCCGCAGACAAAATTACAGATTGCTTCTGACCTTCGGCTCGCAAGATGTTAGATTGTTTCTCACCTTCAGCCACATTAATGGCAGCTTCGCGTGTACCGGTAGACTCGGTCACGACCGCGCGGCGGATGCGCTCGGCAGACATCTGACGGTTCATCGCATCCTGAACTTCGCGTGGAGGGATAATTTCGCGGATTTCCACGTTGGTCACTTTCACACCCCAACGTTCGGTTACTTCATCGAGACGAGTGCGGAGCATGTTGTTGATGTGCTCGCGTTCCGAAAGAACGTCATCGAGCGGGATACCGCCTATCACCGCCCGCAGAGTGGTGGCGGCAATACCGGCAGCTGACAGTTCAAAATTCTGTACTGCAAGAACCGATTGAGTCCAATCGAGTACCTTGTAATACCATAGAAAATCAATCGAGATCGGGGCGTTATCCTTGGTGATCGAAGTCTGGTGTGGCACTTCGCGGATTTGTTCGCGCAGGTCCACTTTTACGCCGCGGTCGATACCCGGAATAAGCAATACGAGGCCAGGGCCACTGCCACCAACCAATCTTTTCTCAGTTGGAAGTACTCGTCCTAGGCGGAAAACAACGAGGCGCTGGTATTCCGGGATGATTCGAACAGCATTGGCTAAGATAATTAAACCAATGACCAATACTGCGCCAACTCCACAAAGAATAACGTAATTCATTTTATTATGCTCCTTCTGTGAATTAGGGCTGGGATTAAATGTTTTTTTCGACTACCAAGGTAAAACCTTCTCGACGAACAACTCGAATCGGACTTCCTGCATCAATAGGTTGCTCGCTTCGAGCCGACCATAACTCTCCTGCAACCTGAACGCTTCCTTCTTCCTCAACCTTTGTCTTGGCCTCGCCAGTTTGACCAACCAGTTCTTCGAGGTCATTGGATGGTCTTGAAAATAGGGCTTTCATGGAAAAATGAACTGCGGTCCAGATAAAGCCCGCGACCAATGCCGATGAAATGACCGCTACAAATGGATTCACTGCCGGTACACCACCATCGCTTGGGAATATAAAGATTGACCCAATCACTAACAAAATGATGAATAAACCAAGAAACAGTTCACGTTTCGGTTTTTGGATTGAGTAAACAAAGGGAACAATACTAAAAGCAAGAATTAATAATGCCCACCAGTTGAACGAAAGGTTATACAATGCATATCCTACCAACGCGAGACAGAATAGGGCCCCCACTTCGAATATCCCCGTACCCGGCGTGACGATAGCCATCATCACTAGAATTACGCCCGCTAGCAAGATAAGGTAGGCTACATTCGGATCGAGCAGAAATTCCATATCGCCTCCAATTCATTATACATCCGATTCAATCTACGAAATTAGTTATGTTAAAGTTGTGTAAATGATCACGCTTCACAGTTGTATAATAAGCTTTCTAAAAGAAGCCCCCAGAGATAATGCTACTTCCTTAATCTGTAAGGGATTTTGCAAAATTTCAAAGGTTAAAATTCAGTGTGACTCTACAATTTCATGTGAGTTCGGCACAAGGAGTTTATGTGAAATTCGAAAAAATCTGTGTCCTCGGCCTTGGCTATATCGGACTGCCAACAGCATCCACCTTCGCCACCAATGGGCTCAAAGTCATAGGTGTGGATGTTAATTCACAAATCGTCCAAACCCTGCAAAATGGGGATATCCACATTCACGAGCCAGGCCTGCGGACGTTTGTCGAAGCGGCAGTTAAATCGGGCAACCTTACAGTGGCAACTAAACCAGAAGAGGCTGATGCCTTTCTGATCACCGTACCGACGCCTTTTCAGCAAGGAAAATCAGGCGAATACAACGGCAAGAAATATAAACTCGCGGATATGACCGCCGTGATTTCTGCGACGGAATCCATTGTTCCCTTTCTACGTAGAGGAAACCTCGTTGTACTTGAATCTACCTCGCCTCCTCGCACGACCATTGACCTAGTTGCCCCTATTTTGGAAAAGTCTGGTCTCAAGGCGGGTTCCGATTTTTTCCTATGCTATTCACCAGAGCGTGTGCTACCCGGACAGATCTTACGCGAGTTGATTGAGAATGCACGGGTTATTGGTGGAGTGACGCCCGAATCCGCGAAAGCAGGGCATACCCTCTATGCGACTTTCGTTAAAGGCAACATCATTGAAACGGATGCAACCACCGCAGAGATGGTTAAATTAATGGAAAATACATATCGCGATGTCAACATCGCCATCGCGAACGAATTCTCACGGCTTGCTGAAAAATTCGGCGTAGATGTCTGGGAGGCCATCAGCCTAGCTAACCTCCATCCCCGAGTTAAAATCCTTAATCCTGGGCCGGGTGTAGGCGGCCACTGCATTAGTGTGGATCCCTGGTTTTTGGTTGAGGCTGCACCGGAACTCACGCCATTGATCTATAACGCGCGCATGGTCAATGATGGACAGCCGCGTTTCGTGGTAGAAAAATTCAAACAGGCGTTTAACGCTCAAGCCGCCGGGAGCATTAGCGGCAAAAAGATTGCGGCGCTTGGTCTAGCTTACAAACCTGATGTGGATGACTTACGCGAGTCACCTGCTACTGAGGTTATTTATCTCCTGCAGAAAGAAGGCGCTCAAGTGAAAGCTTGGGAACCCTTTAAGCCTACGGCAGACTTGCCTGGCATTGATATGTGTCCTGATTTGGAATCGGCGCTTGAAGATGCAGATGCAATCCTTCTCTTAGTTAATCACACTGAATTCCGCGAGCTGAATCCCTTAGATGTGGTGAATCAAACGAGAGCCCGTGTAGCTGTAGACACAGTTAACGCCTGGAATGGAGCTCAATGGCAAATGGCAGGTATCCAGGTATTTCATCTTGGAGACAATAAATAAACAGGTACACACATAAATCAAGCCTGCTTCCTTGTCTATTTGTGTACTTGTTTACCTGTGTATTTGAAAACCCCAAATGCCAGCACTAGTTTATATCTCACTTGTGCATCTAATGAAACGCGCAAGCATTATTTTGACAGATTCAGGCTGAATTCAAGAAGAAGCACCCGCTTTCGGCAAACCTGCGCTCGTCCTGCGTGAGGTGATAGAGCGACAGGAGGGAGTCGAGACGGGGCATTAATGCTCGTCGGAACAGAAACACGCCACATTGTGGAAGAAACGAATCAGCTTTTGGACAATCCTTCTGCGTTTATGGAATGGCCAAAGCATCCAATCCATTCGGTGATGGGCATGCTACCGAGCGAATTGTCCAAGCACTACTCAGTTTTCAAAGTTAAGTTAGGCTTACTAAAAGCAGACAATTTAGACACACTTACGACAGGAGACTTTACAAAATATCCGAATTCAAAAGACATATCGAAAATGAGAGGTCTTTGTGCAGTTAACAACATTGGAATGTGACTAATGGGGGATTTTGTGTATAATGAAAACGGTACGGATTTATTTATGTCTCGTCGAATTTATTTTTGTGTTCTTATACTAATCCTAGTGGGTGCAAGCTGGATGACAGTCAGCGCTCAAAGCTTAGATTTTAAGTACTTCAACGAAACGGGTCATAATGTAAAAGGGGAATTCCTAAAATTCTACAACAGCAATCCAAATGCCACCCTAGTTTATGGATATCCAATCACGGAAGAGATCTCTGGCAAAGACGGAAAGAACGTACAATATTTCCAGCGCGCACGCTTCGAATACCGTGCCGACCTACCTGAAGGCCAACGTATACAGTTGACACCCCTTGGGCGTGAGACATATGCTGGCACAAGCCCTCTTAATGTTTATAATCCGTTGGCTTGTCGTCTCTATACTCAAACTGGTTTCTCTATATGCTTTACCTTTCTTGAATTCTTTGATAAATATGGCGGTTTGAATCAATTTGGCTATCCGATTTCATCCTTTGAATACCACGACAATATCCTCGTACAATATTTTGAAAAGGCACGACTTGAATGGCAGCCGTGGAAGCCCGAAGGCCAGCGGGTAGTCATTTCTGACCTCGGTCGCATCTACTTCGATAAACTTGGTGAAGATCCTGGGTACCTGCCTCCTGTTACATCTTTGGATAATTCTCCAACATCAGTAACTACTTTGCAAGTACGAGCTTTTGTCTGGAAAGCTGTTACTCTGGCTTCGGATTCGCAGTTGATCTTCATCATCGTGCAAGACCAAACTCTTCAGCCGGTACCCAGTGCAAGTTGTAAAGCTACCGTCCATTGGCCGGATAACCACTCAGACTCAAACACCATCATTACCAATAGCAATGGTGTAGGCATGGTGGCTCTCTCATACGCGAACCAGCCATATGGCAGTCTGATTTATACGGATGTTGCTTGTAGTTATAGTGGCCTAGCCGGAAACACAACGACATCATTCCGGATCTGGTATTAGAACTTACTTATCTCACCCACCCTCTCCTCGAAAGGGAGAGGGTTTTTATATTACGGCTTATTAGATTAATTCCTGATCTTACTGGAACAAATTGCGAGAATAGATCAAAATCCGGGTTTGGCTATTTATGCGGTACCCTGTAATTCGGATAATTCAAATACCGGGCCATGTTTGCAAACCATCAGCCAATCATGCCTGACCACTAGCGCGCAGACGCCACATTCGGCCAGGGCTCCACATGGCATGGGGGCGCGGACTAAAACCTGAGCCTCAAACTTGGTTGGAAGCTGATTCTTACCTCCCAGCTTTTCCAGCAACTCTGATAGCGATTCGCGTGCTACATCAAATGCAATGTAATCTGCCCAATGGCTGATTTCTTCAAACGAACGTAACGGCTGGACTTCCACTTCTTCAGGTAAATCTTCTGGTACGGACTCACTAACCAATGCGATGGATGCATCTTGTTTTAAAGCGAGTGGGATTAGTCCGCGTAAGCGCGCAGGGGAACGGTCGAACGCGACTAAGGCTACATGACGGGCAGAGGTTGGTAGCGTAAAGCCACGTCCCAGTGGACCGCGTATATAGAGACGCGATCCGGGATTCCATTCGGAAGGCAACGGTGGCGCGCTCCGAAACCCATCGGGACTGGATTCCGAAAAGAAAATGGGGGTAGCTAAGGGTGAGTCTGAGGCGAATGCATGGGCGAGGAGATATTGCCCAGGTGCGGGGACAAATTCGGGCGGACAAATGAGTCGTCCGCCGGAGTCCAGATATATTTCCGCCAATTGGCCTTCGCCAGTTTTCATCGAAGAAATGGTAGCACGCTTCGATATCATCGGCAAGCGGGTTATAATCTTGACAATCTTTCGATTCGGAGGAAAAGATGAATATCTCAAGTTTATTGCAAGGACTTGCAACCGTTGCATGGATAGGCTTTTTTGGATTGCTGGTTATGATTGTCGTTCGAGCTGGCCGTAATCAGCCTACCAGAGGATTGACCACATTTGTGGTTTCCCTGCTCGTTGCCGCGATTCTATTAACAGCCGTAGGCGCGGGTTTGGTTTTTCTTCAAGCCGATGAATATGGCGTGGTAATCTCAGCCTTCCAGCCAAATGGTTATCGCCCTGAGGCTCTTGGACCGGGCTTACATTGGATTGTTCCCTTCGTTGAAAGCGTGCGGACCTATTCCATTGCGCGGCAAACGTACACAATGTCTTCTACCCAGAGCGAAGGACAAGTGCAGGGTGATGACTCCATCCAGGCACGCACAAAAGATGGACAGCAGGTGTTTATTGATGCCTCCGTAATTTATGGAATTGATCCAGTACATTTGATTGACTTGCATAGGATCTGGCAGAATC
>WNGA01004008.1_pt1 | contig 21870 bp, 14 predicted proteins | sample 5400061 | NCBI WGS metagenome assembly WNGA01 (sample SAMN13153366, study PRJNA577476) | soil metagenome | isolation source: 100 cm soil or saprolite under grassland replicate 2 | place: USA:California | collected 2016-06-15
ATCGAGCCTCTCGTGAACCTGCCCCCGCGGCGAGATCATCTGTATGCGTGGCTCGATGTGATGTTCCGCTTCTGCGCGGACAAGACCGTCGGCTACTACAGCCGGTATGCGCCCGGTTCGAGGATTCGTGCCATCGCCGGAAGATATGAGGCGAGTGTGATCTATCTCCCCCTCCAGACGATCCCGACCCGGCTCGTGGAGCAGAATCAGCAGTTCCGGTTCCTCTGGCTCACCGAACGGCAGTGGAAGGCGCTCGAGGGAGCCGACGATCTCAAGCGGGGGCGGGCCGGTCCGGAGCTGCACGAGGGATGATCGAGCCTCGCCATTACGTGCCCCCCGGGCCCGGGCGGCTTCCCTTGCTTGGGGAACCCCAGTGCCCTGGCCGCGGAGCCGATCTTGCGCCAGCACTGAGGCCTCCGGTCATGGCCAAGGCGCCAGCGCCACATCGCGGCCCACATCGGCAGGTAATGGCCCGTGCCGGTCTTGCGGAGGAGGACCTCGCCGTCGCAGATCAGCACACCGCCAGCCTCTTCGTGACGCCTCCACGGGGTGCCGCTCCCGTTTGCCGAGCCCGCGAGTCGATGGAGCTCGGCCACCGCTTGCCCGACCTCCTCGGCCAGTGGCACACGCCGCTCGCCGAAGATGTCCGCGAGCGAGCGGTAGTACCAGAGCAGGTCGTCCCGCCCGGCGTTGAATCGCGACCAGAGCTGCTCGCCAAGCGTACGATAGTCGGCCAGGATGGCGCGGGCGTTGTGGAGCTTGTCCGCGGCCGAGACGGTGAGCGCCCCCTCGTCCGACGCGGTACGGAGGTGGTCCAGATACCGATCCTTCCGCACGGGCCAGGGCTCCTTCTCGGCCCGACTGCTCGTCTCACTCTTGCCACACGACCTGACGATGGCCGCGGCGCGATCACCAAAGCGGGACCTGATGTCCGCGAGTCGCTCCTTTCCACCCTGGTCTTCGACCGCGTCGTGAAGCAGGGCCGCGATGGCGAGGTCCTCGTCGGCACCCTCCTGCTCCAGCACCAACCCGGTTACGCTCAGGAGATGCGAGATGTACGGGATCGAGGTTTTCTTTCGCCTCTGTCCCCCGTGGACGTGGAGAGCATAGATCAGGGCAGCCTCGAACCTCGCGGCGAGCAGGCTTGGGTCCGGAAGCGGGGGTCGGTCATGGCTATTTCTCCTCGCTCGCGCTGGCGTAACGGTGGCGGATCGTCCCAGAGAGAGTATCGCGCTCGACTGTGGCAGCCAAGGTCATTGCGACGTGGGTGGGATGTCGTTTCCTCTCTTGCACGGACAATTGTCTTGCCTTCGCTCGATGGTCGCGGCAATCTCGTGGTGCTGGCGAGAGCTCCTGGCCGGGAGGGAGAAGTGATGGGCTGGTTTCTCCGGAAGTCCTTTCGTTTCGGCCCGCTCCGCTTGAACCTGTCGAAGCGGGGTATCGGGGCGTCGGTGGGTGTGAAGGGCGCTCGGCTCGGCGTGGATGCAACGGGCAAGCCCTACGCGGCGGGCGGGCGATATGGGCTCTACTTCCGGGAGCGTCTCGGGGCGACCCGAACGAGCCAGGCCGTCGGCGAGATCGGACCGAGCAGCGAAGGCCAGACTGCGTATCCACGCGGCCGGCGCTGGTGGGTACTCGTTGTCCTCGCCCTGGTGATCGGCGTCCTCCTGGGGGTGGTGCTCGCGCGTGCCGGAGAGCCGACGCGAGTGGACCTCTTCGACGCGCAGGGGCGGCGCACGGGGTATGCCGTCGTCGATCGGGACACCGGCCGCGTCGACTTCTATGACACGATGAGCCGCCGCACGGGGTACGGACGCGTCGATGGCGGAGGCAAGGTCGAGCGCTTCGAGCGCGACGGCCAGCGGCAAAGAGACACGGCCGTTCCGGTCCCGCCCAGGGAGGATCCCCCTCGATGACTGGGGACGTTTCCTCCAGGACGCTTCGGTCCCTGCGGGTCAGAGGACTCGGCCTCGCTGGTCGCGACCGCGTGTTGGGCAAACGGGTCGCAGGCAATGTCGGGAGGTAGCGAACCATGGAGCGCCCTACACCTCCGACCCCCTCCGTCTCCCGCCGCGGCCAACACTCGCCTGACACCTGCGCGAGCGCGAACGTCAAATACCTGGGTCGGTGCGCCGGGTACAATGGAAGCCGCCATGCCGACCCTGCGGACATCGTCTGGGAGCCCGATCCGTGTCGACTTCGTCGCGAGCAAGTTGCTCTCCGTGACTGGCAAGCTCGGCCTGACCATCGCGCCGGGGAAGAAGGACCCGCTGGGAGGCTGGAATCGCGATCTCGACACAGATCTCGCTCGACTTGCCGCTCACTACCGGACGCGTGTGCTCGTCTCGCTGATGGAGCCCTACGAGTACACGCTGCTCGGCATCTCGGATCTTGCCAAGCGTGCCAAGCCGCTTGGGATCAAGGTGGTCCACTTCCCGATACACGACGTGCGGGCACCCTCGAGGGATCGGATGAAAGAGTTTGCCGCTCTGATCAAGGGCCTCCGTCGATCGCTGGACCGTGGCGATACCGTTGTCGTCCACTGCCGAGGCGGACTTGGACGATCTGGGACCGTGGCCGCCTGCGTCCTCGTTGCCGCCGGACACTCCCCTGAGGAAGCGATCGCACTGACCAAGAGAGCGCGACCGGGCGCCATCGAGGTGTCGGCGCAGGAAGACTGGATCGGTCTCTACGCGCGTCATGTCGCGCCCGAACGGCCGAAACGGGCCGACCCGCGATCCGGGAAGGTGACGACCGCCGCCCGTTCGCCGGACAGCCACGCAGGCGCCCGATCCGCGGGACAACGACGTCTGCCAGTGGTCGACCTCAACGCACCGCCCCGGCGGCACCGACCCGCGAAAACGGACCCGCCGCTCGACCGCGTTCTCGGATGCCTACTCGGCGGGGCGCTCGGCGACGCGCTCGGATACCCCGTCGAGTTCGAAGGACCTGGGACCGCCCTCATCAAGAAGTACGGGGCCGATGCCCCAACCGCACTCACCTATGCCGGCCGTACGGCGGGCCGTGTCTCGGACGACACCCAGATGACCCTCTTCGTCGCGGAGGGCCTCATCCGAGCGCACCAGCGTTTCATCGATCGCGGGTTCTGTAGCGCGGTCCATGTGACTACGCGTGCGCTGATGCGCTGGTATTCGACCCAATCACGGCCCACACCGAACGGATCTCCTGCCGACGGGTGGCTAGTCCGTGAACCTCGGCTGCACGCTCGGCGATCGCCGGGGAACACGATCATGCAGGAGCTCGCCCTCCGCGCCCACGGAGAGAGCGACGATGACCACGTTGTGGCCAGGAACACCAGCAAGGGTTGTGGTGCCGTCATGCGGGCGGCGCCGTTCGGGTTGGCGTTCAAGCCACCCAAGCAGACCTTCAAGTCGGCGGTGGACGACGGACGAGTCACGCATGGCCATCCGAGCGGGTACCTTGCGAGCGGGTACCTCGCCACCACTGTCGGCGTCCTTGCTCGTGGCGGAACGCTCCAGCGTGCCATGGCGGTGAGTGACGAGGCCCTCCGCCGGCACTCCAGCTTCCCGGCAACCGCATCGCGCGCGTGATCTTCTGTCTCGCAGAGGGGCGCATGGTCCTCCTGCACGGATTCGTGAAAAAGGCACAGAAGACCCCGGACGAAGACCTGGGCCTGGCCCGGAGACGCATGAAGGAGGTCGAGCAATGAAGAAGCGGACGACCAAGAAGACCCACCTCGGCTCCGCCTTCGATGACTTTTTGAGGGATGAAGGAACGTATGAAGCGACCCAGCAGCTCGCGATCAAGCGAGTTCTTGCCTGGCAGATCGAGAGGGCGATGAAGAAGCAGCGCCTCACGAAGGCGGAGATGGCCCGGCGGATGGAGACCAGCCGGAGCCAGCTCGACAGGCTCCTCGACCCTAATGGGAACTCCGTCACTTTGGAAACACTGACCCGCGCTGCGCGTGCGATTGGACGCCAAGTGAAGCTCGAGCTGGTCTAGGTAGATATCAGCCGAGCATGTTTAGTCGCGTCGACTTTCGACGACTTGTCCGGCCGAGAACCATGCGATAGTGCTGGCGAAAACGTGGTCCTGACCAAACACGGGTTCGAATTCCGTCGGGGCCACCATGTCGCGGCGCGCGCTTGGACGGCGCTCGTGTCCCCCGCAAGTTCGGCTCCGGTGCCGAAATAGTGCCACTCGGCCCCGAGCGCGAGGCGCGTGCCGCCGTTCCCCCCAAGCGTGGCGCTGCTGGCTGTTGGAGACTTTCCGGGGCCGTCATGGCTCCGCTCGCACCGACCAGCGGTTCCGCGCCCGATCGAGGAACGATGGCGTGTCGCGCGGGCCATGGCCGGCGGCGAGCCGCTCGAAGTCGGCCATGAAGCCGGCCTTTCGATGGTGCGCCCGACGCACGTCTGCCACGACTGTCGCCCACTCGCGATGGAGGTCGGAGCGCTCGTAGCAGCATTTCGCGTTCTCGAAGTGCGATAGCGCCGCATCGTAGTATTTGCTCCGCTTCGCGCGGAGGATGCGCATGCCCAGTGCCCGGTAGACCTTGGCCGCCACGTCCGGGTGCGACTTCGCGAGGCGCGTGGCGGCGGGCTCGGTCCGGTAGTGGCTCAGCTCCTCGAGCTCTGGATCGGTCGCCGCGCGCAGCCGTCTCACGAGACGCTCGATCTCCCGGGTCTCGAGCCAGAGCTCGATGAGCGACCCGAGGTCCGCGCGCTCCGCCGTGTCCATCGCCTTGGCGTGCCACGCTGCGTGCTCGGCCTTCGGCACGAACCGCATGAGATCCTCGTAACTGAACGTGCTCGGGTGCTCGCGGAACCCGGCCCAGGCGTCCTCGAGCGCGTCCTGGTGCCGGCCGAGCTTTCTGAGCAGCTCGCGCTTCAGCGTCACGAGGTTGTGCCCAGCCATCGAGCCGTGTGGGTGCTTTTTCTCCAGCGCGAGACCGCGATCCACCCAGGCGAGGGCCTCGTCCCGCTTGCGACGCGTCTTGAGCATGGTGGCGACCGCGAGGCAGTCCTGGGCCGAGAGCTGCGTCCGTTCGCACAGGGCGACGTAGGCCCGCACATCGCGCTGCTGGGTGTAGATCGCGCGGAGGATCTCGCCCCAGCGGCGGCGCCGGTACGCGGGGTTGCGCGGGGGCGCGTGATCAGGAGCCTGCTCGACAGGATCCTTCGCCTCGAAGCGGGCCTTCACCTGTCGCTCGAGGGCGGCGAGGCTTTCCTTGCTCATCACTTTCACGGCATCGTGCTCGAGGCTGGACGCGAAGCCGTAGGAGTCGCGCTCCATGCGCCCGAGCAGTAGCCTCGCGGTCTCGTCGGCATCAACGCTCGCCGCCTGGCGCGCCCTGATCCAGCCGCAGTAGAGGCTGACGACGAACATCGCGAAATTGCCGCTCGAGTCGTCGAGCTGCTCGGCCTTCTCGTAGCAGCCGGCGAGGAAGGTCTCGTAGAGGCTCACCGCTCGCCTGGCGTCGGTACGGACGAGCGTTTCGAGATGACGCGCGACCTCCTCGAGGCTCGAGACGAAGTCCGAGCCTGCCCTGTACCCGATGAACCGTCCCGGCTGAAACGCGACCTCGATCGCGGTCTCCAGCGGGTCTCGCCGCCCGGGTCTGCGCGTGGTCATGGCTCGATCCCGAGCTCCTCTGCTGTGCGGGGGCCGTGCTGGATACCTTGCCAAGGGAGGCATGCGGGCCGGGCCGCTGCCTTCGAAGCCGCGCCGTTCACAGCGGCAGGTGTCTTCCGGTGATGGCGAGCCAGAGGTTCTTCCGGCGGGCGTGAGTGTCGGCCCACCCTTGTACCAACCGCCGGTACGCCGCGGGGTCCAGCTCGAAGACTGCGCCGAGTGGCTCGGCGCAGTCTTCGTAGTTCGACCCGGTCGCGCTCGCGGGGTCCGGCACTAGGCTCGCCGCGTGTCGCCGCCAGAATTCGAGCACGCCCGGAACCAGATCCGCTACTCCCAGGCGCTTAACCCAGCGGCGCCGTGATGCAGTCACAGTAGGCTCGCCTGGCCATCGCGTCGACAGTATCCGGTGGAGCGTGGGCGACGTCCGGCGCAGCGAGGAGCCACCGTCGAGGTCGAGCGTCAGTGTTCCGAGCGCGCCTCGAGACTGCAAGAGCGTGGTCGGCACGCGCCCCGTCTCCTCCAGCCACTGCCGCACGGCCCGGCGGAACGACGCCGCGCCATCCGCCCCGGGGCGGGCGGCGTCCACGAGGGCATGGACCCAGACCGAGCCTGGCGACTCGCGCCCGGCGGCCTCGGGCCGGAGGGTCGCCTCGACCACCAGCGACCGCCAATCGGCAAAAAGCCGGTCGTGCATGGTTGCGAAGCGCGGTGACGGGCCTCGACGGAACGCCTCCAGGGCCGCATCTCCGTCCTTCCACCGCCGGCCGACGGCGACCTGAAGCTCCAGTGCGCAGGCGAGCTCGTCCTGGCCGAGTCCCCTGGCGACCTTTCGCCAGCTCTCGAGGAGGCGGAACACCGCCGCATGCTGGTCGCTCCGGTACCGCAGGGAGGGATGGGAGATGAGCAGCGCCTCGCGCGGGTCCCACGCCTCTCCGGTCTTGAGGCGCAGGAGGGCGCGCACGGCTTCCTCGATCAGGGGCCGCGCCTTGTCGAACGACTTCCGGCGGAGCAGATCCGCGAGCAAGGGGAGCGCGAGCTCCCAGTCGTGCGCGATGTTCTTTCGGCTGGTCTCCTCGAAGAGGGCGGGGTCCCACCGTTTCGCGAGTTCCTGGTGGATCTTGAACCATCCGGAGTGGGCTGCCCCGAGAATCTCGGCCCAGTGGCTCGCGCTCCGGTGCGCGGCGATTCCCTTCAGGACCGCCTGCTGATCCGCATCGCCGAGCCCGAGCACGAACCGCATGATCGTGTCGTCATGCAGACTCACGATCCTGGCCGAAGCCTCGAAGGCCCGGATCCCGTCGGCTAGTTCGAAGACGCTGCGCCCATCGCGCCGGCGCGCGCGCCATTCCCATTCCAGGAGACAGCCGGTCACCTCGGGGCCGAGGGGGCACCCCTCGCCGGACGATGGGTCCATCCACTCGGGCAGTCCCGAACCGATCTCCGCATCGAGGTCCTTGATGGCGGTGAGGAAGCTGAACTCTGGCGCCAGCCCCTCGTCCATCACGCGTTCCAGGATCTTCCGCATCCGGGCCGCGATGGGTTCGAGATCCTGGGCCAGGCTATACCCGTCCAGATACGGCTCCTCCCAGTGGTGCTCGCGAACGACGTACGGGCCATCCTCGTGCCCCGACTCCGCGACGCAGGCCCTCCCACTTGTCCCAGGCCTTCTCCCATTCCTCGCGGATCTTCGCGCTTCCCGGCGACGGCTGCGCCGTCGTGCGGCTCCGTCTGCGCGATGCCAGCAGTCTGCGAAGCGTTCCGCCCGTCTCCTCACCGAGCTGGGCGAGAAGGCGATCGCGCCCCCGCTCATCCAGCGCGAGGAGCGCGCGCGCTAGCACGCGCTGGATCTCCTCCTCCGACAACCCGTGGGAGAGTAGCTCGATCAGCGCCCGCTCCTCCGCGCGGTGGGCGTCCTGCCTGTTGCGGGTCCCCCGCGCTCTTGCCGTCACTTCGGTCTCCTCCTCCCGAAGCCCTTCCCGTGGCCACTCAGAACGCCGGTGCCGCAATACCCACCCGGCACTGTCCAGTGGGCGGGTACTTCTCCCTTACACGCCGACACGGGAGAAGTCGTTCCCGACAAGGAGCCGGGCCACGTCGAGCATCGTACGCCAGGACGGCGAGTGGGCGCTGACCTTCTGGTGACTACTGAGCCGCCCGGGTCAAGGCGGCCTCGACATCCGCGACCCGTTTGGTGATCGCGTAGGCCCACGAGCCGTAGCTTCCATCGGCGTTCACCGCCGCCACCCAACGTGTGGCGGCGGCTACCTTGACCTCTTCGAGGGGGTCGAAGCCCTTTGTTTCCAGGACGAGATGTCTGGGCGGGTCGGTCCGAAGGCGGACGATGAAGTCCGGGACATAGTCGTGAGTCTGCCCGTTGTGCAGGTAGGGCATGGCGAACCCGAGACCAGCGTTCTTGGCGAAGGCCTCGACGATCACATGGGTGTCGAGGACGTAAGCCGCCGATTGCTCCCATCGTGCCGTGTCCGCCACGACGTAATTGACGTGGCTCTTCACCACCTCGCGCACGTCACGGCTGGTCCAGAAGTCCACCTCCGCGGTCGAGCCCTCGCCCCTCCTGCTCTCGTAGCGCGGGAGCTCGGGCGCTTCGCCCTCCGAAGTGTCAGGCTTGATGGCGCCGACTAGCGCCTCGATCACCCAGCCGTAGTAGGGTGACAGCGCGACGTCGAGCTTGTTCGCTGGAGGGAGTGGGTGCACCCACTCGGCGATGAAGCGCTCGACGATCCGCGCGAGCTGCGGGAAGAGGACGTGAGCGGGTGCCTCGCATCCCGGCTGGCCCACGTAGTCGCGCGTGAGGTCGGCGGCCATGTCGAACACGACTTGCTGCATCCGATAGCCGGCGCGATACGGGTTCAGGTCCACGCGCTCGAGCTTGCCGGGGCCGGTGAGCGAGGGCCGGCCCTTGTTGTTGGGCAGCGCCGCCTTTACCTCTACCTCCGGGGGGATCTTCATCGGGTCGAGCGTCACGGACGGTACCGCACTCCAGTTCAGCGTGACGCGGTTGCGGATGGCCTGCCGGTAGCCCTCAACCCGTGGGAAGCGGATCTCCAGGGCGGCCCGAGCCGGCACAGCGTGCACGTGGTGCCGCTCCGGTACGGGCGGCCGGGACGCGCGCTTGTTCTCCTTGAATGGGATGACCTGAAAGGGCACGCCGAAGACCTTGGCGACCTCTTCGCCTAGCCGGCCGTTCTCGCCGACCTCGTAGCTCGAGCGCCGGAGCCCGCGGCCCACTACCTGCTCGCACAAGAGCTGTGACATGAACGGGCGCAGTCCGACGATGTGCGTGACGGTGCTGCAGTCCCAACCTTCGGTGAGCATGCCCACGCTGACGATGCAGCGGACGTCACGTCCGGGCGGATGTAGCGGCTTCCCGAGCTTCTGGGCGAGCTCCTCGAACCCGACGGGGTAGATGGGCCGGCCCTGGCGGTCCAGCGGCCAGACGACCTTGCCGACAGTGTCGAGCGTACGCCTCATCCAGGCGGACTCATCGCTCTTGGCCTGGTCGCTGTCGGTCTCGTGCACCACCTTGGAGTCGACCCGGATCGTGTTCTCCTTCCCGGGCGCGTTGCGGAAGCCGGCGATGTTCGCCGGCGGAATGCCGGCTGGCGGGCGATCGAGAGCCAACCACTCGTAGACGACCTTGGCGATGGCGGTGTTGCGGCACACGATGATGAAGACGGGCGGCCGTGGATCGTCGTGTCGCTCCGCCCACTCCACGCGCAACTCCTCCCACAGCCCGGCGAGCATGGCGATGGGCGTGGCCGCCCACTTCACGACGGCCTCCGGCTTGGGGTTGCCGCGCGAGCCGCCGCGCTCGCCCGTCGTGAGGCGCGGCATGATCCAGCGCCAGATATTGAAGTAGCCGGGAATGTCGGCGCCGGTGGTGTCGCGCACGGCGAGCTGGGGAATCTTTACCAGCCCAGACTCGATGGCGTCGGTGAGGCCGAAGTCGCTCACCACCCACGGAAAGATGCGGTTGGTGTCCGGGCCCATGCGCCCGAGGTAGTACGGCGTGGCCGACAGATCCACGCAGAAGTTGACGCCGCGCAGCTTGTGGATACGGTCGAGCCCGTCCACCCAGACCGTCGCCTCTCGGTAGAACTCGTCCTGGTCCGCCGCGTCGCCGAAGAGGTCCTCGATCTCGCCGTCCGGCTCCTCGCGGCGGATGCGGTACGCGTGATGAGCCTCGTCGTTGAAGACGAGGATGTTCTGCTTCCCACCCACCTCGCGGCCGATCACGCGGTTCATCAGGGCCGTGTCGCTCTCCACGTGGCGGACCGATTCTACCCGCACCTTGCGGAGGTGCCCCTGGCGGTCGCGGTCCTCCTCGAGCACGGAGAGCAGGCCGGCCGCGAGCTGGCGGTCCAGCTCCTCCTGGGTGAGGTACCGGCGGTTACGCGCGGTGGTCGTGCGGGGGCCGATCGTGATCGTCTCCACCGTCCGCACCGCGACGCCGGCCCGCGCCACCTTCGCGCTCACCCCGCCCGGCGTCACGGCCTGCGGCTCGAAGACGTGCCAGTTGGTGATGACCACGCGGCCCTGGGTGAGGTCGGCCATGAGGTGCTGGGGCACTAGGTCGCGCGTGCGGTAGAGGCTGGCGTCCCCCTCGCGGGGGTCCAGCTCGCCCAGACGGCTCCGAATGGTGACGTTCGGGCACACGACGAGCACCACGTCGGAGAACCGCCCATCGGCCCGGTTGTTGACCTTGTTCAGGATGCTCCACGCCGCCAGCATTGCCATTACCGTGGTCTTGCCGCTGCCGGTGGCCATCTTGCACGCGAGGCGGCGGAAAGCGGTGTGACCGGCCGCCTGCCGCTCCTCGCTCGGCTCGTCGAGAGGGATCTCGATCCCCTGCCGGAAGTCGGCGCGCGCCTCGGTGAGGAAGATGATGATCTCGGCGGCCTCGCGCTGGGCGAAGAAGAGCCGCTGCTGCCGGCCTTCGCGCATCCAGTACTCGAGCAGCTCCAAAGTTGTGCGGGTCACGCCGGGACGTCCCGCGGCTTGCCACTCCTTGAGCCGCTGGCGGATGCGATTGACCAGCTTCAGCTCGATGAGCGTTCCGAGTCCATCATCTTCGCCCTCGCCAACCGGCCCTGGAGGCCGGTAGTAGTACATCGCGGGCCGTCGCTCCGGCTCCAGGCGCGGGAGCTCACCCTCCACGATGCGCCAGTGCTCAGCCGGCTCCTCGTAGGGGCCGCAGAGGATGGGTTCGGGAACCTCGAATTCGCTCACAGCCCGAACGCTCTCATGATCCCGTCGAGCTTCTCGACGACCTCGGGGTGGATCTCATCCGGCCGCATGACGGCGGCGATATCCTGGTACCGGGTATAGGGCAGTCCCGGGAGCCCGGCGGCCGCAAGGGCGGGTGGCAGCAGTTCCGTGCGCGCCTTCGTGGCGTTGAGGAAAGCATGGTCTCCCAGGGGATCGCGGAGCACCGCCGGCGGGAAATTCTCCTGGAGGTATTTCCGCAGGTCGTCGATGTGGGGGCCCGCCGCCGCCGGACCGACCGTGTGCTCGACGAAGCGGGCAAGGGCGTCCGGATGCACCAGATAACTCTCGATCTCGTAGCGTCGCCACCGGAGCCGCTGGAAGCCGCGGCCTGTTATCTCGGTCGGCTGGATCTCCGGGCGCGCATCGCCATCGACGAGCTCCAGGGCCGGCAGGTCATCGCGAATGAGCCGCAGCGCCTCGTAGTGCTGGGGGGGCCCGAATGCCCGGGGATCCCGTCCGTGTCTCCGCGACCGTCGGCCTCCAGAAGAACGTCCGGGAGCTGAAGAGATCGTGGGTGGGATGCCCCAGCACCCTGGCCCACTCGCGGAGAATGTCGCGGTCGGTGTAGTTCTCCAGGTAGAGCACGCCGGGTGCGTTCAGCGCCAGCATCATGTCAGTCTGCGACAGGACCTTCAGCGAGAGGATCACGCGTGCCTGCTCTTCCGTCGTCGCCAGCATTCGCGGCCCATCGAAGAGGACACACAGCTCTCGTGGCTCGGCTCCATTGATGATGACTTCCGAGTGCGTCGCGATGATCAACTGCGACCTCAACTGAGCGGCGACCGCGCGGAGCTCCCCGTAGATCGCGTCCTGAAGGATCACGTGAAGGTGGGCGTCCGGCTCGTCCAGCAGCAAGACAGCGCCGGGCCGAGTCCGCAGGAAGGCAAGCAGCATCAGCACCTGCTGGAACCCACTGCCCGCGCTGGCGATGTCGAGAGCGGGTCCGCCCGGGCGCTCGCGGTACTCGGCCAGGATATGCGGGCCCGTAGCGTTGGGGGGCGCCAGCTCGAAGCCGAAGAGCCGGCGGATGGACTCCTGGAGCCCGGCCCAGGCCGGGTCCGAGCCGGCCGCTTCGACCAGGAGGTTGCGGAGCACGTCGCCAGGCTTGGCCTGCCCGAGGAGCTGATCGACCTTCGGGCGCTGGTAGAGCGGCTCTTCGGTGCCCAGGCCACTCATGGCCGGCACGAAGGCCGTGGTGAGCTTGGCGCTTCTCACGACGTCAGGGGTTGCCGTCGGGAGAGGTCGTACGTAGATCTGCTCTGTGCTGTCGGCGATCATCTCCATGGCGACCGTCCAGCCAGCGACGGCGTTCTGGATCTCGATCTCGAGGCTCCCCGTGTAGTCTCGCTCTCGCCAGAGAAGATCGAAGGTCCGCAACGGCACGGCGGAGAAAGCCTGACGCGCGATGGGAGCCTTGGCGTAGTAGCCGCGGTGGCGCTGGAAATCGTTCAGCTCCCTCCAACGGTTGAACGCGAGTGACCAAGCCGCGATGGCCTGGAGCACCGTGGTCTTGCCGGTATTGTTCGGGCCGGCCAGTACCACGTGCCCGGGCAGGACGAACTCGACGTCGCCGAACCGCTTGAAGCGGCGCAGGCCGACGCGATGGATCACGCCGTCGCGTCCCTCAGGTTCTTCACGACGAGCAGCTCGTTGCCGCGGTCGTCGACGACCTTGACGGCCACCTGCCCGTGCTCCCCGGCCTCGAAGGGCGCGCTCACCGTACCGGCCAGGTGCTCCCAGACCGTATCGTCATACTCGCCACGGAGGGCGCGCCGGATGTCATCCCAGGCCCCCGTGCGCGGGAAGAACGCCTGGGACACGTGGAAGCAGAGGTTGTTGTAGTCGGTGTCGAGAAACCACGCCGGCACATCGCCAGCGTCCATGTGCTTGGCCGCCATCGTTGCGGGATCGAAGAGATTGAGCTTTGCCAGCTTGACCTCGTAGCGCTTGTCCCGTAGGCGCCGGAGCTCGACGTCGGGCAGGCCACACACGCTGAAGATCTGGCTCGACCGCATGTTCTTGAGGAGGTCGCCCATCATCAGGTCTGGCGTGGCCTGTACGTAGGAGGCCGGCGGTAGCCCCATCTCGGCGGATTTTTCGATCAAGAGGCGCGCGTCCGGCTGGATGGCGAAGCCGATCGCGTAAAGGTGCGAGTAGCCCTTGAGGCTGGCCTCCTTCAGCGCCTCGTGGACCGCAAGCTGGGTAAGGCCGCTGTTCTCCGGCCCGAAGACCAAGGCCACTGCCCGCTCGTCGCCGTTGACCACCATTGCCTCGGCCGACAGCGACAGCGTCTTCGCTGGCGGCCGGACATTACGGAGTGTCACCGTCTTCCCGCCACCCACGTGGAGGACCGGCGACTTGCGCAGCACCTCCAGCATACGGTCCACGAACGAGCCATACGCCTCGACGTCGGCCGGGCCGGAGTCAGGCACGCCGTCCCCCTCCCAGTCCACAGGGGTCGGGATGGTCGCCTCCACGGTGAACGGTCCGGTCACCCGCACGAAGCTGTTGTCCACCTCAGGCCGGTCGACGAGCACCTCCTCGTCCGGCGGTTCGGCGTTCGCGATCTTCTTTAGCGTCACGTGCGGGACAATTCCTCCGACCTCCTCGCCCTTCCGGTTCTGCTTGCGTGTGTAAACAAATCCGCCCACCGGCCCCCTGGCCTCATCCTTGAGCCGATAGTAGGGAAACGTTGCGGTCAACAGCCGTTGGCGGGCGAGGGTGAGAGGGACGCGGCTCGTATCGATCGTGATCCAGCGCCGCCCCCACTGTTCAGCAACGTGGGCGGTGGTGCCACTGCCACACGTTGGATCGAGTACGAGGTCACCAGGCCGGGTGGTCATGAGTAGGCAACGTTGGACGACGAGTCGGTCGGTCTGCACGACGTACAACGGTCGCTCTGCGAAGCCACTACCGCCAGTATCGGACCACACATCCTTGAGAGGTGATACCGGAAAGTCGTCCAAATAGAGCTTAGAGCAAGGTGTGTTGCCAATTATCAAGACGCGGTTCAGGCGATCGAGCTTCTCTGTGTCGTCTGGACCCAGGCTCCAATGGCGATTAGTGCCGGGCGTATAGCGCTGTCCTTGGAGTACGACCTCTTTGTGCTCGGATGCACTTGCCCCGGGAGAGGTCAACGGGCCTGGCCTGAAGACACGCCAGCCGGAGGGAAGCAGTGCGGGATCCCGTATCTCAGCATCACTCAGCTTTCGGATCGTCTTCCCGTCTTCTGACTCGGCCCAGACGTATTGCTTGGCGCCCTCTTCTCCAGGCTCTTTCGGAAGCCATAAGGGCTGGAAATGAATGCGTTCGATATCTCGCGCATAGTGGAGGAGAAAGTCGTAGGTGCTGGGCAAGAGGCTTACTGATTGCGCACCAGTCTTCCGAAACGCAATCTGGCCAACGAAGTTGACCGGCCCGAACACCTCGTCCATCATTTCTCGCACGTGGTGGAGGTTCTCGTCGCTGATCTGGACAAAGATGCTGCCCGTGGGCGCCAGCAGCTCGCGGCAGAGCAGCAAGCGGTCCCGCATGTACGTCAGATAAGAGTGGAGGCCTAGCTCCCACGTGTCCCGATAGGCCTTGACCATCTCGGGCTCGCGGGTCATGTCAGCGTCGTCATTGTGGCCGACGTCGCGGCGGCGCACGAAAGGCTGGAAGTTTGACCCGAACTTCACGCCGTAGGGCGGGTCCATGTAGATCATCTGGACCTGGCCGCCGAGACCCTCGTAGTGCAGGAGCGAGTTCATCGCGACGAGTGAATCGCCGAGGACAAGCCGGTTCACCCACTTGTCCGGGTACTCGTAGGCTCGCAGCGTCTGGTCGATGATGGAGTGTTGCGGATCGCCGAACAGCTCGAACATGCTCTGTTGCTTGTCGCGCTTGTGGCTGGTCAGCGTCTCGATGATCGCTTTCGTGGACAGGCGCTCGTGGATGAAGAGCGGCAGGGTCGGTACGTCGAAGGACAGCCGCTCGGCCTTGCCCGCCCAGTCGAGGAAAGGCCGGCCCAGCCGGCGGACCTGCTCGACGGCCTCCTGGAGCGACCCGACGGTGGCGAGGACGGTGCCGTCCGCTGCTCGTAGTTCGCGCGGCCGCTCGAAGGCGTGAGGCTCGGGGAGGCCCGCGGCCTCCGAGATGAGGCGGAGGAGCCACTCGGCAATCTCCCGGCCAGGGTTCTGCCCATCCCAGTTCAGCGCGGGTGAGAGGGACGAGTCGTAGCGGTAGGTGGTCGGGGGCTTCTTCTTCCGGAATTGCGGCTGCGTCCCGATCTCGGGGCGCATCGGGCTGGTGGCCTCGTAGTGGCGGTAGTTCTCCGCGACCCGGCCCAGGTTGCCCTTAGCCCTGCCGCTGCGCTGCCTGGCGGTGATCGCGACGGAAGGCTTTGTCCCGGGGCGGGCCTTGCGCTTCCCGTTCCTTGCCACGCGGCCCCTCCTCCTCACGCAGTCCTCCTTACCGGCCCGGCGCCTGGCCCTGGCCCGAGTCTACCAGCGGATGTGACAGGGGCGGTCACGGATCTCCCGGGCCGTGGCGTCGAGCGCGCCAGATTGTGCTGCCCCCCAGGCGCCCAGCCCCAGGCCCTCCGGTCAGCCAGGACCCAGGACATGCCGTACCACGAGGTGAACTCCTGGATCGCGTTGTCGAGGATACTGTACTCAGCGCCTCGGGCGGTCACGCGCTTCCCAGTCGCCTTCGCATCGAGGAAGAGGCGCTCGACCAGATCGCCAATCTTGTCTTGGAAGCCATGTGTCCTCTCCAAGGGCCCGGCAAGCTGTGTCCCGTTAGCGCCTCTTGGGCGTGCGACGACCACCACGGCGTCGGTTCTGCGCGGTCTCCCCGAATGCCAGGGCCCAGCGCTTGCCTGGATGGTCGAACTTCACCGTCTGCGCATTGAAGCGCTCCGGATCGAACCGACCGCCGAGCCACTCCAACATGCTCTCGTACTCCTCGTGCGAGGGGTCGCCGATCACGGCGATGAGGTTCTCATAACCTGCCGGGCCCCCGCAGTCCTCAGGCGGACAGGCCCGCCCGCCAGCGAGGCAGCGCGGATACCGTATGCCCGTCCGGCGCGGCACGATCGCCTCGAGGGTGACATCGTGTTGCCAGCCATCTCCGAAGTCGTACTCGTACCTGGCCACGGCACCCGGGCCGGTGAGGTACCTGGCGATGGGGACCTCCCATCCCGGCAGGATGGGTTCGTCCCCTTCGAAGGCATCGTCGTCCGGAATGCCGATCTGCACCGCGTCGCCCGTGTCTGGCCTGCTCACGCGAAAGAGGTGCAAGTGATAGTCGAGCCAACCCATGGCATCCTGAATGGCGACATGCAGGTCCCAGAAGCTGTAGGCCCCCGGCACCTGGATGGTCCTCCAGATGGGCGGGGCTACGTCTCGCAGGACGATTCTGAACTCGTAGACTTCACGCGGAGCTTGCGCGTCCTCTTCTCGATGCCAGTTAGCCGCAGCCAGCGCTGCGGCGCCTCGCCGAGGACTTGACCGGTCCCCGGGGGATGCTTTTGCGGAAGCCACGCCGCCGCGTCGACCCCTCCGAGTACGTGCCGCGGGCCTACCACGTCGCCGCGTCGCCTTCGATGCCGATACACGCTGGACCCCGCGCTCGCGCCTTGCCACGAAGGTCGACTCATCTCCATGGTGGACGAAGAGCTTCCCGCGCATCGTGTCGCCATCGATACGCGCCCAGGCCCGGCCGCTGGTTGCATTCATCTCGTCGAAGCCGTCCCACGAGAACTCGACCACCGATGCACCATCGCGCTGCTCGACGCGGTAGTCGATGGAGGCTCCGATCGCGATCAGCTGCATCTCGCCCAGGCCTTGGCGATCGAAGCGGATGTAGGCGGGCACGACGAGGTCGAGCGCCTCCCGATCCCATAGCTCGGCCTCCACGACGCTCCACCGGCCCTCGATCAACGATTCACGTCTTGCCATCGCCACCTGCCAGTGCCGAGGTTCAGGGTGAGATGTGCGTGCGAGTTCAACCCCGGCCGGGAGGCCCCGACCAAGTGGCCGCCGGCCTGCTCGCGATTGACCGCCACGGCGGCTCGATTCTAGCAGGCCTGGCGGTGGGAATCCGGTGCCGAAATAGTGCCACTTGCGGGTGCAATTCGGAGGTCTACGGCAATCACTCTGCCAACTTCCGGATGGGTGGACAACGCCGCATCTCTGTTGCTCTGCTGAGGAGGCGGAGTTTGATCCCCTGGTGGCGGCGGGGGGATGAATTTGAAATAGGCTCTGCGGGATTTCCCCGGCGTCGGCGCCAGCGGCAGAGCTTGGCCGAGCGAGAAGTCGGGGGTTCCAGGACGATGGAGCGGCGTACGGGATCGAGTCCCGGCATTCTGACGCGTGCGATCTCCTGATCGCCCATATTCCAGCCAGCCGCCCCGCGGACGGTGCGCCGGAAGTACTGGGCGTGGCGCGGCATCACGCTCATGCCACGGAACGGCGGCGCCCGCGGGCGATGACGACGCTGATGAAGGGCGCCGAGTGATGGCGCTCGTCGTCCGCCAGGGCGAAGTTCGTCCCTTGGGTCTTCGAGAGAGTCGGGGATCCCGTTGGACTCGGTTGGACGCGATGGGCGACAGGAGCCGGTCGACCGTCGCCGGCAGTCGCGCTCGACAGAGTAGTAGCCGGCCGGCTTCGAGACGTGGAGCCGGTCAACAGGAACGAGACAGCGGGCTCAAGAGATTAGTGTAGGGGGTCGACCCGGTTCAGGGTGAGTGCCTATAGGGAGGCCCCAGTTCGGTCTCCGCCTTCTCCAGCCAAAAGTTCATATCCATCTCACCGTACATGGTGGCGGCGGTGGTCAGGGGCTCCTGCGCCCGTATTCCGTCGCCGATGCGGCGGTAGAGCTTGCCGAGGCCGAGGTGGCAGTGCGCGACGAGGGGGCGCAGGCCGAGTTCCTCGGCCAAGGCCATAGCCTGGCGGTAGCGTTCTGCCGTCTCAATGTCGGGCGGCTCCTGACGTGCAGAGACTTCTGCGAGGGTCCGGAGTGCCCAGGCGTGGTGGCCACGCTCGTTGTGCTCTCGGGAGAGATCGAGAGCATGCCTCGCGAGGTCGGCTGCGTCAGTCATCCGATCTGCTAGGAGGCATGCCTCGCTGAGCCAGGCGACCCAGAGCGAATAGTCGACCGTTCGTCTGACGGCGCGGTCTTGCCCCACGACCTGCTGCAAAAGATCCAGGCTGTCGGCGATACGCCCGGACTGGGCATATGCGTAACCGAGGTGCGAGGCCGCGTAGGAGAACCACACCGGGACGTTCCAGTCGCGACAGAGCCCGAGCCCACGTTCGAGCACCACGATCGCTCTTTCCAGGTCGCCTTTGCGGAGCGACACAAGGCCGGCACCGAAGCACGCGCCGATCAGGCTGAACGTGTGACCTCCCGCCTCGGCGATTCGGAGCGCCTCGTCCGCGCGGGCGACTGCTTCGGGGAACTCGCCACGCTCCGCAAGACTCCAGGCCAGCCACACCCGCGAGAGAACCGAGGGAAACCCGGCCACACCAAAGCGCTCGTGAACGCGATCACCTTCGAGCGTCGCCGTGTTACGCCTCAAGAGGTCAATCGCCTGGGCATAGTCGCCCCGGGCCAGGGAAGCGCGGCCCAGATAGAAATTGATGGCGACCTGGAGCGCAAGATCGCCCAGTGCTGTGGCGATGGCAAGCGTTTGCTGGCCGGATTCGACGGCGCGGTCCTGGTCGCCGATCAGCCAGAAGTGCTGCGTCATGTAGGAGCAGACTCGCCCCAGGAGACGCTGATCGTCTAGGGATTTGGCGAGCCCTTCGGCTTCGCGGAGGTGGTCGAAGACCCGCTCATATTCGCCGAGCGCGTTGAACGCGGTCCGAAGGTCGAAGCACAGACTTACAGCCGCCTCCATTGTGTCGCGGCGCTTCGGGAGCTGCCCGAGGGCAACCCGTGCCTGCTCGAAGCACGCAACCGCTTCCCGGTAGCCGGCGCGCGCCGCATTCCTGGCCCCAGCCTGGCGGAAGTAGCTGAGGCCCTTGTCCCACAGCTCACCCCGCAGAGCATGGGAGGCGAGACGGTCGACCTGCTCGGCGAGTCGGTCGGGATACAGCCGTTCCATCGCAGCCACGATGCGCGCGTGGAGCGCACGTCGCCGCTCTTGGAGGAGGCTCCCGTAGGCGACCTGGTGGGTGAGGGCATGCTTGAACGTGTACTCGAGGTCGGGAAAGAGCCGCGCTTCATAGAGGAACTCAGCGGTCTGGAGCCGGTTGAGAGCCCGGTTGAGTTCATCGTCGGAGAGCTCGGCGATCGCTTGGAGAAGCCCGAACGGGACGTCTTTCCCGATCACAGACGCGGCTTGCAGCAGGCGTTTGTCTTCTGGCGGGACCCGATCGATGCGGGCCGTCAGGATTGCCTGGACCGTCGCCGGCACCTGAATTACCTGCGCGCCTTGCGCCAACCGCCACGCTCCCCGCTCTCCGACCAACGCCTTGGTCTCCAAAAGTGTCCGAATGCTCTCCTCGAGGAAGAGGGGGTTGCCTTCCGTCCGCTCGATAAGCACCCGCTTCAATGGTTCAAGACTCGGATCGGACCCGAGCAAGCCGCGGAGGAGGTCGTCTGCGCTCTCGGGCGGCAGGGGGTCGATCCGAAGCTGCCGATAGTAGGTCTTACTGCCCCAGCCGTGATGGTACTCGGGCCGGTAGTTGATCAGCAGCAGGAGCCGGGCAGTGGGCAGACTCTCGACCAGGCTGTCGAGCAACACCTGGGTTTCGGTGTCGATCCAGTGCAGGTCCTCGAAAAGCACCAGCAGCGGCTGCACCTGGCTTTCCCGGACAAGCAGACGCTTAACCCCATCCAGGGTCTGCTGCCGCCGCTGCGGCGGATCGAGCCGCTCCCAGGCGGCATCCTTCACTGGGACGTCCAGCAGCGAGAGCAGTGCCGGTAGGGAGGGCTCCAGAGCACGATCAAGCGACAGCAGCTTGCCCGTCACCTTCTCTCGGATCTTCCGCGTCTCGTCCCGCCCCTCGATCTGGAAATACAGCTTGAGTAGGTCGATAACGGGCTGGTAGGCAGTCGCCTTGCCATACGACACCGAGCCACTCTCCAGGATCAGCCAGTTCTGAGTGCGGTGGGAATGGGTGAACTCCCAGTACAGTCGAGACTTGCCAACGCCGGGCTCGCCCACCACGGCGACGACCTGACCGTGCCCGGCTCCCGCGCGCTCCACAGCCCCACGGAGTTGGTCCAGTTCGGTCTCCCGGCCGACGAAGCGGGTCAGGCCCCTGGCGGCAGAGGCATGCAATCGGGAGCGCACGGAGCCTGCCCCGAGAAGTTCGTACACCTCCACCGGCTCGGGGAGACCCTTCACCGGCAGGGGGCCGATGGGCTTGACCTCAACGTAACCTTCAGCAAGGTCCAGCGTGGCGGGACTGAGGAGAATGCTGCCGGGGTCAGCAAGCTGTTCCATTCGAGCGGCGAGGTGGGTAGTCTGGCCGACCGCCGTGTAGTCCATGTGCAGATCCGAGCCGATGGCCCGGACGACGACCTCACCCGAATTGAGGCCAACGCGGATGCGCACGGTGACGCCATGCTTCCGGCGGACCTCCTCCGCGTATTTCTTCACCGCTTCCTGCATCCGCAACGCTGCATAGCACGCGCGCACCGCATGATCCTCGTGGGCGAGCGGTGCTCCGAACAGCGCCATGATCCCGTCCCCCATCACCTGGTTCACGGTGCCCTCGTAGCGGTGGACCGCCTCCATCATCCGGTCGAGAACGGGGTCGAGGAGCTTCCGGGCCTCCTCGGGGTCGCGGTCAGCCAGCAACTCCATCGACCCCTTGAGATCGGCGAAGAGCACCGTCACCAGCTTGCGCTCGCCCTCCAGCGCGCTCTTGGAGGTGAGGATCTTCTCGGCGAGGTGCTTGGGGGTGTAGGCCTCAGGGGAGTTGAATCGCTGAGCCGGAGGCGGCGCGGCCGAGAGCCCGGTTGGGTGCGCGCACTCGGGGCAGAACTTCGCTGTCGGCGACAATGGCCGACCGCACTCGGTGCACGCCCGGGCCAGCGGCGCGGCGCATTCCTCGCAGAACTTCGCGCCCGCCTCGTTATCGTGCTGGCACCGGGGACAGTTCATCGGCCGGATCCTCCCTCACGCAGTCCGGTCAGTGTATTGCCGCGCCAAGAGTGGACCGAGCCTACCTGGAGGCTCTCAGAGGGTCAAGGCTGGCCGAGCCGGCGAGAATTGGTGTGGGAGACGCCTCCTCAACTAACCTCCCAGGGGGTCACTGGTCTCACTCATATTGGCAGGGAGGGACGTTCGTCGGGGCCGGCCGGTTGACCCGCCCTGAACGCGGGTCGCAGATCCACAGCCACGATTCCTGAGGCCTGAGCTTAGCAGGTAATCCCACATGAGCTTGTCCACTAAGGAACGTATACTAACTTGTTGATTCAATGAGCAAAGCTCCCACCGCGGCCCGTAAGCTATCAGGCCGCCAACCTCGACCAACTCCCGAGGTCCCGACACTGTCGGCGGCCGGTTCTTGGCGCCATCGACAAGATCGGGGGCGCCCTGCGATCCCGGCTCGGTGAGCAATTGGCTTTGAATCACAAAGTACTTGACTTCAGTGTAGCCGATGACGTAATCTCCCGGCGATGGGCGAACCGTTCCGTTCTCGGACCACCAATCCCCGCGCGCTCCACCTGCGGGCCATGGATGACCTCTCGTTCATCCGCCGGACCATGGAGCACGCGGCGTCGTTCACGAGCTTCTCGGGTTGGGGCCTCGTGCTGATCGGCGTGACGGCGGCCGCCGCCGCCTGGCTGGCCGGGCCCCGGCCCGAAGCGCCGGGCTGGCTCGCCGTGTGGCTCGGCGAAGCGGGGGTGGGGCTCGGCCTCGGCGTCGTCAGCACGGCGTGGAAGGCGCGGGCCGCCGGTGAGCCGTTCCTCATGGGGCCGGTGCGAAAGTTCGCGCTGGCGATGGTTCCGGCCCTGGGGGTGGGC
>WNGA01011333.1_pt1 | contig 21866 bp, 16 predicted proteins | sample 5400061 | NCBI WGS metagenome assembly WNGA01 (sample SAMN13153366, study PRJNA577476) | soil metagenome | isolation source: 100 cm soil or saprolite under grassland replicate 2 | place: USA:California | collected 2016-06-15
CCCAGGCCCCCAAGCCGGTCGCCACGTATATCCCGGCCGTGCGGGTGGGTGATTTGCTCTTTCTGAGCGGCACCGGACCGTTCAAAGACGGCGCGATCGTTTATGCAGGCAAGCTGGGTAAGGACCTCACAGTGGAGCAGGGGTACGAAGCGGCCCGGCTGACCTTGCTCAATGCCCTGGCCATGGTCCGTCAGGAACTGGGGACGCTCGACCGCGTGACCCGCATCGTACGACTGACCGGCCACGTGGCCTCTGCGGAAGGCTTCACCCAGCAGCCGGCTGTCATCAACGGCGCATCGGATATGCTCGTTCAGATTTTCGGAGAGGCCGGACGCCACGCGCGCCTGGCCCTTGGCGCGGCCGAGCTGCCCCTGAACATGGCGATCGAACTCGAACTCATCCTCCAAGTCAAATGACCTCTTCAAGTAATTCTCTTTCACTCAGGCGTGATCGTGGGTGACGCCGAGACGGGCGCCCAGGCGGAGCGCAAGGGCCATGCAGACGAGTCATCGGGGCTGCGACGGCGAAATGGACCTGAGCACGTCTGGGCTGCTCGGCGACAGGACCCGCGATCATGCCGTTCCCTCGCCTTGACAGCTCTTGCGAGCGCTGTGTTATAGTGCGAAACTTTCTTTTGAAGTATGTGGAGTTTTCACACATGACCCGGATTCGCAGCATGAAAACGTTCGGGGTGGTGGGCATCTTGCTCCTCGGAGTCTTCGTCACGAGAGTCGCGTCAGCGGCGACTGCGATCACACCCGACTCCGGCCCGATCGGCATCGCCGTCACCATTACCGGCGAAGGGTTCGGGAAGTTCTTGTCTGCCAAGCAGAATGTCGTGCTCTTCGGGAAGGCTCCTAGTCTTGTGGAACAGTGGGACGATAGCCGCATCGTCGTCAGAGTGCCTCGCAAGGCGACGACTGGCCCCGTGGCGGTCAAGTCCGGCAAAAGGACCAAGGTCGTGGGGACTTTCACCGTCGAAGTGCCGACCGTCAAGGAAGTCTCGCCGAAAGAAGCTGCCCCCGGTGCGACGGTGCAAATAATCGGGCGCAACTTCGGACCGAGCATGGGCATGAAAGATACGTTGATGCCGTTCGGGGTGAGCGAGGTGCAGTTCAACGGCGTCGCGGCTGAGGTGGTGCAGTGGCGTGACACGCGAATTGAAGTGAAGGTGCCGTCGAATGCGATAACTGGACCGCTGGTGGTAAGAGTCGCCTCCATGGACCCTTTGCCGGACGGGTCCTGCTGCGCACCCGTGCAGTACAGCACCACCGCGCCGGTGACCTTCACGGTGATGATCCCAATCACTCTGGAGCCGACGGAGGGGCCTATGGGCAGCCCCGTTGTGATCTCGGGCCGGGGATTTGGCCAGAGAAAGCCAGGCCAGGATGCGGTGCTCTTCAACGGAGTGCCGGCTCCGATCCTCGAATGGACCAACACACAGATCCGCGTGATGTTTCCGCTCAATGGATCGTCGGGGCCGGTGACGTTGAAGCGAGGGAACGAATCTCGGGTGGTGGGCGAGTTTCGTTTGGCGCCCCACAGAGTCATCGGATTTAACCCGGACGCGGCGCCGGTGGGCGCGCTCGTGACGATCAGCGGGGAGAATTTCGGCGTGTTTTACGAGGGTGGTCCCAACCAGGTTCTCTTCGGGGGCGTACCCGGTCGGATCTTCCAGTGGACGGACCGGGTCATTGACGTGTGGGTGCCGATCAGCGCGAAAACCGGCCCGCTGGTGGTCCGGCGGGGCGCGGGGACCGCGAAGCCCGACGGAACGTGTTGCGCGGAACGCGGGTTCGCTGCGGTCGAGGCCGGCGTGTTCGCCCTGGCAGCGCCGAAGGTCTCGTCGATTTCGCCGGAGACAGCGGAAATCGGCAGCCTGATCACCATCACGGGGAGCGGGTTCGGAGAGTTCATCAAGTCCGATGAGCGTACGCAGGACAATCTCTCACGAGAGGGGCACCAGCACCAGTTCACACAGTTCGGCGTGAACATCGCGCGGACAGCCGTGCTCTTCCCGGCGAACAAGGAATTCGTCAAAGCCAGCCATGTGGCCGGGTACGTCGAGAGCTGGACCGATACCGAGATCAAGGTCCGCGTGCCGCAGGTGGCGGTTCCGGGGATAGTCCTGATCACTCGCGGATCATGGGATATGCTGCCTGATGGAGCCTGCTGCAAAGACAAGGAGTGGATTCAGACCAAGGCCGGCAACTTCACACCGACGGGTCTCGATAAAATCACCTCGGATTATCTCAAGAACATCCCCAACCTTGGATCAGAGCAATGATGGGACGGCCAGACGCGGTCGGCCTCGTCGCCGTGTTGGCTGTCCTCGCTGGTCTTTTCTCGGTATCGCTGGCGAGGGCCGCCGCGCCCGCGCGGGAGCCGGTGCAAGTGGTCAAGAGCGGAACGACCGTCACGCTCTATGGAATCGTCTTTGCTTCCCCAACCGCCGGCTGGGTGGTCGGCAGCGGAGGGACGATCCTCGCGACGACGAACGGGGGAGCCTCGTGGAAGCCCCAGAAGAGCGGAAGCCGGGAGAACCTGTACGATGTGGCGTTCCCGGCGCCGAGGGTCGGGTGGGCGGTCGGGGCGAATGGCACGATTCTCAAGACCACCGATGGCGGGGCCAAGTGGATGGCGCAAAAGAGCGGGACCATCGTCAGCCTCTATGATGTCACCTTTCTCGATGAGAAACGTGGCTGGATCGCCGGCGCGGACGGCACGATCCTCTCGACGGAGGACGGCGGCGCCTCGTGGCAGGACCGGCCGACCGGCAGCAAAGCCCACCTCTACGCAGTCCTGTTTCTCAACGAGAAAGACGGGTGGGCGGCCGGCGCGCTGGGCACCCTCCTGGTGACCAAAGACGGGGGGCGGACGTGGACGGTCCGCGAGAGCGGTACACCCAGCACTTTCTTTGACATCGTGTTTCCCGATCCGACGATCGGATGGATCGCAGGCAACAGTGGAGCCCTCCTGCAGACCCTGGACGGCGGAGAGAAATGGGAGGACCGGTCCCTAGCTCAGCCGGTCGATTTGACCAGCCTGGCTTTCACGGACATTAAGACCGGCTGGGTTGTCGGGGACCGAGGCGCGATATTCCGGACGACGGACGGCGGGTTCACGTGGTCACCTTATGGCCGCAGCCCGCAGACGACGTTCTACGGGACCGCCTTTCGCGATGGAAAGACGGGCGTGGCCGTAGGCGATAAGGGGATCATTGTCCAGATCGCGGTCCCCTAACCGAGATTTCCCCACTCATACTGCACGATAGCCAGGGCTGCCAGGACGGCGCTCTCCGTCCGCAAGATATGATCGCCCAGCGAGACGATCTCAAAGCCGTGGCGCTCTGCACGTTCGACTTCACCGGCGTCAAACCCGCCTTCAGGCCCGATCGCCAGCGTCACCGAGTCGGGGCAGGGTTGCCCGCGCAGCCGGTTGCGCAGAAGCGTGCGACCTGGCTTTTCCCACAGTAGCCACCGACAGGCATCCTGACCGGGGTCGGCACACCAGGTGTCAAACGAGACCGGCTCCATCACAGTGGGAATGGTCCACCGCATGCTCTGCTGTGCGGCCTCGAGAGCGATGCGCTGCCAGCGGGTGAGCAGAGAATTCGCTCGTCCGGCTTTGGGGCGGACGACCGTCCGGGCAGTGAGGAGGGGGACCAGCCGGGCCACGCCGAGCTCGGTCGCTTTCTGGATCGCCCATTCCATATGGTCCCGGTCGATGAGGGCAAGCCCCACTGTGAGGCGTGGAACGCTGCGTGAAGGAGGAGCGGACTCTGAGAGGATGTTGCCCGTGAGGCGATCACGGTATGTGGCGGTGATGCGGACTTGGTAACGGGGCCCGCCCGATTCCCCCAGCCAGAGCGTCTCGCCGGGCCTGACGCGGAGGCTGGCCTTCAGATGGCGGGCCAACGGGCCGGTGATCGAAACCGTCCCGTTTCGGATGGCGTCCCGCTCGATAAAGAAGACGGGCATGTTAACCCAGATTATTCGAACATGTTTTTCATCTTGCTGAGGATGCCGCCCTCGTGGTCGAGCGACTCGCCGCTGCTCCTCGCGTATTCCTCCAGCAGTTCCTTCTGCTTCGGAGTCAGCTTCGTGGGGATTTCGACTTTCACGCGGATGAGCTGATCGCCCGTGCCATTGCCCCGCAGGCTGGGCGCGCCGAGACCCTTGAGCCGGAAGATCTTGTCGTGCTGGGTCCCGGACGGGATCTTGATGTCCGCGCCGTCGCCCTTCAGCGTCGGCACCTTGATCTTCGCACCGAGCGCGGCGGCGGCGAAACTGATGGGAACTTCACAGACGATGTCATTGCCCTTGCGGGTGAAGGTCAGATGCGGCGCGACATGGATCAGCACATAGAGGTCGCCGGGCGGGCCGCCGTTCTCCCCCGGCTCGCCCTCGTTCGCCAGGCGCAGCCGGGTGCCCGTCTCGACGCCGGCGGGAATGTGCACGTTGAGCACGCGTTCCGTCTGCACCCGCTGCTGCCCGCGGCACGTCGGGCAGAACGCGGTGATGGTGTGGCCGGTGCCCTGGCACCGTCCGCACGTCTTATTGATGGTGAAGAAACCCTGTTGGAACCGGAGCTGGCCAGCGCCCTTGCAGCTCAGGCAGGTCTTGATGTGGTCGGGGCTCTTGGCCCCGGTGCCGCGGCACTCCTTGCAGATCTCCCATCGGGGGATCTTGAGACTGACTTCCTTGCCGTTGATGGCGTCTTCAAAGGCGAGATTCAGGCGGTACTCGATGTCGGGGCCCCGTGTGACCCGGTGCCCCCCTTGCCGCCCGCCGAAGAAGTCCTCGAAGATGTCGTTGAAGATGTCGCCGAAGCCTTGCCCGAACCCTTCAAAGCCCTGCGGGCCCTCGGCATGGCCGAAGGTATCGTAGCGACGGCGCTTGTCCTGGTCGCTCAGCGCGGCGTAGGCTTCGTTGATCTCCTTGAATTTCTCCTCGGCTTTCTTCTTCTCCTGCTCGTTGGTCTGGGTGTCGGGATGGTGCTGCCGGGCGAGCCGTCGGTAGGCCTTCTTAATCTCCTCCTCGCTGGCGATCCGGTCGACGCCGAGGATCTCGTAGTAGTCTCGTTTCACCGTCGAGGCCATGGCTCGTCATGGCGAAACGCGATCATGACTTGTCCTTGTTCACTTCGGTGTATTCGGCGTCTACCACCTTTTCCTCGCCCTGACCGCTGCCCGCGCTGCCGGTGGGGCCGTCGCCGGCGGACCCGCCGGCTTCCGACGCGCCCGCACCGCTCGACGCGGTCTTTTTGTACATTTCCTCGCCGATCTTCTGCGAGGCCCTGACCAGGTTCTGCGTGGCCGTCCGGATGGCGTCCAGGTCGTTGCCCTCCATCGCCTTGCGAGTCGCCTCGATCTCTTCCTTGATCTTGTTACGATCCTCCTCGCTGATCTTGTCGCCGTGCTCGGAGAGGAGCTTCTCGATGCCATAGATTCGGTTGTCGGCCTCGTTGCGGACCTCTACCAACTCGCGCTTTTTCTTGTCTTCCGCCGCGTGGGCCTGGGCGTCCTTGACCATCTTCTCGATCTCGTCCTTGTTCAAGCCGCTGGACGCGGTGATCCGGATCGATTGCTCTTTCTGCGTCGCCAGGTCCTTGGCTCCGACGTGGACGATGCCGTTCGCGTCGATGTCGAAGGTGACTTCGATCTGGGGCACGCCGCGCGGCGCGGGCGGTATGCCGACCAGGTCGAAGTGGCCCAGCGACTTGTTGTCGGCCGCCATCTCCCGCTCGCCCTGCAGGACGTTGATCGTCACCGCCGTCTGGCCGTCCGCGGCGGTGGAGAAGATCTGGCTCTTCTTCGTCGGGATGGTCGTGTTGCGCTCGATGAGACGCGTGAACACGCCGCCCAGGGTCTCGATGCCGAGGGTCAGCGGCGTGACGTCCAGCAGCAGAACGTCCTTCACCTCGCCTTTCAATACGCCGCCCTGGATCGCCGCGCCGACTGCGACGACCTCGTCCGGGTTCACGCCCTTGTGCGGCTCCTTGCCGAAGAACTCGCGCACGAGCTGGATGACCTTGGGCATGCGGGTCATGCCGCCGACCAGCACGACTTCGTCAATGTCCTTGGCCGTGATGCCGGCGTCGGCCAGCGCCTTCTTGCACGGCTCGATCGTGCGCTTGACGAGATCATCCACCAACTGCTCGAGCTTGGCCCGCGTCAGCTTCATCACCAGGTGCTTCGGCCCGCTGGCGTCCGCCGTGATGAACGGCAGATTGATCTCGGTCTCCTGAGAGGACGAGAGCTCGATCTTCGCGCGCTCGGCCGCTTCCTTGAGGCGCTGCAGAGCCATGCGGTCCTTTTTCAGGTCAATCCCCTGATCCTTTTTGAACTCCTCGACCAGCCAGTCCATGATCCGCAGGTCGAAGTCGTCGCCGCCCAGGAAGGTGTCGCCGTTGGTGGACTTGACCTCGAACACTCCATCGCCGATCTCGAGGATGGAGATGTCGAAGGTGCCCCCGCCCAGGTCGTAAACCGCAATCCGCTCATCCTTCTTCTTGTCCAGGCCGTAGGCCAGCGAGGCGGCCGTCGGCTCGTTGATGATGCGGAGCACGTTGAGGCCCGCGATCTGGCCGGCGTCCTTCGTGGCCTGCCGCTGGCTGTCGTCGAAGTAGGCGGGCACTGTGATGACGGCTTCCGTCACCGGCTCGCCCAGGTAGTCTTCCGCGGTCTGCTTCATCTTCTGGAGGATCATGGCCGAGATTTCGGCGGGGCTGTAGTGCTTCCCGCGGATCTCGACGTGCGCGTCGCCGTTCGGGGCGGACACCACCTTGTAGGGGAGGCGTTTCAGCGCTTCGCGTACTTCCTTGGAGTCATACTTCCGCCCGATCAGGCGCTTGATCGAGTAGACGGTGTTCTCCGGATTCGTGATGGCCTGGCGCTTCGCGATCTGGCCCACCAGTCGTTCACCCTTCTCGGTGAATCCCACCACCGACGGAGTGGTCCGATTCCCTTCCGCGTTGGCGATGACGACCGGGTCGCCTCCCGACATGATGGCCACGCAGGAGTTCGTTGTCCCAAGATCGATTCCGATTACTTTGCCCATGGTCGTTCTCCTTCTCTTCGCCCCTGAATCATGAATCGCAACCGCCAGTTGTTAGGGTGTCGATTTCACCGGCGCGTCCCGGCATTCGTCCGGACCGCTCGCGGCGACCGTCACTATCGCTGGCCGCAGCACGCGGTCATGCAGGTAGTAACCCTTTTCGTATTCTTCCACGACCGTATTCGGTGCCCGTCCTTGGGGGTCCACCGTCGCCACTGCCTGGTGCACGGCCGGATCAAAGGGCTGCCCCACGCTGGGGATCGGCCTGACACCGAAACGGGACAGGACCTCCAGGTACTGCTTGCACGTCAGCTCCACGCCCTCGATCAGGCCGTTGGTGCCGCCCGATTGCTGAGCGTGCTGGAGCGCCCGCTGCAAATTGTCCAACACGGGAAGCAACTCTCGCAGGAGGCGCTCGTTGGCGTACTTCGCGTACTCCGCCTGGTCCTTCTGCGCCCGTTTCTTGTAGTTCTCGAATTCCGCGGCCAAGCGGAGATACCGGTCTTGGACGGCCTTGATCTCCTCTTCAAGGGACAGAGCCTGCTGTTCGCTGGTGCTGGAGGCAGACTCCGCCGTCTCGGCGGCCGTGGCATCGGCGTCCGACGCGGCCTCCTCGGCACTCGGCTGCGTCTTATCGAATGTATCCAACCCGCTTGTTTTTTCTATAGAATCGTTCTTTTTTCTCATTCCGAATACTCACGTTGTTTTACATTAGCCATCAGGTGCCGGTAATCAAGCCAAGAGGCCGGTTTCTTAAGAAAAATACTTCCGGAAGCAGGGGAAGTTAGGACGGCCTGTTCAGGGCGTAGATGAGGGCGAGCCCTTCGAGGGTCAGGTGGGGCCGTACCTCGCGGATCGTCCGGGATTCCGGAGCGATCAGGCCCGCGAGCCCCCCGGTCGCCACTACGAAACAGTCCTGACCTAGCTCCTGCTGGATCCGGCGCACGAGCTCGTCGACCAGCCCGGCGTACCCGAAGATCAAACCAGACTGCATGCTGGTCACGGTGTCCGGGCCGATGGCGGTTTTAGGACGAAGTAGCTCGATCTTGGGGAGCTTCGCGGTCCGGTTGAACAGGGCCTCGGCAGAGATCCGCAGTCCCGGGGCGATGGCGCCGCCCAGGTACTCTCCCGCGGCCGTGACCGCGCAGAAGGTAGTGGCGGTCCCGAAATCCACGATGATGATGGGCCCGCCATACTGGCGGTAGGCTGCTGCCGCATTGACGATCCGGTCGCTGCCGACTTCGCGAGGGTTGGTGTATTTGATGGTCAGGCCGGATTCCAGCTCGGGGGACACGACCAGCGGGAGGCAGTGGAGGTAGGTCTCGGACAGCTCTTCGAAGAGCGGGGTCAGCGGAGGCACGACGCTCGAGAGGATGACGCCCTCCACGCGATCCGGGCTGATCCCTTCAACCCGCAGGAGATCCAGGAGCAGGGTGGCGTACTCGTCGGTGGTCTTGGAGTGGTCCGTGCCCACCCGCCAGTCGGCCAGGAGCTTGGCGCCGTCGAGGACGCCCCAGACGATGTTCGAGTTGCCGATGTCGATCGCGAGCAACATAAATAATTTTGAACGCCTCTCAGCCAAGACTTCGCGATATCGCACCCACCGCCCCGGACGCGCCGAGACGCGTCCTTGACCCGTGGGTCAGCCGCAGGCGCTCACCGCAAGTGTACGACATCTCCGGCGCGGATTTCGAGAACCTTTCCATTCTTGGTAAGAAGACGCAGCGCGCCGTCGGAGGCAAGCCCTTCGGCTGTCCCTTCAATCTTTTCACTGCCGATCAGTTCGATCCGGACCGGTTTCCCAATGGTGTCGCACGCCACTCGATACGCGGCGGCGACGTCAGCTGGCCCGTGGGTGCCCGCGTGATCGTACAGGCGGTCCAATTCTCCCAGCAGCGTGGCCAGGAGTCTGCCCCTGTCGACAGGTGATCCTGTCTCGATCAAGAGCGAGGTGGCGGTCGCGCGGAGCTCTTTCGGGAAGGCATCGACCGGCATATTCACGTTGATGCCGATGCCGACCACCACGGCACGTCCACTCGCCGGGCCGGTTCCCACTGCGTCAACCAGGATGCCGGCCAGCTTGCGCCCCACCCCTCCTCGGATGGCGAGCACGTCGTTAGGCCACTTCAGTCTGACGTCGAGGATGGTCAGCGTGCGGATGGCGCGGAACACCGCCAGTGCGGCGAGCATGGGGGTCCAGGTAACCGTTTCCTGGGGAAGCGTCCGGGCCAGGAGAATGGACACGTACAGGTTGAGGCCGCGAGGGGAGAGCCAAGTCCGCCCCAATCGACCACGGCCTAACGTTTGGGACTCGGCGACCACCACGGTGCCATCAGACGCGCCCTGATGCGCAAGATCCGCCAGGACACGATTCGTCGAATCCACTTCATCGTGCAGGAGAAGAGTCGTCCCGATCACGCGGGTTGCCAGATGCGGACGGATCGCGTCCAACGCGAGAGGGGTAGGCAGTCCTGTCACCGGGGGACGATATCCATGCTGAAGCGAGCCGCCGACGCCGAGTGTGTCAGCGCGCCGACTGAGATGAGGTCCGGTCCTGCCGCAGCGAGGTCGCGCACGTTGCTCAAGGTGACCCCGCCCGACACTTCGATCGTCGCGCGTCCCTTGACCAGCTCAACGGCTTTGCGGATAGCGGACACTGTCATGTTATCGAGCAGGATGATATCGGCGCCCCCGTCGAGAGCGGCTTGCACGGCCTCGAGCGATTGGACCTCGACCTCGATCTTCAGGCCGTGCGGGGCCCGTTCCCGGGCCACTCGGCAAGCCCTGGCAACGTCGCCGCCGGCCAGCGCGAGATGGTTGTCCTTGATCAGGATGCCGTCCGCCAGACCGAAACGGTGATTCGACCCGCCGCCCAACGTCACGGCCCATTTCTCCAAGGCCCGCAGGCCAGGCGTCGTCTTCCGGGTATCGAGGATTCTGGTCCTGAACCCCTTCACCGCGTCGCAGAATTTCGCCGTCAGCGTGGCGATGCCGGACAGCCGTTGCAGGAAATTCAAGGCGACGCGCTCGCCTTTCAGCATGGACCGTCCGTCTCCGGCGACCGTGAGGACTATAGCGCCGGCAGGGATCCGATCACCGTCGGCGAAGGACGGAGAGCAGGTCAGCGACGGATCTACCTGCGCGAAGACCTCGACCGCGACGGCGAGACCGGCTAAGACAAGTCCCTCTGGCTCCTCGGCAATAATCCTCCCGCTGGCCGGAACGTTCGCCTGAAACAAAGCCTGGGTCGTGACATCGCCCGTTCCCAGGTCTTCGGCTAGGGCGCCTAGGGCGCTGGCGACGATGTCCGAGAGCGGTTGGCGAGAAATTCCGGACATACTCAATCTTAACTTTCAGATGAATTAGGCAGTCGACTTAGTAAGTCGATTATCTTTTTCCTCTCTTCCATTAGTTCAAAGTTTCTAGCGTGTGTCTTTTTTTGGACTTCCGCAGGTGCATTCGCCATGAAGTTCGGATTACCGAGTTTGTTGCTAACCTGTATGATTTGAGCGTCGATCTCACTCAGCTGTTTCTCGAGGCGCTTCCTCTCTTGTTGTCTATTGATAATGCCGGCAAAAGGAAGACATACACTAGCAACTTTTGAGACGGCAACAAAACAGTCTCTCGGCGGGATTAATCCCATTCCCATGTAGAGGATGTTCACTCTGCTCAATGCTTCGATTGTGTCGACGTGGTGTTTCAGTTCAGTTTCCAGCTTTAGGTTTGTTGGGGTTACCCACATCTCTGCTATTTCTTTCGAAGGAGGAATCTTCTTATCGTTGCGAAGAGTGCGGATGGTAGAGACTACATCCTGAACAGCTTCGATTTCCTCCTCGATGTCCTGATCGTATATGACTTCTGAGTTCTCGGCCGTTGGGTATTGGGCAATCATAATGCTAGGTCCACTGTGCGGTAGTGTCTGCCATAGTTCTTCGGTAATGAATGGCATGAATGGGTGCAAAAGTCTAAGTAGGACCGCAAAGGTTTCTAACAAAGTGTGCCGAGTCGTTTGATGTATTTCGTCATCTCCATGTTGCGGGTCATCATCAAACAAAACAGGCTTAATTAGTTCCAGATACCAATCACAGTATTCGTGCCAAATGAAATGGTATAGGCGGTTTGCTGCTTCGTCAAAGCGATAGGCTTCTAGATCTTCGTTTACGCCCACGATACAGCGGTTTAGACGACTGAGTATCCAACGATCTGCGCGCGTACGTTGAGCAAACCAAACCTTCTTGGAAGGCTTCAGATTGTTAGTTCCGTAAGATAGGTGCATCAGGATGAACCGGGCGGCGTTCCAGAGCTTGTTGGCGAAGTTGCGGTAGCCCTCGATGCGCTCCTCCGAGAGCTTGATGTCGCGGCCGGGCGAAGCCATCGCGGCCAGGGTAAAGCGCAGGGCGTCGGTCCCGTGCTTGTCCATCACTTCCAGCGGGTCGATCACGTTGCCCTTGGACTTGCTCATCTTCTGACCTTCGGCGTCCCGCACGAGCGCATGAATGTAGACGTCCCGGAAAGGCTCTCGTCCCATGAACTTCAGGCCCATCATAATCATCCGCGCGACCCAGAAGAAGAGGATGTCGAAGCCAGTCACTAGAGTGGAGGTCGGATAGAACATCTTCAGCTCCGGCGTGTCGTCTGGCCACCCCAGCGTCGAGAACGGCCAGAGCGCGGACGAGAACCACGTGTCCAGGACATCATGGTCCCGCACTAGCTGATGGTGACCGCAATCAGGACAGTGTGAGGGCGCGTGCCGGGCCACGAGGGGTTTGGCTTCTGCCGTCAGCGTAAAGGAGCGTGATGTCTCAAGGAGGGTCCCCGTATCACGGCCACAGTTCACGCAGTACCACGCTGGGATCTGATGCCCCCACCAGATCTGACGCGAGATGCACCAGTCCTTGATGTCCCGCATCCATCCGAGGTAATTGTTCGTCCATTGTTCGGGGATCAGGCGGATCTGTCCGGACTCGACGGCCTTGATCGCCGGCTCGGCGAGCGGCCGGATCTTCACGAACCACTGCGGGGACAGGTAGGGCTCCACCACCGTCTTGCAGCGGTAGCACTTGCCAAGTGCCATGGCATGGTCTTCGGCCCTGGCCAGAAGGCCGCCCTTCTCCAGAGCTTCCACCACGAGAGCTCGAGCCTCACGCACCGGTTTGGATGCGAGGCGCTCTTGGAGGGCTTCGTCCACCTGTGCGTCGCGTAGGCCGGCCGGATCGAGGCGTGCCTGCTGGTCGAACAGCGCCAATCGCGGCAAGTTGTGGCGCAGGCCGGCCTCAAAGTCGTTGAAATCGTGGGCCGGCGTGATCTTCACCGCGCCGGTCCCGAATTCCCGGTCCACGAGAATCGAGTCCCCGACGACTGGTATGAGACGCCGTGTCAGCGGGAGCTTGACGCGCTTCCCGATGAACCGGTTGTAACGAGGATCCTCTGGATGGACGGCGACTCCGGTGTCCCCCAACATGGTTTCCGGTCGCGTCGTCGCGACGGTCAAGTGCGTGGTCGGATCGTCCGCCAGCGGATAGCGGATGTGGTAGAGCTTGCCGGTGGTATCCGCGTGCTCCACCTCGATGTCGGAGAGGGCCGTGAGACACCGGGGGCACCAGTTGATGAGACGTTCCCCGCGGTAGATGAGGCCGTCTTCATAGAGCCGGACGAACACCTCGCGCACGGCCTTCGACAGGCCCTCATCCATCGTGAAGCGCAGGCGGTCCCAGTCGCACGACGAACCGAGGCGCTTGAGCTGCTCGATGATCGCGCCGCCGGACTGCGCTTTCCACTCCCAGACCTTCTGGATGAACCGATCGCGCCCAAGCTTGTCGCGTGTGGTGCCTTCGGCCAGGAGCTGCTTCTCCACCACGTTCTGGGTGGCGATGCCGGCATGGTCGGTCCCCGGAACCCAGAGAGTGTTTCGCCCCTGCATGCGGCGCCATCGGATCAAGATGTCCTGGAGCGTGTTGTTCAGGGCGTGCCCCATGTGTAGGGACCCGGTGATGTTGGGAGGGGGGATCACGATCACGTACGGGGACCCGGGGCCGGTCACGGAGGCATGAAAGTAGCCGCGGTCGGCCCAAGTCTGATACCAGCGATGCTCAACCTGCTTGGGGTCGTAGGCTTTGTCCACGGAGAGCTATCCTAGCACGGAGGGGAAACTACAGGAAGGATGGAAAGAACCGGAGAGATGCTCAGGCTTCGGCTGTCAAGCGCTCGATCTCTTTCTTGACTTCGGCTTCGGCTTTCGCGCCGACCACGTCTCGCGCCAACTTTTCGACGATCTCTTCGGCAAGCTGCTGAACCATCGGCCTGAGCAGGTCCGGCAAAGCCTTGCGGGTGACCTCTTGCACGGTCTCCTTAATGAGGACTTTCTCTTCGGCGACGGCAGCTTCAACGAGGCTTGGTACCATTTTCTTCAGGGACTCTTCGACCTGCTGCGTGAGCAGAGAGGGCACCATATCCCGCGCGATCACTCGCACCACATCCTCGGCCACCTTGGTGATGGCAGTGGTGAGAGGAGTCAGGTCGACGTCTGGCAGGTCCGCCATGCGGTGACTCCTTTTGCGAGCCACGCTAACAGAGGACCTACCTAATGTCAAGAATTGGCTCATTGACTTGATGGACAGAATAGGCTTTCCAGGCTGCCCAACGATACGTGTTCCAGACTAGGGAACACCAGGTGGGCTGTGGCGAGCTGATCTGGCTGGTAGGTGGTAGCGAGGGCGACCACTTTCATCTTGGCTGCCAGGGCTGCTTGGATGCCGGCCAGCGAATCCTCAATTGCGAGGCATTCCGTGGCCTGGATCGCTGGGCTGGGACGTGGCGGCGTCTCGTTGAGGCGAGCCAGGGACAGGTGATAGATGGCAGGGTCCGGTTTTCCGACCGCAGCGTCCTCAGCGGAGACCAGGACCGCAAAGGCTCTCTCGATCGGCGTGTCGTGAAGCGCCAACTTGATCTGCTGGCGTCTCCCTCCCGACGCGATCGCCAGACGATAGCGCGCGGAGGCACGCGTGACGAACTCCACGACTCCCGGGAAGAGAGGAGGCCTGCGTGTCTCCGTCAGGGATGCGAAGAGCGCGGCCTTTCTTTCGGCGATCCGCTGCACGCGCGCAGGATTGCGCTGGCCCGTGGTCGCTTCCAGGAGCGCGCCGGCACAGGTGCGTTCATCCATGCCGAGGTAGGTCCCATAGTACGCCTCTTTCGTGAGGGCCAGCCCGTCTTCGGCCAGCGCTTGTTGGAAGGCGAGGAAATGGGTCGTCTCGTCGTCAGCGATCACTCCGTTGAAGTCGAAGATGATCGCCCGCAGAGCAGGAATTGTCATGGCCGCGCGGGTGTGAGAGTGCTCACTTCTTGATGAGACGGAAGCGCCACGGTTTGGCCGCCCAGGGGCCGGCGTAGTCCACTCCGATGCGGGGGAAGGCGCCGATCTGGGTGCGCCGGATCTGTCCCCCACGGTCTTCGAGCCAGAACACCTTGCCACTCGTCAAGTCGTGGTAATTGAGTCGTCGGTCGATCTCGAACAGCCGGCACACGCGTCCCGGTCCATCGGCAAGCCCTGCTGCATGCTCGACTGCTCTGATGAGCACGGCCGCCGGATAGTCAATGCGCTCCGTCACCACGTTGAGGCAATGATACATCCCATAGATCATGTAGACGTAGGCCAGTCCCGGCGGGCCAAACATCACCTCGGTCCGTTCCGTCCGCCCGCGCGACGCATGGGAGGCACGATCCTTAGGCCCGACGTAGGCTTCCACTTCGATGATCCGGCCCTCCCGCAAGCCTGCGGCCGTCTCCCGGACTAGGTACTTCCCCAACAGGCTCCGGGCGACCCGCAGGGTCGGCCGGGCGTAGAACGAGGCGGGCAAGATGACGGCGCTCATACGCCGAGGTCCTTACGTATTGTCGCGACCAAGCGCTCGAATGAGGCATCCGGACCCGCGAGCGACTGCGTCACGAGCTCGATATGGCGCGGGCCCTGGACGCCGAGCCCCAACTCGATCGCGCGTTTGATCTGACGCTGCTCCCAGACCGCCTGGTCGGTGACCTTGGGCCATGCGCCGAAGGTGCGGATGAGGGCGACGGCGACCGCGTCCAGCGCGATGCGATCACCGCTGAGCAGCAGGATATCGGCCCGTGCCGGCGTGCCGCTGGTCGGGCCGCCGGCGATCATGAGCGTTGTACCGTCGGCGATGGTAAGGAGGGGGTGAACTGCGAGGTTCAGCTCGGCAATCCGCTCGTGCCAGTCGGGCGAGAGAAAGCTGACGGAAGGGCGGTAACGCGGATGGATGATTCCGACCAAGTTCTTCAGGCTGCAGGAGTAGTGCGCGAACCTGTGAGTCTTGATGACGGGCAGGTTGATGAACACATCCGCGTCATAGACTGGCTTCGATACATAGTAACGAGGGAGCGCCTTGGCGCTGGCAGGCTCCACGCGCACCCAGGGCTCCTCTTCCAGGGCCAGCACTGACGCGCCGGCCGACTCGGCAGCCTGCTTGATGCCGGTCGCGGCGAGGTTGGCCGCGGAAGGGAACCGGATGATGCCCGAACTGTCGGCGACGGTGACCCCTTGGGCGCCAGCCTCCCGCACAAGTCGCACCACAGCCTCCACCACTTTCGGGTTCGTGGTGGAGGGCGGAGGGCGGTCGTTGACGACGTTTGGCTTGATCAAGACCCGCTTGCCGTGGAGATCCAGCCGGCCGATGCCTCCGATCAGATTGAGCCCGGCTTGCAGCATGGCTTGCGGGTCTTCTCCGCGCACGATGGCGACCAGGGCTTTCCCGTCCCGCATAAAGGGATTAAGGGGCAACGGCTTTGCCGGGACCAGCGCCCCACCTGGTTCAAACAGCAGCGTATTGAGAATTGACCGCGGCGCGAAGGCCACGGCTGGCAGGAAGGTCAGCCCCCAAACGAGCCGTCCGAGCATATCGCGACGCGTGAACAAGTCGTCATCTCCTCTGACAACGAGGCATGGTAGGAAAACGCGGAGAATCTTGCAATCCCTTGTCTAGTCTTAGTAGAGTGAACCCAGCGAAAGGAGGGCTGATGCGGACGCGTCTCGTCAGTCTCGTTCTCATGATCGTCTGTGTGGTGGGGATTACATCCGCCAGTCATGTCGCGGCTGGATCCTTGCCGCTTGAACCCGATGTAAGCACCCGGGTCGACGAATTGTACGATAGTGAGTCGCGGCTTTATCTTTTTTTATATTCCTTGAAAGGTGACGGCACGGTGGATTACGTGGCGGGCCGTTTCGTGCGCGAGCACGCCCGCAGCGAGTACGGCAATCCGGTGTACGACACCGAACGTTTTCCGATTTTCTATTGGTGGAATCATACCCTGTGGGCGGACCGTGACCAGGACGGCGTGAACGGGAACGAGACAGTCTATAAAGAGGACGTCGATTTTGATCGGTCCCGGTACAAGCCTTGCCTGTTCAATGGCCAGGTGTGCTGACGTCCCTAGCCCTGACTGCTTGTAGCCGGAGTGGCATCAGCACCGTTTTTGGCACTTGACACACGATTTGAGGCTAGGCTAAAAATATGTGACTTAAGCTCAGGAGAATAAAGGCATACTTGCACCATCTCACCAGGAGGGATTTCGAAAAAACATTCCATCGTTTCACCGTAGTTCATGATTTAATCCGCGGCCCTGGCGCATCGAAACCGGCGTCGTGGGCCTTTTATCAGGAGGCCAGTCCATGAAAGCGTTAGTATTCCGTAACTTGCTTCTCAATCCATTCCTCTTTTCTCTCTTCATTATTGTCGCCATTCTCGTCACTCCCCCTCATGTTGTCGCTGCTGACTCTGACGCCCATCAAGGCCACGGGGTGAGCCATGCCACCATGGGGATGGTCGACAACTCGAACGAGCCATGGGCGCAGCAGCTCAAAGGCCAAACGATTGTGGAAGACGCGATATCGGGCCGTGCCAATCGCTCGGCATTGGTCGAGTTGCAGCACAACCGGCTCATGGAGCAGATGGCCAGGCAGGTCGAAGCTGGACTGGTCACCAACACCGGCCTGTTCAACGGCATGTCCACGATGCACCAGTACGATGGCCAGGGTTACTTGCTGGCATCGCAGCCAGGTGTTGAACCAGTAGCGACGTCCGGTGGCCGATGTCCCTCGACCGCCCCAGTGAGGAAGTATGACATCTCCGCCATCAACGTCGAGATCACGCTGAACCAGTGGCTCGATTTTTATCCAGGCTACATGTATGTCCTGACCGAAAACGTCGAGAAAGTTCGGGCAGAAGAGGCCAAGAACGCCAAGGCGCGTGAGAACGAAAAGGACCAGTACGATCCTGGGGCTGTCACCAACGGTATTCAGGGCGACTACATCCAGCCCCTCGTGATCCGTGGCAACCAGGGCGACTGCATCAAGATCACTTTACGGAATGCCTTGGAAGGCGGAGACGCGGTCAGCCTTCATATCCATGGCTCCAGCATGGTCATCAGCGCGACGGGCAAGCCGGCCACAACGACCAATCCTGACGCCGTGGCGACGAAGAACAAGCCCGTGGAGATGGAATGGTATATCCATCCCAACACGCAGGAAGGAGGGCGTCAGTTTCATTCTTACAGCAACGATCGCGAGTTGACGGTCTTAGGCATGTTCGGCACCTTTGTGGTCGAGCCGAAAGGGTCGCGCTATCTCGATCCGATCGGAACCGGCGAGCCCACCGAAATGCGGAGTGGATGGCAGGCGATCATTCAGAACGGGGCCGGCCCAGACTTCCGGGAGTTTGTCATCATCTACCACGAAGTAGGGGACGAAGCTTTCCGCCCGGTGAACAAGAAGGGGGACTTCCTTCCGCAGCGGGATCCGCTCACCGATACCTATCGGCCGGGAGGCCGGGCGCTCAACTACCGGAGTGAGCCGTTTGGCATCAACAACATGCACGTCCAGCATGAATACTTCGGATTCGAAGACGAGTCCATGGGGTACAGCTCCTACACCTTTGGAGATGCCCCGACCACGATTCCCCGGTCTTACCTGGGCGATCCGGCAAAGTTCCGCTTGGTCCATGGCGGGTCCGAAGTCTTCCATTCACACCATCCGCACGGCGGGACGATTCGGTGGCTGAGAAGCCCGCGGTCCAGCGATGAAATGCCGCTGTGGTTCACGGCCAAGAACGGGCCGGTCAAGTATCCGGTGGTGCGCACCAAGTCGGACCGGGTGGATGTCCAAGTGATCGGACCGTCGGAGGCCTTCGACCTGGACACCGAATGCGGATCCGGCCTGTGCCAGCAATTGGCGGGGGATTTCCTGTTCCACTGCCATGTGGCCCACCATTACGTGTCCGGTATGTGGGGCTACTGGCGGGTGTACAACACCATGCAGCAGGGTGAACTCCACACCGATGTGATGCCAGACCTCCGTGAGTTGCCGGATCGCAAGGGCCGGATGAAGTTCGGGGCGACCTCGGACAAGCTGATCGGCAAGACCGTGGATTGGTTCGGGAAGACTTTCCAAATCGTCGAAAAGGGTAAGACCAACTGGAAGAGCAATCCGGCTGTCGTCACGATCAAGGACTGGGTCGAGATGCAACTGCCGACTCAAGGCAAGCCAGGTCACAAGGATGACGAGAAAGGGCAAATTATCTCCTACGACGCCACGGTTCTCGACTGGGCTTGGAAAGGCACTACGGCGATGACCGAAAAGGAAAGCACCATCGCCAACCCCAAGTATAAGTCCAAGACGCCAGGGGAACGGCAGCCGATTCTCTTCGAACCGACCACCGGAAAGGTGTCGTGGCCGCATTTGAGGCCGCACTTCGGAAAGCGCGTGATGTTCTCACCAAACCATAACCCGGCTCCCTGGCTAGAGATGATCCATCAGAATGAGGACGGCAGCCGCAGCGTCGATCCAGCCAAGCCGGGAGAGAACGGCGTCTGGAGCCTCTGCCCTGAAAACGCGGGCCGTAAGTATTACAACCTCCACTTCATTAATGTACCGATTGAAATCAGCAAAGGGGAAGGCAAGGAGCCCCCGATCGTCGATAAATTGGGGTTGATCTATGTCTTGCACGAAGAGGAAGAGGCCGTTCGGAAGAACAACGATCTCCGATACCCGCTGGTCTTCCGGGCAAGCGTGTACGACTGTGTGGATTGGACCCTCACCAGCGAATGGTTGGACGACGACTTTACGAACTTTCAGTCCTCCAAGATCAATCTCCATCCACACTTCCTCCAGTTCGATAACCAGTCGACAGACGGCGTGATCACGGGCATGTCCTATGAGCAATCGATCCGTCCCTTCACCATGCTGGAGAAGAAGGAGAAGAAGGGGCTACCTGTTCCGATGAACACAGTGCTCACAGCTCCGGCCAAGAAGGGGAGCAAGAGCATTACGGTCAAGAACGCGGCTCAGTATCACGTGAAGACGGAGTTGCTGGTGGGCGCGGATAACGTACAGGGCAATGAGATCCAGCGCATCGCTTCGATTTCCGGCAACGCGATCACGTTCGAGAATCCTCTAAAGCATGACCATCCGAATGGCGACATCGTGACCGTGGAGTTCGTCCGTCAGCGGCTCTGGGTGGATGCTGATGTGGGTACCGTGTTCTGGCACGACCATGCCTTCGGCGCCACTACCTGGCCGCACGGCGGGTTCGGGACTCTTATTGTGGAACCGGCAGGCTCGACCTACCACGATCCCAAGACCGGCAAGCTGATCCGCAGCGGCCCCATTGCCGATATTCATACGGTGGAACCGGTGGGCTATGGTGTGAACGGCAGCTTCAGAGAGTTGGTCGTGCAGGTGCATGATACTGTGCCGCACACAGTCAATATCGTGACGACCGGCAATCCGCCAGGGCAGCCGGTGGAGGTGGGGTTGGAAGCCGGCAAAACCGTGTCTTTCATGATGCCTGAGAAGATCGCCATGACGCCCATGCCGTTCCTTAACGGAGGAACGCACACCACGGGTAGTGGCTTGAACTTCAGGGCCGAGCCGGTCGCCAAGCGGTTGGCCAACAACCCGGATGCTTCGAAGATCTTTAGCAGTCTGGTCCACGGCGACCCCTCTACACCGCTGCTCAGAGCATACCTAGGGGACACTGTTGTCTTCCGGCTTCTGCATACCCTGATGAACGAGAGTATGGACTGGGTCCTGTCCGGCCATACCTTCCTCACGGAACGGTATGCGGGTGATGCGAATCGAAAGAACGCGATTCATATCGGTATTGCAGAGCGATATGACCTCGTGGTGCCTCAAGCTGGCGGCCCGCAGTTGATGCCGGGGGACTATCTCCATTTCAACGGGCGCTCATCCCATTTCTCGGAGGGCGCGTGGGGGATATTCCGAGTTCTGGACAAGGAAGTGCCGGACCTGATGAAATTGCCGGCTGGGTATACGGGACGGAACGAGATCCCGACGCCCTCGAAGTCCGTCTGTCCGGAAAACGCGCCAGTGAAGTCGTTCAACGTGGTCGCCATGGACCATGATCTCAAGTTCAATCCGAAAGCGCCTGACTTGATCGAAGTAGACTTCGAGCGGAAGATTATGACGAGAAATCCGGCCGGCAAGATCTACGCGCTCGAAGAGGATGCGACCAAAGTGGCGATGGGCTTGACGCCGAGTCCTTTGACGCTTCATGTGAACGTGGGCGATTGCGTCAAGATCAATCTCAAGAACAAGATGGCGAACAGCCGGGCATCGTTCTCGGCCTTCTCGCTGGCCTTTGATCCGAAAGACTCGCTCGGGGCGAACGTGGGGAACAATCCAGGCGACCAGACGATCGGGCCTGGAGGGAGCCGGACCTACACTTACTACGCGCATCCGTTCAACGGAGAGATCACGTCACTGGTCTGGGATTTCGGGAATGTGATGGTCAATCCGAGAAACGGATTGTTCGGCGCGGTCGTTGTGGGGCCGAAGGGCTCCAAGTATCGCGATCCCAAGACCGGCGCGGATATTTCACAAAAGAACAGTTGGGTCGCCGATGTGATCGTGGATCGGACGATCGAAGGGAATGAGAGTCGCGCGAACTATCGTGATGCGGCCCTGTTCTTCCAGGACGAAGATAACATCATCGGTACGAGCTTCATGCCTTACGTGCAGAACGTGGCGGGGCTCACCGGAGTGAATTACCGGAATGAGCCGTACAAGGCCAGGGAAGAGCAGGGATGTGACCTGGGTCATATGTTCCAACCCTGCAAGGTGGACAAGCCGGAAGATCCAGTGACGCCGATCATCGAAGCCCATGCCGGGGATCCGGTGAGGATCCATATCCTTGGAGCCAACAACGAGCAGAACGGGATCTTTGGGTTGGAGAAGCATGAGTGGCCGATTGAGCCATTCATGGGGGGAGCTGACCAGCTCAGCGCTGTTCAGTTCTCAGGGGCGGAAGTCCTTGATGCTTTCATCCCGTCGGCCGGCGGTCCTTACAAGCTGCCGGGAGATTACGTCTGGGGCAACCAGCGCTTGCCGTATTCTCAGTCAGGACAGTGGGGGTATTTCCGGGTCCTGCCGACGGGGGATTCCCATATCCTGCCTCTGTCCAAGAGTGATGTGGGGAGCCAGAAGGCCGAAGCGCAGCCAGTCGAGGGGCAGGCGTTACCGACCGCTTTGAAGTAAGGCGGTGACAACAGAGTAGGACGTTTGGGTGGGGGAGCCGCACACGTGTTTGTGGCTCCCCCGCTCTTTTTCTCGCTGTGGTATAGTTTTTTATTGGGAGGTAAGAGGTAATTGGCATGAAACAGTTACAGCGTCGGCGCTGGAAATATTCCTTCGCATTGTTGGTGAGCCTGAGTGTCGGTAGCCTGCTGACGGCATCGAGCGTATTTGCGTATCAAGAGGTGACGGTGACCGACGGAGGG